>Ga0102953_1000795_pt1 | contig 20849 bp, 17 predicted proteins | sample SalPon2A_C_D2_MG_FD_78509 | JGI IMG/M metagenome (GOLD analysis project Ga0102953, IMG submission 78509) | Soil microbial communities from South San Francisco under conditions of wetland restoration - Salt Pond MetaG R2A_C_D2_MG | ecosystem: Environmental > Terrestrial > Soil > Wetlands | place... | reverse complement strand
GATAATGTGAGTATGGAGATCGAGCTGATTACGCCGATCGCCATGGAGAAGGGCCTGCGGTTCGCCATCCGCGAGGGCGGCCATACCGTCGGTGCCGGCACCGTCACGGAAATTATTCAATAAAAATGGGTTCTGGTGAGTTAAGCAATGCGTGATATCATTACATTACAGTGCAACGACTGCAAGAATCGCAATTACACGACAACCAAGAACAAGAAGAAGCACACGGACCGGTTGGAGATCAAGAGGTTTTGCCCAAAGTGCCGGCAGCACAAGGCCCATCGAGAAGTAAAGTGACGGTTGACGAGTGAGGAGAAGAAAGCCGCAGGCGACCGGAAGAGTTTGTCACTTGTCACTAACCGCTCGTCACTGCTTTACGAAGGGGCGTCAGATCAACGGCTAATCTGCCGGTCTCCAAAACCGGTCATGGGGGTTCGAATCCCTCCGCCCCTGCCACGAATGGTGAAAGAGGTTGCGGTCTTCTGTGGCGGGCCTGAAGCGGAGCAAAAAAGAACGTATGGCAAACGAACTGTCAGCAGGCAAAGGAATGGTCGGGAAGTTCGGTTCGTACATCACCGATGTACGCGCGGAAATGAAGCGGGTCACCTGGCCCGGCAAGCAGGAAGTTTATAGCACCACCGTGATGGTGATTATCACCACATTCCTGTTCGGATTCTACTTCATGATATGTGACGAAGCTTTCCGCCGTCTGATCGGGTTCATCCTGGATTGGGGAAAGTCACTGTAGGGACGCCATGGTGAAAGCCCTTAAAATGGAAAAAAACTGGTACATCATTCACACCTACTCGGGGTTCGAGAAGAAGGTGGCCGAAGCTCTGAAGAGCCGGATTGAGGCTGAAAAGCTCGACGAAAAGTTTGGCGAGATCATGGTCCCCACCGAGGACGTCATAGAGATCAAGCAGGGCAAGAAGGTTGTCACGCCCAAGCTTTTCTATCCCGGCTATGTGCTGGTTGAGATGCAGATGAACGACGAAACCTGGCACGTAGTGAGATCGACGCCGCGGGTGACCGGGTTTGTGGGTTCAGGGCCCACCCCCACCCCGCTGAGCATGGAAGAGGTGGACAGGATTGTTCGCCGGGTAGAGGTAGCGGCTGAAAATCCAAAGCCGAAGCTCGAGTTTGAACGGGGCGAAAGCATCAAGATAACCGACGGCCCATTTAAGGACTTTACGGGTTCAGTGGAAGAGATCAACGCGGACCGCTCAACCCTGCGCGTAATGGTAACCATCTTCGGGCGTGCGACGCCCGTGGAACTGGATTTCTATCAAGTCGAGAAGGTGTAAAGGCCATGGCCAAGAGAACTATCGCAATGGTGAAGCTGCAAATCGCCGCGGGGAAAGCGACCCCTGCGCCCCCAGTAGGCCCGGCGCTGGGCCAGCACGGGGTCAACATCATGGATTTCTGCAAGGCGTTTAACGCCAAGACTTCCGGAAAAGACCAGGAAGGACTGATTATCCCTGTCCTGCTGACGGTTTATCACGACAGGACCTTCAGCTTTATAACCAAGACCCCGCCCGCTTCCATTCTGCTGAAGCGCGCGGCCGGCATTGCCAAGGGGTCGGGTGAACCCAATAAGAACAAAGTGGGATCCGTCACCGAAAAACAGGTTGAAGAGATTGCCAGGCAGAAGCAGCCTGATTTGAATGCGAGCGACCTTGCCGCCGCCATCGCCACAGTCAAGGGAACTGCACGGAGCATGGGACTGGAAATCGCCGGCTGACGGCAAGGGACCGGGAAAGCTGAGAAGCAACAAGGAGGACAACGAAGGTGGGGAAAAAATACGAAGCCAGCAAGAAGATGGTGGACAAGCCCGCCTATGTGCTTCAGGAAGCCATGCCGCTGGTTAAGAAGGCGGCCTTCGCCAAGTTTGACGAGTCCGTTGAAGTCTCAATGAACCTTGGGGTGGACCCGAAGCACGCCGACCAGATGGTGCGCGGAACCGTTGTCCTGCCGCACGGCCTCGGCAAGGCCACCCGCGTGATTGTCATCGCATCCGGCGAAAAAGTCCGCGAGGCGCGCGAAGCCGGTGCTGACGAAGTGGGCGCTGATGACATGGTCCAGAAAATCCAGGGCGGATGGCTGGAGTTTGACGCCGTGGTGGCAACACCTGACATGATGAAGTCCGTGGGGCGGTTGGGAAAGATCCTGGGCCCCCGCGGCCTGATGCCGAACCCCAAGACCGGTACGGTAACTCTGGACGTAGCTAAAGCCGTGACCGAGTTGAAGGCCGGCAAGGTGGAGTTCCGCGTGGACAAAACCGGGATCATCCACTGTGCGGTCGGCAAAGTTTCCTTTGAACCGGAAAAGCTGGCCGATAACGCCAAGGCATTGATTGCAAGCGTCATACGCGCTAAACCGGCCTCGGCAAAAGGCCGCTATGTTAAGAACATCGTTATTTCATCGACCATGGGGCCCGGGGTTCCGGTGGACCTGGCCTCGGTGGACGCCGCCTGACAGGCTTTTAACTTTGCCAAGAGGAGCGCAATGAAGCGGGAAGAAAAACATCAACAGGCAAAAGATCTTCACGAAGAACTGAAGAAGGCGCGCACCGTCTTTCTTCAGGGATTCGAAGGTTTGAAGGTAGCGCAGGATACGGAGCTTCGCCGCCAGGTTTCCCAGACCGGGGCCCGGTACAAGGTGGTGAAGAACAGCCTGATTGAGCGGGCTGCCGCCGGAACGGAAGCCGAACCGGCGGCCCAGAAGCTGCGAGGCACCACTGCGCTGGCCTATACGGTCGACGACCCCGTTTCCCTGGCCAAAGTTCTGGTGAACTATGCCAAGGAAAATCCCGCGCTGGTTTTCAAGGCCGGGATGGTGGAAGGGCGCGTGGTCTCGATGGAGGAGGTTGAGGCGCTCGCGGCTCTCCCCTCTCGTGACCAACTGTTCGCCAAAGCGCTGTTCGTCATCAAATCACCGGGCCAGCAGCTCGCCACTGCGATTTCGGCTGTGGGGCGCGACCTGGCGCGTGTCATTCAACAGGGAGTCAAAGAAAAGAAATTCAAGGAATCCGGCGGCAACTAGGTTTGGCATTGAAGGGCTTGCCTTTCGCCGAATCATAGGAAAGTCAGGATATTTCAGGAGGATAAACAATACGATGTCCGAAGCAATTGACAAGATTGTTGAAGAAATTAAAGGGCTGACGCTGCTTGAAGCTGCAGATCTGGTGAAGAAACTGGAAGAAACGCTGGGGGTTTCTGCCGCTGCGGCGGCCCCTGTGGTGATGGCTGGAGCGGCCGGTGCCGGAGCGGCAGCGCCCGCGGAAGAAAAAACGGAATTCAACGTGGTTCTTACCGCTATCGGTTCCAACAAAATCAACGTCATCAAGGCGGTCCGGGAAGTCACCAGCCTCGGCCTGAAGGAAGCCAAGGATCTGGTCGATGGTGCTCCCAAGCCGATCAAGGAAGGCGTTTCCAAGGAAGAGGCGGAGAGCATCAAGACGAAGTTTACTGAAGCAGGAGCGACCGTAGAAGTGAAATAGTTCCTCCGGGCCAGGGGAACGTGCTGCGTAGAGCCCGGTCGCTGGTGTTTTCAATTTGAAAACCCTAAAGACTGGTATTGGCAATAGTAAGAATCCAATTCAAAGTGACCATGGCGGGGGTGTCGAAGTGCGTCTGATAGCTGCTCGGCATCCTTCAGCCCCTCTCATGCATCAAAGAAAAAGAGTGCATGTGTCTTCATTGATTCGTAGCCCTTTAAAATCAAAGCAAGGAGCGTAACGAATGCCCAACGGCGTTAACGGTGTTCTGCCGCGTCGGATTGATTTCTCAAAGATTCCATCCGTCATCCAGATTCCCAATCTCATTGAAGTTCAGAAGCGTTCTTATGACCGGTTCCTGCAAATGAACGCTCTTCCCTCCGAACGCGACGATTTCGGTTTGCAGGCAGTTTTTAACTCGGTTTTTCCCATCACCGACTTCCGTGGAGTCGCCCAGCTCGATTTTGTTGACTATTCCATCGGCGACTGGGAGTGCAAATGCGGAAGCCTCCGGGGGCTTCACCACCTGCGCCGCACCTGTAAACAGTGCGGTTACACCGTGGTGACGGACCCCTTCAAGGCCGGCGACGTGCTGTGCGAAAAGTGCGGCACGTTCAACAAGAACGAGGTCGATTTCTGCCACAAGTGCGGCGACCCCGTCACTCTCCAGCTCAAGTATGACGTCACGGAGTGCCAGGAACGCGGCATGACTTTTGCCGCTCCCCTCAAGGTCACCATCCGGCTCACTCTCTACGACAAAGAGAGCGAATCAGGGCCTCGCAACATCCTCGACATCAAGGAACAGGAAGTCTACTTCGGCGAGATTCCGCTGATGACAGACAACGGGACCTTCATCATCAACGGAACGGAGCGCGTGATTGTCAGCCAGCTCCATCGTTCGCCCGGTGTCTTCTTTGAGTCGAACTCGGCCCGCAGCTATTTCCTGGGCAAGCTGATTCCCTACCGCGGTTCCTGGGTGGAATTTGAGTACGATACCAAGAACATCCTTTATGTTAGAATCGACCGCAAGCGTAAGATTCTGGGCACCATTTTTCTGCGAGCCCTGGGCCTGAAAGACAACTCCGACATCATCAAGACTTTCTACCGCATTGAAGACATCAGCCTGAAAGACCACAAGCTCTACTGGGCGGTCTCTGAAGGGCTCCGCGGCATGAGGTTGTCGAAGGCCATTGAACACCCCAAGTCACATGAAACCATTGTCGCCTCCGGCAAGCGCATCACCTCGTCGGCGATGAAGGAACTCCTGAAATCCCACATCGGCAAAGTGGAAATAGGTCAGCACGATCTGGAAGGCGCCTGCGCCGCTGAGGACATTATTGATCCCTCAACCGGCGAAATCCTGCTGGAAGCCAACAATGAGCTCACGCCTTCCGTGCTGAACACGGCCATCGATGGCGGAATTGAGGACATTCGAATCTTCTTCCCCGAGCGTGACCAAATCGGCCCCGTCATCAGCCACACCCTGCGGCGCGATACCATCAAATCCGTCCAGGAAGCCCTGATCGAAATGTACCGGAAATTGCGTCCGGGCGATCCGCCCACGCTCGATACAGCAACGGCGCTCTTTACGGGCATGTTCTTTGATCCCCGCAAGTACGACTTTTCCAGGGTGGGACGCCTCAAGTTCAACATCAAGCTGGGCTATTACAGCAAGCTCAAAGTCCGCATGGATGACAAGGCCACCCAGTTTGAACTGGAAGACGCCCGGAACATGCCGGAATCCAACTTCTACGTGGTTGTGGATGACGAAAAGATCTACGTGCGGAAGCGCGAAGACAACGTCTGCACGGAGGTTGAGCGCGGCTGCGAAGGGACTCTGGCCACCGAGCATTCTGAAACCGCGCCCGTGCAGCTTCCGCTGGACAAACGCACGCTCGATCCCGAAGACTTCTACGCCACTATCCGCTATCTTCTGAAGCTGCTGAAGAACCCCGGCGGCAAGTTCGAGGTGGATGACATTGACCACTTGGGCAACCGGCGCGTCCGCGCGGTGGGCGAACTGCTTGAAAACCAGTTTCGGCTGGGCCTGGTACGCATGGAGCGGGCCATCAAGGAAAAGATGTCCGTCTACCAGGAAATGTCCACGGCAATGCCGCACGACCTTATCAACGCAAAGCCCGTTATGGCGGCTATTCGCGAGTTCTTCGGGTCATCGCAGCTCTCCCAGTTCATGGACCAGACCAACCCGCTTTCAGAAATCACCCACAAGCGGCGGCTTTCGGCCCTGGGGCCCGGCGGACTTTCGCGTGAACGCGCCGGATTTGAAGTCCGCGACGTTCACACCACGCACTACGGGCGCATATGCCCTATTGAGACGCCTGAAGGTCCTAACATCGGGCTGATTTCCTCGCTTTCCTGCTACGCGCGCATCAATGAATACGGCTTTATTGAAAGCCCCTATCGCAAAGTGCGTGACGGCCGCGTGGTGGATTACGTCACCATCACTCACGGCGGTGACGGGCCCTGGAAAGTCGGCGAGCACGTTGAGCAGGAGGAAGTGGAGAAGCTGAACGCCGAACTGCGCTCGAAGAAGCGCCGGGAGGTGGAACACGAGCCTTATTCCTTCTACCTGTCTGCCTGGGAAGAAGATCATTACGTGGTGGCCCAGGCGAACGTCCCCATGGACGAGAAGGGGCGCATTTCGAATGAACTGGTTAACGCCCGCCAGACCGGCAACTTTGTCCTGCTGCGCCGGGAGAACGTGGACTACGTCGACGTCAGCCCCAAGCAGCTGGTCAGTGTGGCGGCCTCTCTCATTCCCTTCCTTGAAAATGACGACGCCAACCGCGCCCTGATGGGTTCCAACATGCAGCGGCAGTCGGTTCCTCTGCTCCGTGCCCAGTCGCCGCTGGTCGGCACCGGCATGGAAGAGGTGACGGCACGCGATTCCGGTGCGGTGGTCATCTGCAAGCGCGACGGCGTGGTGGACAGCGTTGACAGCGAACGCATCATTGTTCGCGTGGAAGGCGACGGCCAGAGCCAGCACATGTCCCGCGAAGTGGGCGCGGACATCTATCAGCTCATCAAGTTCCGCCGCTCCAACCAGAACACCTGCGTCAATCAGAAGCCGGTTGTCCGCAAGGGCACGCGCGTCAGGGCGGGACAGGTGCTCGCGGACGGCCCCTGCACCGACCATGGCGAACTGGCGCTGGGACGCAACATCCTGGTGGCCTTCATGCCCTGGCGGGGATACAACTTTGAAGACGCCATCCTGGTCAGTGAAAAACTGGTAAAGGAAGATTCCTACACTTCCATCCACATCGAAGAGTTTGAAACCGAGGCGCGCGACACCAAGCTGGGGCCCGAAGACGTTACCCGCGACATTCCGAACGTCTCCGAAACCCTGCTGCGCGACCTCGATGAAAGCGGCGTCATCCGCATCGGGGCGTACGTCAAGCCGGGCGACATTCTGGTCGGCAAGGTGACACCCAAGGGCGAAACCCAACTCTCGCCGGAAGAAAAGCTGCTGCGGGCCATCTTCGGTGAGAAGGCCGGTGATGTCCGTGACGCTTCCCTCACCTGCCCTCCGGGCATCGAAGGCATCGTGGTGGACGTCAAGATTTTCTCCCGCAAGGGCGCGGAAAAAGACGCCCGCGCCAGGTCCATCGAAGAAGGCGAAGTGGGAAGGATGGAGAAGAACCTCAACGACGAGATTCGGATCCTGAACGACGAGCGCCTCAACCGCCTCTGCGCCCTGCTGGAGGGAGAAAAACTTCAGGTTGACCTGCACGACGAAAAGACCAACAAGCGCCTGCTGTCGAAAGGCGATACGATCACGCGCGAATCCCTGGTCGACATTTCGGGGCGCAACCTCAAGCGGATGCGGATCGTGAAAAAAGATCCCACGCTGTTGGAGCAGATCGACGAGATCGAAGAGATGACCTCTCGCCAGATCGACATCCTGCGCAAGATCACAGCGGAGAAGGAACAGAAACTCAAGAAGGGCGATGAACTGCCTCCCGGCGTCATCAAGCTGGTGAAGGTTTACATCGCCATGAAGCGCAAGCTCTCGGTGGGCGACAAGATGGCCGGCCGGCACGGAAACAAGGGCGTCATTGCCCGCATCCTGCCGGAAGAGGACATGCCCTACACGCCCGACGGCACACCGGTTGAAATTGTTCTGAATCCGCTCGGCGTGCCTTCCCGCATGAACGTCGGACAGATCCTGGAAACCCACCTCGGGTGGGCGGCCAGAGAACTGGGTGTGAAGATCAGCAGCATGGTCTCAGCCAACGGCCAGTCGACGGCGCTTCGTGAAGAGCTGAAAGAAATCTTCAGCGGCACGCCGCTGGCTAAAAAGTTCGACAATGCTACGGACGAGGACATTCTGGAGTTCGCCGGTTCCGTGCGGCACGGGCTGCGCTTTGGAACCCCTGTTTTTGACGGAGCCAGCGAAAAGGAGATCAAGGCCTATCTGGAAAAAGCAGGCCTTTCCACCTCCGGAAAAATCACGCTTCGAGATGGAATGACGGGCGAACAGTTTGAACAGCCGGTGACGGTGGGTTACATCTACATGCTGAAGCTCTCCCACCTGGTCGACGACAAGATTCACGCCCGTTCCATCGGACCCTACTCTCTCATCACTCAGCAGCCGCTGGGCGGCAAGGCACAGTTCGGTGGCCAGCGGTTCGGAGAAATGGAGGTCTGGGCGCTGGAAGCCTACGGCGCAGCCTGTATCCTCCAGGAGCTGCTGACGGCGAAATCCGACGACGTTTACGGCCGCGCCAAGATCTATGAAGCCATCGTCAAAGGCGAGGCAGCCATTGAACCCGGCGTGCCAGAATCCTTCAACGTCCTGGTGCGTGAGCTGCAAAGCCTCTGCCTCGACGTCGAGCTCATCAAGAAGCCGAAGGAAGTGCAACCGGCACCTTTGGCCGCGGAATAGTTTTATCCGGCGCAGCGGTCTGCAAGGGCCGGACTGCGCCGGCAGCAACCAGTAGCAACTAACACTTCTCACCTGAGAAGGAGGCCAAATTGTTTCGAAGCAGCCCTTATGACCGAGTCAGTCTTATTGGAGAATTTGATGCCATCCGCATCAGCCTGGCATCCCCGGAAAAAATTCGATCCTGGTCGCATGGCGAAGTTACCAAGCCGGAAACCATCAATTACCGGACCTTCAAGCCCGAGCGCGACGGCCTGTTCTGCGCCAGAATTTTCGGCCCCGTCACCGACTGGGAGTGCCTTTGCGGCAAGTACAAGCGCATGAAGCACCGCGGAGTCATCTGCGACAAGTGCGGTGTGGAAGTCACCCTTTCCAAAGTGCGCCGCGAGCGCCTGGGACACATTGAGCTGGCCGCTCCCTGCTCTCACGTATGGTTCTTCAAAGGTCTCCCCAGCCGCATCGGCCACCTGCTGGACCTCTCGCTGCGCGACCTGGAAAAAATCCTCTACTTTGAAGCCTATGTCGTCACCGACCCCGGCGAAGCTCCCGTCAAAGAAAAGGAAGTCCTCACCGAAGAGCGCTACCGCGAACTGCAGCAGGAATATCTGGGCAAGTTTCGCGCCGGTATGGGCGCCGAGGCCATCAAGGACCTCCTGAAGCAGCTCGATATTGAAACCCTTTCCGTGGAACTGCGCGAGAAGATGAAAACCGACAACTCGCAGCAGAAGCGGATCAAGTATTCCAAGCGGTTGAAAGTGGTGGAAGCCTTCCGCAAGTCGGGCAACAAACCCGAGTGGATGATTCTCGACGTGATTCCCGTTATTCCCCCGGAACTGCGGCCGCTGGTGCCGCTCGACGGCGGTCGTTTCGCCACCTCCGACCTGAATGACCTTTACCGCCGCGTCATCAACCGCAACAACCGGCTGAAGAAGCTGATGGAACTCCACGCCCCCGACGTCATCGTGCGGAATGAAAAGCGCATGCTGCAGGAAGCCGTGGACGCCCTGTTTGATAACGGCCGGCGCGGCCGCGTGCTTCGCGGCGCCAACAACCGCCCGCTGAAGTCGCTCTCCGACACGCTGAAAGGCAAACAGGGACGCTTCCGCCAGAACCTGCTGGGCAAGCGCGTTGACTATTCCGGCCGTTCCGTCATCGTGGTCGGTCCCGACCTCAAGCTCCACCAGTGTGGACTGCCCAAGAAAATGGCTCTGGAGCTGTTCAAGCCCTTCATCTACCACAAGCTGGAACAATCCGGCAATTGCACCACCATCAAGGCCGCCAAGGAACTGGTGGAACGCCAGGAGCCGGTGGTTTGGGATATCCTGGAAGAGGTCATCAAAGACCATCCCGTCCTGCTCAACCGCGCTCCGACCCTGCACCGCCTGGGCATCCAGGCCTTCGAACCGGTGCTGGTGGAGGGCAAGGCCATCAAGATTCACCCGCTGGTCTGCACGGCGTTCAATGCTGACTTTGACGGCGACCAGATGGCCGTGCACATTCCGCTTTCTCCGGAAGCGCAGATTGAGGCCTCCGTGCTGATGCTGGCCTCCAACAACATTCTGTCGCCGGCCAATGGCCAGCCGCTGGCCACGCCCACCCAGGACATCGTGCTGGGTGTCTATTACCTCACCAAGGAGCAGAAGGGCGCCAAAGGCGAAGGCCGAACGTTCGCAAACCCTGAGGAAGTTCTGCTGGCGCTGGAAGCCGGCGAAGTGGAAACCCGCACCCCCGTCCGCCTGCGTTACACCGGACGCGTGGTTGACCTCACCACGGCCTACGACGACCAGGACGTCATCCACACGGAACCGATTACGCTGAAGAACCAGTTCGTCAACACCACGGTGGGACGCGTCATCTTCAACGATCACCTGCCCTCGGAGATGCCTTTCATCAACGGAACGCTGCGCAAGAAAGGCCTTGGCGCGGTGGTCAACTACTGTTACCTGCGCTTTGGCCTCGAAGCGGCCGTGAGCCTGCTCGACAAGGTCAAATCACTGGGATTTCTCTACGCCACCAAGTCCGGCATGTCGCTGGGCATTGACGACCTGGTGGTGCCCTCCAGCAAGGCCGATCTGGTTCGCGCCGCGCAGAAGGAAGTCATCGAAGTTGAAAAGCAGTACCAGGAAGGCGCCATCACCCACGGCGAACGCTACAACAAGGTGATCGCCATCTGGTCCAACGTCACCGACCGCGTGGCCGATGAAATGTTCCAGACCATGGAAACCAACGACACAACCGGTGGCCTCAACCCGGTTTACGTCATGGCCGACTCCGGCGCTCGCGGCTCCAAGCAGCAGATTCGCCAGCTCTCCGGCATGCGCGGACTGATGGCCAAGCCTTCGGGCGAAATCATCGAGACTCCCATCACCGCCAACTTCCGCGAAGGTCTGAACGTGTTGCAATACTTCATCTCGACGCACGGCGCCCGCAAGGGACTGGCGGACACCGCTCTCAAGACGGCAGACTCCGGTTACCTCACCCGCCGTCTGGTCGACGTGGCGCAGGACGTTATCGTCTCCGAATTCGACTGCGGCACGGTAGACGGCCTTTACGTGGAATCCATTGTGGAAGCCGGCGAGGTTGTTGAGCCTCTCCGCGACCGCATTGTCGGCCGCGTCTCCCTCGAACAGATCAAGGACTACGAGGGCAACGTGATCGTCGACCTCAACCAGGAAATCAACGAAGACCTGGCCGCTTCCATTCAGGCCGCCGGCATCGAGCGCGTCAAGATCCGCTCGGGCCTCACCTGCGAGTCACGGCGCGGGGTCTGCATCCGCTGCTACGGCCGCAATCTGGCCACGGGACGGCTGGTTGAAATTGGCGAGGCCGTGGGCGTGGTTGCTGCGCAGTCCATCGGCGAGCCGGGAACCCAGCTCACCATGCGGACCTTCCACATCGGAGGCACCGCAAGTCGGATTTCCGAGCAGTCCAAGCTGGAAGCCAAGAACAACGGTTTCCTCAAGTTCCAGAACCTCCAGACCGTCACCAACCGCGAAGGCCACTTTGTGGTGATGAACCGCAACGGCTCCATCGTGATCACGGACGAAAAAGGCCGCGAGCGCGAGCGCTACTCGGTGGTCTACGGCGCCAAGATCCTTTACTCCGACGGCGCGCCCGTCAAGCTGGGCGACACCGTTGTGGAATGGGACCCTTACACGTTCTCCATCCTGACGGAAGTGGCCGGCGAGGTTCACTTCAAGGACCTCGAGCCCGGCTTCACCCTGCAGGAACAAGTAGACGAAGTCACCGGACTCTCGCAGCTGGTGGTGAAGGATTCTCCCGAGGAGAAATTCCAGCCGCAACTGGTCATCCGGCCTGAAGGAAAGAGTTCCTCGAAGGGCGCCAAGAAGTACCTGATGCCCTCCCGTGCTCACCTGATGGTGCAGGATGGCGACGCGGTACAGGCCGGCGACGTGCTGGCCAAGATCCCGCGCGAAACCACCAAGACCAAGGACATCACCGGCGGTCTGCCGCGCGTCCAGGAACTGTTTGAAGCCCGCAAGCCTCACGAGCCGGCCGTCATCACCGAAATCGATGGCACGGTCCACTACGGCGACGTTCTCAAGGGCCAGCGCAAAGTGATTGTGGTTCCCGAACGCGGAGAAACCAAAGAATATCTGTTGCCCCGCGGCGTTCACATCTCCGTACAGGAGGGCGAGCGTGTCAGTGCGGGCGAACCTCTCATGGACGGCCCGCGCAACCCGCACGACATCCTGGCCGTGCTTGGCGAAAAGGAACTGCAGAAATATCTGGTGGACGAAATTCAGGAAGTCTACCGGCTGCAGGGCGTCAACATCAACGACAAGCACATCGAGGTCATCGCCCGCCAGATGATGCGTTGGATCAAGGTGGAAGACCCCGGCGACACGGAATTTCTGCTCGACGAGCAGGTGGACAAGTTCCGCTTCCGCGATGAAAACGAACGGGCCTTGGCACAGGGCGGCAAGCCCGCCACCGGCCGTTCCCTGCTGCTGGGCATCACCAAGGCCTCGCTGGCGACGGACTCGTTCATCTCAGCGGCCTCTTTCCAGGAGACCACGCGCGTGCTCACCGAGGCCTCCATCCGGGGGGCGGTTGACCACCTGCGCGGCCTCAAGGAAAACGTCATCATGGGCCGTCTCATCCCGGCCGGAACCGGACTGGAGCGCTACCGCAACTTCCGCCTGCTGACGGAAACCCAACTGCCCGAGCCCGACCTCGAAATCGGCGAGGGTATTCCCGGCGAGGAAGCTATTCCGCCTTCACCCGGCATCGCGGCTGAGCTGATGGACGACGACGAAGCCCGGCCAACACAATAAGACCCAGGGCCGGCTGCCCGGATGTTACGCCTCGCAAGAAGCGCGACCCTCTCGGTAGCCGGCCGCAACAACTTGGTCTATGCGGTTCTCGTGCTTCAAATGCGGCAAACAGATTGACGTGCCGGAGCGCGTCATGACCCGCGACACCTGCCCCAACTGCGACGCTGACCTGCACTGCTGCCGCAACTGCCGCTTCTACGATCCCGCAAAACACAACGAGTGCGCAGAGACCCAGGCTGAATGGGTCCGCAACAAGGAAGTCGCAAATTACTGCGACTATTTCCAGCCCAACCCCGTCCTGCTGGCCAAAGGCTCAGGCCCCGGTGCCGACAAAGAAAATGCCGCCCGCAATCGCTTCGATTCGCTGTTTAAGAATTCTTGACAGCATTCCAAATTCAAAATCCAAGACTCAAAAGTAAAGCCCGTAGAGCGGAGGTAAGGGGTGAAATACGAGCATTTCGAGCAGCTTCCAGTCCGGCAGGCGAGCATCGAATTGGCGGTCGAAGTCTATGCTTTTACCGCGAAACCCTCGTTCACAGGCAAGCACAGTCTGCGGGACCAGATTGAACGAGCGGCAGCGTCCATTTCCAACAACATCGTAGAAGGATTTGAAAGAGGAGCCAACCAGGAACTCCTCGCCTTCCTCTATATTTCCCGCGGGTCGTGCGGTGAAGTGAGGCCGATGCTTTGCCTCTTAGAGCGGCTCCCGGCTTTTGATGGTCTAGAGGTCGACATTTTGAATTTGAAATCAAATGCAGAGGCCATCTCGAAAGAGCTCGGCGCATCGGTCCGGTCGATTCAAAATTCCGGAATGAAAGGTGAGCGGTTTGTGACGGATAAGACCCGCAAGACGGACCAAGCCAGCCGACAGCGGAAAGCCTTCCTTGAAAAACTAGATGAGATCCGTAATAAGGGGTCTTAGGTAGGTGCGAGCGCCCTCACACGAGGACGGCGACTGATCAGCAACCAGATTTTGAATTCTCGGTTCTTGAATCTTGAATCTGGAATCTGGAATCTGGAATTGGTAATCATGCCCTGCAGACGGTCGTGATTGAAGGAAGTTACTGGTGTGGACGTTACGACGGAGGGGTTTGAAATTTTGAATTTTGAATCTTGAATTTGTCCTGCCGTCAAACCGCCGCGCCAGGGCAGGACGTTGCGGATACTCAGGAAAGGCTGAAGCCGCCGGCCTTCTCAAAAGCGTCGGCCACCTGCAGCATCCGCGCTTCGTCAAAGTGTCTGGCAAAAATCTGCATGCCCACCGGCAGCGGAGGCTCGCCCGGTAGCTTACCACACGGCACGGAAATCCCCGGAATGCCCGCCAAGCTGGCGGTAACGGTATAAATATCTGCAAGATACATCTGCAACGGATCGTCCATCTTCTCGCCCAACTTGAAAGGAGGGATGGGTGAAGTGGGGGCGACCATCACATCAACGTCGTCAAAACATTCAACAAAATCCCGAGTGATCAGCGTTCGCACCTTCTGCGCTTTCCGGTAATAGGCGTCGTAGTAGCCGGAGCTCAGCACGTAGGTTCCCAGCATGATGCGGCGCTTCACCTCCGCGCCAAACCCCTGGTCGCGCGTCTTGCGATACATGTCGCGCAGGTCCGAATATTCCTTCGCCCTGTAGCCGTAGCGCACGCCGTCATACCGCGCCAGGTTGGAGCTCGCTTCGGCCGTGCAGATGATGTAGTACGTGGCGATGGCGTACTCAGTGTGCGGCAGTCGGATCGGCACAATCTTGCACCCCTGTTTTTCAAGCAGCTTGATTCCCTTCTCGATGTTGGCGCCGATGTCCGGGTTCAAGCCTTCAAAGTATTCACTAGGGACGCCCACTTTTACGCCACGCACGTTGCCGTCGAGCACCTTTTCGTAGTCGCCCACTTCGACGCCGGCCGAGGTGGAATCCATCGGGTCGCGCCCCGCGATCACCTTCAGAGTCCGCGCCACGTCGCGCACCGAGCGCCCGAACGGACCCACGTGGTCCAGCGACGAGGCAAAGGCCACCAGCCCATAGCGCGAAACGCGCCCGTAGGTCCCCATCATGCCCACAACGCCGCAGAAAGCCGCCGGCTGGCGGATGGAGCCGCCCGTATCGGACCCCAGCGAAACCGTCGCCAGGTTGGCCGCCACGGCCGCCGCAGAGCCGCCGCTGGAGCCGCCCGGCACGCGCGTCAGGTCGTGCGGATTGTGCGTAGGGAAAAAGCCGGAATTTTCTGTCGAAGAGCCCATGGCGAACTCATCGCAGTTGGTCTTGCCCAGAACGATAGCACCCCCCGCTTCCAGCCTGCTGACCGCCGTCGCGTCATAAGGAGCGACATAGTTCTCCAGCATTTTTGAAGCGCAGGTCGTCTTGAGCCCGCGCGTCAGCAGAACGTCCTTAACCGCAACGGGCACGCCCGAGAGCGGCTGCAGCGGCTCGCCGGCTGCAATGCGGCGGTCCACCGCGCGCGCCTGCTCCAGAGCCCTTTCCTCGCAGGTTGAGAGATAGCAGCGCACGTTCGGGTCGTCCTTCCGGATGCGCTCTATGTGCGCCTTGGCGATCTCCTGAGCGGACGCTTCCCTGCGCTCCAGCACGCCGTGAATTTCTTCGATCGTCATTTGGGTCAGATTGTCCATGAGTGGTTCTTGAAGGTGGAATTCAACAGGGTCCGTTTGCCGTTACTCGCGGTCGATCACCTGCGGCACTTTGAAGCAGCCGCCGCCCGGTTCCGGAGCGTTTTGCAGCGCCTCTTCCTGGGTAAAGCACGCCCGCGCATGATCATCGCGCAGAGCAGGATTCTCGGCGGCGCCATGCGTCACCTGAGCCATCGGCTCCACGGCCGTTGTGTCCAGTTGGTTCAGTTTCTGGACGTATTCCAGCACTGCATCGAGTTGAGGGCCGAATTTCTTCACTTCCTCGTCCGTCAGTTCCAGATGAGCGAGGTCCGCCACATAAAGAACGTCTTTTTCGCTTAAAGCCATTATTTTCCTGACGCCTGGATTTTTAACAGGACCAGTCCGTGCACGGCCCCACGGTTTATCCAAAAGGGCTGCCGGTCATGCTGAGCCCGCGAAGCGGGAGAAGCATCTGCTTTTTCTTCACGCAAGCAGACTTGCCCACAGGGCGCAACAAACATGATATCAGTTGAATTGAGATTTGTCTGGCAGAGGCATGGCCGTCATCAGGGCCTGCACATAGCGGACCTTCAGTTTTCGCACTGCGGACGCGCCCAGGTATCGATTGATCCGCGCCAGGATGTCGTCTGCCATTCTGCGCATCTCGGCTGACCAGGCCGTACAGTCACATTCCAGCGTCAGCAAACCGTCTTCAAAGGCTACCGGCCGCGAGTGCCGTGCCATCGGTTTGCCGGCCACATGCGTCCACAGAGGCGAAAGAATCTCCACCATGTGGGGGTTGTTCCGTCGTACCTGCCCCTTGAAAATGCCCGGGAGAATCTTGCTGATTTCTTCCATCGAGAAACTTTGGATTACCCTTCGTCTGTCTGTTGAGGTGAACGAGTCTACCACAACCAGCCGCGAAGTCAAACAACTTGTAGGAGCCCTCAGGCAGACCTTATAATAAGCGGCGTGATCCGCCTGATTCTGGCCTCCAACTCTCCCCGCCGACGCGAGTTGCTGCAAAATGCGGGCTTCCAGTTCGACGTCCGGCCCAGCGGGATTGAAGAAACCCGCCTGCCAGGCGAGACGGCGGAAGACTTTGCGCGCCGACTGGCCAGGGACAAGGCGCTGGACGTTGCGCGGCAGTCAGATGCCGGCAGCTTCGTCCTGGGCGCCGACACCGTGGTGGCCATCAACGGCGAAATCCTGGAGAAGCCCGTCGATGCCGCCGACGCCGCACGAATGCTGCGCACGCTCTCAGGACAGACTCATCGCGTGGTGACCGGCGTGTGCCTGGTCCGCGCGCCGGAAAACGTTCTGGCCTGGACGCACGAAACAACTTCCGTCAACTTCAGAAATCTGACTGAAGAGGAAATCGGCAGTTACGTCGAAAGTGGTGAACCTTTTGATAAGGCCGGAGGTTACGCCATCCAGGGCCTCGCTTCCCGCTTTATCCCCCGCATCGAAGGCTGCTACTTCAACGTGGTTGGCCTGCCTATCCCGCTTGTTTACGAGATCGTGAAAGATCTTTCCAGCGAGTAGATGCTGACTCGCTTCAAAAGCTTTCACACAGAGGTCACAGAGGGTCTCTATGAACTCTCACTGGTTACAGGTGAACCACAGAGGGCACAGAGAAAACAAAGCACTTCAGTCGGGAATCTTTCCATTCCTCACTGCACCCTCTGTGTTAGATTCTCCGGATGGCAAATCGAGAGCACCTGAACAAGATCACGGAGATAATCATCGGCGCAGCCATTCAGGTCCATCGGGCATTGGGGCCTGGACTGCTTGAGTCCGCTTATGAGTCGTGCCTGGCCTACGAGCTCAGAAAGCGAGGGCTTGTCGTCGACCAGCAAAAGGCTGTTCCGCTTGTCTACGAGGAAGTCAAACTGGAATGCGGCTACCGGATGGACCTGTGGGTGGAACATTCAATTGTGGTAGAAATTAAATCGGTGGAAGCCTTGGCGCCGATTCACGAAGCACAGACTCTTTCGTATCTGAGGCTTTCCGGCTCCAGGCTGGCACTGCTGATCAACTTCAATGTTCTTGTGTTGAGAGATGGCATCCGGCAATTTATTAATTGATCCATTTGATCGCGACGGAGCATTGCTAATCTGGTTCAAAAAATTAACACAGAGGTCACAGAGGACAGTTCCAAAGATTCTGTCGCGATGTTTTTCTCTGGGTTCTCTTTATCGGGAAGGCCGTCAGCACAGAGTTTACGGAGAAAATCCAACCACCGAACACTCTAGGACCTTCCTCTGTGTTCTCTGTGGTTCAGCAGCGCCAAGGTGGAATTCGAGTAAATCCTCTGTGCCCTCTGTGTTAAAAGCTTTTTCAAGGCGATGAAAGAGTGGGTAGGGCAATACGAGGGGAAGTGAAAGACGGCCGACGCTTGGAAGCCATTTGACTAAAGAATAATCCGTTCGTCGCCCTGGCGGCGGGTGACGCGCTCGCGGTCAAGGTATTCCAGCAGCGGAATGGCGTACTTGCGGCTGAGGCCGGTGAGTTCCTTAAAGACGCTGACGTTGATTCTGTCGCTCTTCGCCTTTTGCCGGGCCAGCAGCTCCCGCAGCCCGGCCAGCGCTTCGGAGTGGAAAATCAGATCTTCCGCCACTTTCACCAGAACTTTCTCTTTCAGGAGCAGTTGAAGAATCTTCGCGGCACGCACGCGGTCAATCTTCAACCTGGCCAGTACGGCGCCCGCAGCCGGAACGGCAAGCCCGGCGCTCTCAAAGGCGTGTACAATCTGCTGACGCGCCGCCTTTTCCTGCGGATCGAGTTCCACTGTGCGCCCCGCCTGCCGGACGATTTCTCCACTCGTCTCGATCTTCCCCGCTTTCTCCAGCTGGCGCAGCACGGCGTTGAAAACGGCCGCTGACGGCGCCTGCTTCCGCCGGTCGCGGATGCGTCCCCGTAAATCCTCCCTGGCAAGGCCGGCCACGAGAGGATTACTTTTGTGAAAGGCGTCGAGCTGTTTCAGCACATCACCCGCAAGCTGCAGGAAGTGTTCCGCGTGGATCAATACGCCAGCCGGCTTGCCGAGTATCACCAGCCTTCTTTTGGCCTGGAGCGACCGGCCGAGTTGTTCGATGGCCGCCTCTGATCGGCCCATTCTCGCAGTTAACATCTGCATCGCGGCCTCTCCCACATCACGCACCAGCAGTTCAAGGCGTTCTTCTTCGCTTCCCTTTTCCAGAACGGACAGAAACTGCGACACGGCCGGATCGAGCAGCCGGTGCCGCCCCGGCAGATTATCCAGCACCACGCCGCCGCCAAGTGTGACCACGGGAGAAAACTGGCGCACGATGTAGCGGTCCTGCGGCAAAAACAGCCCGGTCTCCGCCAGCCGCAGCTGCACGTAGCCCTGCCTGCCGGGCGCAAGTTCTTTTGCATCCAGCAGAACCACTTCCGCCACCGTCTCCGCCGTCCCTGAATGGAAGTGCACTTTGGCGCGACTCTTCAGCGGCCGAGCAGAAGGCAGAAGGCTTAGTTGGCAATCGAGCCGCTGAGTCGCCTGGAACAGCCCGGGAGCGGCCAGCACCATGCCGCGCGCTATTTCGCTGGTCTCAACCCCGGCCAGGTTCAGCGCGGTCCGCTGGCCGGCCACGGCTTCCTCCGCCGGCGCGTTATGCACCTGGATACCGCGCACGCGAGCCCTGCGGCCTTCGGGGAAAATCTCAGCCTCTTCGTCCTTGTGGATGGTTCCGGCGATCAGCGTTCCTGTCACCACCGTCCCGAAGCCCTTCATCACAAACGCGCGGTCAATCGGCAGTCGAAACGGCAGGCTGAGAGGCCGCGCCAAAGTTTCCCCTGCCAGGCGCCGCAACTCGGTCCGGATGTCCTCCAGGCCCTCGCCTGTTTTTGCGCTCGCCGCAATCACCGCCGCGCCTTCCAGAAAGGAGCCCTTCACCAGTTCCTGCAGTTCCAGCCGCACCAGGTCCACCATGTCACGCTCCGCCAGGTCGCACTTGGTGATCACCACCAGCCCGTTGCGCACGTTCAGCAACCGGCAGATATCAAAATGCTCGCGCGTTTGCGGCTTGATGGATTCGTCCGCGGCCACGACCAGCAGCACCAGGTCGATGCCTCCCGCGCCGGCAAGCATGTTTTTCACAAAACGCTCGTGGCCCGGAACGTCCACAAATCCCACGCGAACGTCGTCGCCCAGGTCGAGGTGCGCAAAGCCCAGGTCGATGGTGATGCCGCGCTTCTTCTCTTCCGCCAGGCGGTCCGGATCGGTGCCCGTCAGCGCCTGCACCAGCGCCGACTTGCCGTGGTCAATGTGGCCCGCGGTTCCTACAATCAGATGTTTCATCGCACAAGAATTATCAGGGATGGCGGGAGTTCTGGCAACTGCGGTCGCCAATGCGCGATTGGCATTCGGCAGGACGGCGGGCAGCCGGTCTCAACCTCTGTGCTCTCTGTGTTATTGATTTTCATCCGCTGGAGAAAAACGCTGTCGAGAAACCGCCCATGCCACAGGCGCAGGCTACTTCTGCGGCGCCTGCTTTTGCGGCTTTTCCCGCTCTTCGCCCAGCCACACGCTGGCGACTTTCCATCCCGTCGGGTGCTTCTGCACCACCACGTGGTAGGAGGCCACGGCTTCGGGGTTTTCAAAATCGACAGCGGCCAGCACGCGCATTTTGTCGGGCGACCAGGTCGTGTCCCTGATGTTGACTTCCACGCCGTTCGACTGCGCGCCCGCAGTACTGTCTCCGGGCATGGCCTGGAGCGCCGGCATAAAATAGCTGCGAATTGCCTGCCTCACCGAATTTCCGGAACGCTTCCCTGCCGCCGTCTCCATATATTTGGCCCGCAGCCCGATCACCATGGCGGCGGTTTGGATGTCGTCCTGGATGACGGGATCGGTGACCTGCTTTTCCGCCTGGCGCAGCTTTGGAACCAGCGCAGCGTCCGAACTGATGGAGAGCGCCAGAATCGCGTCGCGGGTGACGTCGCGGTCGGACTCGTGGTCTGACGTTCGAATCTTGTTCAGCAGAATTTCAATATCGCGAGGGTCGGTCGAGCCTCCCAGAGCGCCGTAATAGAACCGCCGCAGGTCAAGATTGCGCCGGTCCTTCAGAAGTGTTTTGAGAATGGCCATGGACTTTGCGCCGCCAAACCAGGCCAGCGTCCGCGCTGCAAAAGTAGCAGTGCGATCGTCTTTGAGCGCATTCTGAAGCTTGGGAATAATGGCCGGCCCGGCCGCAAACGCCGCGCGATAGAGGTCTTCACGCTCCGCCGGGTCCTGCGAAGTCAACATGGCATAAAGCTTTGCCGGGTCCCATTGCGCATGCAGCAGGTGGTTGCGCTCCTGCGCCACCGCGGCGGGCAATGATTGCGAACGCAGCGACGTGGGCAACACCAGGGCAAACGCCACCAGCGCCACGGCCGGGAGCCACGGCTTCGCGCACACCCATTTTCTGCCTTCCTTGCTAAGATTTCCCATTCAGCAGTTTTGGCAATTCCCGCATGTTGTCAATCCGGATGTCGGGCTGCGCTTCATCCAGGGTCGGCGCGCCGAATCCGTAATTCACTCCGCACGT
>Ga0102953_1000793_pt1 | contig 20873 bp, 33 predicted proteins | sample SalPon2A_C_D2_MG_FD_78509 | JGI IMG/M metagenome (GOLD analysis project Ga0102953, IMG submission 78509) | Soil microbial communities from South San Francisco under conditions of wetland restoration - Salt Pond MetaG R2A_C_D2_MG | ecosystem: Environmental > Terrestrial > Soil > Wetlands | place... | reverse complement strand
TATTTCAGCCGCTTGCTTCGCAGCCTCCTTTCTTTGGGTTGCTTTTGAAGCATAACCTTGATGCTCCCCCCAATCGTGAATGGAAAAACCATCTTCATCCTTGTCTAAAAATCTGGTTTTTTTATCACAAATACATTCTACAAATTTTCCTGGTTCCCCGTCCCATTTCGCAGCTATTTCAATGTCAGTTTCATCGTAGTCGTTAAGAATTCCATCAGGTTTGTTCTGGGCTACAAAAAACCAAAGCCTTATCAAGCAAATGACAGATTTTTCACCCAGCACTTTTATCATTCTTACGGTTTTTGGGTGATCTAAAAAAGACATTTCAAGTCGGATATCCGAATTCATTCCTCCAACCCCAAAAAAATCCCCCGACTCCCCAGTCGCCTCGAACCTTAGCCACCACTTAATCATTAATACTTATGAACCAGATACATCTGTGTAGTAGCGATTTTCCTCTGACGAAAGAGAGCCGAGGGGTTGGTTATCAATATTTTATGGAAACGTGTTTTATTTCGCCTTTTGAAATCGACAGGACAACAATCTCAGCAATTACATCCAGCGGGAGATCTGTTTCAACGTTCTCTTTCAGGGCTTTGATTAGCGATCTTTGAGCTTCGGATTCGACCTGGTTTCTATGTTTCTGATCGGCAGCTTTCCGGTTAGCTTCTTCCTTTACCAGTCGCTCGGCTTCCAATCGCTCAGATTCTTTCCTCTGGGCTTCCTCTTCGGATCGTTGTCTCTCCGCTTCAATAGCTGCCTGCTTATCTTTTTCTGCCTGTTCTGCGGCGGCAATCCGATCACGTTCGGCTTTTTCGGCTGCTTCACGTTCTTTCTGTTCCTGATAAGCCTTGAGTTCGCGGTTGTAAAACGTTGACCAGGCTGATTCGCCCATTTCAAAAAGTTCCTGGTAGTCAACCTTGGCATCGATTTGTTTTAGCAGATTCTGGCGGGAGTTGGCTGTTTCTTCCTTCCGTTTTTTCTCTGCCTTTTGGGCATCAATTTCAGCTTGTAGTTTGGCTTTCTGGAGACGAGATTTTTCCTCTTCTTCTTTTCGTCTGGCTGCCTCTGCAGCTTCTTTTTTAATCCGATCCTCTTCAGTTTTTTTAGCGTTGTCTACGCAGATTTGAAGGAAGGAAACAGCTGTTGTTTTGGCTTCGGAGGCCTCCTTTTGAAACTCGTCAAAAGATGAGTCAATATCAAATTGTTTTAATGCAGAAAGAAGAACAACCAGTTCGTCAAGGGGTAGAGGTTGTCCGGTTTTTATGTTGGTAATATTCATGTAGCCCCGGATCTTGTCAATCCGGCCTCTGATTTCAGCCTTTCTGTGGAGTTCAGCCTCTTTCTTTTTCAGTTCCAGGCGCCGGTCAAACAGCTTGTTTTCCTCGATTGCTTCATCCCAGGCTTGATTGATTTCGGCTTTTAAGGCCTCTTCAGCCTTCCGTTTCTCTTCAGCTACCTCCCAATCCGTGAGGGGCTTTTTGACTTTATCTCTCAATGCATCAAGTTTGTCCCTGATTATCTTCCTGGAGGCTTCAACCTTTTTAATTTCAGCCTTTTTGTCAGCGACAAGCTGTTTGCCAAGGTCATCCAGGTAGGTTTTGGATCTAGTCACTTTATACGCCATGGATTTGATAGCATCTCGCCCTTTTCCTGTGCTGGTATCCGGCACCAATTCCTTTGCTTTCTTGGTGATCTCTTCGATCAGCGGATCCACTTTTCCCTCTGAAAAAATAGTAACCGCATTGATCTTTTCAGGGACGATCAGGCCCTTTTCTTCTGTAACAGGTGCGTTCATGATTTCGCCTCCGGTAATTGTGTTATTCTTAATGACCAAAATCCATCCTCTCGCTTGATCCATTCCCCCGCGTTTATCGATTTTCCATCATCAGTTTCAACCTCGACAAACTTACCAGATTCTGGGCCAGGAGGACCATCAAAAATTATGTTGATTGGTCTGTATTTCTGTTCCATTTACCGCTCCTTTTTGTATCCCGGCAGAGGCCGAGGCCCCCACCGGGAGGAATTAAGCTGATTTTCTTCGTTGAACTTTCTCAAAATAAAAAACTATATCGTTACCTGAAATGCTAATTTTCCCGTACTGCAACAAAAGCCTGAACTTTGGAGAATCCCTTTTTAATTGCTCAATATCCCTGGCCAATTCCTGCCTGAATTTTTCAACAGACATGGTGTTTTTTCGGATATTGCAGGGCCTACAGGCTGGCATGAAGTTTTCAAAAAAGTCAGCTTCCTCTGGGAATTTAAACCTGTTTCTGGCAAGTTTGTGGTCAACCTGGAAGTTATTAAACTCGATCCCGGTTCCGCAGTATGAACACCTTCCATCATACTTTTGGTAAACCTTAATTCTCTGGGATTTGGTCAGCTTAGTTGGTCGCGGTCGGCGTTCTTTTTCCGGTTTCGGTTGTCCTATATCCTTTGGTTTTGGAAATGCTGGTTTCATATCCGCCTCAAATTAGCCTACAGAGATCCAGAATATACTGAACCTGATTGTTGAATTCCTGTCCACTCATACCGGGTAAAAGAATGTGAAGGTTGGCAAGCATCAGATTTGCACAATCGGAAAACAGTTTCATAAACTCCCTGTTTCCCATTGATTTAAACTTCAATGACTTGGGATGTTCTTCAACCGTTCCGTCCATTCTTCTAACCGGAATTACCGATTTAACATCGATCTGCATGGTCTTGATAAAATTGTAAGGATCGGGCCATTTTAGGTTGTTATCCGTCACGATTTTTGCGAGTAAAAATATTGCTCTGTGTTGAAAAACTTTTCGCTCTTGCCATTGGTCAACAGACACTATCGAACCAACCTTGAAAGTTCTCCAAAGCTCTGCGCTCTCATCGTCTAAAGGAGATGTCCCGAACTGGTTTTTCACCAAGAAGAGTTCTTTCATTAGAAAGCCGGCTCCCTTTTAATTCCTTTCAATTCCAATTCCCTATCATTCAATGCCGCCAGAACTTCAGGCCATTCAGTCATATCATACAGACGGCCTTTTTTTGACCACTCCTTCCTAATCTTTTCAAGCCTCTTTGGGTTGGCTTTTTTGATTCTCTTGACCCAAGATTGAATCATGCTACCGCCTTATATTTTGGATGTTTTTGTAGTTTTTGAAGCTGATCACCGGATACCTTAATCTTTACTTTATCAATGTAAACAATGCCGTTATAGATCTTTCCGTTCCATTTTTTATCGACTTCGCTAACTGTTAGAGACCTACTTATAGTTTGCTGGGAGTTTCCTCCTGTTTCGCTTGAGTTTTTATTTTGCGGCTGTACAGTTGTGTTATATCCCTTATCAAGACCGTTTCTGTTGATATGATCAGTCAGGTCCCAAACCTGTTTCCCATTTTGATCAACAACAAATGGATAGTTGTCTTTTCTTTTTTGCTCACTGGATGGAATCCAAATCAGTGGTTTTGAATACAGGAACCTGCCAATCCCCCATTTAACAGCTGCCCTTTTGAATGCATCAGAGGCCTCACCTTTTTGTTTATCGACATTTGATTCTGTTCCACAATCCCACTTCCAGACCCATTCACCGTTTATATTGATTCCAATTCCACAAAACAGATTGTTTTTGTGTTCTTCGTACTTATCCTGCCAGTTCTCAGGGCCAACAACTTCGTCAAGCAAGTCCTGCACAATTCTGGAATCAAGATATGCAACACACTGAGCCAACGGTTTACTTTTACTGAAGGATTGAACCCTCCATCTATAAGCAACCTCTTTTTTTAACTCGCTGAGTTTTTCGGGACTTATACCGCTCATGCCACCCCCTTTAACGACAACGTAAATTCAAGATCGGAAAGCTTAACTGTTTTAAAAAGCTGTCCTTCTTTCAGTTTTGCTTTGATTGCCCCTTTGTCCCATCTTTGTGAAACGGTTGTCTGAACGAAATCAGGATGTTCTGGGCTGTTAATATCAGCATCTTCCAGTATCTCAACTTTCTCTGGTAGTTTTCTGAGGCTGATTGAAAGCAAAGGGGTTTCGATCTTTTTCAGGTTGAATTCAATCATTTTATCCCTGATATAATCGGCCATTCTCTTTGATTTGTTTTGGAAAACCTCAGCCCTTGCTTTCGTCTCTTCCAGCTTCTTCTTATAGTATTCAGCCTCAAGCAAACATAGATCAGCTGCGTTATTGACTTTTTTTATCAACAGCCCCCAGGATGCAACTTTATCTTGAATGGATGCCTGCAGATTTCCGATAACTTCAAGTTCTTCCTCTGTTGCTTCACCATCCCCAATCAGGTGATATGCTTCTCTTAACAGTGCTGATCTTTCTGGGAGTGTCATCTGATCAAGGTTTTTATCCTCGACCTTTTCAGGTGGAATTAATGGTTGGCTGCTTACCAAAGATAGTCCGTCTAGTTGCTTTGTCATAAATCCTCCTGTAATATCAGGTTATAGGTTACGGGATTTTCAAGTATCGCTCGTTTCCTCTTGCCCGGATTGGTTTGGATGCCTCCGGGCTTTTCTTTTTTTTGGTTAAACGTATTGCTTGATAGCCGCTAACAAATAAGGATCAATATCCCTCTGTTTAACTAACCACTGCAGATAATCAACAGGTACTTTTTCGATCGGCTGCCCTTGATGTTTCCCAAATGGCATTATTTTTGGAATTCTTGCTTTTTCAGATGTTTTCCAGAGATCTTCCCAGGTTGATACTCCCAGCTTGTCAACGATATGAACCAGGATTTCCCTGCAGATTTCAACATCTGCCTTTGCTGAATGAGCGTTTTTTAGCTTCTCCCTTGCGGTACTTCTTTCAAGAAGATAAAGCATTGCGGAAAGGGAATGAGAGTCAGCTTCCGGCCACAGATCGCGGCAAAGAGACAATGTGCATATTCTCATGAGTGCCGGGCTTCCGATTACTTCCCAATCGAAGTCAATGTTGTGTCCTACCAGATATTCAACACCTTCAGGGACACTAAAGCCATTGTATGGAGGGCAATCAACCAGATCCTCATCCATGATGTGATGCGTTGCCAATGCTCCAAGTGATATCGGTTTTGTTGGTTTATAGAATTCATGAAATTCTGATTCAGAAACCAGTGATTGAAGATTATTTCCAAAACCGAAATATGCAATTTCAATTGGTTCAGGATTTTTCTTATTTGTGGTTTCTGCATCAAGGATGATTGCTTTGATCATGTCTCCTCGCTTAAATAAAAGTTTGCAAAATTGGTGCGTTCAATTTATCCTCCTATTTAAATGGTTTAATAAATCCTTATCTACCCACCACAATAGCCTGACTGGATTTGCCGGTCTGGTCAGGTTCCTTCCTTTAAGCTACCTTTTCCCGTTCAATAATTTCCGGGTTTTCATCGAAAGCAACTCTGTGCATTTCGATATATTTATTTTCAATTTCCTCAGCATGGTCGACGCCGGTAGCATCACAAAATTTAATCTCTCGCTCTGTTTCATCATCGAAGAGATAATAATCAATTACCTTCGAATTATCCGATAAACTTACGGTTTCTTTAATGAGTGTTAGCATTTGGAACCTCCTTTGATTCTGGAAATTTAATGCTGTCTGACTTCTCAAACTTGGCCCAATCTGCCCGGAGTTTTCTATCCAATCCGCTTGCATCCATCCTAAAATCCAGGTTTGGGGCTTCCTTAAAAACAATTAGGGAAAAGGTTGGCCTGGTTGCAGCTTCCATATATTCCCAATGTTGGTTGAGGAATCGGTTAATCTTTTTTCTGTTGGCTTCAACCTTCACGCTGCCTCCTCTTTTAGGAATTTTTGATATTCCCAATATCCGTAAACTTTTCCTGTGTATTCACTACGCATTTTTTGGATTCCTTTCTCAAGTCCTTGGTATCCTCCGAAAACATAGCACTTTCTTAATGACTCTTTATCACAAGCAGTGACGGTAATAATCTCATCATCAAATTGTTCTTTTGCTGATTTTGTGATCCCCCACCACCATTGACCGTAACAATGCTCAACTGTTCCGTCTGTCAGGGGTAAATCAAACTTTCTGCCAGCAAAAGCCTGCCATGGAAATGATTTATCATATTTCGGGGGTATTGGGGTTTGGTGGTAATAGCAGGACAGAAATGGCTCATCAATACCAACGATTGTATCAAATCCATACTTTGTATATTTTAAATCAGGTTTTTGATCCAAAACGAAAGCCTCTCCGTCATTCATTTCGACAACTGCAATAATCTTCACGCTGCCTCCTCTCCATAAACGGCCCCACATTTCGGGCAAACAATAACTCCATTTCTAAGGATCAGTTTTGAGTCATAGCAGTATTGCCTTTCACAATAGCCATCTTCTGGCAGCCCTGAGCCTTTAACTTCAAGCTTGCATTGCTCCCTGAAGTCCTCTGCAACCTGCTCTCTCAAGTTCAGTTCAACAATCTGCCTGACCTCTTCCAGATCGGAAAAGTCATTCAGGCCATTTACCCTGGCAAAGACAATGTTGAATAAGGTTTCCTCGTCAACATCTGCTATAGCCCCTTTAAACATTGCCCTGTTTGACATGTGGGTTTTGATTTGTGCCTCAACATCCTCATTAGGCATTTCAAAATCGAATCTTTCTGAATCTTCATAATCGGCGGGGTCAAAATCATCATCGGAAAAGGTGTCTATTTCTTCCTTTCCGTTCATCCAGTATTTGAATAGGGTTGCTTTCATGCTGCGGTCTCCTCTTGACGACTGCCTGCGTTTGTATTACAAATGCTGTTGATTGTGGTATCATTGGCAATAGTAAATACAATGCAGTAGTTGATAAAATCGGATTCTTTGTTTCCAAGCGCAGCGGTAATCTTGCGGACCGTGTCTTTTGTTGGCTTTGTTACCCTGGCTTGAACTGTTTCGGACTTGAGCATTTAATTCCTTTGTGATGTAATGTAGTTAAATTGTGTGACAAAATAATGACAAAGTCAACAAAAAAAGACACTAAAACCAGATTTCTGCAAATCCGCATGGAACCTGAACTTGAAGACCGCATTAAGAAATCAGCGGGTAAAAAAGGTTTAAAGCCCTCCCAATTGCTCAGGATGTGGGCAATTGAAAAACTGGATGAAGAAGACAAGGAAAAGAACTAAGCCGGTTCATAAGTCTGTTTAAAAATATCAGGCTTGCATGGATAATACTCTCCCTTTATTCCTCTGATAATCCAATCGCCAGGGCAGACAATGTGCCATCCCTCAAGGGTTTTAACTCTCCCATGACTTGGCATTGCAGACCCGCAATGCCTGCAGATACTTTTTGATTCTGCAATAATTGCATTTGGTTGCTGGCTCTGGTCTGCTTCCCATTTGTGCACAACAGGGCTGTCCCCCATTTGCCACCATTGCTCTGCTTCAATTACAACCGGCTTTTTACGATATCGCTTCATTATGCTGCCCCTTTGAGTTTATGCTGGTTTTTGGATAGGTAATCGGCTATTTCGTGGATTTCGTTGGAGAGTAAAAGTTGTCCTTCGTTGAGATCTTTTCTGGACATGAGCTGATAGATGATCTCAGTGATCCGGTCTACTCCTTTCTTATAGTGAATCCTGATTACATCGTTCACAAGCTTTTGAATCCCATCTCTGTCAACGTTCCCGCGATCGTCAACATTTATGTATGTGTCGTAGATATCGAATTCGTTTTCTGTCATAGCGATATCATTGACGAAATCCGGGAAAAGCTCTTTGTATTTTTGAACGACTGGCCTTTTTCCCGGGGGGACTTTGAGAGGATTGATCGTCTCCAGGAAGTCCGGCATAAAATTTTTGTGGAAAAATATTGCCTTCTGCTTCAATGACTTGAGAAAAAAATCCATGACAACGGTACGGGGGTCTCTGCAAAATTTTTCCCTCTGGGAACCCCACGATAAACCCATGCCAGATACAACCGATCGCATGCCGACAAAAGCGTCTCTTTCACCCAACAGTATCAATGTCCTGTTCCCTTCAAAGATTGTCTCAATCGCTCTTAATTCCCCAGACATCTCTTGCCCTCCTCTGATTGTGGTTTAGCAACAATGTTTCTGATTGCTTCCAGGTTCATTATCCTGGCGGTAAGTACTTGGTATTCTTTCGACCCTTGCTGATATCTCCGACGCCTGCGATAGAGGTTGTTTAAGATTTTATAGAACCTTGCAACCTGCTTTTGTGCTTTGGATAACTCACTCATGCTTTCCCCCTTCCGAATATCGGTTTTTGGAAAGATTGTTAGTCTGGTCATGCCGGCACCTCGAAAAATCCCAATCGGCCTTTATAGCTCTTGAATGGAAGTGTTGATGCGTTTTTAAGAACAAATCCCCAGGGGCCACAAAACCATGGAGATGCAGATCGATCAACACAATCTGCGATATCAGCCTTGCCGACAATCCCTCCATGAAATCCAGGCAGTTCCTTTTCCCTAATCAATCGCTCATATTCATCGGGGTTGTTCATAGCACGATAAATACCCATCCAATCAACCATATCCATTGTTTTTGAGGCGTGAATATATACAGTCCCTCGATTCCTTGTCGGCCAAGTCCTGTTTTCAATATCCTTAAAACCATTGACAATAAGCCAAGCCCAAGGTTGTTTGATTGATAATGCTTTCATGCTGCCAGCTCCTTTAAAATAGGGAACTCCCTAATCATCAAATCATCAGGAATCGGTTGTTTGTTGGACATTTGCTTAAAAAAGAATGGGATTCCAAACTCTTTACACTGGTCCCTTACCGATCTTGCCCAGTCTGGATTCATTAATCTTGCCTTTGGGCCTGTCTCTCCCCCAACTATCACCCAATCAATAACCCCACCATGCAGCTTTATTTCTCCCAACATTGGCTCGATGCTGATGAATTTCCTGTTAATATCTATTGATGCAAGCTCATAGACCCTCTCATCAAATATTTCTTGATTTTCGGCTGTAACTCCGATCCAGGAATTTTCCGGGATGAATTCGTCTTGGAATTTTTGAAGGAATTTAACCATCCTCCGAGGTCGTTTTGTGAGGATTTGGAAGGTATGAATTGGATTGGCCCTAATTACCCTGAATATTTGCCAAATAAACGAGAATTTAACCTCTTCGTGAAATAGATCACTCATCGAGCAGACAAAGATCTTTTTCGGCTTTTTCCCAAAATCCCTGTTTAGCTCATCATGGTGACAACAGACCTCAAACCCGTTTTCATATTTCTTTTGCCCCATTCCTTGGAGCCTTTTGGACATCGATTCAGCATAACAATTTTTGCAACCAGGGCTTATCTTGGAGCATCCAGTAACGGGATTCCATGTAATGTCTGTCCATTCAATTTTGCTCATGCCGCCCCCTGCAGTTCAAAAATCCTTTTTGCTTCCCGTTTGTCCCTGGCCTCTTCGATCCTTTCCTCTTCAGTCATTGTCCGGCATTTCTCACAGTGTAGCGGGTAAGTCGGCGGGTTGGTGACGACCCAGGGGATTGATGACTTGTCGATGTTCAGTCCGGGGAGTAGGTCTTGGCAGCCTTCGCACAGAACGCCTTGATTGATTAGGTCTGGTTTTCGTGACATTTTGTTTTTCTCTTAAAAGCAGTAATGACGGGGGTGGCCAAATTCGCGTTTTGTGGCCACTCCTATCATTGTTGGTTTTGCGTGGCGTTTTTAGAACGTGCCTTTCCAGACTTCCAGGCTGGTTCCGTCGAAGCGTTCATCTTCCTTTGTTTCGGATCCCAGATTTCCGGATTTGATGCGGCCGCAAATCAGATCAAAGGCCCGCTCATACCAGTTTTCTAGCTCGTCGATGATGTACCAAAACTTTGGCTGTCCACCTCTAGCTGAACCACGTAGCCGTAGTTCCATCAAACAGATATCACCGTACTTGTAAATCGGGACGGCAATGAACAAACTTTCCGGGAGTTTGAATTTTCCTTGCTGACCGGTGTCTTTCACCTCGTACTGATAAAACGTTTCATCGGTTTGGGGATCGCGCTTGGAAATAACATTTTCCTCGGAGGAAAACTTCATGTCATTGATCAACGCTTTTAACTCAAGGGTTGGTATCGTCTGAATTTTCCTGCCGTCCTTCTCAACTTCGCCAATGTAAAGATCGGAGCGGTTGTCTTCAATGAAGTCGGCAAATGAGTCTTGGCTGAATTTATGCTCATTTTTGTTGAAGGATTTCCCTAACCAGGTTGTAAACTTTTTGGAAAATCCCAGCATTAAGACTGCGCAGAAATCATGGAATCCAGGTGAATCTGGTTTATGATCATTGAGGATCGCCTTTACTTCTCCCGTTTCCTCATTGGCAATAATGACACTTTCACCTTCCGCTTTATGCTTGTTCACATATTCACAGAAGGATTTGACCGAAACGAAGGTCTTTGTTCCGGTTTTCCGGGCAGGTTCGGTTTGGGTTTCAAACTCTTTGAACTCCATTCCTTTCGGAATTAAAATTCTGGTTTGCTGGAACTCGCCTTCTTCAACCTTCTGAATTTTGGCAAGTTCCTTTCCGGCATTGATCGCTGTTTCAACAATGTTTTTTTCTTCCGTCATTATCCGGCTCCGACAACTGGTTTTTTGAAATCGGGAGTCACAACGTTCTCGTGCGTCAGTTGATCCGGGTTGTGATCGTGAAGGTAGTTACTGTCATCCGCCCACATTTCGACCGGTTTGATCGGAAGTTTCGGGATTTTGTGAGTTACGACAGGCTCAACAATTACCCCGTGCTTGTCGTATTTTTTGAACTTTAGTTTCAACGTCAACTCGCCAACTTTCCCGGTCTCGCGTACTCCCTCGACTACCTGATTCTGATAATCTGCCATTTCCTCAAGTACTTTACCGAGACCAAATCTGGTCATGTTGTCGAGAAACTGTTGCTTCTTATCGATCTTTTTCTCGATTTGGTTTCCCATAAATTAAGGCTCCTTAAATGGTTTAAAATGCATTGCCGGTTTTTGAATCCGGGCTCGGCCTAACACCACAACAATCAAACCGGCAAATCTTGTATAGGTATCAGGTTTCAACGCCTCGCTTGCCCTTACTCGGGCTTGGGTTTCGGTTGCTCCCTGACGACAATCTCTCTATCGTCATAGGCATACAGGTCGTCCTTTTCTTCGCCGTCCTGGAGGATGAATGTTTCTTCAAAATCTCTCGGAGGGTCTTTGACGGTGACTTTTACTTCTTTGTCATCGGCGCAATGCGCTTTAACTATGATTTGGGTTGTCATTGATTCCTTTTGAAGTTGTTAAATAGGAGCGGTTCGGAACTGGCCATTGCTGCACCTGTTTATCGCTTTACTGCCAACCGATTTGACAGTTCATCGCGCTTCCTATGCCGCTCCTCAATCTAATTTCTTTTTGTTCGCTTTTGTTTAGCTTGAAGGGACTTAAGTGGCTGGCGTCCCATACACGGCCCACAACCGTGCGGTCACGCTTTGCCAATTTGTCTGCGGTTAGTTTATCCCGGCTTGACCGGAGTTTTCCACTTACACGCTGCAGCCACTCATCGCGAAGCAGAGAAAATGCGAATTCCTCAAGGTCTCTATAGATCAGATATAGTAAGTCCATGAGTATTATTTCCTTTTGGTTTTGGTGCCATTTTGATCAGGACAATAACCGTCACAATCGAATAGCAGCCCATGGCTATGATTAGGATTTCCATCACTTCTCCGGACCGAAAACTCTGTCATGAGACCAGTAAAACCAATCTGCATTACAAGCGGTCGGCTTAAGGATGAATTCTAATGTCCATTGGTATTGCATAGCGTCTCCTGTTTTCCCCGACTTCACCTCCATGGCAAAGCCGGGGTGGGGGAAGGTTAACTTGCCTGTTTTTTTAAAAATCTGCCCCGGATCTGGGTAAGCTTTCCGTGTGATTCTGGCGTTCCGGTAAGAATCTGTTGCCGCTCCTGGTTTATTTGGGCGACTTCCTGACTGCGTGAAATAACCCCGGTCAAAGCGCTGTTGGCTTCAATAAACCTCTCCATCGTGTCCTCAAGATTGAGCATGGCAGAAGTTTGCGCCTGCAATGCTTTGGTGTGTTCTTTAAGGATGTGCAGCTCTTCAGGGGTCATTGACCGGGACCTCTAAAACTGGCGACAATGCCAAGATTGTTTAATCAGCTGAAATCTGTTTAAAATTGGAAAAGTTGGAAATTTCCGATTTAATCAAAAACTTAACAAATCAGGAATGAAATTGATTTTTAGTTAAGTTACCACAAAATAATTCCGTGTCAATGGAAATTTTAACAAATACGCAAGTATTCCGTAAGAACCTGAAAATCCTGATGGAGATGGAGCAGGTTAATCAAAGGCAGCTCTCCCGCGAAATGGATATGTCTGAGTCGAATCTTTCCAGGATTTTGAAGGGGATTAGTTCGCCAACTCACGACCAAATTATCTTTATTGGGGAGAGGTTCGGCGCGGATCTAAACTGGCTGTTGAGGGATATAGGATCTCCAAGGCTACCAACACCCGAGCAATTGGCAGAACTGGAAGAACTTGACGCTACTTTGGAAGAAGAAATGGATCAGATTGAACAACTGGTTGATGAGCATTCGGAAGAATTGAAGGATCTCAGACTGGAAGTCGAAAAGCTGAAATCAATGTATTCTCAGATCGTTAAAGGGTGAATCTCCCTTTGTTTCTTCTTCGCATGCCTCTTTGGTTTCATTTGACGTGGATTTATTTTTGATAATTTTCGATTTCAGACGGTAAGTCCTCAGCAACAAATCCTTTCTGATTTTAATCTGCTTTTCAATATCCATATCCGTTACCTTTGAGATGCCGGGCCCTGTTTTGTAAGGTGTCTTTTATTCTACAGGAGACAACCGGAAGGTTGTCAACTTTTCCACGCCGACCTAATCGCCCAGAAAAATTTCAAACCTGATCGCCCGTTCAGTTTTCAGAACAAGAACAGCTGATCGTATATCCCAAAAGCATTTGCAAAGATCAATAGCCGAAAGCCCGGAAAAATTGAATCTGCATCTCGCAATTTGATATCTTCCGGTTGTGCTTTCTTTGACGTATGATTACGATGATCAGAAAAAAAATTGAATTCGTAATCAGGTGGTTATGACTACCCTCGATGATTTTGAAAAACGCTGTGAGAAATGCCGGGAGATCTGGCGGACGATCGGGGCGGTAAATTCATTAAGAGCGCTTGTAGATGCGGTGTTTACTTATCTTTGCAAAGACCCACTCATCAAAAATGCTGCGCTTTTCCATTCCGACAAACTGATCGGAATAAAACAGAGTCGTGGCTGGAAAATGTTTCAGGTGGCCTATGGGAATTACACCGATTTCGGCATGCTGAATTCGTTTGTCGATACGATTATGTTTGTCCGAATCAGGGAGTTATCCGGCTATATTTTTGCGGTTGATTGCGGTACCGCTGGGATTGATCTGGTCAAATCGATCATCGAACAGGCTTCCGCTGTCCGAAAAATTTTGATAGAGGTTGTCGAGAACAGAAATTTGATTCAAGCCTTGGCAGCGATTACCGAGGACTTTGAAAATTTGCAATATATCAAAGCGTCCGGAGGGGACGAAATTTTGATTGTCACCACCAGGGAACGGACCGTAAAAATGCCGTTTCGGGATCTGCGGTTATACTTCAACAATTTAGTCCGGGTTGCCAGGTCTTATATTGTTAATCCGGACAATGTTAAAGAACTCGTGGCAGGCGGGAAAAGGAAAACGTTTGTTGTTATGAAAAACGGTAAACGGATCAAAGTACCAGAGGTGCATGTTGATGAAATTATCGAGAGGTTTGGATAGTGGAACCGAAGTTCAAGATAGTCAAGGACCCGAAAGGGGTTGAGCATCTTTATGGAGTATTCAGACCAGAGGGTATGGAATACGGCAAGGATGGAATCAGGAAAAAGCTTTGCACCGTAGAGAATTCGGTGTACAAGCAGACAGCAAAGGGTAGGCGGGCCAGATCCGAACAAGAATATAATAACTACGTCCATAAACTGTATTACGAAAAGCTCCGGGAAATCCTGCTCCAAAAGAAAAAGAAACGAGACCTTACTGAAACACTGAGAATGAAGGAAGGTTTTGAAATGTTCCTGAAGGAGAAGGAGCAGGAAGGCGAATCGACCGAGTACACTTTAAGGGCATATGCAAGGGCATTTACGTTCTATATCAAAGCTCTTGGGAACCATCACCTATCAAGATATAAAAAAGGATTCCAGTCAAAATTGATTGGCGCTTTAAGGGAAAAGGAAACGATTCACAAAGATGGCAAGGTCCTTAAAAGAGGTCTGGATCCGGAAACAATTAACACCTATATTGCCAAGTACAACACTTTTTTTGCCTGGGCTTTTGACAATGAATTCGCATCAAGACCGCATAGAATAAAGCGTGTGAAGGTTGAAAGAAAAATTAAAAGAGCTCACTCGACAGACCGCCAATTGAGAATTGAGAACGCTATTTTCAAGGAGCTCCAATCAGCAAATTTAAGAAGCAGAACAGGAATACTCAACGTCTATAGGGCTTACATGGTCATTTCCGAAACAGGATTAAGATTGGCAGAGGTGTGGTCCCTCACTTTGAACAGAATAAATCTAAGCACCAGGCGGTTGGAGATCAGGAGTGTCCCGGAAATTGGCTACAGAATAAAGGAAGGGGTTGAAAAAAGCCCTGCTATTTCTGATTTTCTATATCAGTTTTTGAAGCATGATGTCGGATCGAGAGGGGAGAAAGAAGTCTGGTTTTTGGACAATGGGGAAGGGTCCCTGCACTTCACAGTGAAGGCTGATGTGACCAGGATGATGACCGCTATTCTGAAAAGGAATGATCTTTATGATCCATCAATAAAACCTTTCCATGGGTTCCGATCCAGGGTAACAACCATTGTCGGTATGAAAAAGGGCATGAAATACGCCCAGATCCAGGTGGGACATCAAGATCCCAGAACGACGGAAGGGTACTTTGCAGATGGTTTTATCGACATGGATGAGGTTGCCAATATCATCCGCGATCCCGATCTTCCAGCCGTTCCAAGATTGCCTGATTTCGGTTCTAAGTCTGCAAAAGATTCGCAGTAGACTCGCTTTTTTCAGATCTTAAAATTCAAATATTTATTAATTCAATTACTTAAACTAGGTGGTAATCACCAGGGACTGGTGCCAACAAAATACCACTAATCTTAATATTTCAAATATATAGCATGTTCGCAATAACTCGCAGTTGCCCCAAACCAGTCTTAAAACTCGCTGTAAATTCGCATTTTTAAAATCTAAAACACCTCACCTCCAAACCGCATTATTGCCTTCTCTGCTTGGCCATTTGGGATAATAAACCATTCTCCGCCTAATCCCATTCTTAGCGCATACAATCCCATCAGGCCGATATATCCCAAAAACCCAATTAACACCGTCTCGATCTTTAATATGTGTAAATCTTGGTATCATCTCTCCGCCCTGCAAAAAATTCCCAACTATTGCCTACGCCAATCTTCAATATATGGAAGCCGGATTGCCCCGGCGTTGGTTAAAATTCTTCGATCGATTCAAGTTTGAGATTTTCCTCACGCCCGAACATTGGGACGATATAAACTGTACCTTGTTCGTCCCTCGCCTCAACTGCTTCATAGCCCATCAATTTTGCGGCTTCGCCCTGTTTTGCCTGGATCCACCAATCTGTTTCGCCGTCTTTCCCATAATCGAAAGCGGTATCGCGGCCGTCGAGGAGTCTCTCTGCCTGGTCTTCATCGACCTCAACAACTTCCATAATATTTTCAATAACTGAGACATGATGAAGATCACTGACTTTAATTATCTTTTCTTCATCAATCTCTATGCTGTAAGTATAGACTGTGCCGGCTTGTGTCATCGTATACGGCTCATCTGCAAAAAAAAGACAGTCATCAAACATTCCAAACTTGTTTATCTTTTCTATTTTCTCGGGGCTTGTGTGGTAGAGTTTCATTCTGCTTTCCGGTTTGAGGTTTGTTTGATGACTAATGTAACTACAGTATCTCAAACCTATTTTATTATGTCAAGTTTTTTTATTACATTTCATTTACTTTTCTTGTTCCTTCCTCTATCTGCCTCTATAGCTTCATAGAGCAGATACATCTTTTCCAGTTCTTTCTTTATATTGTACAATTCCTGATATTTTTCAGGGAGTTCAATCAGGTTTTTTTTAATCCGGTTTCTTTTCTGCCGGGGGATATTGGGGGTTAATACTCTCAACACCTTGTCCCCTGTATTTGTACCAAGAAACTCCTGCAGATCCGGGCTGATAAATTCGTGTTTTTCCATAGTGATCAATGTTGATAATTTCCGTTTTTGTCAATTATTTTGTTTACACTGTTTGATCTAATATTGTGACAAATCGGATTGATTGTCAAGCCGAAGAATTTTATTGCCCACCTGCCCAAAATAAACAATACTGATGACAAATCAATCACAGCCAAAGAGAAAGCCAATGGTAGCCAAAAAGAAATCACCAGCGAAGAAGGGCGCAAAGAAGGGATCCGCAAGTAAAAAATTCGAGGTCGTTCGGGCGCCGGCAAAAGATCCGACAATCAAAGAGATCCAGGCGCAAAAGATGTCTCTAAAGGCCCTGGAAGATCAGGGTAAGTTTCTGAAGGAATTGACCAGGCGGGCCAGGCATGGATTTTTGAAAGTGCTCTATGTGATTTATGCCGACCAGGGCAAAATTGATACAAAGAAGACAGAATATGCGGACGGTCGGACGGGGAAATTCTCTTTCACGAAATACCTGCAGGTTACTTTTGATTATGGGGCCGTTACCTCCGCTAATTACACCGGCGTCCTGGAAATGATCAGGTTTCATGATATGCCGGAAGCAATCGATTCCTGCCGGGATATCAAGATTTTGGAATTGATCAAATCCTGTGATCCGCCAATCCAAAAACAGCTTTTAGGGGACGTTGAGAACCTGACCCGGGATAGTTTCAAAGCGAGACGGGCAGAATTGGAAAATTCCGGTACCGAGGAAAAGAAAAAGCTGATTCCTTACCTGCGAAGGATGACCGGATTTCTGAATCTCAAGAAAAAGCTGGATCTCGAAAAGTTACAATTGGTCGTCAAGGGGAAAGACCGGGTCTACCTCACCCGGCTCGATCAGTTGTTGGATGTCATCGATCAAGAGGAAGTTGACCGGATATTGGATCAGAAGCGGACTCAGAATTAATCCTTATATTTTATCGGCTTCAGATCTGGCCAGGTCGATTCGATGAAATCCCGTTTCTCCTTCACGAAATCGAACTTTTTCGGCAGGTTTTCGGTCATGTCCTCCTGCAGGGTAATCACCCGATCCCTTTCGATAATGCCAACCTGTTTAATTTCCTGGCAGCCGGCTCGGAAAACAAAAAAGACCTCGCTGGCCACCTCGATGTAGTAATAACAGTTTTTTGGCTCTATTTTCTCATCGTTCCCGAACAGGAAAGCAAAAGCCTGGGATGATAAGAGACAGAACGTCAGGATTAGAATCAGTAATTTCATGGCTAATCAATGGGAACAGTTAGGGAGATGGCCAGGGCGTTATAAGAACCTGACGCCGGCGCATCTTCTACCGGAATACTCTCTCCTGCAACCTCAGCTTCAACTACCCGATAGGAGATCTCAAGCTTGTTTTGAAAGAACGGGATGTCATAAGCCAGGCCTCTTTCATTCGCAACATTAAGATCAGGGGCGCTTCCATCTGCATTCTCCAAAACAATCTTTCCGAATCCTCCGAAAAATTTTAGCGTTGGTGTGATGTAAATTCCAAAGCCTGCAAAAATCATCCTGGATTTCCATTCGGGGTCATATTCCCTGCTGGTATTTTCGTAGACATAATCTGTTTTACGTGTGGTTCTGGTTCCGATCCAACCATAAGCAAATAGGGATTGTGAGAGGTTCAGGTTGACCGCAATGTCCAAGTTTTCAGTCCTGACCTGCGGTGGCCCAGACGAGGGAAAATCAAGTAGGTTCCAACGTAGACTAATTTCAAATGGAGCTCTTTTAACTTCTTTTAATGGCGTTTCGGCATAGACCGGGCATCGTTCGTCATTACTCGTCACAACATCCTTGGCTTTCTCGACGTAGTTTTCACCCATGTATGCAAAGGCGCTGAAAGAAAACAACAGGCAGAGCGGCAGCAAAAACAGGAGAATCTTTTTCATGGTATCCTCTAAGATTTGTGTTGGGGATTTTTTAACTTATCTTAGAGGATTTTTTCGGGGGATGGCAACTTTTGTCAGTAGGGGAAGGTGAAGAAGGGTTCCAGGTAATCCATGTCGGCAGGACTCAATTGCATTCTTTCGATGTAATCCTCTGAGGTTTTTTCGTCAAAAGGGGTGTGGTTGATCTCTACCGGTATTTCGTTCAATTCCTCAAGGTCTTTGTCGCGTTCCTTCAGGTTTTCTTTTGGCACCTTTTTCGCTCCGTTTTCCTCTACCATGTGTTTTTCCTGGATCGAGTTATAGGTCTCGACAAATAATTCCTGTTGCTCTTTGAGCTGCTTTCTGATGCGGAGCATATTGTACTTTGTTCTGGTCGGAAATCCATTGAAATTGGTCATCACCTCGAATGCCCGGACGAATCCCTGCAGGTTGACATCGAGCATGGTTAATTGGATAGTTCCGTTTTTTTGGCCGTTTTTTTCTTTTTCCGCTTCGTCTCCCATAATAATCCTTTTGTTAGGGTGCAATGATAACTTTCACAACGTTTGAAAACTCGGATTCTCCGAACTCGTTGAATGACGAGACCTTATAGTAATGATCTGCATCGGAAGACGTATCCGTATCAGTGTAAGTGTTTATATCTGGCCCTGTTTCTGCGATCATTGTGTACGGAACTGTTGAAATATCCATAGTGTCTGTTAAAATCCGCCTGTATACCCGGAACCCGCTTTCGTTTGCCGACATGTCAGACCAGGATAGTGTCACAGATCCGCCGCTCTCTGTAGCATTAAGAGCTGTCGGAAAATCAGGAGCAACTTCGAGTTTTTCGCATGAAAGAACGGTATTAGTCATGATCACATCAAATCTTTTGTCCGTGTATTTTATCATTTGATAAGCAATCGGACTAAGAGTAGTAACCGTCGCCGTGATATCTCCCGATGGATCTATGATGTTTACATCTGCAAGTGAAATTAAATTGTTCATTACTTCAAACCTACCACTTCCCGCATTGCCATCGCTGGAATAGCACGAATCTATCGCGCTGAGCGAGCCATAATAATTATAGGTCTGCTCAATATCATCATAGGTCAAGTCCAGTGTTAATGGATAAACATAAAACAAACCACGTTGCTCGGCATTTAATTGATCATAGTTAGAGCATCTTTTGTAAATATTCAAACATTGCCATTTCCCCAACAATTCATCACTTGTTTGGAAACCGAGTATCCGGTTTTCAATATTGTGATAGATCTGCTCAAGCGCTGCAGCATCAAAAATACCGCCGTCATATGGAACTGGAAATAATCTCTTTTTTTCTGCATGAACATTTGAAACACAAAGAAACAGAACAGCAATAATCACCATGATTTTTTTCATTTTCCGATCTCCATTTTTCCTAAAACATTGTTGTAATGTGTTATTTCTGTACGGGTTAATAAATTGTTATCAACTTGTTTTTTACTGCTGCTTTGTGGCTTGCATCCTGCGATCATAACAACAAATAAAAATGCGAAAAATATCCATCTCATAGTCTCACCTCCTTTATTTAGGCTTTATAAAAAATAGTGATGGTTCCCCGATTTTGACTGCCATTATAGTAGTCTTGACGGAAAAACGCGCCTGCTTCGGTATTGACGTGGAGTACAATATTTCCACCATCAATATAATAATATCCGTCTGTTTCCAGCTGATACAGAACATCTGGATTGGGGACATCAACATCCTGATTCACCAAAACAATAGCTCCCAGGATAGATGACCATGATAAACCGTGAGCTATTGTCACTTCTGTTGTTCCGAACAAATTCCAAGTACCGATATTTATAACTTTTGTTTTTATTCCATTTGCTGCAAGACCGCCCTGGTCTTTGATGCTTACAACCTCTGTTACTGTGTTGCTGTCGCCCTGGATGGTTTTATTTAATAGGGTGGCAATATCATTAACGCCAACCGCCGAACTGCCTATGCCGAGTAACCTGTTGATCTGGGTAGTCGTGACTGTTGCACCATCCAGTTTGTTTAGTTCGGCTGCTGATGCGGTTAAACCATCTATCCTATTAAGTTCGGCGGTTGTAGCTGTCAAACCGGAAAGCTTATTTAGCTCCGCGGCTGTTGCGATAATTTGTGTTCCGCCTAGATATAACGATCCTGTTATTTTTGCATCACCATCCGGCGTCAGTCTTAACGCTTCTTTCGATGCAGATGCCCCGGATCTGCCACGGAAAACCAAGTCCCCTACATAGTTAGACTGCCATTCGTTTGTTATTTGCCAGGCGGAGGGATTTGTGGTGCGGGTTTTTAGTAAAATACCGGAAAAAAGGGCGGAATCCGAATCGTTCCAAAGTTGCAAAAGTTGGGAATCATTGGTTGCTGGTAAAAGGTCGCTGGCGTTTCCGAGCAGGGCACTGGTTCCGGCTCTTTTGATTGTTAATGCTCTCGATGGATCTATATCTCCTATGGATATATTTCGATTAGGATGTAAGTAAAAATCTTTCGTTTTGGCTATTTGTCCAAGAGATGCGGCATTGCCAGAACATCTTGCCTTTATCCTCGTGACCTGACCGAAAGGGGAGCCGTTACTGTTCGGGATGAGATAGAGATACCTGCCGTCGAATACCCCGCCTTGAAATCCCTTTGAATTTGCATTGACGGTAGTGGTGTCAAAAACAGACCAGCTTCCGGAATCGGTAAAACTGCCGGTGGTGTCAAATCTCGTGACCTGACCGAAAGGGGAGCCGTTATTGTACGGGATGAGATAGAGATACCTGCCGTCGAATACCCCGCCTTTAAATCCC
>Ga0102953_1000791_pt1 | contig 20898 bp, 22 predicted proteins | sample SalPon2A_C_D2_MG_FD_78509 | JGI IMG/M metagenome (GOLD analysis project Ga0102953, IMG submission 78509) | Soil microbial communities from South San Francisco under conditions of wetland restoration - Salt Pond MetaG R2A_C_D2_MG | ecosystem: Environmental > Terrestrial > Soil > Wetlands | place... | reverse complement strand
CCGGCCAGGCTCCTCTGCCCGAGCAGAAAGAAGTAATTCAGGGAACTGAAAACGTGGGATTGTCCGGCCCGGGGTACCGCCACCACCGAGGCCCCGACCTTGCGTTTGTAGATATCACCATTGGCCCGACTGATCATGCCGGTCCGCTCGATAAAGGCCTTCATATTGGCCGAAACATCGGCGAAATAGGTGGGCGAACCGAGGATAATGCCGTCAGCTTCCCGCATCTTGCCGACCATTTCATTGATCAGATCGTCTTTAATTGCACATTGGCAATCCTTGGTCTCGAAACATTGGTAACAGGCCTTGCAGCCGCTGATGTTAAGTCCGGCCAGTTCGACCAACTCGGCCTCGCCGCCCTGGCTCCTGATTTCTTCCAGAACGATATTCAAAAGCTCGGTGGTATTGCCCTTCTTGCGGGCGCTGCCGTTAAAAGCGATCACTTTCATTAATAAACCTCTTTTATGAATTATCTAAGATCAAATCTTAATCCCCCAAATATCCCTGGCATATTCACGCACAGCCCGGTCGCTGGAGAATTTGCCCATCCGAGCCACGTTAAGGATCGCTCGCCTAGCCCACTCCGGCCGATCACGATAGACCTCTTCAACCCCGACTTGACAGGTCAGGTACGATTCCAGGTCTTTTAATAGCAGATAAGGATCATTTGGATCAAGGAGAGAGTCAACAATAGGTTTGAAAAGCTGCCGGTCCCCATTGCTGAAGGTACCGTTACGGATACTGTCGATGACTTCCTCTATGGCTGGGTCACTATGGCAAATTCCCAAGGGCGTGCGGATTGGCGCATGTTTTTCCCGTGCCACCTCCCCGGCGGTCATCCCGAAAATAAATATATTGCCCCTGCCGACTTCCTCCATGATCTCGATATTGGCACCGTCTAGGGTCCCGATAGTGAGAGCGCCGTTTAAGGCGAACTTCATGTTGCCGGTTCCGGAGGCCTCGGTGCCCGCCGTAGAAATCTGCTCCGAAAGATCCGAGGCAGGGAAAATCTTCTCGGCCAGCGATACGCCATAGTTAGGAACGAAAATCACCTTGAGGCGGTCTGCCACTGCCGGGTCCCTATTGACCACCGAGCCAACCGCATTTATCAGCCTGATGATCAGCTTAGCCATAAAATATGAGGGGGCCGCCTTGCCGGCGAAAATGACGGTACGAGGCACTGTGTCGATTTCCTGGTTGTTACGAAGCCGGTGGTATAGGTGGATAACATGAAGGAGATTTAGCAGCTGCCGCTTATACTCATGGATTCGCTTGACCTGAACATCAAACATCGAGTCCGGCGCTACCTCTACCTCGCAGACCTCGCTGATATACTTGGCAAGCCGGACTTTATTCCCTCGTTTGACCGCCAACCATTCCTCGATAAAAGCAGGATTCTCGGCCAGCGGCTCCAGCTGCCGCAACTGCTCAAGATCGGTGATCCACCCTTTGCCGATTCGGCTAGTGATCAGGTTGGAAAGGCCGGAATTACACTTAAGCAACCAGCGGCGCGGAGTTACCCCGTTGGTCTTGCAATTGAATTTACCAGGGTAGAACATATGGAAATTATTGAAGATTCTGGTCTTCATCAGTTCTGTGTGAAGTTCGGCAACCCCGTTGACCGAGTGGCTGCCGACGATAGCCAGGTGAGCCATCCGCACCTGTTTAACCGGCCCCTCTATAATAATCGACATGTCACGCATCTTATCAAAGTCGCCGAAGTAACGGGCAGCGACCTCCTGAAGAAAGTAATGGTTGATCTGATAAATGATCTCCATATGGCGGGGGAGCATCTTTTCCAACAGAGCCACCGGCCAGGTTTCCAGGGCCTCGGGCATCAGGGTGTGGTTAGTATAGGCGAAAGTGTTGACCGAGATATCCCAGGCCCGGTGCCATTCCAAGCCCTCGACGTCAACCAGGAGCCGCATCAGCTCAGGGATGGCGATGGCCGGATGTGTATCATTAAGCTGGACAGCGATATGCTCGTTGAAATTGTCGAAATTGTCGTGCTTCTTCTTATAACGACGCATGATGTCTTGAAAAGTAGCAGCCACGAAAAAGTACTGCTGTTTCAAGCGCAATTCTCTTCCCTCGACTACCTGATCGGATGGGTAAAGGACCTTTGAAACCGTCTCCGAAGTAACTTTTTCCTCGACGGCGGCGATGTAATTCCCCTCGCTAAAAAAGCTCAGGTTGAATTCACGGGAAGCCTTGGCAGTCCAAAGTCGCATGTTGATCGCCTGGTCATTCTTGTAGCCGGGAACGAGCATATCACAAGCCATCGCCATTATGACTTCTGTATCGACCCATTCCTTGCCGGTCCTGCCGATTTCGTCGGTAAAGGTCTTGACCCGGCCGTAAAAATTGACCGGATGAAGATGCTGGGGCCGTGCAAACTCCCAAGGATTGCCGTAGCGTAGCCAGTTATCCGGGGTTTCTACCTGACAACCGTCCACCAAACGCTGATAGAAAAGGCCGTATTCATAGCGGATTCCGTAACCATACCCAGGCACGCCGAGAGTCGCCATGGAATCTAGGAAACAAGCAGCCAGGCGCCCAAGGCCGCCGTTACCTAGAGCAGCGTCCTCCTCCTCTTCACGCACCTCTTCCAGATCGTAACCGAGTTGTTCCCCCAGCTTGGCAAGAGGACCTTCAAAGCCGAGATTCAGAATACTGTTTCCCAGGGAACGACCGACCAGAAACTCCAGGGAAAGGTAATAAACTCTTTTTTTATGAAGGTCATAATAACTTTTCTGGGTATTAATCCACCTTTCAATAAGATTATCGCGCATTACGTAGGAAATAGCCTTACAGAGATCCCGGTTGCTGGCCCGACCGGGGTCACGGCCTAGATAGCTGAGCAAATGGTGGTTGATAGTTTTCCGCAGTTCCTGGACAACCGTTTCACCTTCAGGGGAACATGAACAGATCGGTTCTGTATTATTTAGAGCAGTGTCCTTCATAGCCGAGTCCCCATATCTGATAAATTTCTGGACATATCCCAATGTTTTCTCTCAAGCCTTATAATTAAAAGTATCGAAAAAGGGGGGCACGACCAAGAAAAAAAATTTCCGTCTTTATCACCCTGCCTCAACAATCCTGGGGCACTAATTATATTGAAGCCGTTGCCAGAAATTTTTTGACCCAGGAGAAAGCCTCCTCCCGGTCATTTACTTCACCGGCAACCCTGGCTTGTTCCAACCCCGAAAGGATCTGCCCGAACAGCGGCCCCGGTGTCAGCCCCATCTCTTTGAGATCCTGCCCGGTCAAAAGCGGTGGTCCGCCCAGAACAGGCTGAATAGATTTGCGGTATACCGTGTCGACCCTGTTATAAAGCTTCTCCAGATCAGCTTCCATGTCTTCGGGACGCAAAGGCCCCTGCGAGGCCAGGCTGTCAGCCATGGCCAACAGAAAAAGTCCGGGCAGATCGTCACCGGCAGCCTTGACCAAACGCAGACAGGCCCGGGGAGTGATGCCGGTCTTCCGCATGGCGTTACTCAGATGAAACGGGTACATGTGCAGTTCGATAAGTCCGGACACGGTCTTGATCTGCTCCCTGCTCCAGCGCAGCCGCCGAGCGATGCCTGTGAAGGTTACCGCCCCGGCCCGGTCGTGGTTATAGAAAGTAGTGCGGCCGTTGTCTCTGGTTTCGCAGGTCTCCGGTTTACCGAGGTCATGGAACAAGGCGGCCCACTTCAGCAGACAGGGATGAGAAGAAACTGCCAGATAATCCCGAAAATGATCGGGGTGCTCCGGAAAATACGTAGCGGGATCAGTAATGATTTTTTCAATGGCGGAGAGAGCTGCGAGGTTGTGATTTAAGACATCTAGATGATGGCTGGCCGGTTGTTCAAGCCCTTTGCCGGATAGGAGTTCAGGAAATATTACTCCCAAGATCCCAGTCTGATCCATCTTCGCAACTGCCTCGGCAGCCCGTCCGCTGGCCATGATCGTCATAAGCTCGTAACTGATTCTCTCAGGTGCCGGACGGGAAAGCGACTCAGCTCTGGAAGTTATCCATTCCTCTGTGGATCGTTCAATCGTAAAGGCCAGACAGGCGGCAAAACGATAGGCCCGGAGCAGACGTAAGGGATCATTGTCGAAAACATCCGCGGAAGGCGCCCGGACCAGCCCTTCCTTAAGGTCAGACACGCCCCCCAGTGGATCGATCAAGGTCAGGGGCTCAAGCAGGCTGCCGGTTTCCGGATCAAGGGCTACCCCCATGGCGTTGATCGAAAAATCACGCAGGGAGAGATCGTCGATAATCGAGGAAGTGCCCTCCCTGAAAGAAGAGAGATCGACAGTAAGTTCATCGATCACCACCCGCCCCACCCTTTCCCGTTCGTCAAGCAGGACGAAAGCGCCGCCAGTAATCCCGGCCAAAAAACGGGCGGCGGAAAGCCCGTCGCCGGCCACGGTCAGATCCAAGTCGACGGCACGCTTACCGCTCAGCCAGTCCCGCACCGCCCCACCGGTAACATAGACTTCCCCGCATCGCCCGGCCAATTTTTTTAAGGCGGCACGAATAGCTTGCGGATAATCGCCAAGCCAATTTCTATCGAGCGCTACATCACCAGTCATACTATCCAAAATAACAAAAAGATTTTAATAAAACGCCAGGCCCGTTATTATTGCCGCAAAACAGTGGCACCAACTTTACCTAATAATAACCCAATCAGTGAGCCGGATGAACATAAAACCGCTTTACCGGGAAATCCCCTTTGATCGGATTGACCTGCCCGACCTGAAATTCAGTCTGACTCCGACCGAAGACGAGGAACTTGACCAGTTTCGTAACTTGGCAGCAGAAGGGGCCATCATTCATCCACCTGTTCTCATCGAAAATACAAATAAACTCTTCACGATCGTTACCGGCCGCCGGCAGATAATTGCTGCTCACCAAGTGACGGATGAAGACTCTTGCGCCTGTCTGGTAATGCCCAGCGATACACCGCCAAGCGATCTATTATCCATGGCGCTCCAGGAAATCCTGCTCATCCGTCCCACCACTCCAATTGAGAAAGCAGCCTGTTGGCAAAAAGTTGCCGGGCTTTTGGGACGTGACCGTGCCATAGAGAAGTTCGGTCAACAACTCGATTTATCCGGGCAACAGACTCCGGAGAGGCTGGAAAAACTCCTGACACTCGATCCGGAAATGCAAGTAGCTCTGCATAACGGCAACTTGGAATATAAAACCAGCCTTAAACTTCTGGATTTGGAGCAGAATGACCGCAAAACCTTGTTCAATATAATCCTAAAATTGCGATTAAGTGCTTCCAACCAAAGGAGGCTTGTCGACAGTTGCCGGGAACTGCAAAAACGCCAAGGCAGATCGATTTCGATCATTCTTTCCGAACCCGAATGTCTTGAGATCATCGACCACCCCACCGCCAACCCACCCCAGAAAACCGCCATGCTGATGAGCTGGCTTGCCGACAAATGCTTTCCCCGCTTAAACCAGGCAGAAAAGGATTTCCATGATTTCACCACAAAGCTTGCGCTTCCCAAAGGGGTAAAAATCGAACACACACCATCGTTCGAAAAAGATAGCCTGAAACTGACCATGGAGTTTGTCAACCGGCAAGAACTGCTGGATAAATGGCCCGCGATCAGAGATACCATTCTCGGCAAAAAGTGACGATCAAAAATTAGCGATCCGTCTGAAATGTAATTATCGGAGGACCATATGAAGTCGTATAGAAAAGAACTTTGGTTTGAAGTGCCTACAAGGAGAGCCTTGATCAATATAACCCCGCAAGTAGAGGAATGCCTGAGGGAAAGCGGTATCCATGAAGGGCTGCTTCTTTGCAACGCCATGCACATAACGGCGTCGGTCTTTATCAATGACGATGAATCGGGACTCCATCACGATTATGAGGTGTGGCTGGAAAAGCTCGCCCCCCATGAACCGGTCTCCCAATATCGGCACAACGGCTACGAAGATAACGCGGATGCGCATCTGAAAAGACAGATCATGGGACGTGAAGTAGTGGTTGCCGTCACTGACGGCAGACTAGACTTCGGTACCTGGGAGAGAATTTTCTATGGCGAATTCGATGGCCGCCGTAAAAAGAGAGTACTGGTTAAAATAATCGGTGAATAATCTCTATATGCAATTGCTCTCCGGGGAATCGGCGTCGTCCTTTGACGGCTTATATTTTTACATGCCGCACCTAGCTCAGCTAACACAAATAAGGAAACTGTTTTGTTTGATGTAGAAGATTACAACTACCACTTACCGCCGGAGAGCATCGCTCAGAAACCGGCCGCCAAACGCGACGAATCAAGATTGCTGGTCATGGATCGTGAAGGGAATCTCGATGACCGGATGTTCGGCGACATTATCGAACTCCTTGAACCGGGCGATCTGCTGGTGATCAATGACACCAAGGTGTTTCCGGCCAGAATCATGGGCCACAAAGAAACAGGCGGCAAAGTCGAATTGTTCCTGCTCAATTATCCCGTGGTTAAAGGCCCCGCTGGGGATGGGTCCGGCAGAAAACGGGCGGATGTCGTCTGTCTATTGAAAAGTTCAAAACGTCCCCGGCCCGGCAGTCGCCTATTGCTCGGAGATAAACTGGACGGAGAGGTGCTGGAATTCATGGAATCGGGCAAGGTTAGAGTAGCCCTCTTGTTCAAAGGCGAGCTTGAGCCTTTATTGAACAGCTATGGACATGTCCCTCTGCCACCCTATATTCGCAGGGAATCCAGCGAGGAGAAGTCGGACCGGGAACGGTATCAGACGGTTTACGCCAAGGAAACGGGGGCGGTAGCTGCTCCTACAGCCGGACTCCATTTCACCCCGGAACTGCTTTCGGCAATTAGTGCCAAGGAAGTGAAATTTGCCAATATTACCCTGCACGTTGGCTACGGGACTTTTTCACCGGTTCGGGTGGAGGATATCCGTGATCACGAGATCCACAAAGAATATGTAAAGATCGGCTCAGAAACGGTAAAACAGGTAAATAAAACCAGGAAAAGCGGAGGGAGGATCTGGGCGGTGGGTACCACTACCGCCAGGGCTTTGGAAGATGCGGCCGATCAAGACGACATACTATGTGAAAAAGACGACTGGTGCGAACTCTATATTTATCCGGGCTACAGATTTAAGGTGGTCGATAATCTTATTACCAACTTCCACCTGCCGAAATCGTCACTGCTCTTCCTGGTCAGTGCCCTGGCGGGATACCAGAAAGTGATGTCGGCCTACAAACATGCGGTAGAACATGGCTACCGATTTTACAGTTATGGTGATGCCATGGCTATAATTGCCAAATTAGCGGCGGGAAAATAATTGCTGCGCGTTTATTTCCCCGATTGGCAAGAGCCACAGGTTTTTTCGGCTTTGGCACAGGCTGGCGCTTTATTAGTGTCGCACTTGCCTGATGGACTGCTACTATAGCCATCAGCGAACCAACCGCCGCCTTTCAGTTGGAAGGAACTCTTAGAGATGATTTTCTTCAGCATTCCATCGCAGGATGGACATACGTCAACGGGATCATCGGCAAGCCCCTGCCAGATCTCAATCACTCCCTGGCATGATTGACATTCATATTCATAAATGGGCATTTTATTCTTTTCCTCCTGATCATTACTATACATAATAGTCCGAAAATGACCGAACTACGGACCCTAAGACGTTCCACACTTAACACGGCAAAATAATGGCGATCACCTTAAAAGTCAATCCAACCTGCCTCAGATTTTTCACTCTCCCGCCACATAGTTGACTACCTCTGTAATAAGACAAAAAAATGATCGAAGTAGGCGTTAAGCATTATTGAATTGCTGCTTTTTTAATCTGCTGCAACTGCATACCCAAAGCCATCTCCCGTCTGGCCTCTGCCATTTTACCCTGACTTCCATAGGCCAACCCGAGATTATAATGACCTTCCCAATGCGTCCTGTCCAGTTGAACAACATGTTCAAACAACTCAACAGCGCGATCAATCTTTCCTAATTGAAAAGCGGCCATGCCCCAGTGGTTATAAATACCGGTAGTATCGAAGTCCGGAGCCTCGTATTTTTTATCGGCGACACTTTCAAATAAATCAAATGCCTCCTGGAAACGTTCATTTTTAACGTAGGCGCGGCCTAGCTGAATATAGCCCCTTGCCAAATCAGGCGATTTGAGCACCACATCCCTCCAAACACCGATCTCGCTACTCCACACCTCGTTCCTCTGCCACGTGAAAAAGCATAAAGTAACCAAACAAGCCGTCAATAACAAACGCAGTAGATTAGTCCTTCTGACGTCCCACAGTTTGTAGGTTGCTGCAACTACGGCCAGAATCAATATTGTTGAGGGTAAATACAGGCGATGTTCAAAAATCAGTTCCAAGGGGATAAATGTTGACTCAATAACGAGATTGGCCAGAAACCAGAATAAACCGAAAGATAGAAGTCTGTGGTTCTTAAACAGATACACCGTTAAAGCGACCGAGAGAATAATTCCTAGAGTCGCCGCCAGGGTAATCGGGGGAGCAAACAGGGAATGCGATATATCGTAATCATATGCCAAATTCAATCGGGAAGGCAACGGCAGAATAAGCAAAGTTAGATAATGAAAGACTATCCTGCTTTCAGTCAACAATCTTTCCGTTAGGGTAAAATCTCTATGGGCATAGCCATTTAAAAGCCAACCTAGAGAAACATGGCCGATATAAATCCAACCTATTATCACGACACTCAGCAGGGACATACCCAGCCAAAGCAAATTCCGACGAGTAAGTATCCTTCGATGACGATCTTTCAGAAAATAAAATTCATATGCTAAAATAATTAGCGGCAAAACTGCACTGTTTTCCTTGCTGACCAGAGCCAAAAGTCCGCAGATAAAACTCGAGACCCATAAAAGATATTTTTGCAGCGGTTTCTTGTGAAGCCTCCCTTTAATGTATAAAAGCAAACATGCCAGATAAAAGAGACTTGCCATACTGGTCATGCGCTGAACGATATATGTAACAGCATTGGTCTGTACTGGATGAACAGCCCATAAAAAGGCAGTGATCAATGATATTTCGGCAGCTCGACGATTACAGAAGTCCAATTTAGGCAAAGTCAAAGTGGTAAAACAAAACCCGTATAAAACCATGGCTGTCATTATATGTATCACCAGGTTTACCAGGTGATACCCCCAAACGTTATGCCCTCCTAAATAATAATTTATCCCGAAACTCAGATTCGGTAGCCAACGCCGGTGATTGGCACCCTCGAATGCAGCTCGCTGTATACTCCTCAGAGAAAGATGGTTCATCTGCATAGAAACTTTATTAACGATATTAAAGCTGTCGTCGAAGACAAACGGGCCCTGAAAGGAATTACTGTAAATAAGGGATAATACAAGCGTCAGCACTAGCAATCCGGAAATATGGATCAACAACGAAGATGCTTGGAGTTTGTCGGCAGATTTATTCATTGTGATTTATGATTAGATGACTTTCAGGTAAAAGATAAAATCAACTTTATTCTATTTTGAAAACCCAATACTACGGTCATCGTTTTGGTTGCAAGACCGGTTTATCGGTAAAAACGAACTTCAACCAGTCAAAACCGAACTTGAGCAAGGCCTCGTCATCGGTTTCGATCAATCTGCGGCGCGATTTATCGAGCCGAAACTGCCCGAGCAGCTTGTGATCGTTTACATATTCACGAAACCGGTCGATATTGTAGCAGACCATGAAGGCAAGAAGTTGGCGCGGTCCGGCCGAACCTTCGCCCCGCCAGATGCGGAGGTCGCCGAAAAGAGTATCCATCTCGGCCCAGAGATCGTCCATCTGATTGTAGTATTGCAAGTGCTGGTCCCGAACCCATTCTTTGACGGTCCATTCCTTTTTTTCCTGATGACCCAGGCAATATGAATGATCGGTCATGAAGTAATATTCTTCCGGGCGGCCGCCGCCGCTCCTGTCAACAGCTCGTTCGAGAGGATAGGTTCGACAAGCTGAGGGCCGGTCATCGTAAACGCTGCAGCCGTTATCATCCAGAAAGGGGCAGGTCTTTTCTTCGTTGTCGCTCATGGTCAACATTACAGAAGGAAAGTAAGGATTCCCTCCCTTTACCACTCCGGCGTAACGGTTGAGAAAGTCCTCCGAACTGATACCCAGCCTGGTCTTCAAACGAATAATATCGTAAGGATAAAGATACAGTTCCAACTTCCGGCAACAATTGGTAAAACAGGCAACACCAGCATGACAGGCAAAATTAAACCCGCTTTTGCCGAGAGGCGTCATCCCTTCCGGAAATTCTTTTAGGGGTTTGGTATTTTTATTTTTCATACGCTAATCCATTAAAACTATTTCCACTTGCTAACAGTTGTTCCCGTTACAATAAGCACAATTGCCGACCTTGTAAAATTGACAATCCGTCCCAAGACAAGGGGAAGAGGATGTTACCATCGGCGAAATCAAAGGTCAACAACACCCTCGAATTTCGGCCCGACCGGCGAAATCAACGACCCGATGAGCCTCTTAAGCCAAATCTTTCTGACCCCCTTAACACTTGGCATTATCCTTATGGTTACCTTGTCAGGATCAATCTGCGCGTTGTAGCAACCGGTGGAAGAAAGGGATGTGTTGGGCAGAGGCCTTTTACGACCGGAATAATCGAATTAAACTGGCACTAACCCGAGAACTCGGCCACTTCGAGCCGTACCGGCAAATAACGACAACAAAAGAACACACAACGCACGACAAGCCGCGAACTTATATTATCGGCAATCACCGGAAAAGATGCCGGCCCAATAATCAACATCGAAATAAATATGAAGAAGGGAAGTATGAAATAGTAGAGTAAATCTGTTAAATTATATAACTAACGTGTCCAATCAGCCTGGGCCGGTTAATTCACCTCTCATACAGCCCAGCCGTTGGCGAAAATATGCGGCGATTGCCAAAAGGCCGAGACCGGGGTCATGATCACCAACAAATAATTTACCGAGCAAACCGGCAAAAAGAGTCTTTGAGATAAACTGGTTCCATTCACTCGCCATGCTGTTTGCCATGGGCGATTCTTAAATGGATAAAACATATTTTATGCTTGACAAGGCCCACCGTTCAGATCAAAAGTGATCCGGTCACCCTAATAGATAAAAGCTAGAGCCGTGCGCGGGTTCCCAGGACGGCTTTGTGTTTTCAAGGAACAACTTTGCACAACGACAGACATAATAAAATCAAAGCAGCTTTCTCAAGATTTCCAGAAACCAATATTCTTGTTATCGGCGATATCATCATCGATCATTTTATCTGGGGCTCGGTAAGCAGGATATCTCCGGAGGCGCCGGTACCGGTCGTAAATGTGACCGGGGAAAACCTCCTGCTTGGCGGAGCGGCAAACGTTCTGAACAATATCTATGCCTTGGGCGGCAAAGCCACGATCTGCGGATTAATCGGGCAGGATATCATGGGAGACCACCTTCTTAAATTACTAGAGGAACTTGGCTCTACAAGCGACGGCATCATCAGGACCGCTAACCGACCGACCACCAAAAAAACCAGAATAATAGCCCAGCACCAGCAGGTGGTACGGTTCGACCGCGAAAAAACCGGTGATCTCGGCAAAGAAAATTTTGAGACCCTGCTTAACTTTTTGGAGGAAAATCTATCCTCTTTTCATGCCGTAATCATTTCCGATTACAACAAAGGCATCATCAACGGTGAGCTGATGGCCGCCTTGCGAAAGATGCTCGTAAAACTACCGGATATCCCTGTTATTGTTGATCCGAAGCCGAAAAACATCGAACGCTTCTCGGAGGCTACGATCCTTACCCCCAACAGCCACGAGGCCGAGTTGATGGCCGACATCGAAATCAGTGACGATCAGAGTCTGGCCAGAGCAGCCCGGGTAATTCAGGATAAACTGAACGTAGAAGCACTGTTGATCACCAGGGGAGAAGCGGGTATGGCCCTTTTTCAAAATGATAAAGAACCGTTTCTTATTCCGACTGTAGCCAAGGAAGTTTTCGATGTCACCGGCGCCGGCGACACGGTTATCGCCTCACTGGCTCTGGCCAGGGCGGCAGGCCTTTCTTTCGAGGAAGCTGCCATAGTCGCCAACCAGGCCGCCGGCATCGTCGTCGGAAAATTGGGAACTGCCACCACTTCCCAGGAAGAAATATTTGGAACTCTGAAATGACCACACCGCTAAGCATGACATCTTTTGGGCGGGGCCAGCAAGCCGCCAACTCCAGGACCTGGACCATTGAAATACGATCAGTAAACCATCGTTTCTGCGACATAAAAATCAGGTTGCCGCGCAAATATGGCGCTCTCGAGGAGCGGATCAAAAAAGAGATCACTGACTCGTACAGTAGAGGGCACGTTGAGATAAACATCGGTTACAGCGGCGAAGAAGAAGGGGCCGTGTTGCTGAAAACCGACCTTGCTCTGGCCAGACAGTACCGGAACTGCCTGATTGAGTTGTATGATGAACTCGGGTTGAGCTCTCTTCCCGACCTCGCCATGATCGCCGGTTTCAAGGAAGTAATTTCCGCAGAGGACCGGGAAGAGAACCTTGACGAGACATGGTTGGAAGGCATCCGCCCTGCCCTGGCTAAAGCACTTGATGAATGTATGAGGATGCGGCAGGCGGAAGGCGCCAATCTAAAAGAAGATCTTATGGGACGCCTTATCTCTATTACCGCCTCCGCCGCAAAAATCGAAAAAATGATACCCCGGCTGATCGATGAGAAGCGGGCCTCCCTCGAAGATCGCCTGAATGCAATCCTCGAGGGAATAGAAATAGACCAAAGCAGACTAGCCCAGGAAGTCGCCATCATTGTCGATAAGGCCGATGTTACCGAGGAATTGGTTCGGCTGAAAAGTCACATCGGTCAGTTTGAGAAATTTCTCAATCTGGACGAACCGACCGGCAGACGCCTCGACTTCCTGCTTCAGGAGTTCCTGCGGGAGATCAACACTCTAGCCTCCAAAATAACCAATTCCGAAGTGGCTTATCTCGCCGTCGAGATCAAGAACGAACTGGAAAAGATGCGCGAGCAGGTGCAAAACCTTGAATAATGGAGTGAGACAGTGGACCAGCGCCTAATCAACATCGGATTCGGCAATTCGGTGGTTGCCGGCCGGGTAATCGCCGTCGTCAACCCGAAATCGTCCCCGATGAAAAAACTCAAGGACGAGGCCCGGGACCAGAAAAAAATCATCGACGTCACCGAAGGCAGACGGACCAGGTCGATCATTATTACCGACAGCAACCATGTCATCCTCTCGTCGGTGCAGCCGGAAACCCTGACCCAAAGGTTCGCGGTCCATTCGGCGGTCGATCATGTTACCGCGGAGGACGTTTGATGGCCGAAGGCCGGCTCTTCATTATATCCGCTCCTTCCGGGGCCGGCAAAACCACCATTCTCAAACAGGTCATGTCCGATCTTCCTGCCCTGGTTTTTTCGGTATCACATACCACCAGACCCCCCCGGGAAGGAGAGATCGACGGGCGCGACTATCACTTCATAAGCCTGGCCGGGTTCAAGCGAATGCGCGACAATGGAGATTTTCTCGAATCCGCCGAAGTTCATGGCAACATGTATGGTACCAGCCTGCAGGCGGTAACGGAACAACTTGAAGCCGGCCGGGATGTCATCCTTGATATAGACGTACAGGGCGCCGCCCAGATCATCGAATGCGGCGGAGAGATCAAACCGGTGACTATTTTCATCCTCCCCCCTTCCATGGCTGAACTTGAAAAAAGACTGTCCGGCCGCAACACCGACACGCTGGGGACCATAAATCTGCGCCTTGAAAACGCCGTTAAGGAGATGGCCGGAGCGGACAAATATGATCATGTGATCGTCAACGATAAACTTGGCGAAGCCGTCGAAATGGTCGAAGCTGTAATTCTGGCGGAAAGAAGCCGGGCCAGAAGGGACCGGACAGGGGTGGCCATCTCCCGACTTCCGATCAATTCCTGAAGCGAATGGCCGATTCAAACGAAATAGTGATCTGGGGAATTCACCCCATTCTCGAATTATTACGTAACGCCCCGGAGCAAATCAGAGAAATATCGGTCCAGAGCTCCGGTTCCAGCAAAAAACTCCAAGAAATCATTGAACTGGCCGAAGGAACCGGGATTCGAATAAACTCCGTCACCAGAATCGTCATCCCGGGCGATGCCGGGGCCAATCACCAAGGCGTTGCCGCCAGAGTTAAAGGGCATCATCAAGTTGAGCTCGAGGAACTGCTCAAAGAAGAACCTACACTTCTGGTTGCTCTTGATTCAATCAGCGATCCCCACAATCTGGGGGCGATCATTCGGTCGGCAGCCGCCGCAGGTGCGGACGGCGTGTTGATTCCCAAAGACCGGGCCGCGCAAATTACCGGAACCGTTGTCAAAGTGGCAGCCGGCGCTTTGGCCCATCTGAAAATCTGCCAAGTGACCAATCTGGCCGAGTCACTGCGCCGCTTAAAAGATGCGGGATTCTGGATTTTCGGTGCGGCCGGCGAAGGTGAGCAGACCATTTACGAAGCGGACTTCTCAGGCCCTGCCTGCCTGGTTATCGGCTCTGAAGGCAAGGGAATCAGACCTCTGATAAGAAAGCAATGCGACTTCCTGGTCAGGATCCCGATTAAAAAAATTAACTCCTTGAATGCATCGGTGGCGGCAGGTATTATACTTTTCGAAGTCGTCAGACAGAAGGAAACGAGCAAAAATGAACGATAATTTTTTACTTTACGAGAATCAAACAGTTCAAAGGTAGTCTTGTTATGAGTTTTAAAAGCGGCAAATCGGTTTTCTTTTTGGTCATTCTGTTCTTATGCAACCTCCCCCTTCTAATCTTCCCCGCTTCCGGCTATAGCTACACGCCAATAGTGTATAAAGATTGCGTGCAGGGCAATAACGTTAAGAAAACTGTGGAAAGGAAAAATTTGCCGATCTTCAACCTTCTGGAAGTTTCCGGCGCTTTCAAAATAAATATCAAAAGCAATCAGACAGAGCAATTTGTTAAAATTACCGGCGATGAAAACATCCTGCCCTTAATCAGAACGACCGCTGTCGGCAACAAAGTGCTGATTCACTCCACCAAGCCGATCTGCACCGAAATGGGCATTACGCTGGATATTTCGCTTGGAGACCTCCAGGCCCTGGTCTCCTCGGGATCAGATGATGTAAAAATCCACGAAATTTACACGGACCATTTTTCGCTGCTTTTGGAAGGCGCCGGCGACATCGAGTTGACCGGCTACGCAAAGATATTCGATGCCGACATATCGGGCAGTGGGGATCTGGAAAGCCGGGGATTGAAAACGGTAGAGACCTATCTGAACATTTCGGGGACCAGCTCCGCCAACGTCCATGCCGCCGGAGTTTTAAGCGTTAATATCGTCGGCATTGCCGATGTCTATTATACCGGCGATCCCATTGAGGTTCACAAAGATATTCTCGGGGCCGGCAGTCTCAACAAAATCGAATGACCAGCTGATCAGCAACAGGTAATTGGGCCTTCCTTGCCCCTGATTTCCTGCCACCACTTTTTAATCACATAGGTGGCGCAGCCTACTCCTGGCGTCACAGCAATGGCATCGACCGGGCAATTGTTGGCACAGGCCCCGCACTCCATACAACCGTCACGATCGATGATTCGCGCCTTGCGACCAGCCAATTCAAAAACCTGGTGAGGACAAACCGTCTCGCAATTTCCGCAACCGATACAGACCTCTTCGTTAAGTTTCAGACTGACGACATCGCTTATGTACCTGAATCCTTTCATCTCTAGAACCCTACCTTAAGAATGGTTGTACCAGCAACAGAGCTAACGCCCCAAGAACCATGCCGGCCTGAAGTGGAATAGCACGCCGCATCTCTTTTTCTACTCCAGAAGGCGAGGCAAACGGGGTGGCGCCGGTAAAGTTCATTGCCGCGTAAGAACTGACCGACAGACAGATTAACATCTGGGCAATTGTCTCCGTACTGAAACCAGTTCCGCCCCCGAAAACGATCGCTACGGCAACCGGCAGGGCCACCACAATACCCTTCAAATAAAACGAACGGAAAGGCAGCCAGGGCAACAGGGCCGGCACGATGATCGTCCCGGCAAAAAGCCCGCTCAGAAAAGCTGAGGCAAAAAACTGCCACCGCGCCCAGGCCTGTTTCAAAGAGAAAAATTCCGGCCCGAGACCGGAGACAAAAAACATCGCAGCCAGAATAAATAAAGAAGGTTTCAATGCCATGGTTAATTCGACCGGGGCAAGAACCAGGCGCTCGGCCATTTTAAATGAAAGCTTGCGCATCGCCGGGTCAGCACGACAGGAAGCGGCCAGGAATCTCGGCAATTCCGATGCCCGTAGCGGACCCCAGACCACTTCAAAACCGCAGGCTTTCCGAAGCGCCGGAGCATTAACGCCGGACGCCCCCAGCTGCGGGACAACAAGCTGCCGATGACTTACCACTTTCTCGAGACCACTGGTCCCAATCATTCGGATAAGCTCATCGGTACCGAAAGTTTTATGGGCAGAAGCGCACCAGACATTGATCCCCCTGGTGTCAAGTACCAGAATCCAAACGTCCCGCCCGGCCAACTCACGGCGCACCGTGTCAAAAGTAAGTTTATAGTTGGCGGTGGCCAGGACCGGCGAATCGTGCCGTGGATTACCGACACAATAGAGTCCGGGAGCGATTCGATAAGAGTCCCGCCTGGCGCCGAGACGGACCATAATTGATCCAGCTTTGTCATATAGACTGAGGCGCGTAGCGACCCGCGGCACAGGTCCTGAGTCGGTTTCGATAAAATCATCGACAAAGCGGCAAATCGTATATCCAGCTCTCTCATGTTGGCCGGCGGGTGGGGCAAGGGACGAACCGCAGCAGGAAACTTCATCCTGGTGGGGCTCAAATATGGGAATGGGAGGTGGATGTTTGACCATAATTGAAATTCAGGAGATATCCCTTAGTCCGATAATTTTTTCTTAAGCAGATCACCGAGGGTCCCCATCGATCCTTGTTCCTTCTGTTCGGTTCGCTTGATATAATCACGAACTTTTTCCCGCTCGGCGGCATCGGTTTCGGCCTCTTTGACCGCCGAAGCAAGCGCCAGGGATATTCTTTTTTGCTCAGGATCGACTGCTTCTATTCGTACCTCGACTACCTCACCCTCGCTGATCACTTCCCGAGGGTGGTTAATCCGACGGCCTCCGGCCAAGGCCCCGATATGAATCAAACCGTCAATACCTTCAGCCAGGGTGACAAAAGCACCGAAGTTGGTCAAACGCGCCACCCTGCCGGTGTGGAAAGAACCTTCGGGGAATTTGGTCACCGCCGCCAGCCATGGATCCGGCATGGTCTTCTTGAGACTGAAGGAAAAGCGATCATTGTCCCAATCAAGTTTCAAGACGGCCAACTCGACCTGTTGCCCAACTTCCAGATGACTTTTGATATCCTCAACATGTCCCCAACCGATCTCGGAGACCGGCAGCAAGCCTTCTAATCCTCCGATATCGACAAAGGCCCCAAAATCCCTCAGGGACGTGACCTTGCCGGTAACGACATCGCCGACCTTCAGGGTCTCACGCAGTTTTTCCTTCTGTCTCTGTTGCTCAGCTTCAAGGAGCCGTCGCCGGGAGACGATTATATTCCGGCCGTTCTCTTCATACTGGCTGATCACAAAAGAAAGGTTGTGGCCTAACCAATTGTCGACGTCTTCGATCCGATGAAGATCGAGCTGCGAATAGGGACAAAAAGCTCTCACCGAACCCGGCAGTTTAACTTCGAATCCGCCCTTGATCTCTTTCTCAACAACCCCTTCAACCGGGATAGCGCTTTCAAAGGCCTCCTCAAGATGAGCCTGGGCCATCGAACCCGCGCCGAGGCTCGTGGTAAAAAGCATCTCGCTGTGGGCGGCAGAGAGAAAGAAGGCCTTGATCATATCTCCTTCCTTTATGGTAATCCCGCCGTCCCGGTCGACAAATTCTTCACGAGATATATAGCCTTCGCTCTTGCCGCCGACATCGATAAAAACATTGGAGCCCCCGATTCGAATCACCTTTGCATCGACCTCCTGCCCCGGCTCAAAACTGGCCGGAACGGCCGAACCCTCATCAAACATTTCCGCGAAGCTCTTTTCGAAATCGGAATCAGACATGGCATTTTCCTCTAGAAACTATTTTAAGTGCATCTAAATTATAAACTGTAAAACTTATTACGGGAACAGCGGTCTGCCGACCTGGACCCGCTCAACATCCCGGCTAAAACTGTCCAGAACTGCAAAAGAAGGCCGGGCATCCTTGCCCAGCAACTCTCCGGGATTGATCAGGATGGCGCCATCACTTGGCTCCACCAGATAAAGATGATTATGCCCGCAACACACCACGTCAAACCCGCCCCTGGCCAGCAGTCCCCGAGCAAGTTCAGGATAATGAGTGAAGGCGATTTTCAACCCGCCTGCTTCAACGGCGCCAAGCGTGCCATGGTGGTTTATGGACGGAAATCTGGTCCCGCAGGAGCGACTGATAAGATGCTGATCGCCGGCATTGTTGCCGTAAACCAAATGCACCGCCCCGCCGAACCGAGCAAGTTCTTCAAGCATGAACGGCGAGATCAGATCTCCGCAGTGAATAAGCAGACCGGCGCCGATTTCGTTACAATGTTCGACTGCGGCCCTCAGATTGGGAATATTATCGTGACTGTCCGAAAGAATACCGATTTTCATGGCTGGAGACAAATTATTTAGAAAATGAGCAGAAGTTAATAACTTGGGAAAGTCCGCTTTACTGTTCGACTATATCAGTCCCGGGAGGCGGTACGAACTCAAAACGGCCGGGTTGCACCGGTGGGTTCAGCTTCAAATCGGTAAAGGTCAGGTCGGTTATGCTGCCGTAATGATCGGCAATCTGCATCCTGTTAATCAAAAAATCCTTATTAAGCCAGAGGTAAAGATACTCTACCTGAGGGTGCGGTTTTTTGGGGGTAAGCATCAGGTCCGGCGGCGTACCGCAGCAATAATCATCCCCTGCCGCACTGATTTCAAAATCACGAAGAATGTCTCCGTTGCCGGCAAAAAAGGCATAAGTCACATCAGACTGCAGATAGTCCTTGGCGGGCATAACGATCATCTGCTCAGCTTCAGCGAAGTACATGGAAATCCGCTCACCGTCACAGATAATCACCTGACGATCCGGTTCCTGATAATCCCAGCGGATGAGCCCTGGTTTCTTGATCACCAGTGATCCTTCCCCATGACGCTCACGGCGACTTAACTTTGTCGTAGTGAGTTGAGTGAAGTCTGCCGCAAAACTTGTCGTGGCCTCATAAGCGGCCTGCAATCCCGCGACCTTCTCCTGCGGAGTCAACTCAGCCGCTTCTCCAATAATAACTGGTACCAACCAGCAAAGAAGCAGCACCGGCATAAATTTAAATTTAAAGATTGCCATTAGCTAATTCCAAATTTATTTGCCGACCGAAGATTTTGGCGGCAATTTTTCGAGCAGCATCGGTAACATCTGAAACATAGTAACGATTTCCCGTACCCGCCAGCAGTTCACTCCTGAGATTGGGATTTTTTTCTAGAAACATCCTTAGCTCATCGGCCACTGCAGCTGCGGAGTCTATAACCCTGACTTTTTTGCCGATCCGGGCCTGAACAATCGAGCGAAGTAACGGGTAATGAGTGCAACCCAAAACCAGTGTATCGACCTGCTTCATTTTCAGGGGATGCAGATAACGGCGAACAACCATTTTAGTTTCGCGTCGATCAAGCCAACCCTCCTCAACAAATGGGACCAGGAGGGGGCATGCAGTTGATTCCACCTTGGCCAGGGGGGCCGCGGCCGAAATCATTTTTTCATATATTCTGCTCCTGATCGTTGCCCTTGTGCCTATGACCCCGATTCTGCCGTTTCGAGTGGCCTCTACTGCCTGTTGAACCGCCGGGGTTATAACTTCAAATACCGGGACATCGAATTCCTGTCTGATCAAATCCGAGGCAACACTGGCAGCCGAATTACAGGCGATAACAACAAGCCGTGCCCCTTGGTCCAGCAGAAATCTAGTGTTCTGACGGGAATACTCGCTGATTTTTTCGGGACTTTTCGGACCGTATGGAGCTCTGGCAGTGTCACCGAAATAAACTAACGGATAACTGGGCAAAGCTTCTTCTATGGCCCTCGCAACGGTCATGCCGCCGACCCCTGAATCAAAAACTCCGATCATCTTTCAAAGCTCTTAAAATTGATCCCTCACCGGAACAACGAAAAGCATCTCCCGGTCATTTAAAAAATCTCTTTCATTGTTCAGTGTACGAAAGAAGTCACTTTAATAGATATTGCAGTAAGTGCAATTGCCGAATCGATCAGCTGATATCTTTTCATAAAAAAATGGGAACCCGGTCATGGACCAGCTCCCCATTTAATCAACCTCAACAAAGAACGAAAAGATTCTGGGCGCGTTATAATTCTTGCGCCTTTTCTGCAAATTATTTCTTTTTACGGGTCTTCTTGGCTCCGGATTTTTTGCGGTTGGCTATGGCTTTTTTCAGGTTTTCAGGCAACCCTCTCGCCTTTCCCGCCTTCTTCCGCCGTTCGGATAGCGACTTTGCGCAAAGCGGCTGGCGCAGGGAGAATCCGTATTTGGCTCTATACTCTCTTCCAGTGAGACCATGAGATTTTAGATGCTTCGGCGAAAGCATTCTGAACTCCTGCCCGCATTCAAGACAAACTATCTTGTTCCTCTGAATTGACTTCTCCGGTGAAATATCAGGTGCAGAATCGGCTCCTTCCGAAGCAATACCCTCGGCGGCAAATTTCACTTCATCGGCCTGAAGATCCTGCAACGCCTTGAATGTGGTTTGTAACGCAAAAGTTACTTCATCGGTTGTCATCGCTTTAGAAGAACTTTGAGACTGGACAATGGAAGCCGCCATCTCGACCAAAGACTTGTTCATATCAAACCTCCTTT
>Ga0102953_1000790_pt1 | contig 20912 bp, 20 predicted proteins | sample SalPon2A_C_D2_MG_FD_78509 | JGI IMG/M metagenome (GOLD analysis project Ga0102953, IMG submission 78509) | Soil microbial communities from South San Francisco under conditions of wetland restoration - Salt Pond MetaG R2A_C_D2_MG | ecosystem: Environmental > Terrestrial > Soil > Wetlands | place... | reverse complement strand
AGTTTGTCTGCCGCATCCTGCATCCAGCTTTCCTCCGCGTCGATCAAGAGGGAGACATCCAGGTCGTAGGCTTTTTTGCAGGTGTCGTCGAACCGCTTTACCACCCGACCCCATTCCGCTTCCTCGGCCTTGCTGAGCTTCTTCCCCTCCCCTATTTTCTGGAAAAGGGCCAGGCGGCCATAGCCGGTTGGCTTGAATACGGCAAACGGGATGGCCTCTTTTTCCTTTACAAAGTCGAGGATGGTCAGGGTTTTGGCCAGGGCGTCGTCCAGGGGGTCTTCGGTATCCTTGCCCTCAACCGAATAATCGAGGATGGCGTATACCTTCTTCTTCCACAGGTTTTCCACCACCGGCATACAATCGGCTTCGCTGACACCCCCGCAAAAATGGTCAAATACCGTGGTCCGTATAATGCCTTCCACCGGCAGGTGGGCCTTGATGGCGAAACGGGTTACCGCGGTGCCCAGTTTAACGAGCGGCTCGTTGGCGATCAGCTTGAAGAGGAAATAGGCGCGCTCGAGCTCCGAATCTTTTTTCAGGGCAAATGCCGTTGCGGTATCCTCAAAAATTTGTTTCATCCGCGCGAATTTACCAAAGGTTTAAAGATAATCAGAGAAAATGGTTTCGAAAGCGGGAAAATTGGCTTTATTTTGTGGCCCCGGACCACTGGCAAACATGGAATCAATCGAAGCAGCAGACTATCAGATCCATTTCAATTCAAGGGCATATAAGGCCCTGAAAGAACATTTGGACATGGCTGATTATTCCAGCGTGTTTATCCTGGTGGATGAAAATACACGGCGCGACTGCCTGGCTCCTTTCCTAAAAGGATTGGAAGAACGTCCCAACCTCAATATCCTGCAGTTGCCATCCGGCGAGGAGCACAAGAACCTGGAAAGCTGCCTGCAGGTCTGGGAACAGCTTTCGGAACAGGGCGCCGACCGGAAAAGCCTCCTGATCAACCTCGGGGGCGGTGTACTGACAGACCTGGGTGGTTTTGTAGCTTCCACCTTTAAACGCGGGATACATTTTATCAACGTGCCCACGACCCTGCTGGCCATGGTTGACGCCTCCATCGGCGGGAAAACCGGGGTTGACCTCGGCCCATTGAAAAACCAGATCGGGGTCATCAACCAACCCGTCATGGTCCTGGTTATCCCCGAATTTCTGACTACCCTGGTGCCCCGGCAACTGCGCAGCGGGTTCGCCGAAATGCTGAAACACGGCCTTATCCAAAACAAAGGCTACTGGGCTGAATTGCGGGAACTGACTTCCCTGCAGGAGCTGGACAAATACATTATCGAATCCATCCAAATTAAACACCAGGTAGTCTTGCAGGACCCCGGGGAGAAGCACCTCCGCAAGATCCTGAATTTCGGGCATACCCTGGGGCACGCGGTGGAATCCTATTTTCTGAAGGCCGAAGACCGGGAATCCCTGCTCCATGGGGAGGCCATAGCCATTGGCATGGTCCTCGAGGCATACCTGTCCCATAAGCTGGCGGGACTGCCGGAAGCCGCCCTGGAAGAAATCCGGGATACCTTCCGCAACCGATACCCGGAAACCACTATTTCAGGCCATGAAAAGGAACAGATCCTCGGTTTGCTTCAATTTGATAAGAAAAACACCCACGGCAAGGTTAACTTCGTACTCCTGCGAGACATAGGCCAACCCGAGATCGATGTTACGGTACCCCCGTACTTGCTCGACGAAGCATTCGCATACTACGCGGAATAAAGGCTTCACCTACTTTTTTCCTCCGTTTACAACTCTTTGGATAATCCGACCGGAAAATACTTTAGCTTAGGTTTACCGATCCGTATTCCTGAAGATATACGGATACCAGATGACCAATTAACCACCCTATGAAACGTATATTGATAGACTACAAAAAACTCAGCCACGAGGTGGCAGCCCTCCTGCTGGAAACCTATCCGGACGGCTATGGCGACGACGATATCATCCGTTTTAAAAACGCTGCGGGCGACTACATAGAGGCGGTTGAACTCAGGACCGATGATTCCCTTTACCTCGTGAAGATCAGTAAAAGCCTCTCCACTTTTATCGCCAACCTTGACGATAATATTGAAAAGGGCTTTGAAAGGCCGGAATTGGATGAGGAAGAAGAACCGGAACTGGAATTAAACCTGGACCACGAATTAGATGAAGAGACCGAATATGACTCGGATTACGACTGAGTTTGCAGGTATCGCTCCCTGATTATATTCCTGTGGTGGCGCTGGTGGCCGCAGATGATAAAGCCAATTGCCCCTACGGATACAAGGGCGTTACTGGCCGTACCCCGCAATAACAATTGCTCCTCCCCGAAAGATTTGAAAAGGCATAGCGTCGATGCACGTACCGCCTGGTATTCCTCCAAAATACTCTCCTTAGAACGCCCGGCGGCTCCCGAATTGGGAACATAGGCATCCTGATCGAACCCCGGCAGGGATGTGTTGTCCCCGCGCGCAATCCGCAGTGCCCGGTACTGGAAAATCCGCTCGGTATCGATCACGTGCAACAGCGCTTCTGCCACCGTCCATTTATCGGGCCCATAGGCATACTGCCAGCGGTTATCCGGGATGCTTTGAATAAACTGCGGGAAGTTATGCACCTGTCTTTGCATGGTCTCCAAAAGATCGGCATCTCCGAGGGTATCGATATACCCCTGGTAAAAGGCGCTGTAATCCGATTTGGAAAGTTGAGAAGTCTTCATACGTGGCAAGGTCCGGTATAGGTGTATCAAAAATTGTGAATCCCCGCATGGCGGGAAACAGGATTAGCCCCTTAAAGCTCATTAAAAATTGTGTGCATCAGGCGCTTTTTGTCGTTGATGCTTTCCTCGAGCGAGATCATGGTTTCGGTCCGGCTAATGCCCTCGATGTCGTCTATCTTGAAGATAATATTCTTGGCGTGGGTGGTATCCTTGGCCCGGATTTTACAGAATATATTGAATTTCCCGGTAGTAATATGCGCCACGGTTACATTGGGGATTTGGGACAGGCGCTCGAGCACAAACTTGGTCTGGTGGGTTTTTTCGAGAAAGATCCCCACATAGGCGATAAACGAATACCCCAGTTTTACATAATCCAGGGTAAGGGACGATCCCTGGATGATCCCGGCCTCTTCCATCTTTTTCACCCGCACATGGACGGTCCCTGCTGAGATGAGCAACTTCTTGGCGATATCCGTGAATGGCGTCCTGGTGTTGTCTATCAACATGTCCAGGATCTGGTGGTCGATTTCGTCAAGCTTAACTTTCCCCATAGTTGGTTGGAATTTTGGCTAAAATATAAAATTATGAAATTATGAGGATATTTAATCCGAATATTTTAATAGATGTGTGAAATTATTAGGTATTTTGGAGTAAATCAAAATCCGAGAAGGCGGGACAATTCCGGGTTATTCCGAAGTTCTCCGCAATCTGCCTCCCGGCGGCAATCGAAGACACGGTGCCCAAACTTACCGCCAAGTTTGCCCGCTTCTTCGATTTTTGGATCCAAAATAATCCGCTCTTCCCGTAGCACTTCCGTGAACTGAATCCCCAGGCAGATCCCTTCCTCCCACTGGGGATGGAACCTATGGGGTTCTTTCACCAGGATGTCCCAGAATAATTTGTTGTTTTCGGGAATATCTGCATAGGCCCCGGGCAGCTGGCTGTCAAAGGAACTGTCGGCAATAGCCTTGAGGGCGGTTAGCAAAGAAAGGAAAATATACTTCCTGGTCTGTTCTCTGTCGTAATCACCCGGGAAATGACCGGCTTCGAAAAGGAGGGTGGGTGTTCCCAGGGCCTGGAAGGTATCCCCCACACAATTCAGGTTAAAGGTGTCATCATACCGCCCAACCTGCCCGGGTATAAGCCCCTGGAGCATCTCGTTGATGGCGGCGATCAGTTTCATGCTGCGTTCCCGGCCTGTGGGAACCGACCTTTCCGTATCCCTGGCCGGGGCCAGGAAGGAAACCGTCGCGGGCATGGGACTGCTACCTACATTGTATATGCTGCGCTGGTCGTGCAGGTTAAAACAAAAATGAGGGTCACATGCCTCATATACCTGCCTCAGGGTTTTGCTCTCTGGCTGGGTCAGGGCCTGGGCATCCCGGTTCAGATCGACTCCCCGGGCATTTACGCGGGTATAGGCTTTGGCCCCGTCCGGATTCAGCATGGGAAGGAGGATAATGCGGCATTCCGATAATATGGCTTCCGCATCTTCCACCCCGGAAGCCAGGAACCGGATCAGGTCCAGGACCGCTTTGGTGGTGGTGCTTTCATTCCCGTGCATTTGAGACCACAACAGGATCCGGTGCGGACCGGTCCCCATTTCCACCCGGTATATCGGTTCGCCCTTCACCGATCGCCCCGCTTCGGTCATCACTAAATGCTGCGACCATTCTTTTAATACCGGCAGGAGCCAGTTAGGCGGCAGGTACCTGCCATGTACCGAGGTCTCTTTTATGGAGTCGTAATTCGTATTCATTGTTGGTAGGCGCCCTGTGGACGGGTGCGTAAAATTACGTTAAAAAAAATTATTGAAAGGCAACTGTTTTTTACATTTGTAAACAGTATTTGGGCATGTTTTCAGGCGAAAAGTGTTCCGGTGTAACCAAGAAGTCAGGAGAGGATAGGTTATTTATATATTTTAATTATAAAATATTATTAATCAAATATTTATTTAAACCTAATTAATCTTATTGATTAACAAATACATGGCGATTTCCAGCAGATTTGATCCAAATACTCAGGATTGAATCCTAAAAACAATTACAATGGTAAACAGTCGGGAATTTATCGGTCGGCTCGAGAAAATCCTCGATCACTATGCCCTTTCGGCATCGGCCTTTGCCGATCAGATTGGCGTGCAGCGCTCGAGTATTTCCCATTTGCTTTCGGGCCGAAACAAGCCCAGCCTGGAATTTGTACTGAAGGTGATCCGTGCCTTCCCGGAAGTGAACCTCTACTGGTTCCTGAATGGGAAAGGGAGCTTCCCCGCCCCTGCCGGGGAACAGAAAGCACTGCCCAGACCGGGAAGCCCAGGAACAGAAGAAGGCCATTTGTCTGCGCAAAAAGAGATTGATAAGGTCATCCTTTTTTATACAGATGGAAGTTTTGAGACCTACCATCCTTCCGGGGAATGAAAAAGTCCCATTTCCTGCCCAGAATAGTTGGGATTCTTCAGGGGGTTTTGGTTATTTTGCAACATGAGGCAAAAACATCTCCCCGTACTGGGCTCCCTGCTTCTGATGCTTGGATGCTACGGACCGGAACGCAATTGTCAGGACTTCAGGAACGGTACTTTTACCTTTAGCACCGAGATAAACGGTGAAACCAGGACCACCACCTTTGTCCGGGATGGCGATCAGGAAATCGATTACTATCAGGGACAGGCCGATACTTCTTCCGTCCGCTGGATCAACGACTGCGAATACGTGGTCAGGAAACTGAATCCGCAGAACCTTTCGGAAGAGCAGTCCATTCACATGAAAATATTATCTACTACTGCAGATTCCTATACTTTTGAGTACCGGATATTGGGCAGTCCTGAAACGTCCAGGGGAACCGCTTATAAAACAGACTGAAGATGTTCGATATATTGCTTGAGGCAAATGCCTGGGTGGCCTTGCTGACCCTGACGTTTCTGGAAATCGTGCTGGGGATAGACAACATAGTCTTTATCTCCATCGCAGCCAACAAGCTGCCGGCGGCTGCCCAGCGAAAGGCAACCAATATTGGCCTGTTGCTGGCCATGGCACAGCGCATCCTGTTGCTCTTTGCCGTTACATTCCTTATCGGGCTCCGGGAACCGTTTTATCACATTAGCACTTCCTGGTTTTCCACGGGGATCAGCGGACAGGCACTAATCCTTTTTTTCGGGGGATTGTTCCTGTTATATAAGAGCACTTCCGAGATCCATGAGAAAGTGGAAATGCCCGAACAGGAAGAAAAGGAGTTAAAGGCAAGGAAAATCACCACCCTTCCGGCAGCCATTTTTCAGATCATTATTATCGATTTCATCTTTTCCATAGATTCCATCCTTACGGCCGTAGGGATGACCAATGGGCTGGGGGAAAGCCCTGCAGATGCCCTGGTGCTTATGATCATCGCCGTGGTGATCTCCATCCTGGTCATGATGACCTTTGCAAACCCTATCCGGGTCTTTATCAACAAGCATCCCTCCATACAGCTTCTGGCTTTGTCTTTCCTCATTTTGATCGGGTTTATGCTGATCGCGGAGGCTGCGCATTTGAGCCATTTAAATATTTTCGGGAAAGAAATCGGGATCATCCCGAAGGGCTACCTTTATTTCTCCATCACCTTCTCCCTGCTGGTGGAATTCCTGAACATGAGGTTCCGTAAGAAAACAGGCGGGGACGACCCTCCCGGGTAGCGTAAGGAGCCTTCAGGCGGCGCCTTGTTGGGTTTCTGCGTACACGCGTTTGGCCCGTGCCTTCTTTTTTAAGGCGTTTAACTGCTGCTGTTGCTGCCGTACTGTAAGCGTACTGCCATCCGGACTCCAGCCGGGCGGGCCGAAAATATACATGAACTTATCCGATAGCTTCCGGGCCTTCTTAACATCATTCCAGATATCCCTGAATTCGTGGGTAAGGATTACCACGGGATTATAGGAATTGGGGGCGTGTATGACCCCGTATTCTACATCAATCGACTCGTCAAAGTCTTTCCAGGTACCGAAAAGCTTGTCGAAAATATTCAGGAAGCCTCCGTGGTTTTTATCCAGGTACTCTATATTCCGGGCGTGGTGAACCTGGTGCATGGTATGGGTATTGAAGATTTTCTCCAGGAATCCCAGCTTGCCAACGTAAACGGAGTGGAGTTGGAACTGCCAAATCGCTTCGATACCAAGGCAAACGACCACCATTTCCGGGGGGAAGCCTATGGCCGGCATCCACATGTAGAAGAGGGGTTTGTACAGGATGGTGAACCAACCGTTGCGGATGGCGGTGCCCAGGTTGAAGTTATCGGAAGAATGATGCACAATATGCGCGGCCCAGAGCAGCCGCACTTCGTGGTTCGCCCTGTGGAACCAGTAATAGGTGAAATCATCGGCAAGCTGGCAAAACAGCCATACATACCAGGCATACCCAAAAGATTCATACCCCAGGATGTTGGTGCGGATCCCCTCGGCTGTTACAGGGTTGAAAAGTTCGTAAGTGGTCTTAAAAAGCAGGATGGCAAATGCCACCTTGAACAACGGGCCGATTATGGCAGAGCCTATCCCCATAAAACCGCTCGCAAACAGGTCTTTCCATTCATAGATGTGGTCATCCCCGTGAGTTTTACTATAGGTGAGTTCTAAAAGGATAAAAGCAATAAAGCAAGGGACGCCGTAAACCAGCGGATTGGTAAGATCCATAGAAATTGTGTAGATGATAAATATAATAGTAATAAAAGGAAGACCCCAAACTATTTGTCATCTTATTGGAATGAAGATTAATCCAATCGCACATTTGGGGGTGGTGGCAGCCTTTATGGCAGGCGGCACACAAAAGGGTGGTCCCCTTTTTTCCGGATGATCTTAGGCAGGCGGGTCAGAAAAGGGCAGTCTGCCCTTCATCCTCCCTGGATTTATTACCCGAACCGCCAGATTTCCTGTCTTTGGCCTTGGCAGGGGCCGTCTTCTCTTCTGCCGGTTCCACATCTTCCTCATCCACCACTTCCATATCCCTTGGATCCTGCTTCTCCGGCTCTTCATAGGGAAGTGGGTCGAGGACATGGATGTTCTTTACTTTTTCCGCCGTAAGTTGGTTCCCCAGGGCCTTGATCCCCTTGATGGCGATAAACTCCTCCAGGTCTACTTTCTGATTGGGCTTCTGCGGCTTACCCCTTTGTTTGGCGAATTCAATATCGACCACAGGCCGCCAGTCCGTGAAAAAATGCTCCAGGTAAGACTTCGGATGGTCGGTTATCACCTGCTCCTCCTTATTTTCCTTTTCCACCAGGAATCGCTTCACATAGAAACGTTCCTTCTCTCCATCGTAGTAAATGGCCGTAAGCGGTTTCTCCGGGTTCCATTTTTCCAGGACGATGCGGTTGTCGTCAAAACGCATGGTCATTTCGGGGATAGCCGTTTTCACGACTCCCTCCTGGTCTACGATCAGCAGCATGTCATCGCTGGTAAATTCGCCCAGCAGCTCGCCCCTGTTGTCCGCGTTGAGGCGTGAAACGGTATCGTCGAACCAGATCTTCCTCGGTTTAAGGGTGGATAAACCTTTCTCCTTGAGTTCCACCCGTTTTACGGCGTATTTGGTAACTATGTTTCCTTTGGCCCCCCGTCCTTTGATCAGAACGTCCGCAAAATCCAGGTCCCATTTCAATTTTTTGATGTTGCCCTTCTGCCGGAGCAATATCGTCACGATTTCGGCCTCCCCGTTCGGGTTGGCGGAAAAGTACAGGACTTCCGATTGGGGTTTTCCCGCGGTGAGGTCGTAACTCTTGTCGCGGGTAACGGAGGTAACGTTAAATCGCTTAACATAGGTGGCGCCACCTTTCCCGTCGCGGTAGATCATGTTATAGGTGGTGCGCTTATCTTTTTTCTTGAATACGGCCACATGGATAATGTTCTTGCCGACAAAGGTTTTGGCATCCACCCGGGTCACCGTCATTTCTCCGTCCCTGGTGAAAACAATAATGTCGTCTATATCACTGCAATCGGTCACATATTCATCCTTTTTGAGGGAGGTCCCCACAAATCCCTCTTCCCGGTTCACATACAGCCTGGTGTTGCGGATAACCACTTTGGTGGCTTCTATATCGTCGAAGAGCCGTATTTCCGAACGGCGTTCCCGCCCCTTGCCGTATTTCTCCTTCAGCCCTTTAAAATAGCTTATCGCATATTCTACAAGGTGTTCCAGGTGATGTTTGGTCTCGGCGATCTTCTCTTCCAGGCTCTCAATTTGCTGTTGGGCCTTGTCCAGGTCGAATTTGGAAATCCTCTTGATCCGGATTTCAGTCAGCCTAACGATGTCCTCTTCCGTAACGGGCCGCCTGAGGTGGGTAATATGGGGTTTCAGTCCCTCATCAATGGCGGCTATGACACCTTCCCAGGTTTCCTCCTCCTCGATATCCCGGTATACCCGGTTCTCGATAAATATTCGTTCAAGGGAGGCAAAATGCCATTGTTCTTCCAGTTCGCCCAACTGGATCTCCAGTTCTTTTTTTAGCAGGGTTACCGTGTGTTCGGTTGAGCGCTCGAGCATATCCCTGACCCCGATGAACAGGGGTTTATTATCCTCTATGACACAGGCCAGCGGGGAAATCGAAGATTCACAGGCCGTGAAGGCATAGAGGGCATCGATGGTCTTGTCCGGGGATATGTTTGGCGGGAGGTGCACCAGGATTTCGACTTCTGCAGCCGTATTATCTTCTATCCGCTTAATTTTGATCTTGCCCTTGTCATTGGCCTTTAAGATGGAGTCTATTAAAGAAGCCGTATTGGTGCCGTAGGGTATTTCAGTGATGATCAGGGTGTTTTTATCAAGCTGGGAGATCCTCGCCCTGACACGCACCTTTCCTCCCCGTATCCCGTCGTTGTAATTGCTGACGTCTATGATGCCCGCGGTGGGAAAATCAGGGTAAAGCGTAAAACGCTTCCCCTTCAGATGCCTGATGGAGGCATCGATCAGCTCGTTGAAATTGTGTGAAAGGATCTTAGTTGACAGGCCCACGGCGATGCCTTCAGCACCCTGGGCAAGCAGCAGCGGGAATTTTACCGGCAAGTTTACCGGTTCCTTCTTCCGGCCGTCATATGAAAGTTGCCATTCGGTGATCTTGGGACTGAATACAACTTCCAGGGCGAACTTGGAGAGGCGGGCTTCGATGTAGCGGGAAGCCGCCGCGCCGTCGCCAGTGAGGATATTCCCCCAGTTCCCCTGGGTATCGATCAGGAGTTCCTTCTGCCCAAGCTGCACCATGGCATCGGCTATACTGGCATCTCCATGGGGGTGGTACTGCATGGTGTGCCCCACGACATTGGCCACCTTGTTGTACCGGCCATCGTCCAGTTCTTTCAGCGCATGCATGATCCGGCGCTGCACGGGTTTGAACCCGTCTTCTATGGCCGGGACCGCCCGTTCGAGGATTACATAGGAGGCGTAGTCCAGGAACCAGTCCTTGTACATCCCGGTTACCTTCGTCAGGCTGTCCTGGTTGTGCCCTTCCTGATGGTCCTGCGCCTCGTTCACTTCCTCATTCTCTTCCATAAAGAAAGATTCGTTTGCTATTGGATTATACGGTGTTTTCCTCTACCAGATCCACTTCCACCTTCAGGTTCTCTATTATGAATTCCTGGCGGTCCGGGGTATTCTTTCCCATGTAAAATTCCAGCAATTCTTCAATAGACATGGCTTTGTCCAGCATGACGGGTTCCAAACGGATATCGTCCCCGATAAAGTGCTTGAATTCATCCGGCGATATTTCGCCCAGGCCTTTGAAACGGGTAATTTCAGGCTTGCCGCTAAGCTTCTTTACCGCCTCTTTTTTCTCTTCTTCGCTGTAGCAATAGATGGTCTCCTTCTTGTTCCGCACCCGGAACAAGGGTGTTTGCAGGATATAAAGGTGGTTTTCCTTGATCAACTCCGGAAAGAATTGCAGGAAAAAGGTGATCAGGAGCAGCCGGATGTGCATCCCGTCCACATCTGCATCCGTGGCGATCACGATGTTGTTGTACCGCAGGTCTTCCAGGGAGTCTTCGATATTCAGGGCCGCCTGCAGCAGGTTGAACTCTTCGTTTTCGTATACGATCTTTTTAGACATCCCATAGGAATTCAGGGGTTTGCCCCTAAGGCTGAAAACGGCCTGGGTATTCACATTCCTGCTCTTGGTAATAGAACCGGATGCCGAATCGCCCTCGGTTATAAACAACGTGCTCTGCAGCCGCTCATCGTTTTTCATATCGCCGAGGTGGATGCGGCAATCCCGTAGTTTCTTGTTGTGCAGGCTGGCCTTTTTAGCCCGTTCCCTGGCGAGCTTGCGGATGCCTGAAAGCTCCTTTCGCTCCCGTTCGGCCTGCATGATCTTCCGCTGTATCTTCTCAGCCGTAGCCGGGTTCTTGTGCAGGTAGTTGTCCAATTGCCGTCCTACGAAATCGTTTATATAGGTGCGAACGGTGGGAAGGCCGCCCCCCATATCGGTAGATCCCAGTTTGGTCTTGGTCTGGCTTTCGAAAACCGGCTCCATCACCTTGATGGAAATGGCCGATATAATGGACTTGCGGATATCGGAAGGGTCGAAGTTTTTGCCGTAAAAGTCCCGGATGGTTTTCACAACCGCTTCCCGGAAGGCCGAGAGGTGGGTGCCGCCCTGGGTGGTGTGCTGCCCGTTCACAAAAGAATGGTATTCTTCGCTGTACTGGGTGCGGCTATGTGTCATGGCCATTTCGATGTCCTCTCCGCTCAGGTGGATGATTGGATACAGCATATCCCCTTCGCTGTTGTTATCGGTGAGCAGGTCCTTCAACCCGTTTTCTGAATAAAACCGCTCCCCGTTAAAGACAATAGTGAGCCCCGGGTTGAGGTAGACATAATTCTTGAGCATGCGCTCTATGTACTCATTCCGGTATTTATATTTTTTAAAAATCCCTTCATCCGGGGTAAAGGTCACTTTGGTGCCCCTCCTCCTGGATGTCTCCTCCAGCAATTCTTCCTGCCGTAATTCCCCGGTGGAAAATTCCGCGGATTTGGACTGTCCGTCCCGCGTGGATTCTACCCGGAAATAGGAAGAGAGGGCATTCACCGCCTTGGTCCCTACCCCGTTGAGGCCCACGGCTTTCTTAAAGGCGCGGGTGTCATATTTGCCCCCTGTGTTCATCTTGGAGACCACGTCCACAACCTTGCCCAGGGGGATGCCCCGCCCGTAGTCCCGTACGATGACGCGGTCACCCGAAATGGAAATCTCGATGGTTTTGCCGGCACCCATGACGAATTCATCGATGCAATTGTCTATTACCTCCTTGAGGAGGATATAAATCCCGTCATCGGCTGAGGAGCCATCCCCCAGCTTCCCGATATACATGCCGGGGCGCATCCGGATATGCTCTTTCCAATCGAGCGATCGAATATTCTCTTCCGTATATTGCGCCTGGGCCATGGTCATTGGGGATTATCCTTGCTAATATAAAATTTCAGGGCAGAAATCAAAATGGGGGGCCCATAAAGTAATTAACAATAAACGGGCCTTATTTGTTGATATTCCGGGGGATTGACCCCGACAAGGCTTTCTGCGGCAGATCCGTACAGCCCCATTACACGTTAAACCGGAAATGCATCACATCCCCGTCCTTCACCAGGTAGTCCTTCCCTTCCACACGCATCTTCCCTGCTTCCCGGACCTTGCTCTCACTTCCATATGCCTGGTAGTCTTCAAAGGAGATCACCTCGGCGCGGATAAACCCCTTTTCAAAGTCGGTGTGGATTACCCCGGCAGCCTCCGGCGCTGTCGCCCCCACCGGGACAGTCCACGCCCTGACTTCCTTGGGACCTGCGGTAAAATAGGTCTGCAGGTTCAGGAGCGAATAGGCCGTGCGGATGAGTTTGGATGCCCCCGGCTCCTCCAGGCCCAGGTCTTCCAGGAACAGCTGTCGTTCCTCGTAGGTCTCCAGTTCGGTGATATCCGCCTCGGTACCCACGGCCAGCACCAACACCTCAGCCTGCTCCCCGGAAACGGTCGCCATTACTTTTTCAACATATTCATTTCCGCTTACGGCAGAACCCTCATCCACATTGCAAACATAGAGTACCGGCTTGTCCGTTATCAGTTGCAAGGGTTTCACAATTTCCTGCCGCTCCTTGTCTTTCAGGGGGATCGCCCTGACCGAGATGCCGCTTTCAAGGCTTTTTTTAAGCAATTCGAGTACCTGCAATTCGGCCTGGGCCTCCTTGCTCCCGGTCCGGGCCATCCGCTGCACTTTATCCAGCTTCTTTTCAACCGTTTCCAGGTCCTTCAACTGCAGCTCCATATCAATGGTTTCCTTGTCCCTAACCGGATCCACCGAACCATCTACATGGACCACATTATCATTGTCAAAACATCGCAGGACATGGAGGATGGCATCCGTTTCGCGGATGTTGGCCAGGAACTGGTTGCCGAGGCCCTCCCCCTTGCTGGCCCCTTTCACCAGGCCGGCAATATCGACGATCTCAACGGTGGCAGGCACCACCTTCTCGGGGTTTACCAGGGTTTCCAGCACGGCCAGGCGGGGATCCGGAACATTCACCACGCCAATATTGGGCTCAATGGTACAAAAGGGGAAGTTGGCACTTTGCGCCTTGGCATTGGACAGGCAATTGAAGAGGGTGGATTTTCCCACATTCGGCAATCCTACGATTCCTGCTTTCATGGCTCTCTGTTTTTTGCGGTGGCAAAGATAGTCCTTAAACCGATATTTGTACCCATCAACACTGGTTATTCGGCTTTTTATCCCGGGAAGCACGACGATGTAACAAGATGCCATCCCATTCGTCTGATGAGTATGGACAAAGAGCCTTCTCCATGAAATATGTCTTCTCCCTGTTCCTTGTTTTGTTTGGCCCCGGTTTGATTATGGCCCAAACCTATACAGGCCGGGTGGTGGACGCCCGTAACGGGGAACCCATCCCCTTTGCCACCCTGCAGTACGGCCCGTATGCCGGGGTTATCACCAACGAAGAAGGTGATTACCGCTTTACGGTCCCCGAGGGTACCACCTCCGTGGATGTCTCCTGTATGGGGTACCAGGCCTGTCACTTAGCCCTGGACAGCTTGCCCGGTTCCGGAAGCAGGATCGCCCTCGGGGAAGCAGTTGTAGCACTCGACGGAGTTTTCCTGAGCAACCGGGTGCCGGATGCCGGTGAAATAATGTCCCGCGTACGCGCAAACCTCAACCGCAATTACCCCGGGGGGTTCCGGGGGTATAAAATTTTCTCGAGGAAAACGGAATACGTCAATTTCGACGAGTTGTCCTTCGCGATTTCCGGGGCTTCCGAAGTGTCTGGGAGCCAGGTCCGGGAGACAAATGAGGAACTGGATTCCCTCTCCAGGGCTATCACCTCCAGCAACACCATTAATTTCGAGGATTTCCTTGGAGACCTGTATGTTGGGGATGGGGACAGCATGAAATTACAGGTGGCCAGGGCCACCTCCCTGCTGGATGCCGGGAAGGACTTTTCGGTGGAAAATATCCAACAAAAAGCCCAGAATATCACATTACAATACCTGGACAGTTCGCAAACTTATAAACTCAAAACGGGCATCCTGAAAATCGAAGACTCCCTCGATCTCAGGGAAGATACCCGGCAGGCAGGCAAGGCGCAGGAATGGCAAAACAGTACCCTTCGGGACCGCGCGCGTACCCTGTATCAAACCAATTCCTTCCGGGAAGGCGATCTGCTGCGGGGGACGCTCAACCCGCGCGATTACTCTTTTGCCTACCGCGGGACAAGTTTTCTCGGGGAAGAAGTGATCTACCGGATAGATTTTAAACCGCGCAGGTCCAAGGCGAGGTATGCGGGAAGCCTCTATGTGAACGGCAATGATTTTGCGATCGTGAAGGCAACCTATGCTTACGCCGAAGGGAAACGCGGCAGGAAAGTAAACCTGAAATGGTTGTTGGGGATTAAATACCTGGAAAATCTTGAAAGCGGGATGGTGCTTTTCCATAAAAATGACCGGGGAAGTTATGACCCGCAGTATATCCGCCACAGCCAGGGAAGTTATTTCTATGTGTCGCGCCCGCTAAAATTCATAGAAAACAGCAGGGAACGAAACAAAGTGCGGTTGAAATTCACCCTGGCCGGGAATACCCGCGAGAAGAACGAATTGCTCTTCGCAAACGGCTTTCCCCTCGACGCAGAGGGATACAGGGAAGTGGTTCCGGCTGAAAAGGTACCCTTTATCCGCCTGGACCGGTATGATGCAACGCTTTGGGAAGGGCAGGAAATACTCCAGCCACTGGAGGAAATGAGACAATTTAATGCCCTGGAATAAGGCTCAGTCGTGGTGCATGAACCGTTGTTTGGCCAGGAGGGTCTCCTCGCTTTCCACGTGATCCTCATCCGGGACACAGCAATCCACAGGGCATACGGCGGCGCATTGGGGTTCTTCGTGGAATCCCTTGCATTCGGTACATTTATCGGGAGAAATATAGTATATCTCATCGCTGATAGGTTCCTGTACCTCCTCGGCATTTACAGCCTTCCCATTGGGCAATACCACGTCTCCCTTCAGGGAAGTCCCGTCGGCATATCGCCATTCGTCGGCGCCTTCATAAATGGCCGTGTTGGGGCATTCAGGTTCGCAGGCCCCGCAGTTGATACATTCGTCTGTTATTATAATCGCCATATGTTTGATTTCCTATTCGGGGAATCCGGATTCGTCCGATTCTCCTGATATTAAAACGATAAACCGCCTCAATTCTTATTTAAAAAATGGGCCAGGGCGCTTTCGCGGGCAAAATCTTAATTCCACAGAATCATTTAATCTATATTTGGCCTATAGGATTAATGTTTTTCTGATCCCATGATGTACTTAGCCTGCAGGTTACCCTACTTTTCATACTTTTGCAGCGCAAAGGTATAGCCTAATCCCATCCCATACAAATATAATGGTACCGCAAACAGAAAGATATCAAGCTTTTGTTAAACTTGGGGCCTTCCTCCGGGAAGTTTCACCTGTCCTGACAGGCACGCGGGAGGTCGAGACCAGTGACGATCCCCGGAAAATCCACTTTCTTGAGGTGGCAGAACGGGCCGTGCTGGAAAACGGATGGTTCACCCTTGAGAATATTCAACAGGCCCTGGCGGCCTGGGGGGAGGTTTTGCGACCGGAAACCCTGGAAAAATGGCTTTCGGGCTACCCTGCCCGCAATGGCAGGCCCGGGAATATAGCCATTATCATGGCGGGAAACATCCCCCTGGTTGGCTTCCACGATTTCCTCTCCGTCCTGCTCCTTGGACACCGGGCCGAGGTAAAACTCGCGTCAGCAGACCGGCTGCTCCTGCCCCTGGTCGCGGATTACCTGACAACCGTGGAACCAGGGCTTCAGGAAGCTTTCTGTTTTACGGAAGGCCCTTTGAAGGAGTACGATGCGGTGATCGCCACCGGCAGCAACAATACGGCCCGCTATTTTGAGTATTACTTCGGGAAGAAGCCGCATATAATCAGGAGGAACCGGAATTCGGTAGCAATCCTGAACGGGGATGAAAGCCGGGAGGAACTACAGGCGCTGGGCAAGGACATATTCACCTACTTCGGCCTGGGTTGCCGCAACGTCAGTAAGCTGTTCGTGCCCGAAAATTATGATTTCAAGCCTTTCTTTGAAGCTATTGAGGCGTTTTCCGAAATCACCGGCCACCGAAAATATGCAAACAATTACGAATACAACAAGGCGGTATACCTGATGAGCGCCTTCCCCTTCCTGGATAACGGTTTCCTCCTGCTGCTGGAGGAAGCTTCCTATGCGTCCCCCATCGGGACTTTGAACTATGAACCGTACCAGGGGCACGCGCAGTTGCAGGGAAGGCTTGGGGCAGACCGGGGGCAAATACAATGCATAGTGGGCAGGGACGGCCTGGGAATCACCCCATTTGGCCAGACCCAACACCCGGCTTTGTGGGACTACGCAGACGGGGTGGATACGGTTGACTTCCTGTTAAAAACATAACAGAATTATTGGAAGTCCATTTCCGTATTCTGGCAATTATTTAAGACCTTTGGGGCTCAACAGAACCAACGCCCATGAAAATTCACAATTTTAGTGCAGGACCCTGTATCCTCCCCCATGAAGTAATGCAAAAGGCCGCTGCGGCCGTAACTGAATTGGATAATATAGGGCTTTCCCTTATAGAAATTTCACACCGCAGCAAGGAATTTGTGGCCATAATGGAAAAAGCCCGTTCCCTGGCCATCGAATTACTGGGCCTGGAGGGCAAGGGGTACCAGGCCCTGTTCCTCCAGGGAGGTGCCAGCCTGCAATTCCTGATGGTTGCCTACAACCTGCTCGAAAAAAAAGCTGGTTACCTCAATACCGGGGCCTGGAGCGATAAAGCAATCAAGGAGGCCAGGCTCTTTGGGGAGATCCTGGAAGTAGCTTCCTCCAAAGAGGATAACTATACCCGGATTCCTAAAAATTACAAGGTGCCCGGAGACCTGGATTACCTGCACCTGACTTCCAATAACACCATCTATGGGACCCAGGTAAAGGAATTTCCGGAAACGGAGGTGCCGCTGGTCTGCGATATGAGTTCCGACATCTTCTCCCGGGAGCTCGATTATTCAAAATTCGACCTGATCTACGCGGGGGCTCAAAAGAATATGGGGCCCGCGGGTACTACCCTGGTGGTGATCAAAGACGGCCTCCTGGGCCAGGTCACCCGAAAAATCCCTTCCATGCTCAATTACCAGGTACACCTGGATAAAGAAAGCATGTTCAATACCCCCCCGGTTTTTGCCGTTTACACCTCCATGCTTACCCTGCAATGGCTGAAAGACCTGGGCGGGGTTGCAGCAATTGCCGATGTCAATGAGAAGAAGGCCAAACTACTCTATTCCGAAATCGATCTGAACCCGCTCTTCAATGGTTTCGCAGCCAAGGAAGACCGTTCCAGCATGAACGCCACCTTTACCCTGGCCGACGAAAAATTAAAAGAAACCTTTGACGCCATGTGGAAGGATGCCGGGATCCGAGGCCTGAACGGCCACCGTTCCGTAGGGGGGTACCGTGCATCCATGTACAACGCCCTGTCCCTGGAAAGCGTGGGCACTTTAGTGGATGTTATGAGCGACCTGGAACGTAAGGGGTAACCACCTCGTCCTCAGAAGGGTCTCCGGCCCAAAAGGCGATACACAATGAAAAAAAAGCCTGTCCTGGTTGATTTGAGTCACTCCATTGAAAATGGGCTAATTACCTATAAAGGCCTTCCCGCCCCGGTTATCTGCGACTACCTGAGCCGGGAAGCCTCTAAAAATTATTACGAGGACGGGACGCAGTTTCAGATCGGCAAAATCGAAATGGTCGCCAATACAGGGACCTATTTGGACAGCCCGTTCCACCGCTATGAAGACGGGAAAGACCTGTCTGAACTCTCCCTGTCCGCTTTGGTGGAACTGCAGGGGCAGGTCATTCGGGTTCCGCATCAGAAGAAACTGGCCATAACGGAAAAAGACCTGGAAGGCCTCACCGCAGGGGCCGATGCCGTTCTTATCCACACCGGATGGGATGTACACTGGAAATCGGATGCCTATTTCGAAAACCACCCTTTCCTCACGGAAGGAGCGGCCCTGTTCCTGAAAAATGCCGGGGTACGCCTGGTGGGAATAGATTCCCACAACATTGACAATACCATGGGGAACAGCAGGCCCGTTCACAGTATCCTGCTGGCTGCGGAGATCCTGATCGTGGAACATATGTGCAACCTGGCTGCCCTGCCCGACAAAGAATTTAAGTTTAGTGCCGTTCCTCCCAAATTCAGGGGGGTAGGGACATTCCCGGTACGGGCCATCGCCAGTTATGAACCGAATTAATTGAATCGGGTGCCCGGCTTGCCGTGCATCATTATAATTTTTTATCATGAAGATACTCGCAAATGACGGTATATCGGTAAGTGGTGTGGAAGCGCTGGAAAATGCAGGCTTTGAGGTCATTACCACCCGCGTGGCCCAGGAACAGCTGATCAACTTTATCAATTCGAACGAAATTGTCGCCCTGTTGGTGCGTTCGGCCACCCAGGTGCCAAAAGAATTGATCGATCGCTGCCCCGGCTTGAAATTGATCGGACGCGGTGGGGTTGGGATGGACAATATTGATGTGGCCCATGCCCGGGAGAAAGGGCTGCATGTAGTGAATACCCCGGCAGCTTCCTCCGAATCTGTCGCCGAACTGGTGTTCGCGCATCTCTTCGGCGGGGTGCGCTTCCTGTACAGCGCCAACCGGCAGATGCCACTGGAAGGCGACACTCAGTTTAAAAACCTTAAAAAGTCCTATGCCAAAGGAACAGAACTCCGGGGTAAAACCCTCGGGATCCTGGGTTTCGGAAGGATTGGCCAGGCGACCGCCAGGATAGCCCTCGGCATAGGAATGAACGTGATTTATCACGATCCCTACATGGAGGAGGCAAACCTGACCCTGGATTTTTTCGACGGACAAAAGCTTTCTTTTTCCTTTAAGAGCAGTGCCAAGGAAGAGGTACTGAAAACAGCTGATTTCATCACCCTTCACGTTCCTGCACAAAAAGAATACGTGCTGGGGAAACCCGAATTCGGAAAAATGAAGAAGGGCGTGGGCATCATCAATGCCTCCAGGGGGGGCGTACTGGATGAAGCGGCCCTCCTCCGGGCCCTGGATTCCGGGCAGGTGGGCTTTGCCGGCCTGGATGTGTACGAATCGGAACCCGTACCGGAGATCAAGGTCCTGATGCACCCGGGGCTATCCCTCTCCCCCCATATCGGGGCGGCCACCTCGGAAGCGCAGGACCGGATCGGCCTCGAACTCGCCGAGCAAATCATTCGTCTGATAAAATGAAATAACGCCTAAAAAGTATGGGGTTTACTCATTTTAATTTAACTTCCCCTTCCAAACTATTAAATCCAACATCATGTCAGGTTTGATCGATTTACTGGACAGCCCCACAGGGCGGCAACTCATAAGCGGGATAGCGGGGGAAACAGGCCAGCCGCAACATAAAACCGCGGATGTACTGGGGATGGCCATGCCCCTGTTGTTAGGCGCGATGAAGAAAAACGCGTCCGACCAGAAAGGGGCCGAAGGGCTGATGAATGCCCTTTCAAATAAACACAACGGAAGTATCCTGGAAGACCTGGGCGGGTTATTCAGCGGAGGCGTCAACCAGGAAGTGATGGACGATGGCGCCGGGATCCTGGGCCATGTTTTGGGGAAGAAACAACCTATGGTTGAAAATGCCCTGAGCCAGAAATCGGGCCTGGATGCGGGCACAATAGCGCAAATACTAAAAATAGCAGCCCCCATCGTGATGGGGTTCCTTGGAAAGCAGACAGCCCGGAATAAGGTAAATAACCAGGGAGGGATGAATGCCCTGCTGGGCAGTATGCTGGGCGGGCAGCCCCAAACGAACCAAAGCCTGATCAGCAGCCTGATCGATGCGGATGGCGATGGCAGCGTGTTGGATGACGTGGCCGATATGGTAATCGGGAGCAACAAAAAGAAAGGGGGGTTGGGAAACCTCCTGGGAGGGCTTTTCAGATAGGAACTATTCTAAAGGCACTTAACAGTATTTAACAAAACCATTTGCGTTGGCAAATGGTTTTTTTGTATCTTATTGTAAAAGAATGATATGAAATATTTTATCTACATATGCCTGTCTGCCAGCCTTTTGCTGGTCCATTTATCGGCTTGCAACAGCAGCCGTAAATCAGTGCAAATCACGGACCAGGAACAAATGGCGTTCAGGGAAACGGAGCAGGATACGGTCACCATCGCGGATGACGAGTCTGATTATGAAATCGTCATCATTGAACCGGGGTTCCAAACCTGGTTGTCCAGTGTTGCCAGGCCTGAGGGCTATTACTCCCAATCCTTCCTGGAAAACCGAAATCAAATCCTGGTGACCAACTGGAACCAGCGGGTGCTAGAACCCCTGAGGTACGACCCCATGTTGTATGAGATGCAGATCAACTATGATCCCGGAGTGGATTATGGGTATGACGTGAACTACAAACTCTACAACTATTTCATATACTTTCAGAGGAAGTACAACCAACGATTAGGGCCTTTCCTGCCTCGTATCTAGAGGCGTTCCAATTTTGAGAACTCCCCGTTCCGGTTGCCAGGAGAGGTACTTTTATGCCTTCCCGGTCGCGGTGGGGAAAATCCCGGGGCTTGTTTCGGCGGCCAGGCAGGAATTGGTCCAAACTATTTTTTGACGTATCTTCAGCCCTGTTTAGAACCTCT
>Ga0102953_1000788_pt1 | contig 20954 bp, 18 predicted proteins | sample SalPon2A_C_D2_MG_FD_78509 | JGI IMG/M metagenome (GOLD analysis project Ga0102953, IMG submission 78509) | Soil microbial communities from South San Francisco under conditions of wetland restoration - Salt Pond MetaG R2A_C_D2_MG | ecosystem: Environmental > Terrestrial > Soil > Wetlands | place... | reverse complement strand
CGGAAAGCAAAAAAGGGCAGGGCCGGTGACCGGCGCTGCCCCTCTGTCCTTTTACCTGAGAGTTTGAGCCCCTTCGGTGGGCGGACCGCGCCGCCTCTCTCCAGAGTGTCCGTCTGCGGCGGAGTTCTTTTGCCTGAGCGATTGCGGGCGCTTGCGCCTTCGGCGGCGGCCGCGGTTCGCGCCCCGGCCGCTCTCTACTCCGCAGCAAGCCCAGTGTATCACCACCGCGGTTAGAATCTCATCCCTGTCGCCATGTCCGCAAACAATTCAAGCGCCTACGTCGCGCTGGAAACGCACCGCTACCAGCCGAGCGAGCTCACGCGCGGGCCGTGGGATCCGGGTCACCAGCACGGCGGTCCGCCGGTGGCGCTGGTGGGGCGCGAGATCGCGCGCGCAGCCGGCGCCCTGGGGATGAATCATCTCGCGCGGCTGACCGCGAACCTGCTGCGGCCGGTGCCGATCGCGCCGCTGCGGGTCGAGCTCGCCACGGACTACGCCGGACGCAACGTGGCGCACTTTTCGGCGCGCATCTACGCCGAGGAGCGCGAAGTCGCGCGCTTCACGGCGGTCGCGCAGCGCGAGCACGAGATCGAGCTTCCCGCCCATGCGCTGCCGCTGGCGCCCAGGCCGCCCGGGGACATCGAGCCGATCGTGTTCCCGCACCGTGCCGGCGTCGTCGGCTATCACGACCTGGTCGAGCTGCGGGTGGCCGAGGGCACGCTCACGCGCGGCCCGTGCGCGGTGTGGTTCCGCCTGCGCTTTCCGCTGCTCGAGGGGGAAATCCCGGGCGCGATCGAGCGCGTCGCGGTCGCGGCCGACTCCGGCAACGGCATCAGCGCGTTGCTCGACTTCAGGCGCTACCTCTTCGTGAATTCGGATTTGACCATCAACCTGCTGCGCCCGGCGCAGGGCGAGTGGATCTGCATCGACGCCCGCACCCTGCTCGGTCCCGCCGGCGGCGGCATCGCCGAGGCGAGGCTCTTCGATAGGTCCGGATTGATCGGGCGCTCGACCCAGAGCCTGCACGTCAGGGCGCGCTAGCCCCCGGCCTCAGAGAGCGACCTGGTTGCGGCCGCCGTTCTTGGCGCGGTAGAGGGCCTCGTCCGCCGCGGCGACCACCGTGTCGGGCGCCGGGAGCGGCGCGTTCGCCCCGGCCACGCCGATGCTCACGGTGAGCGAAGCCCATTGCGGCTCCGCGCCGCCGCCTCGCCGCCGGTCACCCTGGCGGGCGCGGATCTCGAACTTGTAACGCTCGATGTCCTGCCGCAGCGCTTCGGCGTGGTGGTGCACCGCAGGCAGCTGCAGGCCGGGAAAGACGATCACGAACTCCTCGCCGCCGTAGCGGTACGCCCTGCCGCCGCCGCCGGCGCGCTGCAGGCGCGACGCCACCAGCTTGAGCACCTGGTCGCCGACCTCGTGCCCCCAGCTGTCGTTGAAAAGCTTGAAATGATCGACGTCGACCAGGGCGAGGGCGTAGCGATCGTCGAGGCTCATCAGCCTTTCGTTCAGCGCGCGGCGGCCCGGAATCCCGGTCAGCTCGTCGTGGAAAGCCATGCGGTAGGAATCGTGCAGCACCCCTGCGGCGAGGATCACGCCCGCCGCCGTGAACCAGCCGTAGGGCTCGAGCGCGCCGATCGCGTTGCACGCGGCGGCGAATGCCGCAAGCGCGACGGCGAAGGCGGCTTCGACCGTGCCCGCCCGGGTCACCGCGCGGCCGGTCGTCACGACCAACGCGAGCGCGATCGGCGCGAAGCCTAGCTGCGGAAAATGGGGCGCCAGCGCGACGCCCTCCAGCAGCGGCCGGTACAGCGCGCCGGTGACCTGGCGGTAGTCGCCGGCGAGGATCGCGACCGTCGCGCTGACTTCGATCAGCAGCAGGATGAGGCGCCTGGCGCCGAAGGCGTTGAGCGCGCCGCGCTCGGGCAGCACGGACAGCAGCGCGAGATTGAACGGGACGAACAGCCACAGCGCGGCGTACACGGTCCTGGCGGGGAAGCCCTGCAGCCCTTGGGCGAGGAACAGCTGGAACCCGGCGTAGGCCAGCAGCAGCGTAAGGACCGCGAACAGCGCGCGGCCGCGCTTGAACGCGAGGCTCACGATCAGCGCGGCGCCGAGGGCGAGATACGGGCCGTAGAGCCGCAGCGGGGCGAGGAAATCGGGCAGCGCGGGAGTGGAGCGGATCAGCAGCGCGGAGGCCGCCAGCAACCCGAGCGGCAGCGTGAATGCCAGGCCGGCCGCGCGCGCGGTCGCGGCGGGCGCGGCGGTGGCCGGGACCAGGCTTGCGCGGTCTGTCATGTCCATCGCTCGAAGATACAGCGGCCGCGGCCCGCCGCGTGTTGAATCGGAGCCGCGCTGCGACTTAGTTCGCTGTCGCCGTAACGCGACTATTCGCGCAGGAAAGCCGCGCCTTTCTCGGCAATAACATAGGTGGGAGCATTGGTATTGCCCGAGGTGATGCGCGGCATGATCGAGGCGTCGATCACGCGCAGGCGGCCGATGCCGCGCACGCGCAGCCGGTCGTCGACCACCGCCAGCGGGTCGTTGCCCATCTTGCAGCTGCCGATGGGGTGGAAGATCGTGGTGCCCAGCTCTCCCGCGGCTTTTTCCAGATCCTCGTCTTTTTCAACCGGGACACCCGGACGAAATTCCTCGGGCCCGTACTTCGCCAGCGCATTGGCCGCCATGATGCGGCGCGTGAAGCGCATGCCGGCGACCGCGACCCGGCGGTCCTCCTCGCTCGACAGGTAGTTGAGCTTGATCTCGGGGTAGGCCGCGGGATCGGACGACTTGATCCGCAGCCAGCCGCGCGAGGACGGGCGCAGGTTGCACACGCTCGGCGTGATGGCGGGGAAGGGGTGCAGCGGGTCGCCGAACTTGTCGAGCGACAGCGGCTGCACGTGCCATTCGATGTTCGGCGTCGGCTGCGACGGATCGCTCCTGGCGAAGGCGCCGAGCTGCGACGGCGGCATGGTCAGCGGCCCGCTCCTGAACAGCAGGTACTCCAGCCCCATCGCCGCCTTGCCCCACAGGCTGTTGGCGCGCTCGTTGAGCGTCGGCACGCCGTGCACGCGGTACTGCATGCGGATCTGCAGGTGGTCGTGCAGGTTCTCGCCCACGCCCGGAAGATCATGGAAAATCCTTATTCCTCGGGATTGGAGCAAAGACCCGGGGCCGATGCCAGAGAGTTGGAGAATCTGGGGGGATCCGATCGCCCCCGCCGCGAGCACCGTCTCGCGCTTCGCCTCGACGAAACATTCCCCGTGCTCCGGGTGGCGGAACTCGATTCCGTTCGCGGTTTTTTCCTGAATTGAAATCTTCTTCACCAAGGCCCGGGTGAGCACCGTCAGGTTCGCCCGCTGCATCACCGGCCGCAGGAAGGCGTTGGTCGCGCTCCAGCGCCGGCCGCGCTTCTGGTTCATCTGGAAGTAGGCGCAGCCGGCGTTGTCGCCGCGGTTGAACACCTTGATCGGTGCGATGCCGCATTCGGCCGCCGCCTCGCGCCAGGCGTCGAGGATCTGCCAGTGCACGCGCGGGTCCTCGACCCTCATCTCGCCGCCGACGCCGTAGCCGTCCACGGCGCCGTGCTGGTAGTCCTCGAGCTTCGTGAACAGGGGCAGCACCTCGTCCCAGGACCAGCCGCGGTTGCCGAGCGAGGCCCAGTAATCCCAGTCCTCCTTCTGGCCGCGCATATAGATCATGGCATTGATCGAGGAGCAGCCGCCCAGCACCCGGCCGCGCGCGTAGTGGATCGAGCGCCCGGCGAGGTGCTCGTCTGGCTCGGTCTTGTAGCACCAGTCGGTGCGCGGGTTGGCGATGGTGTAGAGGTAGCCCACCGGGACGTCGATCCAGAACCAGTCGTCCGCGCCGCCGGCCTCGAGCAGCAGGACCGATACCGAGGGGTCCGCCGAGAGGCGGTTGGCGAGCAGGCAGCCGGCGCTGCCGGCGCCGACGATGACGTAGTCGTAGCTTCCGAAGCGCGCTGTCATGAGCTTCCTCCGTGCGCGACTATTCTAACCAGCCGCTAGAATCGACGACGGACGAGACCATGACCGACCCGGAATCACCGGCCCTGACCCTGGCGCGGGCGATCGACGCGGCGCGCGAGCGCCATTTCGACGCCGCGGGCACGGCCTGCGACTATGCCGGCCTGCGCCGCTCGCCCGAGCGCCAGGCGCTGGCCGAGGCGCTGGTCGCGCTCGACGGCTTCGATCCCCGCCGCGCGCCGATTCCCGGCCCGATCGGGTTCTGGCTCAACGCCTACAACGCCTGCGCCCTGATGGCGGTGCTGGAGGGCGCGCCGGACCAGGACGTGTCTCGCATCGAGGGCTTCTTCGAGCGCGAGCGGGTGCGCGTGGCCGGGCTGGGGTATTCCCTCGACGACATCGAGCACGGGCTGCTGCGCGGCAACACCCACAAGTACGGCAGGCTGCGCGGGCCCCTGGCGCGCGACGACTCGCGCCTCGCCTTCACGCCGCTGATCTACGACGAGCGGATGCATTTCGCGCTCTATTCGGCCTGCCGCTCGACGCCGGCCCTGCGCGCCTACCACGCCGGCGGTCTCGAGACCGAGCTCGAGCAGGCCGCGCGTGAATATCTGCGGCGCACGGTGCGGGTCGAGCACGAGGGCGCGGTGGTCGTGGCACCGAAGCAGCTTTACTGGTACGCGAGGGATTTCGGCGGCGAGTCGGGCGCGCTCGAGTTCGTGCTCGAGCGGCTGGAGGACGACGCGGCGATCGAGCTGATCGACCGCCGGCAGGGGCTGGTCAAGCTGCGCTACGACGATTTCGACTGGGCGCTCAACCAGTGCCCGTCTCAGGGCCGGTAGTAGGGGCGCTCGCCCTTGATCGTGACGCGCAGCCCGCGCCGGCGGTGCGGGTGGTAGTCCCACATCGCGTGGTGCTGGGCGCAGCGGTTGTCCCAGAACGCGACCGAGCCCGGGCGCCACTGGAAGCGGCACTGGAACTCCGGCCGCTCGAGGTGCTCGAGCAGCATGCCGAGCACCGCGTCGCTCTCGTGCCTGGCGAGTTGCACGATGCGGGTGGTGAAAGTGCGGTTGACGAACAGCGCCTTGCGCCCGCTCACCGGGTGGGTGCGCACCACCGGGTGCTCGGATTTCGGGTAGACCTTGCCTTCCTCGAGCGCGCCCTCGTAGCGCCCGCGGTAGACGTACTCGCCGTCGTGGATCGCGCTCATGCCTTCCAGCATGCGCTGCATCGGCGGCGACAGCGCGTCCCAGGCTGCGTACATGCTGGCGAACAGCGTGTCGCCGCCCACCGGCGGCACCTCGTGCATGTGCAGGATGGTGCCGAGCGGCGGCTCGGGGTCGCACGACACGTCCGAGTGCCAGTCCTCGCCCGCGACGCGCTTGGACTTGTCGTCGGCGTAGATCTCCATGATCTCGGGGTGGCCCTCGACCAGCCGCGGCCACGCCGGGTGCAGGTGCAGCTCGCCGAAATGCCGCCCGAGCGCCTTGTGCTGCTCGGGCGTCATCGCCTGCTCGCGGAAGAAAAGCACGCAATTTTCGGCCAGCGCGCTCTGCAGCGCCGCCACGGCGGGCGCGTCGAGCGGCTGCGACAGATCGATGCCGACGACCTCGGCGCCGCAGTGCGGCGTGACCTTCCTCAACTCGAATTCCTGCAACTTTGTGCTCCCCGCGGGCGCGTCATCCGCACGAGTTGGATATGATAGCCGGGTCCATCGACAAAAGAACACCCGGTGCGCGCTTTCGCCTTCCTCACGCTCGTCCCCTTGCTGGCAGCGGCCGCGCCGGCGCCCCGGCAGGCGCCCGAGCAGGCGCCCGCGCTGCGCCACGTCGAGCGGCAATGGCGCGGCGACCTCGACGGCATGGTCAAGCGGCGCATGATCCGCGCGCTGGTGGTCTACAGCAAGACCTTCTACTTCATCGACCGCGGCGCGCCGCACGGCACCAGCTACGATACGCTGACCGCCTTCGAGGCCTACCTGAACCGCAAGCTGAAGCGGCGGCACCTGCGGGTGCACGTCGTGTTCATCCCGGTTTCGCGCGACCAGCTGCTGCCGGCGCTGCTGCAGGGGCGCGGCGACATCGCCGCCGCCAACCTGACCATCACCCCCGCGCGCAAGGCGCTGGTGGACTTCTCGGACCCCTTCTGGCACGGCATCAGCGAGCTGCTGGTCAGCGGACCGAGTGCACGCGGGAACATCCGCAGCGCCGAGGACCTTTCGGGCAGGAAGATCCTGGTGCGCGGCTCGAGCAGCTACTACGAGCACCTGCTGCGGCTGAACCGCAGGCTGGCGAAGGAGGGCAAGCGCCGGGTGCGGATCGAGTTGGCGCCCGAGCACCTCGAGGACGAGGACCTGCTGGAGATGGTCAACGCGGGGCTTGTCCCCTACATCATCGTCGACAGCCACAAGGCCAAATTCTGGGCCAAGATCTTCAAGCACATCACGGTGCGCGAGGACATCGCGGTCAACCGCGGCGGCAATATCGCCTGGGCATTCCGCCACCGCAGCCCCGAGCTGAAGGCCGCAGTCGACGGCTTCGTCAAGCACGCCCGCAAGGGCACGCTGTTCGGCAACACCACCTTCGCCAAGTACCTCGAGAGCACCAAGTGGGTGCGCAATGCCACCTCCGCTGACGAGATGGCGCGCTTCGAGCGCACGGTGGCGCTGTTCAAGAAGTACGCCAAGCGCTACGAGTTCGACTGGCTGATGCTCGCCGCGCAGGGCTACCAGGAATCGAGGCTGAACCAGAAGCGCAGGAGCCCCTCGGGGGCGATCGGCGTGATGCAGGTCATGCCGGCCACCGGCAGGGCGATGAACGTCGGCGATATCCGCAAGCTCGAGCCGAACATCCACGCCGGGGTGAAGTACATGCGCAGGATGCTCGACAAATACTTTGACGGCGCGAAGATGGATGCGCTGAACCGCAACCTGTTCGCCTTCGCCGCCTACAACGCCGGTCCGACCCGCATCGCGGCCCTGCGCCGGCTCGCGGCCAGGCGCGGGCTCGATCCCAACGTCTGGTTCGGCAACGTCGAGCGCGTCGCCGCAGAGAAGATCGGCCGCGAGACCGTCCAGTACGTGAGCAACATCTACAAGTACTACGTCGCCTACCGCCTGGCGCGCAACGAGCGCGAGGAGCGCGAGCGGGCGCGCGAGAAACTGCGCAAGAAGTACTGAGCATGAACGGACTGCGCTATCCATGGCTGCGGTTCTACGGCAGAGTTCCGGCGACGCTGGATTATCCGCAGCTGACGCTCTACGAGGCGGTGGCGGCCAGCGCGCGGCGCGTTCCCGACGCGGTGGCCTGGGACTTCCTCGGTACGACGTCGACCTACCGCCGGCTGATCGACGACATCGACCGCTGCGCCGCGATGCTCGCCGCGCTCGGGCTCGGGCGCGGCGAGCGGCTGCTGATCTCGATGCCGACCTCGCCTCAGGGCGTGATCGCGTTCTACGCCGCCAACCGGCTCGGCGCAGTGCCGGCGCTGATCCATCCGCTGTCGACCGCGCCCGAGATTGCGCACTATCTCGACGCGACCGGCGCGCGCGTCGCGCTCGCGCTCGACGCCTTCTACGGCACCCTCGCCGCGGCGGCGCCCAAGCGCCCGCTCCAGAAGATCCTGCTCGCGCGCATCCCGGACTATCTGCCGCCGCTCAAGGCGCTCGGCTTCCGCCTGACCAAGGGACGCAAGATCCCGCGCGTGCCCGAGGACCCGCGGGTAGTGTGGTGGTCGGAAGCGATGACGCAGTCGCATTCAAGTATTCCAGCTTCAGAGTCCGGCCCTTCGGACCCCGCCGCGATCCTCTTCTCCGGCGGCACCACCGGCTGGCCCAAGGGCATCGTGCTGTCGAACCGCAATTTCATCGCCGAGGGCATGCAGGCCGCGGCCTGGGGCGGACTGGCGCAAGGCGACTCGATCCTCGCCATCCTGCCGATCTTTCACGGCTTCGGCCTGGGAGTGTGCGTCAACGCCGCGCTGATGGCGGGCGGCAAGTCGATCCTGGTGCCGGTATTCGATCCGGCGACGACCGCCAGGCTGCTGCGCGCCAAGCGGCCCAACGTGCTGGTCGGGGTGCCGACGCTGTTTCACGCGCTGGCCTCCGATCCGACGCTCGCGCGCACCGACCTGTCGTGCCTGCGGGCCTGTTTCTGCGGCGCCGATACCCTGCCGCGGCCGGTGAAAGAGCGCTTCGAGAGGCTGGTCGCCGAGCGCGGCGGGCGGGTGCGGCTGCTCGAAGGCTACGGCCTGACCGAGGCGGTGACCGCGATCATGGCGATGCCCGAGCAGGAGTACCGCGAAGGCTCGATCGGCATCCCGTTTCCGGACATGGCGGCCAAGCTGTGCCAGCCCGGCAGCGAGCTGGAAGTCGCGGCCGGCGAGGAGGGCGAGCTTTGCGTTTCCGGGCCGGCGGTCATGCTCGGCTACTTGGACGATCCCGAGGCGACCGCGCAGGCGCTGCGGGCGCACGCCGACGGCCGCACCTGGCTGCACACCGGCGACCTGGCGCGGCGCGACGCGGACGGGTTCTTCTACTTCGTGCTGCGCCTGAAGCGCATGATCAAGTCTTCGGGCTTCAACGTCTATCCGACGCAGGTGGAGAGCGTGCTGCATGGCCACCCGGCGGTTGAGGAGGCGTGCGTAATCGGCGTTCCCGACCCCGCTCAGGTGGAGCGCGTCAAGGCGATAGTGGTGCTGCGGGACCGGTCACAGGAGAGCGAGGCAATGAAGGAAGTGTTGATATCGCACTGCCGCGGGGAGCTGATCAAGTGGTCGTGTCCGCGCGAGATCGAGTTCCGGCGCGAGCTGCCCAAGACGCGTGTCGGCAAGATCGATTACCGCGCCCTGAGCGGGGAGGAATCGGCATGAACGGCGGCGAGCGGCTCGCCGCGGTGCTGGCGGCGCACGGCGTGCCGGTGCTGTTCACCCTCTGCGGCGGGCACATCTCGCCGCTGCTGGTGGCGGCCAAGGCGCGCGGCATTCGGGTGGTCGACGTGCGCGACGAGGCGAGCGCGGTGTTCGCCGCCGACGCCACCGCGCGCCTGAGCGGGACGCCGGGGGTGGCGGCGGTCACCGCCGGGCCCGGCCTCACCAACACCATCACCGCGCTCAAGAACGCGCAGCTCGCCCACTCGCCGCTGGTGCTGCTCGGCGGCGCGGCGCCGACCGCGCTGCAGGGGCGCGGCGCGCTGCAGGACATCGACCAGCGCCCGCTCATGGCGCCGCACGTCAAGTTCGTGCGGCAGGTGCGCCGCGTGACCGATCTCGGCCCGGCGCTGACCGAGGCCTTCGCCGCCGCGCGCGACGGCGTGCCGGGGCCGGTGTTCGTCGAATGCCCGGTCGACCTGCTGTACGACGAGGCCAGCATCCGGCAGTGGTACGACGAAGCGGGTGGCCGCGGCAAGAGCGTGCCCGACCGGCTGCTGCGCTGGTATCTGAAGCGCCACGCCGACCGGCTGTTCGCCGGAACCGATCTGCCCGAGGTCGCGCGCGCGAACGAGGTGCGGCTGCCGCAGGCGGGCGAGGGCGCCGTCGGGCGTGCCGCGAAGGCGCTGGCGCGCGCCGAGCGGCCGCTGCTGGTGGTCGGCAGCCAGGCGCTGGCGCAGGCGAGCAACGCCGCGCGGCTGGCGCAGGCGCTGGCCCGGCTCGGGGTGCCGGTCTACCTGTCGGGCATGGCGCGCGGCCTGCTCGGGCGCGATCACCCGCTGCACATGCGCCACGCGCGGCGCGAGGCGCTGCGCGCGAGTGACTGCGTGCTGCTCGCCGGCGTGGCCTGCGACTTCCGCCTCGACTACGGCCGCCACATCCGGCGCTCGGCGACGCTGATCGCCGCCAACCGCGGCGCGCGCGAGTCGCGCCTCAACCGCAGGCCCTCGATCGCGGCCATCGGCGACGCGGGCGAATTCATCGAGCGCCTCGCCGCGCGGGTCGGCGAGGGCGCGCGGCGGCCGGACTGGATCGGCGAGCTGCGCGCGCGCGACGCCGAGCGCGAGGCCGACATCGACGCGCGCGCGGCGCAGGCCGGCGAGCACGTCAACCCGGTGGCGCTGTTCCGCGCCCTGGACCAGATCGCAGCGGACGACGCCGTGTTCGTCGCCGACGGCGGCGATTTCGTCGCCACCGCCTCCTACATCCTGCACCCGCGCAGCCCGCTGTCCTGGCTCGATCCGGGCGTGTTCGGCACCCTCGGCGTGGGCGCCGGCTTCGCGCTCGGCGCGGCGCTGGCGCGCCCGACCTCCGAGCTGTGGCTGCTGTGGGGCGACGGCGCGAGCGGCTACGGCCTGGCCGAATTCGACAGCTTCGTGCGCCACGGCATCCCCGTCATCGCGGTGGTCGGCAACGACGCCGGCTGGGCCCAGATCGCGCGCGAGCAGGTGAAACTGCTCAACGACGACGTCGGCACCGTGCTCGCGCGCACCGCCTACCACGAAGTCGCGCGCGGCTTCGGCGCCGAGGGCTTCGTGGTCGAGCACCCGAGGGACTTGGAATGGACGTTGCGCCGCGCGAAGGAAGTCGCCGCCTCCGGCCGCCCGGTGCTGGTCAACGTCTGGCTCGACAAGACCGACTTCCGCGAAGGCTCGATCTCGATGTGAACGTTTCGGACCGCCGCGCTGTCCCCCTGAAATGAAATTCCGAATAACCACATGGGCGATTGCCCTTATGCTGCTTCTCGCCGGCTGCGTCGCGGGCTGGCTGATCGCGCGGGACACGCAGGCTCCGGCCGCGAAGCCGCTCCCGGTCCTCGGCCAAGCACCGGAGTTCCGCGGCCTGACCAATCAGCTCGGCGAAAGCGTCGATTCAAGCCGCTTCGCCGGCAAGGTGCAGGTGGTGACCTTCCTCTTTCCCTACTGCACCACCTACTGTCCGGTCATCACCGCGCACCAGGCTGGGCTCGAGAGCACCCTCAGGCTCGGGGGCCTGCAGGACAAGGTCGGGGTCGTCGCCTACAACGTCGATCCCGGCGGAACCGGGACGGCGCAAATGCGCGAGTTCCTGAAAGAGTACGGCTGAGACCCGCGCGACCCCAGTCTGCAGTTCCTCAGCGGCACGCCGCAGCAAATCCACCGCGTCGTCGCCGGCGGCTATCACGTCGGCTACCAGAAAGTCCCGGACGGCACGGACGCGGGCGACGGACCCGAGCTGATGCCGCAGCCGGAAGTCATTAACAAGCTCGCCGCCAAGGTCCACGTCGGCTACGACATCGTCCACAACGACGCGCTCGAGATTGTCGACCCGCGGGGGCGCATCCGCAAGTTCTACCCGCAGGCCGACGTCGTCTCCAACGCGCGCCTGCTCGGCGCGATCAAGGCCCTGCTGCCGCCCAATTCCTGAGACACCGCCGCAGCGCCGGGTTGTCCTCGCCCGCTGGCTGAATGGGGTCGATTATCCTTGGCCGAGTTCGAACGGAGGCTTGAACCACGGCACCGGACGGCAGCGGATGCGTTGACCGTCACTCTTGTCGACGGCATCCAGGAGTCGGTCACAGGAACAGCAGTACTCGATATTTACATCATTGCGGCGCAATGGACAGCGGACGCGACCACGATCAGCGCAAAGGTACTCATGACTGGCCGATATGGAGTTCTGCATAAACGCGGTTGCTGGTTCTAATCGACTCACAACGGCAGGATTCACCACATATACGCCGAGCGCTACGAAGCGCGCTTGATACAGGTCAAGGCTCGTGCCATGACGCAAGCGGGCCAGCTGAGACCGATGGGAGGCCCCAAAGACGGACTACTTCTTGCACCAATCGAGGTTGACAGCGAATAATTAGGCCAATTGAAGCTACGCTCGCGCCCGAAGCGGGGAAAGATGGATCCAACTCTTCAATATTGGTCATGCAACTCGGACGTTCGAGACTCATTGGAGCAAAACGCTGTCGGCGATGGGCGCGCCGCTCAAGACGGTCGTAATGATGGTCCGCGGCACGGAGTTGTGAGAGAACGCTCGCGCTTTACGACGGCCCGCGACGCGCCGAGTTCCCTGCTCCAGCGTGCGCGCAAATTCTTACGTGCTCTTTGAAGGTATGAACGTGAGGATCGATACCTAGCTGCCGACCGACGCAACATCGCAAGGGGCGGCTCCCGAAGTCCCAGTTTTATGCGACGTAAAGACTCCGTTCGTCCTGGGGTCCGTATCCTTCCGAAGCAGTACCTGTAAGGGGTGCTCTCCGGGGATTAACGTGACCCACTCTGCCGTATTCAGAAGAACGCGAAAATCTTGCTAGCGAGAATATTGTAAATTGAATTCACTTTCGTATAATCGACCCTTGCTCCAATCCGAAACAGCCGTCTAGTTCCGGCGTCCGTCCCTGACTCTAGGAGTCGCACAATGCAGCAGAAGTCGGTAACGCGCGTTCTTATCAAGAACGGCACCTTAATCGACGGGAAGAGTCCCAATCCTGTTCCAAACGGGTCAATTACCGTCGAGGGAAACAGGATCGTGCGGGTGGATCCGCCCGGATCGGCGCCCGAGCAAGGCCAATATCAGGAGGTAATTGACGCCTCGGGCAGGTACATCATGCCCGGGCTGATCGACGGGCACGTCCACTTGTCGTCGCACCAAGCGGCACCGCCAGGCGTCCGTTACCCCTCGTCGCCGGAGTTCGCCGCTCTCTGGACGGCTCGCGCCGCCGGTCAGATTCTTCGGGCCGGTGTGACGGGCATTTCTGTCCCTGGCGGGAAGTGGTTTGTCGACGCGACGGTACGCGAGGCGGTCAATGGCGGCCTGATCGAGGGCCCGCGCATCTTCTGCGCGGGGCGTGCGCTCACGCCGCATGGCGGCATCTTTGACAACTCGACGGCTACGGATCCCGAGGGAACAGACGATTCGGTCGGAATCCTGTGCAACACGCTCGATGACTACGTGCGCGAGACGCGGAGGCAGTGCAAGCGCGGCGTGGACCTGATCAAGGTCGCCGACTCCTACTGGGGTGACACGCAGACCGTTTCGTTAGAGGAGTTGAAGGCCGTGGTGAGTGAGGCACATCGCCGAAACGTCAGAGTCGGCATCCATGCGAGAGGATCTCGCTCTACGAGAGACGCAGCGCTCGCCCACGTAGACTGGATATACCACGCTGACCTCGCCACTGAGGAAGACCTCGATGTGGTGGCAAGAGCGGGCGTACCGATAATGCCCGTCTTTACGCAATGCCAGATCATTACCGAGCAAAATGCGACGATGGGGTTCTCGGCGCCGATGCGCGCCAAGGTGGCCGGGCAGCTGCAGAAGAACTACGAATCGATCCGGAGGGCGCGTGTCCGGGGGATCTCGATCCTTGCGGGGACGGACTCAGGCAACGCGGCGGCTTTTGCCTACGGCAAGTACCACGGCCGAGAGGCGGAGATCCTGATTCGAGAGATCGGGTTTTCGCCCATGGAAGCAATCAAAGCATGCACCAGCCAAAACGCGCGGACGATCGGACTCGAAGGCAAGGTCGGGGTCATCGCGCCGGGAATGCTCGCTGACATTATCGTCTGGAACGACAACCCGATCGACGACATTACTGTCCTGCAGCGCCCGGAAGGATTGAGCGTTGTCATGAAGGACGGCCGGATCATCGACCGCAATCTCGAGGGCTTCCGCCGTCTGGAAACCGAGCCCCCGCGCGCGAACGTCGTAGCCCAGGGATAAGACCTGCCAGAGGAGGGCAAGTCAGCGTGGCAATCGGAAAGCACATCCTTCGGCGCGAAGACGATCGTCTTCTGAAGGGCCAGGGCCGCTTCGTGGATGACCAAGGGCTGGTCGACCCGGCCCATATGGCCTTGGTTCGAAGTCCTCACGCCCACGCGAGAGTATTGAGAATCGACGCCCGGGTCGCGGCCGCGATGCCGGGGGTTCTGCGGATTCTAACCGGGGACGACTGGAACGCCGCCGGTTTCGGAGAGCTCCCATGCGTCTGGCGGGTAGACTCCTCCGCGGGTTCCGCGATGAACGAGGCCACGAGGCCGGCCGTCGTGGCGTTCAACGGCGGTCGCGGCCTGGTGCGTCATGTCGGCGACATCGTTGCCGTCATCATCGCGAACACGGCGGCCGAGGCGCGAGATGCCGCCGACGCCGTTGTGATCGACTACGAGCCGCTGACGGCCAATGTCGACACGGCCCGGGCCCTCGACCGGGATTGCCCGCTCGTCCATGAGCGATTCGGCACCAATCTCTGTTTCGACATCGAATTCGGCAGCCGTGACGCGGTCGATGCCGCGCTGACGCGCTCAGCGCACGTAACGCATCTCGATCTCGTCAACAACCGCGTCGCGCCGAGTCCGCTGGAGCCGCGTTCGACCGCGGGCCTCTACGACGCAAACGAGGATCGCCACACGTTGTGGACTTCGAGCCAGAATCCGCATCTTGTGCGGCGTTGGCTTGCGGAGAGTTCGCTCAAGCTCCCTGAGCATCGGGTCCGGGTCGTGTCTCCCGACGTCGGAGGAGGGTTCGGGCAGAAGATTTCGCACTATCCGGAGGAGCCGCTCGTTCTGTGGGCATCGAAGCTGGTCGGCAGACCAGTACGCTGGACGGGCACGCGCTCCGAGAATCTTCTCGAAGACACGCAGGCGAGGGATCACCGGACCCGCTGCAGCATGGCCTTCGATGCCGAGGGCCGGATCCTGGCGCTTGAGGTCGACACGATCGCCGCGATCGGTGCCTACGTGACCGCGTTCGGCGCAGCGATTCCGGGATACTTCTACGCGCCGCTGCTCGCGGGGATGTATCGCACGCCCGCGATTCATGCCCGGATTCGAGGCGTGTACACGAACACCACTCCGGTCGACGCATATCGAGGCGCCGGCAGACCGGAAGCGACATATGTGGTCGAGCGTCTGATCGAAACCGGCGCGCGCGACCTCGCCATCGACATACGGGAGATCAGGCGGCGCAATTTCCTGTCCGAGTTCCCTTACGTGTCGCCGGTGGGAATGCGGTACGACTCTGGCAACTACGGCGGCATGATGGACAAATTGGAGGCGCTTTCGGCCTACGACGCCTTGCGCGCCGAGCAAACTCGCTTGCGCGCCGAGGGCAGGTATATGGGGATCGGCATGGCCGGCTTTGTCGATTCCTCCGGCGGGTCGCCGAGTCGGCTTGCGGCGCAGCTGGGTCGACGCGTCGCGAGCTGGGACAACGCCGTCATTCGAGTTCACCCGACGGGGAAGGTCACGGTGTTCTGCGGTGGACACTCCCACGGGCAGAGTCACGCTACGACCTTTGCACAGATCGTGGCAGAGCGTATCGGCTGCGCAGTGGATGACGTGGACGTCGTCGAGGGGGATACTGATCGCATCCCGTATGGGCATGGGACATACGGTTCGAGGTCCCTGACGGTCATAGGTGTCGCGGTCGCGCTTGCAACGGAGAAGGTCGTCGCCAAGGGGGCCAGGATCGCCGCGCACATGCTGGAGTGCGGAGTGGATGACGTTTCGTATTCGCAGGGCCGGTACGCTGTCACGGGCACCGACCGGACGGTGGGCTTTCTGCAGGTGGTTCGGGCCGCATACCAGGCAGATACGTATCCGCCCGACCTCGAGCCCGGACTGGAAGAGAGTGTGTTCTACGACCCTCCGGGGCGCAACGTTCCGGCCGGACTGCACCTTTGCGTTGTTCTCGTGGACGTGGAAACGGGCAAGGTGAGCGTGCGCGACTTTCTCGCCGTCGATGATGTCGGGCGCGTGATCAATCCGATGATTGTCGAGGGGCAGATACACGGCGGTGTGGCGCAGGGGATTGGGCAGGCACTCATGGAATGCGTCGTCTATGACGCAACCGGTCAGCCGCTTACGGGAAGTTTCATGGATTACGCGCTCACTCGTGCCAGCGACCTGCCAACTTTCCGGACAGCGCGACAGGAAACGCACTCCCCCGACAATCTGCTCGGCGTAAAGGGGGCAGGCGAAAGCGGAACGATAGGTGCGCCTGCAGCGCTGGTCAACGCGGTGATCGATGCCCTTACGCCAATCGGCGTCCGCAGCCTGGATATGCCGTTGACTCCAATGCGCGTTTGGCAAGCGATAAGGTTTGCCGCCCGCGACGCGTCTAAAGAAGTGCCCTCTCAATAAATCAAAAGAGAAGCGAACATGATTACTGTCCTGCCGGGTGTGTTTCTTCGCTACGATCCAACCGCCTCATCCATCCCGCTGCTCGTCGACGTGTCGCGAAGCGGGCGTGAATACCCTCCTGATTTTCGTTCTCCGCTACCGTTTACTGAGGTGCACGACAACGTGTCAATGTATGTGGAGGAGCTCTGCTCGTCTGCGCCGGAGTTGGGCGCGACACTTCTATACGCCTGCTTTCCGAACACCTATATCGACACCAATCGCAGTGCCGAAGACATCGACGAGAGCTTGATCGAGGGAAAATGGCCGGGACCGATCAAGCAGAGCGACTTTACGGAGAGGGGGCTGGGACTCTTGAAACGCCTCTCCCGCTACGGCACCCAGATGCAAGAGCGAAAACTGACGGTCGCGGAAGTCGAGCGTAGGCTGAACACCTATCACGAGCCTTACCATCAGGAACTGGGGCGGCTGTTGGGCCAGTTCAGAAGTGCTTTTGGCGCCGCCTGGCAGCTGAGTTTCCACTGCATGTCCGCCGTAGGCGCGCCCACGCACGCAGATCCGGGCAAGCAGCGCGCTGACTTCTGCATCGGCGACGTGCACGGAACAACGAGCACGCCGGAATTTCTGGATTTCATTGCCAAGACGTTCCGTGATTTGGGTCACACCGTCAGCGTCAATTTCCCGTACTACGGCGGCGAGCTCACGCGGCGGCATTCGAATCCCGCGGATCGCATCAATAGCATCTTCATCGAAATCAACAAGAGGATGTTCATAGACATCAGGTCATTCAAGAAGACCGATGGATTCGATGCGACGCAGGCTTCGATCAAGTCGCTGCTTCGAAAGGTCAACGAGTACATTAAGGCGACACTGAAGTGACCCCCCGGCGCTGGTGCGAGGCGGCGCAGGTCTATCGCACAGGCAGCATGACGTTTTTGCGGTAGGCGGGGCGCCGACATAGGCGCTGGTACCAGGCTTGCAGGTGCGGAAGAGCCGGTCTCTCGATGGGAAGCGCCAACCAGCGGTACGCAAAGGTGCCGACCGGTATGTCCGCAAACGTAAAGGTGTCCCCGGTGACGAACGAACGACGGAGAAGATGGCGATCGAGAATTCGCCAGGACTGCTCAGCTTTCACTCGCGCCTCCTCGATCGCTTGCACGTCACGCCGCTCGGGCGGCGTGCGCACGAGCCCGAAGAACATCGTGATCATTCCAGGAAGAACATGACACAACTGCCAGTCCATCCAACGCTCTGCGTCTGCCCGAGCTCGCGGTGAATCGGGGCACAAAATGCCGGGCGCTCTCGTTTCCGCCAGGTATCGAACGATCGAGTTGGATTCCCAAAGGACGAATCCGCCGTCGTCAATGACCGGGATGCGCCCGTTTGGATTCATGCTCAGATATTCCGGTGTGTCTAGGCCGCCGAACGCGCCGCCTACATCGTTACGTTCGTATCCGATGCCAAGCTCATCGCAAGTCCAGAGCACCTTCTGCACGTTTATCGACGTATGGCGGCCCCAGATCTTCAACGTTTCCCCTGCCTTGGCATTGACGGACACTTGACGCCCCTTATCCCTTAGTATAATTTTGAATACAGTTTTCAATTTACTGGAGGCGTACATTGACCGCAAGAGAAGCCGCCAAATCCGCGGCGTTTGCCGCCACCGCCCCAGCGAACGTACCAAGCCTCTCCGAGATCGCGTATCTCCAGGTCAGGGACGCGATTCTCAGCGGTACGCTTGTCGCGGGTCAGCCGCTGGGGCAAGTGGAAATCGCGACAAAGATCGGCACAAGCCGGGTCCCGCTGCGGGAAGCGCTGCAGCGCCTGGAAGCGGAGGGACTCGTGGCGCTTCGGCCGCGGCGCGGGTACGTGGTCACGTCCCTTGACCCGAACGACATCACGGATATTTTCGATATCCGGATGATCCTCGAGGAGCGCGCCGGTTATCTGGCTACACTGCGCGCGAGTGCGGACGATGTCGCCGAGGTCGAGCAGCTCCTGCACGCGATGGACGACATGGAGATAACCGACGCCCAGGAAGCGTCGGCTTTCGCAGGGCGCAATCGGGCGTTCCACGATCGCATATACGTTTGCAGCGGGCGATCGCAACTCTGCCGCTTAATGGCGACCCTGCGTACCAATGTAGAGCGCTACATACGTATCGGTTCCCGGATCGCCGGCAATCTCGAGCGCGTTCGTGACGACCACTACCGGATCTTCAACTCGTTCAAGCGTGGAGATGCTCAAACAGTTGGACGTCTGTGCCGCGAGCATTGCGAGGCAACGCGCGATCGCCTGTTAGCGGGCCTCGCGCAGGAAGTCGAAATCCGCGAGGACACGAAGGTCGATGTATCCCCGCGCAGAACCAGAAAATCTCAGTGAAGCCGTTCTGCCGCAATTATCCGGAAGGGGCGAATGCGGCGGGGCGGCGGTGAGCAGTCGTTTTTTATTGGCGAATGATCAACGGAGGAGGTCAAGATGAATCGGCGTGCACTCAGGAATTTTTCAATTGCGCTAGTGGGCGGGGTCGTCGCGCTTGGCGCCATGGTAACGGCGGTGCGAGCGCAGTCGACCTTGAATCAAATTGAGAATCAGAAGGTCCTGCGGGTCGGCTGGGCGGTATGGTATCCCTATCTCTTCCGCAATCCGAAAACCGACAAGCTGGAGGGAATCAGCTACGAGCTATTCGAGAACATGGGCAAGGCGCTCGGCGCCAAGGTCCAATGGGTCGAAGACAGCTGGGCAACGCTGCCTGCCGGAATTCAGGCCGGAAAATTCGACGTGACCAATTTGATGGCAATTACCCCGCCGCGGGCGCGGGTCGTCGACTTCAGCGAGCCCGTGACGAAGCACGGATTGTCGCTCATCGCTTTCAAAGACAAGGTGGCGAAGACAAGTTCCTGGAAGGACTGGGACCGGAGCGATGTGAGAATCGATGTCACGCTGGGCGCCAATTCCGACATGTTCGTGACCCAAATGTTCAAGCATGCCCAGATCGTACGGCTGAAGACTGTTCCGGAAAACGTGCTCGCCCTGTTGAGCAAGCGCGTGGACGCCCATGCAAGCACAATTGACGCGCTGAAGGCGATACAGAAGGAGCATCCGGAGCTCGCGGTCGTTCCGGGCTCGTTTGGGGGAAGCGAGGTAGCTGTCGCGCTGCCGAAGGGAGATTCGCAGCTCGCCAACAGAATCAACAGCTTCCTTGACAAGGAGAAGAAGTCGGGCCAGATCGATCACTTGCTCGTCAAATACGGCCTCGACTCCTCGTTTGCCGTCAAGTGACGAAATGCCGTCCGTGGAGGACGCCTGCGAGACGTCTCGCGGGCGTCAATCAGCGCAGTGAGTAGCACATTTCATTTCGGCATCGTCTGGGAATATCTCGGTTACCTGCTTGCCGGGGTAAAGATAACGGTCCTCGTCACGACGGCTGCCCTGCTGTTCGGCGCGGTGGTCGGTCTCTTCGTTGCCCTGGGGAGGATGTCGAAGAGGCGCTGGCTTCAATGGCCGGCCATCGCGTACGTGGAGATCTTTCGCAACACGCCTGCACTCATCCAATTGATGTGGGCGTATTACTGCCTGCCCATTCTTGCCGGGATCAATCTCAGTGCCATCGTCGCCGCCACGCTCGCACTCGCGGTAAACGGCGGCGCTTATATCGCCGAGATTATCCGCGGCGGGATACAGGCAGTCGACCGCGGGCAGGTGGAGGCCGCAAAGACGCTTGGCTTCACGCACGTGCAGACCTTGCGCAAGATTGTCTTGCCGCAGGCGTTCCGCAAGATGATCCCGCCGTTTGTGAACGAGATGGTGTCTCTGTTGAAGTTCTCCTCGCTGGTTTCCGTACTTGGGGTGGCGGACCTTACCTACCAGGCACAGGTCGTCTCGACGACCACTTTTCGTCCAATAGAAATCTTCACGTTCATCGCCGTTGTGTATTTCGTCCTGTGCACGGCGTTGTCCTATGTTGCGCGTCGACTTGAAATTCGCTTGTCGGTATCCGACTGAACCGAGCCCCATGGCTGAGGTGCACGATACGATGGTGAGAATCGAGGGGCTTGGAAAATCCTTTGGCGCTCTCGAGGTGCTTCGCGATATCGACGTGGAGGTCAAGCGAGGCGAGGTCGTTGTATTGATCGGCGCCAGCGGCTCGGGCAAGACGACGCTTCTCCGCTGCGTTAACTGCCTGGAAGTGCCGACGCGAGGGCGAATCTGGGTCGATGGCGAACCAATGGGGATATTCGACCAGGGAGGCACATTCCGCTTGCTGCCCGAACGAGCGTTGTCGTCCCGGAGAGCGCAGATCGGGATGGTCTTTCAGCGCTTTAATCTGTTTTCCCACATGACCGCGCTGCGAAACGTCACTCTCGCACCGGTCATGGTGAAGAAGATGAGTGAAGCGGAGGCCGAGGAGCTGGGGGACAGGCTGTTGGCCAAAGTGGGACTGAGTGACAAGAGGCACGCGTACCCGTCCCGGCTCTCGGGCGGGCAACAGCAACGCGTTGCCATCGCGCGGGCGCTGGCGATGAATCCGAAACTCATGCTGTTTGACGAACCGACGTCATCGCTCGATCCGGAGCTTGTCGGCGAGGTGCTGGACACGATGAAGCAGCTGGCGGACGAGGGCATGACCATGGTTGTCGTCACGCACGAAATGAGCTTTGCGCGGGAGGTGGGCGACAGAATTCTATTTCTCCACCAGGGGAGGATTCTCGAGCAGGGATCTCCGGAGGAAGTGTTCGCCCGGCCGCGTGAAGAGCGTACGAGGGCGTTTCTCAGCCGCGTGAAATAGGGCGCCAGAAACCACCAAGCGGGACAAGGAATGTCACGATTGCACGCAGAAGTTGTCGGAGCCGGATTCGTTGGACTTACGGTGGCGGCCACGCTCGCTCAGAGAGGTTGGTCCGTCCGGGTTCACGAGCGG
>Ga0102953_1000787_pt1 | contig 20975 bp, 18 predicted proteins | sample SalPon2A_C_D2_MG_FD_78509 | JGI IMG/M metagenome (GOLD analysis project Ga0102953, IMG submission 78509) | Soil microbial communities from South San Francisco under conditions of wetland restoration - Salt Pond MetaG R2A_C_D2_MG | ecosystem: Environmental > Terrestrial > Soil > Wetlands | place... | reverse complement strand
GACCCGGGCGATGCGATCTCCCGGCGCCAGCCCCGCACGCTCCGCGGGGCTGCCCGCCACCAGTCTTCCCAGCACCGGCTCGAGCGTCGGGCGGTAAAGCTGCAGACCGAGGTGCGCGAGAAGGTCGCTCTCCACCTCTTTGTCGGTAACGTGGCTCAGATCGAGCGCCAGCACCGATATCTGCTGGCGCTCGTCGATCGCTTCGATCGACAGCACTTCGTGCTGCAACGCCGCTTCGAGCACGCGCCACCTGACTTCCCCCCAGGTCCGGACGGGCTTGCCGTCTATCGCCCGCAGCGTCTCTCCTGCGCGGAACCCCGCCTGCGCGGCAGGCGTACCCACCGCCGGCTGCGCGATGATCGGACGTACTTCGGGCAAGCCGTGCATGAACAACATGGCGTAGACGAGCACCGCAAAGACGAAATTGAACACCGGCCCCGCGACCACCACTGCGAAGCGCTTCCATACGCTCTGACGGTTGAACGCCCGCGGTAGGTCCTCGGCTGAAACAAAGCCTTCGCGCTCGTCCAGCATCTTCACGTATCCGCCGAACGGCACCGCGGCAATGGTCCACTCCGTGCCGTCGCGGCCGCGACGCCAGGTCGCGATCGGCTTGCCGAAGCCGACCGAGAAGCGGAGAACCTTGATGTTGCACAGGCGCGCCGCCAGGTAGTGCCCGTACTCGTGCACGACGATCAACACCCCGAGCGCCACGACGAAGGCGACGATGGTATGCAACAAGCTCATGCGGCCCGTCCCATGATCCGAACGACGGCCGTAGCCGCCGCTCTGCGCGCTCGCGCGTCGGCGTCAAGAACGCTGGCGAGGTCGCCAGCGGAGCCCGCGGACACCGATTCAAGCGCACCTTCAATAACGCCCGGAATTCCGGTAAAGCGCAACCGCCCGGCAAGAAACGACTCGACGGCGACTTCGTTGGCCGCGTTCAGTACCGCTGCTGCGCCGCCGCCCGCGCGCAGCGCCGAGTAGGCAAGCGCCAGGCATGGAAATCTTCCGAGGTCAGGCCGCTCGAACGACAACTGGCCGATCGCCCCCAGGTCGAGCGGGCTCGCCCCCGAATCGATCCTGTCCGGGAATCCAAGCGCGTGAGCGATCGGTACCCGCATGTCCGGGTTTGACAGCTGGGCGATCATCGAGCCATCCACGTATTCGACCAGCGAATGCACGATGCTCTGGGGATGGATCACCACTTCGATCCGATCGGGCTCCATGTCGAACAGCCAGCGTGCCTCGATGACTTCCAGCCCCTTGTTCATCATGGTCGCGGAGTCGACCGAAATCTTGCGCCCCATCACCCAGTTGGGATGAGCGCAAGCCTCGTCCGGCGTCACCCCGGCCAGCCGGTCGAGCGGAAGCGAGCGAAACGGTCCACCCGAAGCCGTAAGGAGGATTCTCCGCACTGCTGTCAACAGAGGCCTTGCATGCGCGCCGTGCGGCAGACACTGGAAAACCGCGTTGTGCTCGCTGTCGATCGGCAGCAATTCCGCACTGGCGTCCCGCACCGCGCGCATGAACAGTGGGCCGGCCATCACCAGCGCTTCCTTGTTGGCGAGCAGCACCCGCTTACCCGCCGCCGCCGCGGCGAGCGTCGGCGCCAGGCCGGCCGCGCCGACGATTGCCGCCATCACTACATCCGAGCCGGAGCTGGCTGCGACTTCCTCAAGTGCCTTGGCACCGAATAAGAGCTCGGAGCGGCAACCCGCCTCGGCAAAGCGCTTGCGCACCAGCGGATTCTCGTCCAGCCCCGAAAGGACCGCGTATCTTGGTTGATGCCGCACGCAGATCTCGCGCAGCCCCTCTGCGGAGCGGTGCGCGCTCAAAGCAAAGATCGAGTACCGGTCGGGATGCCGCGCGACGACGTCGAGCGTACTCGCACCGACAGAGCCAGTAGCCCCCAGGACGGTGAGGCCCAGGGTATGCCTGTCGCGCTCCGTTCGAGATGCGGTTCCACTCACGTCTTGGCCATCCAATGCAGTAGCAACGCGGCGATCGGAAGTACTGCGGTTGCGCTATCGATCCGATCCAGCACGCCCCCGTGACCGGGAAGCAGTGAGCCGCTATCCTTAACAGACGCCTGCCGTTTAAGCGCCGATTCGAACAGGTCGCCGAGTATGCTTGCAAGCAGGAGCAGTTCGGCGCCTGCCAGGTACACCAGCCAGGCTGCACCCTGCACACGCTCGGCGAGCTGCGGGGCCAGCGCCGCGCAAATGATAGCGTAGCCCGCGGTCGCCAAGGCGGCCCCGGCGACCCCTTCCCAGGTCTTGCCGGGGCTGATCTCCGGCGCGAGCTTGTGCCGGCCGAGTGCCCGCCCGGTGAAATACGCAGCGGTGTCCGAAACCCATACCAGGCCCAGCGCCAGAAGGAGTTGCGTGCGTTGCATGACAACCATGGCCAGCGCCGCAGGCAAAAGCACTGCGAGGCCGGTAATCGGCAGCAACCACTGGGGGCGATTGCTCACGCCGGTGCGCAGCCAAACCGGCAGCGCTACCAGCCACAACAGCAGCGCGCCGCCAAAAATCGCTTCCAGAACAGTTTTCCGGATCTCTATTGGATGGAGCAGCCACAATATGGCGCCGAAGGCGAGCGTGATCGACCCGGCATAGACGGCCGCTGCGCGCAACGAAAAATGCGACAGTTTTCCCCACTCGTAGGCGCCCAGGATCACCAGCACGGCCACCACGACCGCGAACTGGATGCGCCCGAACAGCATGAGCGCCGAGCCAAAAGCGGCCAGGAGTACGACTGAGGTCAGGATCCGGGTGAGCAAGCCGCTCAGGCCACCGTGCCCGTGGCCGGCTCCGAACCAGACGCTGCGGTTACCGGTGCCGCCGGATCGGTCGCCGCTCCCACCTGCTCGCTGGTGCGGCCGTAGCGCCGCTCGCGCTGGCGATACGATTCGATTGCAGTCTCCAACGCACGCGCATCGAAGTCCGGCCACAACGTATCGGTGAAGTAGAGCTCGGTATACGCCAGCTGCCACAGAAGGAAGTTGCTTACTCTCTGTTCCCCGCCCGTTCGGATGAACAGGTCGGGCTCCGGTGCATAGCTCATCGCCAGATACGGTCCGACCGCCTCCTCCTGTATCGGGCCCGCCGCAGCCTCGGGGCGCTCGCGCAGCAGCTTCGATAGAGCCTGCAGGATGTCCCACCGCCCGCCGTAATTCGCCGCGATGGTCAGCGTCAGTCCCATATTATTCGCCGTTAGTGCTTCGCCGCGCTCAATTAGCCCCCGTATCTTGGGGTCGAACCGCTGCGTATCACCGACCAGTTTCAGGCGGATGCCGTTGCGGTGCAGCTTCTCCACCTCGTTGCTCAACGCACCACGGAAAAGCTGCATCAGCAGCGCGACCTCGTCCGGGGGCCGACGCCAGTTCTCGGAGCTGAAGGCAAACAGAGTGAGGTACTCGACCCCGAGCTGCGCGCAGGCCTTGACCACCGCGCGCACGGACTCCACGCCGCGCTTATGTCCCGCGAACCGCGGCAGATGCCGTTGCTTGGCCCAGCGACCGTTGCCGTCCATGATGATGGCGATGTGCCGCGGCAAAGCACCGTGGAGCGGAATTTCGCGGGTCGAACTCGCGTGCTTGCTCATTGGGGCCTCAGACCGCCATCAATTCGTTTTCCTTCTGTTGCAGAAGAGTGTCGATCTCCCCTACATGGCGATCGGTAAGCTTCTGCACCTCCTCCTGAGCGCGTCTCTCGTCGTTTTCCGACACTTCCTTCCTTTTGAGCGCCTCCTTGAGTGCGTGATTCGCGTCGCGCCGCAGGTTGCGAACCGCGACCCGGGCGTTCTCCGCCTCATGGCGTACCACCTTGATCAGTTCCTTGCGTCGCTCCTCGGTGAGCGCGGGCATCGGAACGCGGATCGTCTCGCCCATAGCGGCAGGGTTGAGACCGAGGTCGGAATCGCGAATCGCCTTTTCCATCGCCTGCACCATTTTCTTCTCGAACGGCGACACCCCGATCGTGCGCGCGTCGAGCAACGTGATTTTCGCCAGTTGGTTCAAGGGCGTTGGCGTACCGTAGTAGTCGATCATGACGTGATCGAGGATTCCGGTGTGTGCACGCCCTGTCCTCACCTTCGACAGGTCACCTTTGAACGCGTCAATGGTCTTGCCCATCTTCTGCTCGGTGCTCTTCTTGAGTTCCGGAATCATGTCGGCCTCCTTTGCAGATTCAGACGTGAACCAGCGTGCCCTCGTCCTCGCCGAGAACGACGCGTTTCAACGCCCCTTTCTTGAAGATGCTGAACACGTTGATAGGAAGTTTCTGATCACGACAGAGCGTGAGGGCCGTCGCGTCCATAACCCTCAGGTTGCGGGCTATGGCCTCATCGAAGCTGATACGGCCATAGCGCTGCGCGGCAACATCCTTTTTCGGGTCGGCCGTGTATACGCCGTCGACCTTGGTCGCCTTGATTACGATTTCCGCTCCCATCTCGCTGCCGCGCAGGGCGGCCGCCGTGTCGGTGGTGAAGAACGGGTTGCCCGTGCCAGCCGCGAAGATCACGATTTTGCCTTCTTCGAGGTAGCGGATCGCCTTGCCACGGATATAAGGTTCAACGATCTGCTCCACGTTCAACGCCGACTGCACTCGGCTCGCAAGTCCGGCATGACGCATGGCGTCCTGCAATGCCAGCGCGTTCATGACGGTCGCGAGCATGCCCATATAATCTGCGGTCGCGCGATCCATGCCCGAGGCGCCGGGCGCCACACCGCGAAAGATGTTGCCGCCGCCGATCACCACGCCGATTTCGACACCCATGCCTGCCACCTGCGCAATCTCCGCGACGATGCCCTCGATCGTCTGGCGATTGATCCCGTAGGGATCGCTTCCCATCAGCGCCTCGCCGGAAAGCTTGAGCAGGATGCGCTTGTATTTGGGTGTCAAGGCTCAGTCTCTCCAGCGCGCGCCTACGCCCGCCTAGCCACGAACTTATACCCGTGCACCTTTGATTTTTGCGCCGCGAGCATCTTTTCGATGCTTAGCTTGTCGTCCTTCACGAACGGCTGCCCAAGCAGAGCGGCTTCACCGAGGAACTTGTTCAGGCCGCCTTCGACCATCCGGACGACGATCTCATCCGGCTTGCCTGATTCCTTCGCCCGTGCCGCGAGGATATCTCGCTCACGCGCCACCACATCCGCAGGGACGTCGCTTTTCGAGAGGAATTGAGGCTTGGCGAACGCAATATGCATTGCAAGGTCCTTGCCGACCTGCTCGGGTCCGTCGTAGTCCACGAGAACGCCGACTTTTGTCCCATGCAGATATAGCGCGAGGCGGGACACGGCCTGTACCCGCTCGAAACGGCTAATTGATATGTTTTCACCGATCTTCTGCACCAGGCTCTTTCTTCGGTCTTCCACTTTGACGCCATCGAGCGCAAGGGAGCCCAATGCATTGATATCTTCCGGATTGGAGTGCGCGACCAACTCGGCGAGCCCATTCGCGAAGGAGAGAAAATCTTCATTCCTTGCCACAAAGTCCGTCTCGCAGTTGACCTCGACCAGAGCGCCCAAGCGGGCGTCTGGAGAAAGATACGCGCCAATAGCGCCTTCCGCGGCAATCCGCCCTGCCGCCTTGCTCGCTTTGGCGCCGCTCTTGATGCGAAGAAGTTCCTCAGCTTTCCGCAAGTCGCCCGCGGTCTCGCTAAGCGCCTTCTTGCATTCCATCATTCCAAGCCCGGTCATTTCCCGGAGTTCTTTCACCAGGCCAGCGGTGATCTCTGCCATTGCCGACTACTCCTTACCCGTGGGCCATGCGGCCCCGTTTGGTCCAAATCCCGTTCCAGATTGCAAAAAAGGGGCCTTCGGCCCCCTTTTTACGCGCCAAGTTGCGCCAGCATCAATCTTCGCCCGCCTCGTCGTTCACTTCGACGAACTCGTCGCGCGACGCCTCGACGATCTCCTCCACGGACTGCGAGCGTCCTTCGATGACGGCATCGGCCACTCCGCGCGCATACAGCCGGATCGCGCGGCTGGAGTCGTCGTTGCCCGGAATGACGTAATCAATCCCTTCCGGCGAGTGGTTGGTGTCCACCACACCGACGACCGGAATGCCGAGCTTCACCGCCTCCGCAATTGCGCCTTTCTGATAGCCGACATCGATCACGAACATCGCGTCGGGCAGGCTCGCCAGTTCCTTGATACCGCCGAGGGAGCGGTTGAGCTTCTCCAGCTCCCGCTGCAGTCCCAGCGCCTCCTTCTTGGACATCCGCTCGAAGGTACCGTCCTGCGCCATTTGCTCCATCTCCCTGAGCCGCTTGATGGATTGCTTGACGGTCTTGAAGTTTGTCAGCATGCCGCCGAGCCAGCGGTGATCGACGAATGGCATGCTGCAACGCATGGCTTCTTCCCTGATGATCTCGCGTGCCTGCCGCTTGGTGCCGACAAACAGCAAGTTGCCCTTGTTGGCTGCCAGGCGCCGGATGTACTTCAGCGCGTCCTGGTACATCGCCAGGGTCGTCTCAAGATTGATGATGTGGATCTTGTTGCGATGACCGAAGATGAACGGCGCCATCTTCGGATTCCAGTAGCGGGTCTGGTGCCCGAAATGGACGCCCGCCTCAAGCATTTGACGCATGGTTACCGACACAATCGCTCCTCTTTTAGGGTTGAGTCTGCCGCACGGCCGAACCGTCGACCCGACAAATGCCGGGCACCCTAACCAGCCGGGCAGGAAATTTGGCCTGGGCACGCCGTCTAGACGCAACCCGACCAGCCGAAAATTCTAGCATAATCAGGTACCAAGACTCAATAGAATTGCCTCTCGAGAGCTATTCTCGTATCCTCGACGCCTTTGCCATCCCATGGCCGTTACGCGTAAGACACCCGACGAGGTCGCCAAGATGCGGGTGGCCGGCCGTCTCGCGGCGGAAGTGCTGGATTTCATCGGCCCCCACGTGCGCCCGGGCGTGTCCACCGGCAAGCTCGATGCTCTGTGCCACGATTACATGGTCAAGGTGCAGGACACCGTTCCCGCCCCGCTCAACTACGCGCCGCCCGGATACAAGCCCTATCCCAAGTCGATCTGCACTTCGGTCAATCATCAGGTCTGCCACGGTATCCCCGGCGATCGCGTGCTGAAGAACGGCGACATCCTGAACATCGACGTAACGGTCATAAAGGAAGGCTTCCACGGCGACTCGAGCCGGATGTTCTTCGTCGGTGAGCCCGGCGTGCAGGCGCGGCGGCTGGTCGAGATCACCTACGAATGCATGTGGCTCGGCATCATGCAGGTGCGCGCGGGCGGGCACCTGGGCGACATCGGTGCCGCGATCCAGACAAATGCCGAAAAGCACGGCTTCTCCGTGGTGCGCGAGTTTTGCGGACACGGGATCGGACGCAATTTCCACGAGGAGCCTCAAGTCTTGCACTACGGCAAGCCGGGCACCGGATTGGTTCTCGAGCCGGGGATGACCTTTACCGTCGAGCCGATGATCAACGCTGGCAAGGCTGCAATTCGCGAGCTGGCCGACGGCTGGACCATCGTCACCAAGGACCACAGTCTTTCCGCGCAGTGGGAGCACACCGTACTCGTCACCGAGTCCGGCTATCAGGTGCTGACGGTGTCCTCGAACTCACCGCCGCCGCCCGCATTCGCGGCGTAGACGATGGCTGCGGCGCAGCCCAAACCCGGCACGCCCGTTTCGCAGACTCGCGCGGCGCTACAGGACGCCCGCAGCGCTCTGCGCGAGGCCTACTTGCGGCGACCGCGGCCGCGCGCCTTGCTGCGTGGCCACTCGAACCTGATCGATCGCACCATCAAGTCTCTGTGGCGCGAGCTGCAGCCGGCGGCAGGCGCCTGCCTCCTCGCCACCGGCGGGTATGGTCGCGGCGAACTGTTCCCGTTCTCGGATATCGATATTCTGGTTCTGTTGGCGAGGGAGCCTTCGGCCGACGAGCGTACCCGGCTCGAGGCGCTTGTCGGGCTGTTATGGGACGTCGGGCTCGAGGCCGGCCACAGCGTACGGACGATCGCGACCTGCCTCGAGGCCGCCGAGGCCGACATCACGGTACGTACCAGCCTGCTCGAAGCGCGCTTCCTCGCCGGCAGTCGTGCGCTGTACCAGAAGCTCGAGGCGGCCCTGCACCAGGCGTTCGATCCGGCGTCGTTTTACAAGGCGAAGAAGCTGGAGCAGGAGCAACGCCATGCCAAGCACCAGGACACTCCCTATTCTCTGGAGCCGAACCTGAAGGAAGCGCCCGGCGGCCTAAGGGACCTGCACGTGATCCAGTGGATCGCCAGGGCGGCGGGGATCGGGCGAAACTGGCGCGACCTCGAGACCCACGGTCTTATCCAGCACGACGAGATGCGCCAGCTGTCGCGAAGCGAATCCGAGCTTCAGAATTTGCGCATTCGACTGCACTACCTCGCAGGACGGAGGGAAGATCGACTGGTATTCGATCTGCAGGGCGCGCTCGCAGACCAGCTCGGCTATGCGGAAACGCCCACGCGCCGCGCAAGCGAAGCGATGATGCAGCGCTATTACCGCACGGCGAAGACGATTACCCAGCTGAACACGATTCTGATGCAGAACCTGGGCGCTCGCCTGTTCCCCAAGGCGGAGGCCGATTTGCAACCGCTGAACGAGCGCTTCCGCGCTCGCGGCGAGTTGCTCGAAGCCTGCGACGAGGGTCTGTTCGAACGCGAGCCGCTTGCCGTGCTCGAAAGCTTCCTGCTGATGCAGCAGCATCACGAGCTTCAGGGTATGACCGCCCCCACGCTGCGGGCGCTGTGGCGCGGACGCCGTCGGATTGACACCCAGTTCCGGCGCGATCCGGTCGCCAGGCTGATGTTCCTGCAGATCCTGCAGCAGCCGCGCGGCATCGTGCACGAGTTCCGACGCATGAATCAGTACGGAATCCTCGGACGCTACCTGCCGGAATTCGGGCACGTGGTCGGGCAGATGCAGCACGACCTGTTTCACGTCTACACCGTCGACCAGCATATCCTGATGGTGTTGCGAAACCTTCGCCGATTCACGATGCCGGAGCTGGGACACGAATTCCCCTTGTGCAGCCGGCTAATGAGCGGCTTCGCGCGCGGCTGGCTGCTTTATATCGCCGCTCTCTATCACGATGTGGCGAAGGGCCGCGGTGGCGACCATTCCGAGCTCGGCGCGCACGACGCGCGGATATTCTGTCGTCGACACGGACTCGCCGCCGAAGATGAGGATCTGGTGGTATTTCTGGTTACCAATCACCTGGCGATGTCGATGGTGGCGCAGAAGCAGGACGTCCACGATCCCGAGATCATTCGCGCTTTCGCCGACCGCGTCGACAGCGAACGACGCCTGGTTGCGCTGTATCTGCTGACGGTGGCGGACGTCCGCGGCACCAGCCCGAAGGTCTGGAATGCCTGGAAGGCGAAGCTGCTCGAAGATCTGTTTCGCGCCACCCGACTCGTTCTCACGGGCGAAACGCTTCCCCTCGACGCCGCGCTCACGGAGAAGCAGGCGGAAGCGACGCGCCTGCTCCGGCTCTATGCGCTGTCGGACAGCGTCAAGGACCGTCTGTGGGCGCAACTCGACACCACCTATTTCCTGCGCCACGACGCCCAGGAAATTGCCTGGCAGACGCGCAATCTGCACTACAGGGTAGACGCTAAAAAGCCGGTGGTGCGGGCCCGGCTGGCCCCGTTCGACGACGGCTTGCAAGTGATGATCTATACCCACGACCGTCCGGCCCTGTTCGCACGAATATGCGGTTTCTTCGACAAAGTCAACTTCAACATCGTCGAGGCCAAGATCCACACCACCCGCAACGGATACGCGCTGGACACCTTCCTCGTGATGGGCGAGGGAAACGGCGTGCATTACCGCGACATGATCAATCTGATCGAGAGCGAGCTCGCGCAAGAGCTCGAATCCGAAGCTCCGCTCGGCCCACCACGAGGCGGTCGCCTCTCGCGCCGCGTGCGGCACTTCCCGATATCACCCGTGGTCGACGTGCGTCCTGACGAACGCGGGACCTACCAGGTGCTGTCGCTCATCGCCAGTGACCATCCGGGCCTGCTGTATGGCGTGGCGCGCACGCTTGCCCGCTATCGAATCGATCTGCATACGGCAAAGATCAATACGCTCGGCGATCGCGCCGAGGACGTGTTTCTGATTTCGGGCGAGGCGCTCGCTGACTCCAAGACCGTGCTGCGTCTGGAGCAGGAGCTGGCCAGGGAGCTGCAGGTGTGACTCGCGCTCACTCCTCGGGGGGCAGCTCTTCTCCGGGGAACAACGCGTCGATGTACCCGAGCTTTCTCAGATCCGGCATTCGCATCGGATAGAGAATGCCGTCCAGATGATCGCATTCGTGCTGGACCACGCGCGCATGAAACCCTTCAACCACGCGCTGGAAGGGATTGCCCCGCTCGTCGCGCCCGGAGTAGCGCAGTTTGGCGTAACGGGGTACTAGGCCGCGCATGCCCGGCACCGAAAGGCATCCTTCCCAGCCTTCCTCGATATCGGCGGACATCGGCTCGATGACCGGGTTGATCAGGACGGTCTCGGGCACCTCCTCCACACCAGGATAACGCGGACTGCTCGTCACGCCGAAGATCACCACACGCAGGCCGACGCCAATCTGCGGCGCCGCCAGCCCGGCACCATTGAGGTGCGCCATCGTGTCTCGCATGTCGCTCAGCAGTGCATCCAGCTCGGGAGTGGCAAAGCGTTCGACCGGCGCCGCAATCGCCAGCAGTAACGGGTCTCCCATCTTGAGGACGTCGCGGATCATTCGCTGGCCAATTTCTCAATGATCTTGCGCACCCGGCCCATTGCCTCGTCGAGCACGGCGGCGATTCGCTCCAGGGAAATTCCTCGCGCGCTATCCCCGCGTCCTGCCGCGTAGTTCGCGACCACGGCGATCGCCGCGTAGTCCAGGCCGAGTTCGCGCGCGAGCACCGCTTCGGGCATGCCTGTCATACCCACCATGTCCGCACCATCGCGCTCCATGCGATTTATCTCCGCCGCCGTCTCCAGCCGCGGTCCCTGCGTCGCGGCGTAGACGCCGCCCTCGGCCAAGCGCTCCCCGCAAAGGCGAGCAGCCTCGCGGATCCGCTGCCTGAGGGCGGGCGAGTACGGTTCAGTGAAGTCGATGTGCGTCACCGGCGCGTCGGCACCTTCGAAGAACGTCGATCCACGCCCCCAGGTATAGTCGATTATCTGGTCGGGAAGCAGCAACGTGCCGGGCTCCAGATCCTTGCGGATGCCGCCCACCGATGCCACCGATACGACACCCGTGACCCCTTCCTCCTTCAATGCCCACAGGTTCGCACGGTAATTCACTTCGTGAGGCGCGACGGTATGCCCGTAGCCGTGGCGCGCCAGAAAGACCACCTCGCAACCGCCAACGCGGCCGAACGTCAGCGGACCCGAAGGCTCGCCATATGGCGTACGCGCCACCTTGCGCAACTTGATCTCGAGATTCCCCAGTTGTGACAGGCCGCTGCCGCCGATGATCGCCAGCATCAGGTTCTCTTCATGGCGCGGAGCTCGGGAAGATTGCGCCAGTAGCCTTTTGCGTCCATCCCGCAACCGAATACGAAGCGATCCGGAATTCTGAGGCCGACAAAGTCGGCGCCCGCCGGCTTGCCCCGAGCCAGCACCTTTTCCACCAAAACGGCGCTGAACACCCGCGTCGCGCCTTGCTGGAGCATCCGCTCGCGGATTGCAAGCAGCGTGGTGCCGCCGTCGAGGATGTCGTCAAGCAACAGCACTGCACGGCCCCGCACAACACCCTCCGGTGGCGCCACGCGCCACTCGAGGGCGCCGCCCGCGGTCTTGTTCCCGTAGCGCGAGGCGTGCACGTAATCCAGATCGAGCGGGAAATGCAGCAACGGCAGGAGCTGTCCCGCGAAGACCACGGCCCCCGCCATCACCACCAGTACCAGCGGATAAGCGTCCGCGAGCCTGCCGTTGATCTCTCCGGCGACGCGGCGGATTGCCGCCTGCACTTCATCGGCGCTCGATATCCGGTCGGAGTCCTCGAGGAATGCCCAAGCCTGCGCAGGATCCTGCATGCTCAGTAGGTAAAGGTCACCACGTCGTCGTCCATCGCCTGGGAGATTACGTACGCGCCGCCGACCGTTTCTTCGATCTCGGGAATCAGATCCTCGCCCCATAGTTCCAGCGTCGGAGTGCAGACCTTGAACTTGACGCCGGCTTCATGCGCATCCTTCATGAAATCATAGACGCTCTTGGGTGAGCCTTCCTTGACATGCAGCTTCTCCGCGACGCCCTTGATGGCGAGCTCGCCCGCGCGCCCTGTAAGAACGACTTCGACCTCGTACTCCATTGCCGCGGCCACCGTCGCCTGAAAGAACGGCGCGCCGAGCTCGGCGGGGTCTCGCGGGTCGGTATTCACCATGACGATCATAAGCTTGTCGGCCATCTCTCCCTCCTCATGCACGTATATTAGCGAATGCTAAAACAATCGAGTATAGCCGAAGCCACTAACGTTACTTCCCGCGCTCCTGCAGGTAGCGCGCGAACTCGGCGCCAATCTCAGGGTGCCGCAGGCCGAATTCCACGCTCGCCTTGAGGTAGCCGAGTTTCGAGCCGCAATCGTATCGCTTACCGGGTATTCGCATCGCAAGTATCCGTTCTTCGCCAAGCAGGGCGGCGATTCCGTCGGTCAACTGGATCTCGCCCCCGCTGCCCGGTTTCGACTGTGCCAGCATATCGAAGATTCTCGGTGTGAGGACGTAGCGCCCCACCACTGCGAGTGTCGAAGGCGCTTTCGCAGGCACCGGTTTCTCGACGATCGCCCGGATGGGCGACAGCTCCGCCTCGGGATCATCCACGCTGACGATGCCGTAGCTTCCGGTCTGCTCCCGCGGCACCGGCAAGACACCGATCAGCGAGCAACGCTCGGTCTCGAAGCGCGCGGCCATCTGCGCGGTTACCGGAGGGTTCGCGTCCATCAGCTCGTCGGCCAGGAGAACGGCAAACGGCTCGTTGCCGACGATCGGCCTGGCGCAGAGCACTGCGTGCCCCAGCCCCAGCGGCTCGGCCTGACGGATGTAGATGCAGCGGCAGTTGTCCGGGAGCACGGTCTGAACCATGTCGAGCAGCCCCTGCTTGCCCTTGAGCTCGAGCTCCGTTTCCAGTTCGTAGGCCTTGTCGAAATGGTCTTCGATGGCCCGCTTGTTGCGCCCGGTGATGAAGATCAAATCGGTAATGCCCGCCGCCGCCGCTTCTTCGACCGCATACTGGATAAGCGGCTTGTCGACGATCGGGAGCATTTCCTTCGGGCTTGCTTTGGTGACCGGCAGGAAGCGGCTGCCCAGACCCGCGACCGGGAAGACTGCCTTTCGAAGCGTCGGCTGCATGTGGTTCATATCCTCTTCAGCAGGTCGAGAAACGCATCCTCGTCCAGGATCGCGACACCCAGCGTCTGCGCCTTTTCAAGCTTGCTCCCGGCGTCGCCGCCGGCGACGACGTAATCGGTCTTCTTCGATACAGAGCCGGTGACCTTGTGGCCTTTGGCTTCGATGCGTGTGCGTGCTTCGTCGCGCGTCATATTCGGCAGGGTACCAGTCAAAACGAAGGTTTTCACATCGCCGGTTGGCATCGAGGGAATGCCGGCACCCTCCTTCCAGGTCAACCCCGAGTCGCGCAGCTTTCGGATCACGGCACGGTTATGCTGTTCGTCGAAGAACTGCCGGATCGAACGGGCAACGACCGGGCCGACCTCGGGCACCCGTTCCAGCGTTTCCGTGTCAGCCGCCAGCAGGCGATCCAGGCTGCCGAAGTGTCGCCCGAGGTCGCGCGCGGTGCTCTCGCCTACGTTGCGGATTCCGAGCGCGTAGATGAAGCGCTCGAGCGTGGTGCGCTTCGACTTCTCCAGCGCCTCGACCAGGTTGGCCGCCGATTTCTCGCCCATTCGCTCAAGCCCCGCGAGCTGCGCGACCGTCAGCGAGTACGCATCCGCCGGCGTCTCGACCAGGCCCGAATCGACCAACTGGTCGACGAGCCGCTCGCCCAGCCCTTCGATATCCATCGCCCGGCGGCTGGCGAAATGCCGTAGCGCCTGCTTGCGCTGGGCCGGGCAGAAAAGGCCCCCGGAGCAGCGCGCAATCGCCTCGTCTTCGGCCCTCACCACCGCCGATCCGCACACCGGACATTTCTTGGGCATGTGAAACTGGTGGCTGCCGTGCGGGCGCCGCTCCAGTTGCACCGAGACCACTTCCGGTATCACGTCGCCGGCGCGCCGCACTACGACGGTGTCGCCGACTCGCACGTCCTTGCGGCGCAACTCGTCTTCGTTGTGCAAGGTGGCATTGGTGACCGTAACACCTCCCACGAGCACGGGCTCGAGGCGGGCGACGGGCGTCAAGGCGCCGGTGCGGCCGACCTGCACATCGATCGCGACAACTCGAGTGGCCTGCTCTTCGGCCGGGTACTTGTGCGCGAGCGCGTAGCGTGGTGCACGCGAGACGAATCCCAGGCTCTGCTGCCAGTCCAGGCGATTTACCTTGTAGACAACGCCATCGATCGCGTAGGGAAGGCGGTCGCGCTTGCGTCCCATCTTCTCGAAATACTGCAGCACTCCCTCCACGCCGCTGACTACGTCGCGCTCGGCGCTGACGCGGAATCCGAGCGCCTCAAGCCGATCAAGCGTCTCGGCATGTGTCTTCCAGCGCGCGTTCGCTGTGAAGCCGACGGCGTAGGCCATGAAATTCAACGGGCGACTCGCAGTAATGCGAGAATCGAGCTGCCGCAGGCTGCCGGCCGCGGCGTTGCGTGGGTTGGCAAATTCCTTCGCTCCGGCAGCGCGCTGCCGCTGGTTGAGCAATTCGAAATCGCGCAGAAACATTACCACTTCGCCGCGCACCTCCAGATCGTGCGTGTCGGCGGCCGCCGGCAGGCGCAGGGGAAGGGATTTCACGGTGCGCAGATTGGCGGTGACGTCCTCGCCGGTACTGCCGTCTCCTCTGGTTGCGCCTTGAACGAACAAACCCTTGCGGTACGACAGGCTGATCGCCAGACCGTCAAATTTCGGTTCGACCGCATAGTCCACGACGTCCTGACCAAGCACCTCACACACACGACGATCGAAGGCGCGAACTTCTTCCTCGCCGAACGCGTTGTTGAGGGAAAGCATCGGCGTACGGTGCTTCGCCTCGGCGAACTCCGCTAGCGGCTCGGCGCCGATGCGCTGCGTCGGCGAATCCGGGCTGGCCAATGACTTGTGCTGTTGCTCGAGCTCGATTAGCTCGCGAAACAGCCGGTCATACTCGGCGTCCGTGATCTCCGGTTGATCCAGTGTGTAGTACAGCCGATTGTGCCGCTCGATCTCCCGCCGCAGCCATTCGACACGATTTCGCGCCGACTTGGCGACGCTCATCCGACCACCGCTCACGAAAACAGGCGCAGCGCCAAAGGCTCTCCCGGAGGCAGCCCCCGGCTCTCGAGCGCCCGACGCACTGCATCGAGCTCGGCGCCGATGGCCGTCAGCGACTGTTCGTCGAGTGCACGGCCGTTATCGTCGATCAGCGCTCCACCCAGGCCGGCAGCGAGCTGGCGCGCGAAGCGCACCATTGATTCGTATGTCTTGCGCACCTCAGGTACGCGAGGCACATCGAGAGAAAATCCCAGTTTTGCGATTTCGCCCTCGCTTTCGCCCTGCACTGCGAACACAGCGTAAAGGGCGCGACCATCTGCGTCGCGCAGCGCGTATTGTCCATCGGGTTCGCGCCCGAACCCCGCAGCCGCGATCGCAGACTCCAGCTTCGCCGCGGGAAAAGCGCTGCCGGCCGTCGCGACCAGATTGAGAACGATCTGGATGTCGGCATCGGCGCAGAACTGGTCCAGTTCACGTGCGCGATCCATGGCTTGTTTCATCTCCGGCGCGGTCACCGACGCTCCCAGGCTCGCCGCCAGATTTTCGACTTCGGAGCGGAACTCGATCAGCTCGCCCTCGTTGACGACGCCCGCCCTTGAAACGAGTTGCAGTGCCGCCTGAAACGCACTGTAGACGGTCGGATCGCCGTGTGCGATGCGCTTCCAGCTGCTTCCGTCTTCGCGGCCGGCGGCCAGAACACGTTTGGCGAAACGGTGCTCGAGCGGTCCCCAGTACTCCAGGAACGCGGTAGCCGACAGCGGCCGCGGAAACGACAACGCAATCACGTAGTCCAGCGCCTCGTCCGGAAGTGCCACCGTCGCCCCACCCGGTTCGCGTTCCATCTTGCGGATTGCGGGCTCGAGGGTAGGTTCACGGCGCTGCGAAGACTCTCCCAGCAAGACGTCGGCATGCTGCGAACCGAAGGCACGCTCGGCTCGCTTGGTGGCGATGCGCTCCTGCACCCGGTTGAAGACGATCACTCCGATGATCGCCAGCGCACCGATTAGCAGAAGCCCGAGCTGGAACTCTGTCATGGAATCAGGGCGCGGGACGCGGACGGGCCCTGGTCGCCGTCAGGCCGCTAGCTCCTCTCGCAGACGCAGAGCCTCGTCGATATCAACCGCAACAACCCGGGACACGCCGGACTCGGGCATCGTAACGCCGACCAGCTGAGCGGCAATCTCCATCGTGAGCTTGTTGTGACTGATGAACAAAAACTGGGTCTGGTTCGACATTTTGCGCACCAGGTCGCAGAAACGTACCGTGTTGCTGTCGTCGAGCGGCGCGTCAACCTCGTCCAGGAGGCAAAACGGCGCGGGATTGAGCTGAAACATCGCGAACACCAACGCAATCGCGGTAAGCGCCTTTTCACCGCCCGAAAGCAGGTGGATGGTGCTGTTGCGTTTGCCTGGAGGCTGCGCCATGACCTGAACCCCCGCATCGAGGATCTCCTCCCCGGTAATGGTCAGACGCGCCTCGCCGCCGCCGAACAAGGCGGGAAACAGAGAACCGAAATGGCGGTTTACACTATCGAACGTCTCCCGCAGCAACTCGCGCGTTTCCCTGTCGATGCGGCGGATGGCGTCCTCGAGCGTATTGAGGGCTTCCTCCAGGTCGGCGGCCTGCGAGTCGAGGTAGGTCTTGCGCTCGCGACTGCTCTGCAACTCCTCCAGCGCCGCCAGATTGACCGCCCCGAGTTCGTTGATTGATTGCGTCAGACGGGTGAGCTCCGCCTGAAGCGCCGAGGGACGCGGCGCCCGCTCCGCTTCGGCTTCCAGCCTTGCCTGGTCGGCGTTCGCTTCGCGCAGTTGCAGCTCGAACTGATCGTGGTTGATTTGCGCAGCCTGCTCCTTGAGGCGCAACTCGCCTACCCGGTCGCGCAGGGGACCAATTCGCCCTTCGATCTGCAGCCGCTCTTCCTCGAATCCGCGCAATACGCCCGCCGCAGCCTCGACCGCGTTGCGCGCTTCGGCCAGCGTCCTTTCGCAGGCGATACGCGCTTCGACCGCCGCCTCCAGCGCCTCGCGAACCGCGGGAATCGGATCTTCCGCCAGCTCTTCGGTCAGCTTGGCGATTTCGACCTCGGCGCTGCCGATCTGCTGGTCGATGACGCGCACCGAGTTGTCGATTTCGCTGATCTTGGATGCGCATTCACGCTCGCCGAACACCGCGTCCTGCGATCCACGTTCGGCCTGCTGGATCGCGCGCCGCTGGTCGGCCAGTCGGACCTCCGCCGCAAGGTGATCGGCTTTGATCACTTCCAGATCTTCGCGCGAAACGCCGATCTCGTCGCCGATACGCCCAACCGCCGCCTGGCATTCGATCAAGCGCTCGCTGCCTTGGCTCACATCGCGCGCGATCTCGTTCATCTCCCCGCCGATCTGCGCACTGCGCTCGCTGTAGCGCTCCTGCGCCTGGTTCAGCTTGAGAAGCTCGATTTGCCTGTCGTGCCGCTCGGACTGGCGCGCCGAAAGGGCGTCGCGCGCGCTGTCCAACGCGCCCTGCCGCTGGGTCAGCTCGGCTTCGACTCGCTGCAGCGCAACCCGCGCATCATTGAGCCGGGACTCGAGCTCCCCGGAGCGGGCTTCGAGCGCCTCGATCTCGCCTTGTCGCGCGAGCAGCCCGGCGTCGGACGGATCCGGGGCGTGAAAACTCAAGGTGTGGCGCGTGAACTGGTGTCCGGCCCGATTCACCAGCACCGCTCCTGCCGGCAGTTCCTCGCGCGCGCTCGCGTCCGGGATGTCCTCTACCGCGTAAATGCCCGAGAACCACTCCACCAGAGCGCCCGACACGGCCGCATCGGTCGCGTGCACCTTGGATGCGAGGGAGGTGTAGCCGGACAGCTGTTCCGGCGCAGCGCCCATGCCATGGATAAACAGGCTGGCTTTGACCGGAGGCTGATCCGACGCAAGCACCCCGAGGCGCGCGGGATCGGCAAGCTCCAGAGCATGCAACCGCTCGCGCAGGACCGCCTCGACCGCAGTTTCCCAACCTGCCTCGATGCGCAGCTTCTGCCACAACCGCGGCAGCGCGGAAAGGCCGTGCGTCTCGAGCCAGTCGTGCAGCGGCACGTTGTCTTCGGCCGCGGCCTGAATCTGGCGCAGGGTTCCGAGCTGCGCTTCCGCTGCAGTGGCCTCCCGTGAAGCCTGTGCGACGCGATCCATCGCCTCCGACTGCTGCTCCTCGAGGCGCGCACAGTCCGACTGCAAGCTCTCTATACCCTGTTCCGCCTCAATGATCGAACCATCGATGCCACGGATCTGCTCATCGAGTGCCGTCAGCTCCGCCGCGTCGGGCTTGAGCAGCGTCGACAGCTCCGCCTGCAGGCGCTCCCGGCGCTGTTCGAGCGACTGAATGTTTTGCTCCAGATGCGCCAGATTCGATTGTTCGAGCCGCAATCCGCTTTCCGCCTGCATCAGACGGCTGCGCGCCTCGCTCAGACGCTCCTGCGAGGAGCGGAATGACTGCTCGGCTTGCGGCAGCCTGGCGCTCTCGTCGGCGAGCCGCGTCTGCGTCTCCGCAACCCGCTGCTTCGCGGTCTCGGCCCGCGCGGCCCACATGTGCAGCGCCTGGGTCAGCTGAGAGCGCTGCTCGCGCCAGGAGCTGAGCTGAATGCGCCGCTCGGTGTGCTGATTCTCGAGCCGTTGTCGCGTTTCCTCTACGTGACGCAGCTCGGACTCGTGACGCGCGACTTCCGCATTGGCCCCATACAGCGCCGCCTGAGCCGCGTTCATCGAATCGCCCGCCTTGTAGTGCGCCGCACGGGCCGCCTCCAGCTGCGACTCGATTTCGCGCAGCTTCGTGGTCTCGGCCTCGAGCTCGTTGCCGGTCTTGGCGATTTCCTTTGCGTGACGCTCGCGTTCGCTCGCAGCGTCGCGACGTCGCACGTACCACAGCAGCTGCTGCTTCAGCTGCAGCTCGGCCTGGAATTCCTTGTAGCGGGTCGCCACTTCCGCCTGCGCTTCGAGCTTCTCGATCTGGGACCCGAGCTCGATCCGGATATCCGTTACGCGTGCGAGATTTTCTTTCGTATCCGACAGGCGATTCTCGGTCTCGCGCCGGCGTTCCTTGTACTTCGAGATCCCAGCCGCTTCCTCCAGGAACACTCGCAGCTCTTCCGGCTTCGCCTCGATCACGCGCGAGATCATGCCCTGCTCGATGATTGCATAGGCGCGCGGCCCAAGGCCGGTGCCGAGAAACATGTCCGTGATGTCGCGCCGCCGGACGTGCGTGTTGTTGATGTGATAGGACGATTCGCCGTCACGCTGGAGCACGCGTTTCACCGATATTTCGGCGTATTGAGACCATTGCCCTGCGGCACGCCCTTGCGAATTGTCGAACAGCAATTCGACGCTCGCTCGCGCCAGCGGGTTGCGGTTGACCGAACCGTTGAAAATGACGTCCTGCATCGAATCGCCGCGCAGCGCCGATGCGCGCGACTCGCCCAGCACCCAGCGCACTGCGTCGATCACGTTGGACTTGCCGCAACCGTTCGGCCCCACGATACCGACCAGTTGTCCCGGCACGTGGATGGAAGTGGGGTCGACGAAAGACTTGAAACCGGAAAGCTTGATCTGCGTAAGGCGCACGGATCGTATTCGAGCTCGAGAAAAATTAAGGTGCGGCGCCGGGGAAACGCCGCCAGAAAAAACGTCCGGCATGATACCATTTTCGCGCACGCTTTCGCCCCTTCCCTGCTGGCAAAAAATGGCATCGCGCCCGACTCGCAAGGCTCTACAGACTTTCCCCAATCCGACCCCGGGGCGCGACTTTCGCATCCACGTCGAAATGCCGGAATTCACGTGCCTCTGCCCGATCACCGGACAGCCTGACTTCGCCGTGCTGGTGCTCGACTACGTCCCTGACCGCATGTGTGTGGAGCTGAAATCGCTCAAGCTTTATATCTGGTCGTTCCGCGACCAGGGAGCGTTCCACGAGGCGGTAACCAACCGAATGCTGGATGACCTTGTACGCGCCACCCGCCCGCGCTACATGCGCCTGACCGCCTGCTTCAACGTGCGCGGCGGGCTTTTCACCACGGTCGTCACCGAGCACCGCAAGCGCGGCTGGCGCCCGCCGGTACCCGTGCAGCTCGAAGCATTGCCGGGCGCCGAGCCGCGGCGATGAACCCGCATCTCGCTGCACTGCAGCCGTATGCTTTCGAGAAGCTGCGGGCGCTGCTCCATGGCGTCACACCGAATCCGGACTTGCGGCCGATCAATCTTTCGATCGGCGAGCCCAAGCATCCGACGCCGGCCCTGATTCGCGATGCATTGGCCGGAGCGCTGGATGGGCTTGCCGTCTACCCGGCGACCGCCGGAACGCCCGCTCTGCGCGAATCGATCGCCGCCTGGCTTGCGCGTCGCTATGGGCTGCCGGCGCTCGATCCGACCACCGAGGTGTTGCCGGTCAACGGTTCGCGCGAAGCTCTGTTCGCTTTCGCCCAGTCCGTAATCGACCCCCTGGACCGCGGCGCCAAGGTCGTCTGTCCGAATCCCTTCTACCAGATATACGAGGGTGCGGCGATCCTGGCAGGCGCCAAGCCCGTGTATCTGAACGCGGACGAGCAATCCGGCTTCCGGGTACGCTACGACGCGCTCCCGGCGTCCGAATGGCAAGG
>Ga0102953_1000786_pt1 | contig 20999 bp, 24 predicted proteins | sample SalPon2A_C_D2_MG_FD_78509 | JGI IMG/M metagenome (GOLD analysis project Ga0102953, IMG submission 78509) | Soil microbial communities from South San Francisco under conditions of wetland restoration - Salt Pond MetaG R2A_C_D2_MG | ecosystem: Environmental > Terrestrial > Soil > Wetlands | place... | reverse complement strand
CTGCGAGCAGGGCGAGGTCATGCGCGCTGGTGTGTTGCCGTGCCGCATCGCGGCCGCAGGCATTGGCGTAACGGGTGTCGCGCATGCCGAGTTGCTGTGCGCGCCGGTTCATCTGCCGGATGAAGTGCGTTTCACTGCCGGCGACGGAATCGGCCAGTGCATGGCAGGCGCCGTTGTCGGAAGCGATAAGCATGGCGCCGAGCAGGTCGCGTGTATGGAAGGTTTCGCCGGTCCTGAGGCCGATGCGGCTGGTTTGTTCGGCAGCGGGGTCGACGTTGACGCTGGTATCGGGCTGGTTGCGCTCGACCACCAGCAGTGCGGTCATCAGCTTGACCAGGCTGGCGGCGGGCAGTTGCCGTTGCGGCTGTTTGTCCCAGACGGGTTGGCCGTCGATCTCGACCAGATAGGCGGTGGCGACATCGGGGAAGGGGTTGCGCGGCAGGTCGCCGGGCTGCGCCCACGCCGGGGCGCACAGTAGCAACAGGATTGCCGGGACCAGTTTAGAGGCCAAACAACCCCTTCAGTTTTTCCGCGCCTTTTTGCAGTGCTTCGCCCGAGTCCTTGGGCTGCTCTTTCGGGTCTGCGGCTTTTTTGGCTTGCTGTGCTTCCTGTGTCTGGTCTGCGGTTATCTGTTTGGGCGGCTGCGTGGTGTCGCACTTTCCCTCCACCTTCTTGCCGCTGTAATGCGTGGTCATGTTGATGGGGTGGCCTCTGGAGCGGCCCTTGAAGTGTACTTCTCCCTTATAGCTTTCGTCGGCGTAGGTGATCTTGCCGTAGCCGCGCATGATTGCCTTGTTGTGGGTACAGCGTACGCGCCAAGTGGTCTTGTTGCCCTTGGTCTTGACGTGGGTGATCTTGCATTCCTTGTTCGGCGTGGATTGGCGCGGGTCTTTGGCGGCGCCTTTGGCCAGGCAGACTTGCGTGATGGTGGTGGGCATGTCCATCGGCATGCCGGGAATTTCGGACTGGCTGGTGACTTCCCACAGCTCACCCGGTTCGGCACTGGCAGCAGCGGTAAACAGACTGGCTGCGCAGGCGAAACAGGCGACATACAGTTTTTTCATGGTGATCCTTTTGCTTATTGCAGGACGGCGCGGGCCGTAGGGAAGATTCTTGACCCCGGAAGCAATGATGTCAATACGTTAGCTATTCGCGTGCGGCGGGTGCGGCCGCCACGCCCAGCACCATGGCGCCGGGACGGATGCCATGCGCGGCGAACCAGCCGCGGTTCATTTCCAGCGCATACAGCGCGGCGCTTGCCGATCTGTGCATATCGGTGGTCTTCGGTTGCATGTCGGCGATGTTGACGATGTGGCCGTCAGACGCAATGAAGGCGATGGACAGCGGCAGCAGGGTATTCTTCATCCAGAAACTGAGCCGGCCCGTGGCCGGATACACGAACAGCATGCCGCATGCGCTGCACAGGTCGGTGCGTTGCATCAGTCCGTGTTTGCGCACCTGCGGCGTGTTGGCGATCTCGGCGCGGATGGCGTGCCGGTCGATGTGCAGCATGATCTCGTCGGCGTGTGCCGGTGGTATGGCGAACAAACAGCTCAGCAGGAATATCGGAAAGCAGCGCATGGCGGACATTCTTGCCATGCGCGTACGCCAAGTCAACATGTTGCCGCCAGTGATGCTGCCAGTGGCGATATAATCCGGGTTCGGATAATAATTTCAAACTCGAGGGAAATCCTTCAAATGAACCCGACCCTGGTTTTCGATATCGAGACGATCCCGGATGTCGCCGGGCTGCGCGAGCTGTATGAGCTGGACGCGGCGGTGAGCGATGCCGACGTGGCCGAGATGGCGTTCCAGATGCGCCGCCAGAAGATCGGCAGCGACTTCCTGCAGCACCACCTGCACCGCGTGGCGGCGATTTCCTGCGTGCTGCGCGAGGGCGATAACTTCAAGGTGTGGACGCTGGGCGAGATGGATGAGGATGAGGGCAGCATCATCCAGCGCTTCTTCGACGGCATCGAGAAATATACGCCGCAGATCGTGAGCTGGAACGGCGGCGGCTTCGACCTGCCGGTGCTGCACTACCGCGGGCTGATCCACGGCGTGCAGTGCCCGCGCTACTGGGACATGGGTGACGACGACCGCGACTTCAAGTGGAACAACTACATCAGCCGCTACCATTCGCGCCACCTCGACCTGATGGACCTGCTGGCGATGTACACCGGCCGCGCCAACGCGCCGCTGGACGAGCTGGCCAAGCTAATCGGTTTTCCCGGCAAGCTGGGCATGGACGGCAGCAAGGTGTGGGAGGCCTACCAGCAGGGGCGGCTGAAGGAAATCCGCGACTACTGCGAGACCGACGTGGTCAACACCTGGCTGGTGTTCGCGCGCTTCCAGCTGATGCGCGGGCAATTCACCAGGGCGCGCTACGAGCAGGAACTGGAACTGGTGCGCAGCACTTTGAGTAAATTGGACGAAACACACTGGCGTGAATTTCTCGCCCAGTGGCCAGAGAAGAAAACTGCATGAATCCGGTAATTGTTGAATCCCTCGACCAGGAAGGTCGGGGCATCGCCCATTGCGAGGGCAAAGTCATTTTCATCGAAGGCGCGCTGCCCGGCGAGCGCGTTACCTATAAAAGCTATCGCAGGAAGTCGAATTTCGAGATGGCGCAGGCGGAGGAGATTGCCAGGCCGTCATTCATGCGCGTGGAGCCGAAGTGCGAGCACTTCGGCGTGTGCGGCGGCTGCTCGATGCAGCATCTTGAATCGCGTGCGCAGGTGGCGGCCAAGCAGCGCGTGCTGGAAGACACGTTGTGGCATGTGGGCAAGGTAAAGGCCGCGACCATCCTGCCGCCGATCTACGGCATGCCGTGGGGCTATCGCCAGCGCGCGCGCCTGTCGGTGCGCCACGTGCTGAAGAAGGGCAAGACGCTGGTCGGCTTCCACGAGAAGCGCAGCAGTTTCGTGGCCGACATGCAGCGCTGCGAAATCCTGCCGCCGAAAATCGGCGGCATGCTGGGGCAACTGGCGCAACTGATCGACGGCCTTTCCATTCGCGACCGCCTGCCGCAGATCGAGATGGCCTGCGGCGATAACGTGGACGTGCTGGTGCTGCGCATCCTCGAGCCGCTGAACGAAGCCGATGAGAAAGCGCTGCGCAGTTTTGCCGATGCACATGGCGTGCAGTTCTGGCTGCAGCCGAAGGGGCCGGACACCGCGCATTTGTTCCATCCCGTGGATGCGCCGACGCTGACCTACAGCCTGCTGGAGTTCGACGTGGAAATGCCGTTCGCGCCGACCGATTTCACCCAGGTCAACCACCAGCTCAACCGGGTGATGGTGCATCGCGCCATGCGCCTGCTTGACCCGCAGCCGGGCGAGCGCATCGGGGATTTCTTTTGCGGCCTGGGCAACTTCACGCTGCCGATGGCGCGGCGCGGGGCGCAGGTGCTGGGCATCGAAGGCAGCCCGACGCTGGTCAAGCGCGCGCAACAGAATGCGGCGCACAACGGACTGGCGGAAAATGCGAAATTTGCGGCGATGAACCTTTTCGAGATCGACGGGCCTGCACTGGAGCAGATCGGGATGTTCGACAAGTGGCTGGTCGATCCGCCGCGCGACGGCGCGATGGAGCTGGTCAAGGCGATCGGCGATAACGGCCCGCAACGCATCGTGTACGTGAGCTGCAACCCGGCCACGCTGGCGCGCGATGCGGAAGTGCTGGTGCATGCAAAAGGTTATGCGCTGGCAGCGGCGGGGGTGATGAACATGTTCCCGCAGACTTCGCATGTGGAGTCGATTGCAGTATTCGTGAAGGAGCAGGCAGCATGAAAAAATACAGCGATCTGGTGGCCGACGCGCTGACGCGCGTGAAGGAAGTGATGCCGTGGGATCTGGCCAGGCGACTGGAGGCGGAAGCGGATTCCGCGCCGGTGCTGCTCGACATTCGCGAGCCGGCCGAATTCGCCACGCTGCATATTCCCGGCTCGTTCAATGTGCCGCGCGGCGTGCTGGAGCAGTCGTGCGAATGGGATTTCGACGAGACCGTGCCGATGCTGGCGGAACGGCGCGACCTGGAGATCGTGGTGATCTGCCGCTCTGGTTACCGTTCCGCGCTGGCGGCCGATGTGATGCAGCAGATGGGCTTTGCCAACGTGGTGTCGTTACGGCTGGGTGTGCGCGGCTGGAACGACGCCGAGCTGCCGCTGGAAAGCGGCGAGGGCAAGCCGCTGGACGCGGATTCCGGTGACGAACTGCTGGCGCCGCGCGTGCGACCGGAGCAGCGCAAGCCGAAGGCTTCGTGAACGGTCGCCAGGCAGTGACTGAACAACTTCTGGATTGGTCCGGCTAATTGGCGATAAGATACGGCTTCAAAAATTCCAATCAACTGGTGATCACCATACCGTCCAGGTAGTCGGTTTTCCGCGGGTGAGTTGTACCCGCAGCTATTTCCCGGTGATCGCGCTGTTGCCCTGCGCTATATGAACTGGTCGATATCTGTAAGGAGGACACCATGATTCACAATCCCGTCGATGCTTCCGTCTATGTCAGTCCGCAGTTGTCTTCGTTTATCGACAAGCGGGTAAACGATCCTGATGTCGAGCAGCCGCTGACGCTCGAACAAGTGCACGACTACCTGGCCTCGATGCTGTCCGATTCCTTCCTGGAGGCGGAAGACCTGCATCATTTTGGCATTTCCGATTCCATCCTCGACGAACTGGACGAATTGATCGACGAGTTCGGGCCGAGCGCGCTGGCGGTAGAGTTCGCCCAGGCCATGGCCAGCGAGGCGCTGTCGCGGGTGATCGAGACCGTCATGGACGAACACGAGGCTCCGCCGACGCTGGGAGAAGTGCATGAGGCCATGATCGACGGGCTGGTCAACCGCCTGGTCGGCGATGGTGTGATCGAGGAGGACGAAGACGACGTGCTGGAGATGGAAATCGAGGGGCTGATCGAACGCTTTGGTGTGGATGCGCTGGCCGAAGATTACCTGCGCTACGAGTAGCTTTCTGCCGGTTCCGGTTTGGGCGTCAGCGCGGCGGTGTTGAAGGTGATGCCTGTCCAGCCACTGTTCATGAAGTTGCGGATGTTCCGGTGGTCGTTGCCGCCCGGGTTGCCGAGCACGTCGTTGCGGTAATAGTCGCCGAAGCAGTGCAGCGTCTGCTGTTGCGAGAGCCCGTGCATCTGCGCGAACGAGAAGATCTTGCAGGAGCCGTTGTTCTGGCCGGCTGTGTTGAGCAGCGGACCGTTCCTGAACGCGGTGGGCGTGAAATCGTACAGCAAGTCGATCAGTGCGATGGTGTCGTTGAAGGCGATGCTGTCCTGCATGTCGCGCAGGCGCTGCAGAAAAATATTCAGTTGCATTGGTTCATTTCCATGGTGTGCAGTCAAAACAAAAGGCGGTCTTGCGACCGCCTTTGTCATTGAAGGCGACTTGCGTTATCTGCGGTCGCCTGCCAGCGCCATCAACAGCATAAGCAGGTTGACGAACAGGTTGTAGATGTTCAGGTACAGCGTCAGCGTGGCCATCACGTAGTTGGTTTCGCCGCCGCGCACGATGCGGCTGACGTCGAACAGGATGTAGGCCGAGAAGATCAGCACGGCGATGGCCGAGATGGTCAGCATCAGTGCCGGGATCTGCAGGAACATGTTGGCGAACATGGCAACGATCAGCAGGATCAACCCGATGAACAGGAATTTGCCCATGAAGCTGAAGTCCTTCTTGGTCACGGTGGCGATGGTGGCCAGCGAGAAGAAGATGATGCCGGTGCCGCCGGCGGCAATGCCGATCAGCTGTGCGCCGTTTTTCAGGTGCAGTGCGACCTGCAGGATGGGGCCGAGGAACAGGCCGGCCAGCAAGGTGAAGCCGAGCAATGCGACTACGCCCCAGATGCTGTTGCGCAGGGCGGTGACGGCGAACATCGAACCCATCATTGCGCCGAACATAAGCAGCGAGAACATGACGGGGTGTTGTGCCATAAACGCGAAGTTGATGGTGGTGCCCACAGCGGCGCCGATGATCGTCGGGATCATGGTCAGTGCCAGCATCATGTAGGTGTTGCGCAATACCTTGTTCTGCTCGACGGCGAACGAACCGGCTTTTGCGGGGATGTATTCGTATTGCATTATTGCTCTCCTGAGTTGATGCATAGGTTGTAACGACGGGTAAGACTACAGAAACGGGGTAAAAGTTTCAATCGCGCCCCCGAAATAATTCGGCAATACAAACTGTAATATGCTAGCGCCGGGCGGAAATTCAAGTGGTGGGAGCCGGTTATTTTTCTGGTGAACTTCTGGGCAAAGCTTGAATCATATCGTCAGATTTTCAGCGGAAAGGGATCATGCCATGAAATACTTCAAGATACTTCCTGCGGCAGCCGGCATTATCGCCCTGACCACGACGTTTACGATCGCGCGGGATCGGCGTGAGGCTGAAAAGGATAATTTCTTTAGAATCAGGGCAGAAGCATGTGAGCTGGACGAGCATTCCGCCGATATTTCATCCGGTTTCCTGCCCGCGGCGATCGACAGCGAAACGGGCGACGTCTATCTGATCGAACTCACGAAAGACCTTGATGATGAAAAGGATGCTTAAGCGGGGGCAGGGTGCATAGCCCAAGCAAATACCCCGCAGATTTACTTTTTACAGGCGATATCCAACAGGTTTCCAGAGACGCTTTCCGGCGTGGTCTTCTGCCACTTGCCGGGTACGCTGTTTTTGAAAATTGCGCCGCTCTTGCCCATGTGCTTGCTGTGCAATGAATATTTCATGACCCTGTTCTTGTTTTCCTTGCAGTCGTACTCGACCAGTTGCTTATAAGACAGGTATTTGAAGTCTTTGGACGTTCTTGTCGAGTTGAAGTCGAACAAGGACCACATTGTTGACGAACTGCCGGTCTTTTTGGCCGTGGACTGGTCCGCATATACCGTAAAACCCGCAGCGCCTTCCGATTTGCCCACCGTCATCCATTTGGCCATGGCTCCGGTACTGAATGCAGTCAGCGCGATGGCAAGCAATATCTTTTTCATGAGTGTCTCCTGTGTGGGCAATTGGCCGTATTGTAGACAAAGGGGTGGGGCAAGGGATAGCTGGCGGCGCGGAGGAGTCATTCGAAATACAAAAAAGCCCAGCATTGCTGGGCTTTTACGATGATCAAGCAGCTAAATCAGCCGGTCAGAATTTGTAAGCCACTCCCAGAGTCCAGAGGGTATTGTAGCTGGAGGAGGAAGAACTGCCGGTTTTGAAGCGATCGACGTTGAGGCGCAGTGCGGTCGAATCCGTGAAATCATATTTTGCGCCGATCCCGTAACTGATAGCTGTTTTGTTACCACTTGCAGAAACGGTGCCGCCAGGGCCCGTCAGTGTCGCAGAGGTGTGCGTGTTTGAGACGCCCAGTTTACCCAAAAGGCTGAACTGATCTGCCATGGGCAGAATGCCGACTGCGCTCACGTCCCAGCCGTCGACCTTGCCCGTTGCGGAAACGGCACCCGCCAGATTGCCGCCCACGGCAGTATAGGTTTCATTGCTGGAACCGATATATCCGCCTTCGACGGCATAGTTCTCGTTGAATTGATAACCAACATCCAGCTTATAAACGGTTGGCTTGCTCATTGCTTGATGCGAAACCCGTGCCGCCGGCAGCAATCAATGCATTGTCCATGGTTGCTTTGTCGTTATTTCCGGTCAGTTGGCCAACTGCGCCGTAGACATACCAGCCTTCGTCGCTGGCAAAAGCGGGAGTAGTGGTGATGGTGAGCAAGCCGGCAGATGCGATCAGGGCTAAGTATATTTTTTCATGACATATTCCTCTCTGAGTTGTAAAAACCATGAGGCTGGCATTGTAATTGCGGCGCCCACGAAATTTCAATATGCAAAATTGCCTATGTGATTTGGCATATTGCTCATATGGAAATCTTGTGTCGGGATGGATTCGGGAAAGCGGAGGAATTGGCGGAAGCGGTGAGATTCGAACTCACGAACGGGTCACCCCGTTGCCGGTTTTCAAGACCGGTGCCTTCAACCACTCGGCCACGCTTCCAAAGATAAAACTGATACTACACAAAGTTGCCGGTTTTGGTTCCGACTAACCTGAAGGTAAGTCTTCACCGCCACAAGCTGCGAGCGTGTGTTGTCGGGGCTTTAGCCCCATACAACCGCGGCCCACTCCTTGCGGGTGTTCGTAGCGTGTGGTCAAGACCGGTGCCTTCAACCGCTTTGACCATTTTCATGCGGCTCTGCCGCATAGAAAATTGCATCCCTTTGGGACGGCCACGCTTCCAGAGGGGCGCATGATATATGAAGCGCGCTTTCCAGCCAAATCCCGGTGCCGGCAGAAAGGTGTGCTGAAAGGCTTGTTTCAGCGGTTTTCGATGCGCTTTTTGCGGCGGCGGTCCGTCCACCACGCCACCACCGGCAGCAGCAGGAAGCCGCCGGGCATGAGCAGGAAAATCAGGTAGGGGCTCAGGCCGGCCAGTGAACGCAGCAACAGTTCGCGTTCCTCCGTGGTCCATTTGCCGCCGTTGCGCTGTTTCATCAAGAGCGGGAGCAATTCCTTTGCGTGGGCAATTTCGTCGTGGAGCTGTCGGCGTTGTACGGTCTGAAAGGCGCGCAGGTTCGTCCACGTCTTTTCCAGCGAGAATTTTTTATTGCGGGTCTTGTTCATGAGCCTGCCCCGAGGGGCGTCGGGTTTTCCGGGCCACATTATTGCAGATGCCGGGGTGTGGCGGAGGCTGGGTGCCCCCGGAAAATAAACCTTGCTATTTGTATGGATTTGGCGCAGCGTGGTGTCACCACACCGCTAGTACATCCCAAGGTGCCACTCAAGAGGCCAAGATAATTCTATCGAGGCCCTCTTGCTGTCCGGGCCGTGGTGCCGCACTTTCTTTAAATTTTATTTAAATCAAGGGGAGTTCTGTCATGGAAAACATACTGGTCGTTATGTTTGTGCTGTCGCCGTTTTTTCTGTTGTCGCTATACATGCTCATGGCCGGCAAGCCGGCCTGATCGTTGTTGTAGCCTGATTCAGTAATTCAGGTAAGGGCGCCCCGCATTATTGGGGGCGCCCTTGTTTTTTCATGATTGCCCGGGGAGTTACGGTAATGGGTGGTGGCGCCCCCGACAGGAATCGAACCTATAATTAGCCCTTAGGAGGGGCTCGTTATATCCATTTAACTACGGGGGCTTGCCGGGCCGCATTCTATCGCAAAACGCCTCGCCTAATAAGGCTTGGGGACGATGGAGGCAGGCAGCGCACGGTCCGTGCTGGTATCATGCCGTCTCGATCGAGGCCGTTCCCGGCAGTTGCAGCAATTCGGAAAATAGTGAGGCAGGCGGCATGAAATGGTTGGTGTTGTTGGGCATGTTGGGTGCGCTGGTGCTGTGGTTTGCCGGCCGTAGCGCGAGTGCCGGCGAGGTGCCGCAGCCGGGACAGGCGGCACCGGATTTCAACCTGCCCGACCAGAACGGCCGGATGCACAGCCTGAAGGATTTCACCGGCAAGTGGCTGGTGCTGTATTTCTATCCCAAGGATGACACGCCGGGCTGCACCGAGGAAGCATGCGCGTTCCGCGACGACCTGATGCAGATCACGAAACTCGGTGCCCAAGTGGTCGGCATCAGCGTAGACGACACCAGCAGCCATGCCGAATTCGCCAAGAAGTACCATCTGCCATTCCCGCTGCTGGCCGACAAGACCACCGACGTGGCTGTGCGTTACGGTGCGCTGAGCGACTGGGTGCTGTTCAAGTTCGCCAAACGCTATACCTTCCTGATCGATCCGCACGGCAAGATCAACAAGGTGTACACCAAGGTGGAAACCTCGCGCCATTCGAAGCAAATCATCGAAGACCTGCACAAGCTGCAGGCGGGAAACAGGACGTGAAATTTTTCAGACAGGTAGTTAATGCCCTATATCACGCTGGATAAGGCCTCGCTTGCTTTCGGCCATGTCGCGCTGCTTGACCATGTGGATTTTCAGCTTGACGAAGGCGAGCGTATCGGCCTGATCGGTCGCAACGGCGGCGGCAAGTCGAGCATGCTGCGCGTGCTCGCGGACCTTGCGGCGCTGGACGACGGCGAAGTGTGGCGCGCGCCGGGCGCGCGCATCTGTTTCGTCAGCCAGGAGCCGGTGCTCGACCCGGACGCCACGGTGTTCGACGAGGTCGCGCGCGGCCTGGGCGAGCTGCAGCGCATCATCAGCGAATACCACCACCTGTCGCACCAGATGGCCGAGCCGGACGCCGACCACGAAAAGCTGCTGGAGCAGATGCAGCCGCTGCAGACCGCGCTGGAAGCACAGAACGGCTGGGCGGTGCAGGCGCGCATCGAGACCGCCATCACCAAACTGGAACTGGATGCCGACACGCTGGTTGGCACGCTGTCCGGCGGGGTGCGCAAACGCGTGGCACTGGCGCAGGCGCTGGTGGCCGAGCCGGACGTGCTGATCCTGGACGAGCCGACCAACCACCTCGACTTCGAATCCATCGAGTGGCTGGAAGGCCTGCTCAACAATTTCCGCGGCAGCGTGCTGCTGGTCACCCATGACCGCCGCTTCCTCGACAACGTGGTCACGCGCATCATCGAACTCGACCGCGGCAAACTTGCCAGCTTTCCCGGCAATTTCTCCGCCTACCAGAAGCTCAAGGAACGCATGCTGGCCGACGAGGCGGTGGTCAACGCCAAGTTCGACAAGGTGCTGGCACAGGAGGAAGTGTGGATACGCCAGGGCATCAAGGCACGGCGCACGCGCAACGAAGGCCGCGTGCTGCGGCTGGAACAACTGCGCCGCGAACGTACCGCGCGCCGCGAAAAGCAGGGCAAGGTCGAGATGAATCTCGATACCGGCGAACGCTCCGGCAAGCTGGTGGCCGAGCTGGTGGATGTGAGCAAGTCGTTCGGCGAACGCCGCGTGATCGACAATTTCTCCTGCCGCATCCAGCGCGGCGACAAGATCGGCCTGCTGGGGCCGAACGGCGCCGGCAAGAGCACGCTGCTCAAGATCATCCTCGGCGAGATGCAGCCGGATAGCGGCACGGTGCGGCTCGGCACCAAGCTTGCCGTAGCCTATTTCGACCAGTTGCGCGCGCAGCTCGACGACAATGCCACGCTGGCCGACACCATCAGCCAGGGCGCGGATTACGTCGAGATCGGCGGGCAGAAGAAGCATGTGATCAGCTACCTCGGCGATTTCCTGTTTGCGCCGGAGCGCGCGCGTTCGCCGGTGAAAAGCTGCTCCGGCGGCGAACGCAACCGCCTGTTATTGGCGCGGCTGTTTACGCGTCCGGCCAACGTGCTGGTGCTGGACGAGCCGACCAACGACCTCGATATCGAAACGCTGGAACTGCTGGAAGAACTGCTGGCGCAATACGACGGCACGCTGTTCCTGGTCAGCCACGACCGCGCCTTTCTCGACAACGTGGTGACCCAGGTGATCGCATTCGAAGGCAATGGCAAGCTGCGTGAATACGTCGGCGGCTATGAGGACTGGGTACGCGTGAAGAAATTCGAGGCTGCGAAAGGGTCGCCGCGTAGCGGTGGGGCACCCAACGGCGTCCCCCTTGCGGGGGCGGAACGGCTGGTCGCGGCCAAGGCCTCGCCGCCTGCGCCCAAGCCTGTCGCGCAGCCAACGCCAAAACCGAAGACGTCGAACAAGCTCGGCTTCAAGGAACAGCGCGAACTGGAAGAAATTCCCGGGCGCATCGAGGCGCTGGAGAGCGAACAGGAAGAGATTGCCGCCGCCCTCGGTTCGGGCACGCTCTATCGAGACGATCCGCAGCAGGCGAAACAGTTGCAGGAGCGCTCGACCGCCATCGAGGAAGAGTTGTTGCAGTTGATGGAGCGCTGGGAAGCACTGGAAAGCCGCGCGTCGTAGCCCGGCCTCAATTCTGCTGACGGAAACAGGGTTGTTTTTGGCTGGAGCCGATCCGGGAACCAACCACGTCTTCGTGCATCCACCTTCTTCATCCGCTGTTTCCGACGGCCGTTTGCAGGCCGGATTTTCCGAGGAGCATCATGAAGTCCATCAACAGTACTTCCCGCAGTCCCCGTCCGTTTTTGACCGGCCTGATGATCGCCGCGCTGGCTATGCCTGGTGTCGCCCTGGCTGCCGATGCACATCTGGAGCAGGCCATCGCACAAGGCAAGCAGCTGTTTACGCAACCTTCTTTCGGCGGCAATGGCAAGACCTGCCAGTCGTGCCACCTCTCCGGCGGCACCACCGCGGGCAAGCTACCCAACGGCAAGACGATACCCAGCCTCAACAATGCTGCGGCGATATTTCCTCGCTACAGCGCCAAACGGCACAAGGTGATCCAGTTGTCGGACCAGGTCAGGGGCTGCATTGCCAAGGCGATTCAGGGTAAGCCGCCGGCCTACGGCAGCGCCAGGCTCAACGCGCTGGTCAGCTACCTGACTTCATTGTCGCAGGGCAAGCCGATCGATATGGGCGGCAAGCCGAAGTAACCCCCGGCCTGCGGCACAAAAAAACGCGGCGACATTTCTGTCGCCGCGCCATCCCAAAGCTACCCATTAAGTGGGGTTGGGTAGCCTAGAGCAGGGAAGCTTACTTCAATGACAGGATGAACTTCGCCAGTTCGGCGATTTCCTGATCATTGGCGCCCATACCGCGCGGCGGCATCATGCCGTACTTCCAGCCGAAGCTGCCGCCCGAAGTGATATGGGAAATTACAGTTTTCTCGGCGTCGGGATTGCCGCGGTATTTAGCAGCAACATTTTTCCATGCCGGACCGACCACACGTTTTTCGATCGAGTGACACATGGCGCACTTTGCCTTGGCGATTGCGGGCATTTCCACTGCCATTGCGCTGCCTGCGAACATCAAACCTGCTACCGAAAGACCAATTACAGAAACCTTCATAGTTTTCCTCTCCACAACAAATATTTAAGTGGCAAATTCCCGGGTTTGAAATCTTGCCGTTGTAATAATGGAGCCCTGTTCGGATACGCGTATCCGGCATCCATGTGTTTTCTTACCCATTGTTACACTGGGGTTACGCGACTCTATCTGAGGTTTCTTAAGCGAATCTTAACGGGGGAGAAGGGTTGCGCAGCGGCATGGCCGCCGCGCATTGCGGATCAGTTGCTGCCGAGGAAGGGATAATCGGTGTAGCCCTTGGCGTTGCCGCCATAGAACGTATCGCTGTTCGGCTCGTTCAGCGGCGCGTTCTTCTCGAAACGCGCCACCAGGTCCGGGTTGGCGAGGAATGGCACGCCGAATGCCACCATATCGGCATCGCCCGCCGCCAGCGTGGCATTGCCGCTGTCGCGGGTGTAGCCGCAGTTGACCATGTACGTGCCCTTCCAGATCTGGCGCAGCTTCCTCGGGTCGAAAGCGGGGCCGGCCGCGCCGGGCTGGTCCTTGCCCATCTCGGCTACGTGCAGGTAGGCCAGGTTGAACTGGTTGAGCTGTTCCACGACGTAGCTGAAGGTTGCCTCCGGGTTGGAGTCGCTCATGCCGTTGGCCGGTTGCAGCGGCGACAGGCGGATACCGACGCGATCGCTGTTCCATACCGAGCATACGGCTTCCACCACTTCCAGCAGCAGGCGCGCGCGATTTTCGATGGAGCCGCCGTAGGCATCGGTGCGCTGGTTCACGCCGTCGCGCAGGAACTGGTCGAGCAGGTAACCATTGGCGCCATGGACTTCCACGCCGTCGAAGCCTGCATCCTCGGCATTCTGCGCGGCACTGCGATAGTTCTCGACGATGCCGGGAATTTCGTCCGGTTCCAGCGCGCGTGGCGTCTCATAGGGCTTCATGCCATCCGGGGTAAATACTTCGCCGGGAATCTTTACGGCGGAAGACGAAACCGGCAGCGCACCGCCAGGCTGGAACAGCGAATGGGAAACGCGCCCCACGTGCCACAGTTGCAGGAAGATATGTCCGCCCTTGGCATGCACCGCCTCGGTTACACGTTTCCAGCCCGCGATCTGCGCGTTGTTGAAAATGCATGGCGTGTTGGGGTAGCCGATGCCCTGCGGCGAGATCGGCGTGGCCTCGCTGATGATCAGTCCGGCGGTTGCGCGCTGCGCATAATATTCGGCGTTGAGCGGGGTCGGCACGTTGCCGGCACCGGCGCGGCAGCGCGTCAGCGGCGCCATCGCCATGCGGTTGCGCAGGTTGTTGGGACCGATCTGGATCGGTGTAAGCAGGTTGATGTCCGCGGTCATGGTGCCTCCTCGATGAAGTGCGGTTTATTGTTCGTCGTTCTCGATGATGCGCTTGCGTTCTTTTGTGTATTCGCCGTAAGTCGGCGCGGGCTGCATCTCGCGTTCCTGCGGCGTGCGCTGTGCTTCGTTGTTGTTGCGGATGCCTTCGAACAGGTTGCGCGCGGGATCTTCGCAACCGGCCGTTGCCAGGCAGGCCAGCACTGTTACGAGACTCAGCCATTTCATGAAAGTTTCCTTAAATATTCGATTGTGCCCAGCGCACGATATTACCAGCATCCATTGCCCCGGCTTGGCGTGCGATTTCGCGGCCACCCCGGAACAGCGCCAGCGTCGGGATGCTGCGGATGTTGTAGCGTGCCGCCAGTTCCTGCGCTTCCTCGGTGTTCAGCTTGGCCAGGCGCATCTGCGGTTCCAGCTGCGCGGCCGCCTGCACGAAGGACGGCGCCATCATCTTGCACGGTCCGCACCACGGCGCCCAGAAATCGACCAGTACCGGGATGTCGCTACGCGCAATGTGGGTGTTGAAACTGGCGCTGTCGAGTTCAACCGGGTGCGCGGGGAACAGCGGCTGTTTGCATTTGCCGCAGGTCGGTTGGGCGCCGAGCCTGTCGGCCGGGACGCGGTTCACCGCGTTGCAATGGGGGCAGACAATGTGCAGGGGGTCGCTCATGATATTCCTTTCGGTCGGCAATGCGTCCCAGATGGGGGTGGCTTGCCGAAATTCAAACCCCGCCCAGCGACTTGATCGGGCTGGGTTGCGTGGCGCGGTGTTCGACCGCCTCGCCGTCGTGGAATAGCCATAGCGAGCCGGGCGGCATGACGGTCCATTCTTCGTTGAGGGTCAGCGGCTGAGTGGCGATCACCGCCACGCGGTCGTTGGGCGTGGTCACTTCGCTGAAATCGACCTTCACGTCTTCGTCTTTCAAGTGCGCCACCTTGAACGGCGCGCGTCGCACGATATAGCTCAGCTCGGTGGAGCAGTGAGCGAACAGGCAGTCGCCGTTGGAGAGCAGGAAGTTGAATATGCCCATGCCTGAAACCGGCTCGATCAGTTCATGCAGTGCGGCGAACAGTGCTGCGCGATCCGGCGGCGCATCGCCGAAGCGCTGGCGCAGGCTCTGCAGCAGCCAGCAGAAAATGCGCTCGCTGTCGGTGTTGCCCACCGGTACGAAGCTGCCGTCGAGTTCGGGCTGGAACTGCGGCAGGTTGCCGTTGTGCGCATACACCCAGTACTGGCCCCACAACTCGCGCTGGAACGGATGCGTGTTTTCCAGCGATACCGTGCCCTGCGTCGCCTTGCGGATGTGGGCGATCACGTTGAGCGAGCGGATCGGGTAGTGGCGCACCAGTTCGGCAATCGGCGAGGTGGCCGAGGGCTGTGGGTCGAGGAACAGGCGCACGCCCTTGCCCTCGAAGAACGCGATGCCCCAGCCGTCGGCATGCACGTCGGTCTCGCCGCCGCGCTTCTGGAAGCCGGTGAACGAGAAGCAGATGTCCGTGGGGACGTTGCAGTTCATTCCCAGTAATTGGCACACAGCTTAGCTCGCAAATCTCATGGAAAGATCGATCGCCTGGACATCCTTGGTCAGGCTGCCGATGGAGATGCGGTCGACACCGGTTTCGGCGATGGCGCGCACCGTGTCCAGGTCGACGCCGCCGGATGCCTCGAGTCGGGCGCGGCCCTTGGCGAGCTTGACCGCCTCGCGCATGGCGTCGAGCTCGAAGTTGTCGAGCAGGATCAGTTCGGCGCCGGCGTCCAGGGCTTCGTGCAGCTGATCCAGGTTTTCCACCTCGATCTGCACCGTCGCCTCGGGCGGCGCGATGCGGAATGCGGCGTCCAGCGCCGGGCGGACGCCGCCCGCGGCCAGGATGTGGTTTTCCTTGATCAATACGCCATCGAACAGGCCGATGCGCTGGTTGTGTCCGCCGCCGACCTTCACCGCGTATTTCTGTGCGACGCGCAGGCCGGGCAGGGTCTTGCGCGTGTCCATGATCTTTGCGCGGGTGCCGGCCACCGCATCGACGTAGCGCCGCGTCGCGGTGGCGGTGGCGGAAAGCGTCTGCAAAAAATTCAGTGCCGGACGTTCCGCGGAAAGCATCGCGCGCGCGTCGCCGTGGATTTCACACAGCGTCTGGTCGGCCCTGGCCATCTCGCCCTCGCGCAACTGCCAGTGGATGTCGCAGTTCGCATCCAGCGCGCGAAAACATTCCTCGAACCACAGCGTGCCGCACAGCACCATGTCCTGGCGCGTGATCACGCTGGCGTGGGCCGGGTTGTGTTGCGGGATCAATTGCGCAGTGAGGTCGTTATCGCCCAGTTGTTCCATCAGGACCGGGGAGAGGGCGCCGAGATCTTCTTCCAGCGCGGCGTGGACGTTACGGTGTATCTGCGCGGCGAGGTCGATGTCGTGGGGCATGGCAATTTCCGTGTTGTTTTGTGGAACAAATTACCAGATGTTACCGGCGTTGTCTTTGGCTACGCTTTGATGCCGCCCAGCAGATTGGCCGGCACCGCCTCGTGGATGCGCCTGGGCGTGGCGAGATTGAGGTTGTTCATGATCTCGACGAATTCGGCTTCGCTCCTGCCCGCGATGCGCGTGTTCAGTACCTTCTCCTCGCCGATGCTGCTGACGCGGCGGCCCTTGTAGTCGTGGCCGGGGTAGACCAGCGTCTCGTCCGGCAGCGTGAACAGCTTTTCGGTGATGCTGTGGTACATCGCCACCGCACTGCCGTTCTGGAAATCGGTGCGGCCGCAGGCGTTGATCATCAGCGTGTCGCCGGTGAACAGCCGGTCGCGCCACAGGTAACAGAGGCTGCCCGGGGTGTGTCCGGGCGTGGCGATGACCCTGATGTGCTCGTTGCCGAAGCTCAGCGTATCGCCGTCTTCCAGCATGCGGTCGTAGCCGGGTGCGCCGCAGTTGGCGGCGATCACCGTGGTGGCACTGGTGCGCTGCTTCAGCGCCTGTGAGCCGGTGATGTGATCGGCATGCACGTGGGTGTCCAGCACCCAGCGCAGCGTCAGCTTGAGCGAGGCCAGCAGTTCAACGTAGCTGTCGACATGATCGAGCACCGGGTCGATGAGCACCGCGTTGCCCCTGTCGTCGGCAAGCAGGTAGGTGAGCGTGGAAGAATCCGGGTCGAACAGCTGGCGGAAGATCATGGTTATTCCTTAAGGCTTGAGTGGGGCCTGCCTTTAGCAATATATAGGCAAACCCCGCTTTTGCAAGCCTTTCACTTCCGCAATGCCGGGTGTCAGGTGCGCTGTTCTGCCATCTTGCGCGCACGCATCCGGTTCAGCATGTCCATCAGGCCGCCGGACTTCACCTTTTCCTCGGTGTCGTTGATCGGCGCGACGCTCTGGCGGTGTTGCAGTGCGGGCAGCTGGCATAGCGAATGGAAGCGCTCGATCAGGTATTCCAGGTTGCGTGCCAGAATATTCTTGCGCAGAGGCTTGGGCAGGTAGCGTGCGATCTGCGCCTGGTTGATCAGGTCGATCAGGTGCGAGGTATCGCTGAACGAGGTCACCACGATGCTCTGCGTTTTCGGGTTGTACTGCTTGATGGTCTTGAGCACGTAGCTGATGTTCTTGCCTTCCATCATCAGGTCGGTCACCACGATGGCGATGTCCTGCTGCGCCAGGATTTCCATGGCGTGTTGCATGTCGGCCGCCCAGATCACTTCGGCGCGGTCCTCCAGCACTTCGTTCACCGTCACGGCGGTGGCTTCGTCGTTGTCCATCACCAGCACGCGCACTTTCCGGGTGGGGGCGGGCGCCGGGGCGGTGGCCGCCAGGGCCTGCGATTGCTGCAGGTTGAAGCTAGCCTCCGCGATGGCAGCCGCCTCGGCCACCGTTCGCCGCACTTCTTCTGCGTCCCACGGCTTCATCAGGTAGCGGTACACCTCGCCCTCGTTGACGCAGGCAATGGAGGCTTCCAGGTCGGAATAGCCGGTGAGCAGGATGCGCATGGTGGCGGGCGAGGTTTCGCGCGCGATGCGCAGCAGCTCGGCGCCCAGCATGATCGGCATGCGCTGGTCGCTGACGATCACATGCACCTTCTCGTCGCGCAGGATCTGGATAGCCTCGTTGGCATCGGTGGTCATGCGCACGTTGTAGTTGGAGAAAAACAGCATGCGCAGCGAGCGCAGGATGCGTTCTTCGTCGTCGACCAGCAGGATGGTTGGTTTGCTCATGATTTTTCCTCGTTAAGTTGGTTGTTCAGGCTTCGGTCAGCAGCGGTTCGCTGCTGGATGGTTCGGAAGCGGCGGCGACCGGCAGGCTGATGTGGAAGCAGGTTCCTTCGCCGACCTGCGAGGTGGCATGGATTTCGCCGCCGTGTTGCTGGACGATCTGGAAGGTGATGGCCAGTCCCAGCCCCGTTCCTTCGCCGATCGGCTTGGTGGTGAAGAACGGGTCGAAAATTCGCTTCAGGTTTTCCTCAGCAATGCCCTCGCCGTTGTCCTGCACGCTGACGTGCACCATGTTGCCCTCGTGGCGGGAGCTGATGGTCAGTTGACCGGTGCCCTCGATGGCCTGTGCGGCGTTGGTGAACAGGTTGAGGAACACCTGGTTGAGTTGCGACGGCGCGCAGGTGACCAGCGGCAGATCGCCCAGTTCCTTGACGATCTCCACCTTGTGCTTGAGCACGCTGCGGCCGATGTTGAGTGCACTTTCGATGCAGTCGTTCAGGTTGACCGTGTCGGTGGCCGCCGCATCCATGCGCGAGAAATTCTTCAGGTTCATGACCAGTTCGGAAATCTGGCCCAGGCCGTACATCGAGTCTTCCATCAGTCCCTTCATTTCGCCGAGCATGCCGCCGGCATCCATCTCCCCGCGCATTTCGGCAAGCTGCTGCATTTGCGTAGTGATCGCTTCCTCGTCGGCGTCCTCGTCCAGCAGGCTGTCCATCAGCTTCTGGTAATGGCCGATCATGGTCTGCACATGCTCGAACAGTTCCTGCCCCATGGCCACGTTGTTCTGCACATAGCCCAGCGGTGTGTTGATCTCGTGGGCGACACCGGCCACCATCTGGCCCAGCGAAGCCATTTTTTCCGACTGCACCAGCGCGGTCTGCGACGACTTCAGGCGCGAATAGGCCTGGTCCAGTTCGTCGGTATTGGCGCGCATCTGCAGTTCCATCGCCTTCAGCAGGTCCACCACGAAACCGACGCCGGCATACACGCCGTCCTGGGTGATGATGAAATCCTCGGTCAGCGGGAACTGCATCTGGACGGTGACGTGCTGTGCGGCCTCGGCCAGCGGCTGGTCGTGCGGTACCACCAGCGGCGCAGCGTTCATGAAGGCGCTGATCGGCTGTTTGCCGAACAGCTCGCGGCCGAAGCGCTTGTTGAGATAGCTGTCCATGAAGCGGTAGCGGCTGATCATGCCAACCGGCTTGCCGTCGTCCACGATGGGCAGGGACAGCACGTCGGCATATTCCGGGTCCAGGAACAGTTCGGCCACTTCTTCCATGGGCAGGTCGGGCGTGATCGCGCGCATGGGTATGACGAGAGAAGCAATGTCCTTGATGATGTTGCCGTGGTGCATAAGTTTCCCGAATTAATTTAAGTCAGGACGCGAATCTTATGGGCGGGATGTGACGACAGTATTGCGTTAATGTTGTAAATCGCCACGTCGCTCCGACAGGAATTTTTTGTTTCGACCTAAGTGGCGGCGGGGGCTTGAAAATTCCCATTTGCCCCCCATTTACCCTGCAGCCAAAAATTTTTTGAGGAGCCATCATGCGTTTCGACAAATTCACCACCAAACTGCAGCAGGCGCTGTCCGACGCGCAGAGTCTGGCCGTGGGCGGCGACAACCAGTTCATCGAGCCACAGCACCTGCTGCTGGCCCTGCTCAACGATGCCGATAGCGGCGCGGGTTCGCTGCTGGCGCGCGTTGGCGGCAACGTCAACGCGCTGAAGACTGCGCTGGAAGAGGCCGTCACGCGCCTGCCCAGAGTGGAAGGCCACGGCGGCGAGGTGCAGGTCGGACGCGACCTGGGCAACCTGCTCAATCTCACCGACAAGGAAGCGCAGAAACGCGGCGACCAGTTCATCGCCAGCGAGATGTATCTGCTGGCACTCACTCACGACAAGGGCGAAACCGGTCGCCTGCTCAAGCAGCACGGCGTGACGCGTGCGCCGCTGGAAACCGCGATCAACGCCGTGCGCGGCGGCGAATCCGTCGGCAGCCAGGAAGCCGAAGGCCAGCGCGAGGCGCTGAAGAAATACACCATGGACCTGACCGAACGTGCGCGTCAGGGCAAGCTGGATCCGGTGATCGGCCGCGACGACGAGATCCGCCGTTCCATCCAGGTGCTGCAGCGCCGCACCAAGAACAATCCCGTATTGATCGGCGAACCCGGCGTGGGCAAGACCGCCATCGTCGAAGGCCTGGCCCAGCGCATCGTCAACGAGGAAGTGCCGGAGACATTGAAGGGCAAGCGCGTGCTTTCGCTCGACATGGCCGCATTGCTGGCCGGTGCGAAATATCGCGGCGAATTCGAGGAGCGCCTGAAAGCCGTGCTGAAGGAACTGTCGCACGACGAAGGCATGAACATCGTGTTCATCGACGAGCTGCACACCATGGTCGGCGCGGGCAAGGCCGAGGGCGCGATGGACGCCGGCAACATGCTGAAGCCGGCCCTGGCGCGCGGCGAGCTGCACTGCATCGGCGCCACCACGCTGGACGAATACCGCAAATATATAGAGAAGGACGCCGCGCTGGAGCGCCGCTTCCAGAAGGTGCTGGTGGACGAGCCTTCCGTCGAATCCACCATCGCCATCCTGCGCGGACTGCAGGAACGCTACGAATTGCACCACGGTGTCGAGATCACCGACCCGGCCATCGT
>Ga0102953_1000785_pt1 | contig 21046 bp, 19 predicted proteins | sample SalPon2A_C_D2_MG_FD_78509 | JGI IMG/M metagenome (GOLD analysis project Ga0102953, IMG submission 78509) | Soil microbial communities from South San Francisco under conditions of wetland restoration - Salt Pond MetaG R2A_C_D2_MG | ecosystem: Environmental > Terrestrial > Soil > Wetlands | place... | reverse complement strand
GCAGGCCGACGGCGGCGCGGCCCTCGGCCGAGCGCAGCAGGCCGGGCGTGCGCCAGTAGCCGGCGAGGCCGCGGGCGTGCGCGCCGAGCAGGACGATGTAGGAGGCGACGGCGGTCGCATGCAGGTCCTCCTCGTTGCGCACCGGGTCGGCGCCGAGCGCGCAGGAGACGACGATCAGGGTCGGCGCCCGGTCGAGCTTGGCGGCGCCCTCCGGGCCGGCTGCCGCCTTCAGCCGCTCCAGCGTCCCCGGCCCGACGACGCGAAAGCGCCAGGGCGCGGTCAGGTGGTGGTTGGGCGCCCAGCGCGCCAGCTCGAGCAGCCCGTCGATCTGCTCGCGCGGCAGCGGCTCGGGCCCGAAGGCCTTGTGGGTGCGCCGGGTACGTATCGCGGTCTCGACGTCCATCGGACGAATGTATAGGCCGGTCGCTACCAGGCGAAGCGGCGACCGAGGAAGAGGACGCTGCCGAGGGCGAGGGCGCTCGCGCCGAGGCCGATGCCGATCGGGATCCAGGGGCTCGGGCCGGGGTTGTCGCCGGCTTCGAAGGGCGGCGCGGCGGGCCGGCTCGCGCCCGGCGCGGCTCCGGCTCCTTCCTGTGCGTCGCCGGGGGGCTGCGTGGGGATCGCGCCGAGGCCGGGAGGCGTGGACGGCGGCTTGACCGTCGATCCGCCGCCGCTCGCCGGCGGGATGCTGTCGGGGCTGCCGCCGCCGAACGATTCGAGCAGTTCCTGCGGCGTTCCGCCGGCCGACGGTGGGATCGACGGCGTCGCCGGCAGCGAGTCGCTTTCGGGGGCAGCGGCCGGCGGCGGCAGCGTCGGGGCCGGCGGCGCCTGCCGCGCCACCGGCGTCACCGGGAAGGCCTCGCCGGCGGTCGCCGCGACCGCCTGGCCGGTGACGAAGATCGGCGTCTGGTCGCTCGAGGACGAGTAGCGGTAGTGGCCGTCGTCCGCTTGCCGGGCGGCGAGGTATTCGAGCGCGCTCTTGTTGCCGTCCTTGGCCGAGCCGGGATCGGCGCCGACGGCGAGCAGCCCCTGTACCGCCCAGGCGGTCGACTGCGCGTTGACCGCGCCGGCGCCGCCGAGGGCGAAGCCGCCACTGGGACGCTGGTGCTTGCGCAGGTAGGCGAGCCCGCGCTGGGCCGCCTCGGTGTCGGGGATCGCCTCCAGCGCGGCCGACGTACTGTCGGCGGTGCTCGGCGAGCCCGGCGTGTCGCCCCAGCCGCCGTCATTGCCCTGCGCGTTGACGAGCCAGGAGATCGTCTCGTTCAGCCCTCCGGTGGCGCCGGCGCTGCGCAGCGCGACGATCGCGAAGGACGTCGTCGTCGGCCAGCCTTCGAAGGAGCCGTTGCCGCGCCGCCGCTTGAGCAGCGCTTCGACCAGGTTGCGCCCGCCGAAGGAGCGCGGGTCGACCTTCGCCCCCTGCAGGGCGAGGATCGTGCGGGCCAGCGACCCGGGGCTCTTCAGCTCGCCGGCGTGGCCGCGCAGGTAGCCGACCGGGCTGTGCCCGCCGCGGCCGACGTCGAGCGGGCTGCGACCGACCGACTCGAGGCCCAGCATCGCCCAGGCGGTCGTTTCGAGCGAGGAGTCGTCGCCCGGCGAGGCGCCCCAGCCGCCGTCGGAGTTCTGCTGCCCGGCGAGCCAGATCGCACCGCGGGTCGCGCCGACCCCGGCGGCCTCGGCGCGGGCCGGCAGGACGCTGACCAGCGCGAGCGCCAGGAGCAACACTGAGGCGACGGCCGGCGCGCGCCACTCGAAGCGCTCGCGGAAGCGGACCAGCATCCGCACCATCGCCGGTCCGGCGACCAGCGCGAAGCCGGCATTGCCGATCGCGTGGGCGGCGTCGAAGGGCACGGCGCGCGACTCGAGCGCCAGGAAGCGTTGCAGCGAGAGGTCCCCTCCATAGGTCGCCATCAGAGAGAAGTTCAGCAGAGCGCCGTAAGCGATGCCGGCCAGGGCGCAGACCGCCGCCAGGGTGAAACGATTCGCCCGCGGCCGGAGGAGCGCCAGCCCGGCGCCGAGCAGGCCGCACATCCCCCAGCCCGCCATCTGCCACGGCGTCCACGGTCCCTGGCCGAGCCAGAAGTTGGAGACGAGGCCGGCGAGGGCGCCGACGGCGAAGCCGGGCGCCGGGCCGAGCGCGAAGCCGGCGAAGATCACGATGTCGGTGGTGGCGACGACGTTGGGCAGCGCGGCGAAGGCGACGCGCCCGGCGACCGCCAGCGCGGCCAGCGCCGCGACCAGGGCGACGACCTGCGAGCTCGGCCGCGAACGCTCGTACCAGGCGAAGCCGCCGATCAGCACGGCGCCGAGGATCAGGAAGCTGGCGAGCTCCCAGCTCATCTGCCGGCCTCCGCGTCGATCAGCGCGGCGACCCCCTGCTCGGGCGTGACCACGCCGGGGAGGTCGAGGATGCGGGCGACCTCGGTGGCGAAGTACCAGCCGCCGGAGAGCACCTCGGCCGCGCCGCCGTCGGCGATCACGACGCCGTCGCCGAGCAGCACGACGCGGGCGGCGAAGGCGGCGGCGAACTCGACGTCGTGGGTGGCGACGACGACGCCGGCGCCGCGGCCGGCCAGGCCCTCGATCAGCTGCTCGAGCCCGCACCTGCGGGCGCGGTCCATGCCGCGCGTCGGCTCGTCGAGGGCGACCAGGCCCGGCAGCTCCGCGCCCTCCGTGCGGCCGGCCAGGGCAATCGCCAGGGCAAGCCGCTGGCGCTCGCCGCCGGAGAGGTCGCGGGGGTCGGCCTCGACGGCATGCTCGAGGCCGACGGAGCGCAGCGCGGCGCGGCCGGCGTCGCCGGGCAGCTCGTCGGCGACGCGCTCGCGGACCAGGTAGTCGCCGGGGCTCTGGGTCAGCAGGGCGATGCCGGCCGCCGCCTCCGCCCTGCCGCGGACCGGGTCGACCAGGCCGGCGAGGGTGCGCAGGAGGGTGCTCTTGCCGGCGCCGTTGCGGCCCATCAGGGCGACGCGTTCGCCGCGGCGGATCGTCAGGTCGATGCCGCGCAGGACGTCGGCTTCGCCGAGCTCGACCCACAAGGCGCGAACGGTTGCGGCGGGCGGGTCCTGTCGGGCGGTTGGGGGGGTCTCCGGCTTGCTGGATTTTTCGCCCGGAGACGTCGCGGCCGTCCGAGGGTGGTTTTCGGGCGAAAAATTAACGCCGCTGCGCTGGAGACCCCCCCAACCGCCCGCCACCCGCCCGAGGGGCGGGGTCGCGGCGGAAAGGGTTTGGCGGGCTTGGCGGACACCCGTGGGAAGGGGCTCCAGACCGGATAGGGAGAAGAGGCGGGCGGCGGGGGTCTCGAGGGCGGTGTCGTTCGACTGAGCCCAGGCGAGGAAGTCGGATGGGGCGCCGTCGAAGCCGATCGCGCCGGAGCTCATTGCGATCACTCGGTCGGCGGCGGCGAGGCAGCGCTCGAGGCGGTGTTCGGCCAGCAGGATGGAGACGCCCCACTCCTCGTTCAGGCGACGGAGGAGCCAGATCAGCTCGTCGCCGGCCACCGGGTCGAGCTGGGAGGTGGGCTCGTCGAGGAGGACGAGCTTGGGGCGGGTTACCAGGGCCGCGGCGAGGGCTACGCGCTGCAGCTCGCCGCCGGAGAGGGTGTCGACGGTGCGGTCGAGGAGCTGCGGGATCGCGAGCGCCAGCGCCACCTCCTCGACGGCGCGGGCGCGCGAGGCCGGAGCGTCGCCGCGCATCTCCAGCGGCAGGGCGATCTCGGCGGCGACGGTGGTCGAGACGATCTGCGTCTCCGGGTCCTGGGCGACGTAGCCGACGACCGAGGCGAGCTCGCCGGGGCCGGCGGCGATCGCGTCGATGCCGGCGACCTCGACGCTGCCCTCGATCTCACCGCCGTGGAAGTGCGGCACCAGCCCGCAGGCGGCGCGCAGCAGCGTCGTCTTGCCCGACGCCGAGCGTCCCGCCAGCACGGCGAACTCGCCGGGCGCCAGCGTCAGCGAGACGTCGTGCAGCACCCGACCTGCATCGAGCCCCAAATGGGGGTCCGATGCAGGTCGGGTGGCGCTGGAATAGGCGTAGGAGAGGCGCTCGATCGCGAGGGCCGGGACGGCGCGGGGCGGGGTTGCGAGCTCAGGCATTGCGCCTCCCGGCCGGCCGGCGCATCGGTGCAAGTCCGGCGAGGATCGCGAGCGCCGAGACGGCGAGCGTCGCCGGGGTCGGGTCGAGCTCGATCGTCGGGTAGGCGTGAAAGCCGTCGGCGCCCAGGAGCTTGCCGGCGATCGCGGCGAGTAGGACGACCGCCCCCGTCAGGTAGAAGCGGCGGTCGTAGCGCGAGCGCCGCTTGCTGCCTTTCCCCCACCCCTGTGTGGAAAAGGCAGCAATCGAGCGGGGCGGGTTCGGGGGTTGGAGGCTGTAGCCGCGGAGCTCCAGCGTCGCCGCGACGTCCACGGCTCGGTCCAGGGAGCCGGTGAGCAGGCGGCGGGCCAGGGCGGCGCGGCCGAGCGGCGCTGCCGCCGGGCCGCGCAGGCGGCTTGCTTCGCGCAGGCGGCTCGCGTCGGCGGCGGCGACGGGGACGAGGCGGGAGATCAGCGCCGCGGTGAGCGCCGAACGGCGGGCGACGGGACGCAGGGCTCGCAGCACCCGGTCGGGGTCGACGCAGGCCGAGTAGACGGCGAAGGCGACCATCGCGACGGCGGCCCGCAGGCCGATCGTCGCGCCGGCCGCGAGCGCCTCGGCGGTCACGTTCACCTCGCCGAGCAGCGGCAGCTCGCCGAGCCGCAGCAGCACCGTCTCGCCGCGGTCGACGACGAGCGCGTTGACGGCGACGATCAGCAGCGCCAGGGTGAGGCCCATGCGCAGCGCCACGCGCACCGCTCCGCCGGCGCCGGCGAACCGGCCGGCGAGCGCCGCGCCGAGACCGGCGGCGGCCAGGACCAGCGGGCTCGAGTAGAGGAAGGCGACCGCGACGAAGGCGCCGAGGTAGGCGACGGCGGCGCCCGGCGAGGCGGCCTGCAGCGGGCCCCGCCGCGGCGTGTAGGCGAACGGCGACCTCATCCCGCCCCCAGCGGAAGCGGCGTCTCCCGCCCGGCTTCGGTCGCCACCGCGTAGCGGTCTCGCAGGTCGGCGGCGTCGAGCAGGCCCGCGGCGGCGCGCACGCCACGCGCAGTCGCGCCGGTCACCAGCCAGACCGGCGCCGCGTCGAAGCGGCGGGTGGCGGCGACCAGGCCGGCGCCGGGCCCGAACCGCCGCGCCACCCCGCCGCCTTGCGCCAGCCCAACCAATTCGAAGCTTCCGGTGCGCCTCTTGTTCCCTATTCGAGCAAAAGGCGCACCGGAACGGCGGGTGGGGGCTGGGGCGAATTTGGCGTAGACGCCGCTCAGTTGCGGGCCGCGCTCTAGCTGCGCCGCGGCGGGGTCGGCGCGCAGGCGCGCCCAGGGGCCGACGAGGAGGCGGATCGCGTCGTCCGGAGAGCCCGAGGCGACCTCGACGCCCGCCCGTTCGAGGCGGGCGCGCACGACTCCGCAGGCCCCGCCCCCACCCCGGCACTCGACCGCGACCGGGTGGCGCTTGCCCTCGTAGCCGTCGGCGAACGGCTCGGGCCAGGAGCCGACCACGGCCGGCACGTACAGGGCGCGCGACCAGTCGCGGTAGTCCCACCAGATCGCCTCGCCGCCGCGCAGCGGGAAGTCGGCCGCGCCGACCGAGGCCTCGATGCCGTTGACGAAGAAGAACCAGTCGTAGCGGCGCCCGCCGCGCGTCGCTTCGCTGAGGCCGTCGATCGCCCGCACGTAGCGCCCGCCGTAGCTCGTCTCGATTTCCGCCTCGCGGTCGAGCACCCGCATCACCGTGTCCGATTCGGCTGCCTCGTCGCGCGCCGGGGCGCTCACCTGCGCGGCGCCGAAATCTCGGGTCACCCGCAGCGAGACCTCCCCCACGCCGGCCCCCGCGCCGAGGCCGCAGCCGGCGGTCGCGAGCGCCGCGCCAAGAAGCGCCAGGCTCGCGACCGCCGTGCAGCGGCGTCGGGACACCGGGTCAGCCCCGCGGGCACTTCCTGCCGACGCAGACCGGCACCCGGTTGGAGGGCAGCACGCCGGCGCCGCGGGCGATCAGCCTGCGCGGCGCGCGCAGCGTCACCATCGTGCGCCCGTCGGCGCCGGTCGGCGCGCTCGCGCCGCTCACCCGCACGCCGGCGGCCGGCTTCCTGTGCCCCTTTTCGTCATAGGCGAGCACCTGCACGCCGAACGGAGCGCCGGGCTTCACGTGGCGCCGCGAGCGCAGCACCAGCTCGTCCGGGTAGGGATACGGCGCGAGCGCCCAGAGCACCTCGTCGCCCGGCTTGACCTTTGCCGCGTCGCCGCCGACCGAGGGCGTCCGGTGGTCGACCTTGAGCAGCCAGGAGAGCTGCTTCGTCGCCCTGGAGCCGCCGACGTCGCAGAGACCGAGCCCGAAGGAGAAGGCATCGGTGACGGTGACAGGGCGCAGGGCGCTGCTGCGCCGCGAGCCGCGCAGCAGCATGCCCAGCGGGGTCGCTCCCGGCACCTGCGCGAGCTTGCCGCTGCCGCCGGTGCCGGCGCCGAAGCAGGTCGCCCGGGGACTGGTCCTGACCGAGACCTGGCCGGCGAGCCCGAGCGGGCGTTCGGCGAGCAGCCTGCCGCCGCTGCCGAGCACGCGCAGCTGCGCGACGGGACGCTTCGCCGCCGCGGTAGCGGCAAACGAGAGGACGAGAACGAAGGCCAGCGCGCACGCGGCTGCCGGCCGGAATGGAATGAGTCTTGGCATCTAAGCCACCCTTTCCTCGAGGGTTGTCATGGCTGGCCGGGGACAGGTCTCCTGGCTTCCGGGACTCGGTCGGCCGCACCTTCCCGGGGACTCTGTGTTCGCCCCCAGTGGCCGGCGCTCTACGCGCCTGCGGCTTCCTTCAGCCCGGTCACAGTGGCGGGACCGCGCCGGTTTCGCACCGGACTTCCCTTGACCACCGACCGTATGTACGCGGGCGAGTCTACCCGCCGCGCGGCGGGACGCGTCCCCCTATCGCGGTTTGACCGGACGCGGCGGCGACTCGAAGGCGAGCAGGCCGACGGTGACGGGAATCGGCTCCTCGCCGCTCTCCGCGATGCGCTGCTTGGCGGCATCGAACTCCTCGAGCAGCCAGTGGAAGACCGAGTCGACGCGCGAGATCAGCTCATTCCAGCCCTGCTCGTCGAGCTCAACCGGCGTGCAGGTCAAATGCCGGTCGCGGGACCTGGACATCGTGCCGGCCTTGAGCGCTTCCCTGCTCCGGGAATGGAGAACCTCGACCACCACGCCGGCGACCAGCGCCTGCGTGGCGTCGGGCAGTTCGTCGAGGGTGCCATGGTCGAAGACCGGAAATTCGGTCCCCACATAGAAGCGCTCGACCTGCTCCGGCTCGCCCCCCTCCCCCTCGGTTCGCGTCAACTCAAGCCAGCCGTACTGGACGAGCAGCTCGAAGGCCTGGCGGATCTTCGGCAGGGTGCCGCCGCCGTATTCGGCGTGAAACCGCCGCGGGCTCATCTCCCGGAGAATGCACTGCGCGAGGATCCTCGATCGCAGTGAATCAGCGTTGGCCTCCAACAAGCGGACCGCGCGCGGCCACTTCGCCTCGCTCTCCCCCTGGCCGTTATCTGACATGGAGCCTCCCTCGCGCTCTGTTTATCAGTGTCAGCACTGAGTGTAGACACGCCTTCGAGTACGACCGGAGTCCCCCGGAAGGCGACCGCTACGGCTGTTTCTCGGTGTCCTTCGGCGACTCGAAGGCGGCCAGCCCAACGGTCATCGGGATCGGCTCCTCGCCCGACTCGGCCATCCGCAGGTTGGCCTCTTCCTGCTCTTCGAAGAGCCAGTGGAAGAGCGCGTCGACCCTGGCGATCGCGTTGTCCCAGCCCTCCTGGTCGAGCAGCAGGGGGACCCAGGAGAAGTGGCGATCGTCGCGGGCGTCGATCGTGTCGGCTTCCATGGCGGCGCGAACGCGCCCCGCGAATTCCTCGAAGATCCCTCCGCTGATCATCTGCTTCATCGACATCGGTAGGGGCGCCCAGGTCTCGTCGTAGAAGACCGCGGGGTGATTGGCGACGTAGAAGTGCTCGACGGCGCCGCGGCGGCGTCCGCCGGTCTCGGTGCGAGTCAAGCGCAGCCAGCCATATTCGATGAGCAGGTCGAATGCACGAGAGACCCGGGAAATGGAACCGCCGCCAAATTGGTCGTAGAAGCTTTTTGGGCTCATCTCCCTGAGGTTGAGCTCCGTGACGATCTTGATGCGCAACTCGTCGGCCAACAGCTTCGCGAGCCGCAACGTGTAAGGCACATCGAGAACGTGTCTCCTGTCTTTCATGAAGGTCCCTTCACCGCTCGTGTTTCGCCGAGTGCAGACCTTAAGTCTAACTGGTTCTGTAACGGAACTGTCTGAGCTACCTTTCGGTCCGGAGCCGCCCACAAAAACGCTCTAGTACCTCAGAGCGCCCTCAGGTGGGAGGAGGTGATGAGATGAAACTGGCAACTGCCGGGGTGACTGCCCCTCTGTTCTCCATTTCGAAGAACGGCTAGGGCCGTCATCCTGCCCCGAGCCGCCGGCAAGCGCCGTGCGGTTCCGGGGCCGGCTTTGCTGCCAGCTGTCTGGCAGGAAATCGGGAACAAATCGCGATCCGGGCACAATGCTCCCCAGATTCGAAGTGAATAGCTCGATAAGTATTCCTACACTACCGCGCCGATTCCTTAACGCCCTGCCGGTTCTGGGGCCGACCAAGCGACATTGAAAGGGGCCTCGAGATGGCAAGCGCACGAAAAGGACAACGGAAGAAGCCTGCCGGCAAGGGCAAACGGGTCACACGCAAGCAATCCGAAGAGCGGGCGAAGCTGACCTGGGCGATCGCCCACCGGGTGCGCCGGCAGATCCTGCGGATACTGGCGGAAAGCGACGGGCCGCGCAGCCCGATGCAGATCTCGCGCGAGCTCGGCGCCGGGGTCAGCCCGATCGCCTACCACGTGACGATCCTGCGCCGGTTCGGCGCGATCGAGCTGGCCGAAGAGCAGATGGCGCGCGGCGCGGTCGAGCACTTCTACGACTCGAAGATCGAGGACGACCCGCCGATCGAAGCGCTGCTCGAGGAAACGCGACTCGCCGACGACGAGGACGACAAGTAGCCGTCGCGTCGGCGGCTGAACGTTCGTCCAACTTCGTTGAGCAGCGCGCCGCCGTGAGCATAGGCTCGCGCCCCATCTGGAAACCATGACGTTTATGGGAGGGCGAGATGAGGCAGGGACTGAGGCGGCAATCGCCGGCGCTCGCGGTGGCGGCGCTGGCGCTGTTCGTCGCGTTGGGCGGCAGCGTCTACGCGGCGAAGCGGGCGAAGATCAACGGTAGGGCGATCCGGGCGAAGTCGATCCCCGGCAACCGGCTGAAGCCGCGCTCGGTCGCCGCCAACCGGCTCAAGCCGCACTCGATCGGCGCCAAGCTGCTGAAGCCGCACTCGATCACGGCCGACCTGCTGAAGCCCGGGACGATCCCGGAGGTCGCCGCCGACGCGCCGCTGAACGGCTCCGACATCAACGAGCTGACGCTGGGCCAGGTGCCGAGCGCCGCCCACGCCGACGCGGCCGACACGGCGCAGAGCGCGGTCGACGCGCAGACCGCCCTCAACGCGGTCAACGCCGTCGACGCGCAGACGGTGAACGGCCACTCCGCCGGCTGCATGCCCGGCGCCCAGCCCTTCGCCGGCGCCTGCTGGGAGAGCACGGCGGGCGCCTCGGTCAACGCCCCGACCGCGGCGCGCAAATGCGCCGGCCGCGGCGGCGAGCTGCCGGGCGCGCTGGCGCTCGCCGCCTTCGCCGAAGAGCCGGGGGTGAACCTCGACCTGGAAGACGAGTGGTCGAGTGACCTGACGAACGTGTCCGGACTCAATGTCTACGGCGTAGTAATCGTCTCAGACGCCAGCGGTATCAATTCGGACCTGTCCAACCAGACGCATCCGTACCGCTGCGTAATCCCGCTGCTCCAGTAGCTCTATCCTCTGTCGATGCGAGTGGGCCCGCAGAGCGCCGCACTTCGCGCTGCGGGCGCGCTCCTCTCCGCCTGCCTGCTCATGCTGCTCGCCGTGCCGGCCGCGGCGCCGGCATCGGTCCGCCTCCACCCCGGCCGCGCGTCCGCCGGCGAGGCGGCGCGCACCGCCCGCCACTGGACCGCGGCGCGGATGCGGGCGGCGCGGCCACTCGACGCCGCCGGGCTCGCCGGGCTGACCGCGACCGCCAGCTTCGCCCAGGTGACGGAACCGAACGTCCCGCCCTACGCCGTCAACGGCCGGCTCTTCATCCGCCAGGGGAAGAACGAAGGCTTCTGCTCGGCGACGGCGATCGACACGCCCAGCCGCCAGCTCGTGCTCACCGCGGGCCACTGCATCAACAGCGGCCCCGAGGCGCCGAACGGGCACTCGGTCTGGTCCAGCCTGCTCGAGTTCGTCCCCGCCTACAGCGGCGACACGGCGCCCTTCGGCGCCTTCGTCGCCCACCGCAAGGACGTCTACGCGCTGAAACAGTGGGTCCAGTTCGGCAACCCCGACTTCGACGTCGGCGCCGTGGTGGTCGGTCCCAACGCCGAAGGCGTCAACGTCGCCGACGCGGTCGGCGGCGGGGTCGGGATCGCGACCGACCTCAGCCGCCACCAGGATTTCCAGACCTTCGGCTACCCGGGTCACAGCCGCTGGATGCAGGGCTGCGACTCGCCCTACGTCGGCGACGATGTGCTCAGCTACCGGATCCCCGGCCCGCCGACGATCGCGATCCGCTGCCACTGGAAGCCCGGCGCCAGCGGCGGCGGCTGGCTGATCGACGAAGGCACCCGGATCAACGGCCTGACCAGCTACGGCAAACAGGACGACAAGCGCCACACCTTCGGCCCCTACTTCAGCGCCCGCAACGTCGGCCGGCTGACCGCGGGGCTATAAACCGCCACCTCCTCCGCTTCGCGTCCGGGGGTGGCGGCTGCGCGCCATATCGGCCCCGCTCGCAGAGAATCAGATCGTGATGCTCGCTGATCAGGCTGCCGAATGCAGGTCCCGGTAGAAGCGGTAGTCGCGCCGGTCGGGGCGCAGGTTGGCGGCGAGGGCGAGGTGGTGGCGGGCGCGCTCGGTGTCGCCGGTCTTGGCGAGGGCGCGGCCGAGGCAGAAGTGGGCGAAGTCGTTCACCTGGTGGGTGTCGACGACCGCCTCGAACTCGGTTGCCGCGGCGGCGAAACGGCCGCAGCGGAAGTAGGCGCGGCCGAGCGCCTCGCGCACCGAGGACTTCTCCGGCGCCCGCCGCGCCGCGGCCTCCAGCGGCTCGGTCGCCTGCTCGAAATCGGCCTCCTCGAGCAGCTCGATCCCACGCCGGTAGAGCGTGAACGTGGAGTCGCCCTGCCCATGCTGGTCCATCGGTCAAGTGTAGGCAGGCGCTTTGACGGGGTCCCCCCGAACGCGGTAGAGGTTTGGTGCGCTATGCGGTTCAAACCTCTACCGCGCGGGCGTCAGGCGGCCCGCACCGCGGCGACGGTTTCGCGCAGGGTCTCGCGGGCGTCGTGGTGGGGCATCCAGTGCAGCTTGCGGCGGGCGTGCGAAGTGTCCATCAGCACCGGCCGGCGGACGGTCTCGATCCAGGCGGCCTCGGGCGGCAGGAAGGGCAGGAACGGGGCGACCGCCTCGGCGGCGACGCCGACCGCGAGCTGCGGCGCCGGCACCGAGTGCCAGCCGAGCTCGGCGGCGAGGTCGGAGACGGTCAGCTCGCCCGGCCCGGCGAGGTTGTAGACGCCGGGCTCGCCGTGGCCGATCACCGCGGCCATCAGCGCCGCGGCGACGTCGTCGTGGTGGACGAGCTGGAAGGGCACGCCGGGGTCGGGCAGGACGGGGCGCAGCGAGGGCGCCTTGCCGAGCGCCCAGCGCACCGGGCCGGGCAGCTTCTGCCCCAGGGCGAGCAGCGGCACGAGCTCGAGCAGCAGCGGCGCCTTCGGCCCGGCGACGATGCAGGGCCGGAAGACGAAGGCCTCGGTCCGCGAGCCATCCAGCGCCGCGTGCAGCTCGGCCTCGACCTCGGCCTTGTCGGCCGAGTAGGGGTGGCGGGCGGTGCCGCGCACCGGCTCGTCCTCGGTGAGCAGCGCGGGCAGGCTGCGGTGGAAGCCGTAGGCGGCGACCGAGGAGGTGTAGACGAGCCGCCTGGCGCCGGCCGCCGCGGCGGCCTCGAAGACGTTGCGCGAGCCGGTCAGGTTGATCTCGCGGCTCTCCCCCTTGCCGGCGACGATCACGAAGGCGAGGTGGACGACGACGTCGGCGTCGGCGACCAGCCCCTCGACCGACTCGCGGTCGAGGATGTCGCCGCGCCGGTATTCCGTCTTCTCCCAGCCCTGCGCGCCGAGGTCGAAGGGCCGTCGCGCCATGCCGATCACCCGCTCGACCTCGGGCGCCCGCTCGAGCGCGCCGATGAACGCCTTGCCGATCTCTCCGGTCGGGCCGGTGACTGCGACGGTCAACATTGCATGGATTTTCCCGAAATTGCGGCCTAAATGGAGACAGGGGGCGTCAAGGCACTGCTTTGTCACACAAAGTCTGCGCGATTAAGCAAACATGTCCGAATCAACAACTCGGTTCAACTGAACCCAGAGTCAGGAGGAGGACTCGTGCCTATGAGAGAAATGAGGGCGCTCTGGCATCCGACCAGAGCGCGGATTCTCGAGCTACTCAAGTCTGGCCCGGCTTTCCGGTCGCAGCTCACCGCGGAAGCCGGCGCCCCCCTTGCGGAGGTCGCCTACCACTGTCGGGCCCTCTGCGCCTCCGGCTGCATCAAGCACGCCGACTCGTCCGGCCCCGACGCCGGCGACCCCAAGTACGAAGCGCTCTAGGCCTCCGGCCCGGACGTTTCGCCCAGTTCGCGAAGCCAATCCACCTGTCAGGTGGACAGGAAGCGCGTTCCGTTGTTACACTCCGAAAATATTGAATAGTAACCGTGCTGTTCGATATTAAATACGCACCAGTACCTCAATCGGTTAGAGGATCGGGTTTGTAAGCCGAGGATCCGGGTTCGAGCCCCGGCTGGTGCATCGGCGCCGGGTTGCGTCGGGGTTATGGACATCGATCTCTTCGACAGCTTCGACCAGATGGGGGGCGGCGACGGCGGCCAGTCGCACTGGGCCCTGCGCGCCCCCTACCGGCCGCACGAGCGGTTCGACCTGATGCTGGTGCCGCTGGCGAAGGGCTGGCGTGAGGACCGCGCCTCGCTCGCGGCGCTGGAGGAGATCGAGTCCTACCCCTGGGTCGCGGCGGTCGAGCGCGGCGAGAAGCAGGTCTGGCTGCGCCTCGACGACGAGTGGGTGGCGCGCCGGGGAGCCGCCCTGGAGGAAGGCGCCGATGCGGTCGCGGGCTGCGGCGACGTCGCCGCCGGGCGCACCTTCGCGCTCAACTTCTGGGACGCCAACTCGACCAAGGCGCTGCACATCGGCCACATGCGCAACCTCGCCCTGGGCAACGCGCTCGGCAACGCGCTGGCGGAGGCCGGCGGCGAGGTCGAGCGGCGCAGCATCATCTGCGACATCGGCCGCAGCATGGGCGAGGCGATGGCCGGGGTCGTGCGCAGCGGCAGGTACCCGCAGGGCTCGGAGAACGGCGGCGGCCTGAAGAGCGACCACTTCGTCGGCTACTGCTACGCCGACTACGTCAAGAACGGCGCCGGCGGCGCGCTCGGGCTCGCCCAGGACCACCCCGCCGACTCGCTGACCCGCGAGGTCGATGTGCGGGACGACAGCGCCGACGAGCTCCTGCAGCGGGTGCTGAACGGCGACCAGGCGGCGCTCGAGCTGTGGTCGCAGACGCGCGCCTGGGTGATCTCCGGCCAGCGCAAGACCCTGGCCCGGCTCGGCATCCACTTCGATCGCGTCTTCTTCGAGTCCGACTTCCTGCCCGAGGTCGGCGAGCTGACCGAGCTCGGCCTGCAGGAGGGGACGATGGAGCGGCGCCCCGACGGGACCGTCGTCTACATGACCGGGCGCGAGGAGCTGGAGGAAATGCCGCTGGTGCGCTCCGACGGGGTGCCGACCCAGCACATGCGGGCGCTCGCCTACTGGCTGGCCGCCCCGGAGCTCGACGGGACGACCTCGCTGCAGATCTGCGGACAGGAGTGGGTGGCGCACATCACCTGCCGCCGCCAACTGATGGCCGAGCTGGTCCACACCGACAGCGGCAACGGCTTCCACCCCTACCACGACGTCTTCCACGGCATGGTCGCCAAGGAGCAGGAGAAGGTCTCCTCGAGCAAGCAGGATGCGCTGCTGATCGACCACCTGGTCGAGTGGGTCGAGGAGCAGCTCGAGGCCGAGCCCGGTCGCGCCGCGGTGCGCGGCGGGCACCCGTCGGCCGACCGCGTCGCCGCGCAGATCGCGCTCGGCTACTTCCTCCTGCACCCGGCGAACAAGCGGATCGACTTCGAGCCGGCGCGGCTGCTCGCCGAGGGCGACGCGCTGGGCTGGGACCTGGCCCGTGGCCGCGCCCACAGCCGCGACGGCGACGCGGCGGCGCCGGGCGTCGAGCCGCAGCTCGACCCCGAGTACCGCTTCGCCGTCGTCCAGGCGGAGACCTACGGCCGCATGGTGGGACGCGCCGCCCGCGACTTCGACGTCTCGCCGCTCGCCCGCTGGGCCTCCCACCTGGCGCGCTGGCAACTGGAAGCCGAGCGGTCGCCGCAGGTGCGCCGCGTCGCCGGCTCGACCCTCGACCGCGCGGCGCGCGGGCTCGGTCTGGAGGAGGCGGCGGCATGAGGACCCTGCTGGTCGACAACCACGACTCCTACACCTACAACGTCTTCCACCTGCTGGCCGGCGTCTCCGGCGAGGAGCCGATCGTGGTCGACAACGACGCGGTCTCCTGGCGGGCGCTCTCGCGCTGGGACTTCGACGCGATCGTCCTCTCCCCCGGCCCCGGCAGCCCGCGCCGCTGGCACGACTTCTGCGTCTGCAACGACATCCTCCGCTACAGCGAGATCCCGGTGCTCGGCATCTGCCTCGGCCACCAGGGGCTCGGCCACCTGCTGGCCGGCAAGGTGGCGAGCGCGCCGGAGGCGATGCACGGGCGGCTCAGCCGCATCCACCACGAGGGCGAGGGCCTGTTCGCCGGCATCCCGCAGGACTTCCCGGTCGTCCGCTACCACTCGCTGGCGATCAGCGACCTGGGCCCGGACGGCCATGTCACCGCCTGGGCCGACGACGGCGTGGTGATGGGGATCGAGCACCGCAGGCGGCCGATGTGGGGCGTCCAATTCCACCCCGAGTCGGTGGCGACCGAGCACGGCGCCCGCCTGATCGAGAACTTCTACGAGCTCGCCCGCCGCCAGCGCTCGCCGCGCTGGCGCGGCGCCAAACGACCGCCGGCAGCCGCCAACAACCGTGCGCGGTCGAGCTTTGCTCCGGATAGCGGCTCAAACCTCGACCGCGCACGGGGGGATGGCGGTGACGCCGGCGGGAGCGGCGACGGCGGCGGGAGCGGCCGGAGCGGGCTGCGGCTGCGCACGCTGCCGCTGGAGCCCGACACCGAGCCGCTCTTCGAACGGCTCTTCGGCGCCGCCGAGCACGCCTTCTGGCTCGACAGCGCCGATGCGCCGACGCGGCTCGCGCAGCGCTCCTTCCTCGGCACCAGCGCCGGCGCGACGCGCTGCGTGCTCGAGTACGACGTCGAGTCCGGGACGGCGATCCGCCACGCCGCCGGCCCGGCGACGACGCTGCGCGGCTCGATCTTCGACTTGCTCGATCGCGAGCTTGCGGGGCACGCGATCGAGCCACCACCGGCCGACCTGCCGCCCGGACTGATGGGCGGCTTCGTCGGCTATCTCGGCTATGAGCTGAAGGCGGACTGCGGCTCGCCTAACGCGCATCGGTCGGACACGCCCGATGCAGTGATGATGCTCGCCAACCGCCTCGTCGCCGTCGATCACGTGCGTAGAAGGACGCACCTGGTTGCGCTCTGCCACGGCGACGAGGCGGAGGCCGAGAGCTGGCTGGAGGAGGCCGAGGCGGCGGTGCGGGAGATCGTCGCGGCGCCGCCCGAGCCGGCCGTGCCGCGGGCGCTCGCCGACGGCCCGCGGGCCGAGCATGTCAGCTTCGGCTGCGGGCGCGGCCGTGAGCGCTACCTCGCCGACATCGAACGCAGCCAGGCCGAACTGGCGGCCGGCGAGTCGTATGAGGTCTGCCTGACCGACCAGATCTCGACCGACGCCGAACCTGACCCCTTCGACCTCTACCGGCTGCTGCGGCGCCGCAACCCCGCCCCCTTCGCCGCCTACCTGAAGCTCGGCGAGATGGCCGTGGTCAGCTCCTCGCCGGAGCGCTTCCTCTCGGTCGACCGCGAGCGGCGGGTCGAGGCGCGGCCGATCAAGGGGACCACCCCGCGCTCCGAGGACCTCGCCGAGGACGAGGCGCTGCGCGCCGAGCTGACCGAAGACGAGAAGACCTACGCCGAGCACCTGATGATCGTCGACCTGCTGCGCAACGACCTCGGCCGCGTCTGCGAGGTCGGCAGCGTCGGCGTGCCGGAGCTGATGATCGTCGAGGACTACGCGACCGTACACCAGCTGATCTCGACCGTCAGCGGCAGGCTCGCCGCCGACCGCTCGGCGGCCGGGTGCGCCCGCGCCTGCTTCCCCGGCGGCTCGATGACCGGCGCGCCGAAGGAGCGCACGATGGAGATCATCGACGAGCTCGAGGACGAGGCGCGCGGCGTCTACTCGGGGGCGATCGGCTGGTTCGGGATCGACGGGGCGATGGACCTGAGCATCGTCATCCGCACGATCGTGATGCGGCCGGGCCGGACGACGATCGGCGCCGGCGGGGCGATCGTCATGCAGTCCGACCCCGAGGACGAGTTCGACGAGATCCTGCTCAAGGCGCGGGCGCCGATGGCGACGATCGCCGAGGCGGTGACCGGCTCGCGCTCGCCGGAGGCCTGGTCGGTCGAGCTGGAGCCCGGGCGCAAGCGGGAGGCGGCGGCGGCGTGAACGTGCGAGCCGGGACGGCCGACGACGCGCCGGCCGTGGCGAAGGCGGTCGAAGAGCTGCTGATCGAGCTCGGCGGCGAGCGCCCCTCGGCGACGGCACTGGAAGAGGCCGTGCGCAGGCTGGCCGAGGATCCCGAGGCGGGCGCGCTGCTGGTCGCCGAGGAAGACGAGCGGGTGGTCGGGGTGCTGGCGGCGAGCTGGCAGTACGCGATCCACGTGCCGGGCCGCTACGGCACGATCCAGGACCTCTGGGTTCACCCGGAGTGGCGCAGCCGCTCGCTCGGGCGCGAGCTGATCCTCGCGCTGGTGCGGGAAGCGAGCGAGGCCGGCGTGCCGCGACTCGAGGTCGGTCTGCCGCAGGAGAGCTTCGCCCAGCTCGGCGCGACCGAACGCTTCTACCGCGAGAACGACTTCCAGCCGCTGGGACCGCGGATGCGGAGGCTGCTTTCATGAGCGCCGGGCTGCTGATGGTCGAGCAGCGCGGCGCCCAGCGCGAGGGGCCGACCTGGATCCTCGAAGGCGGCCGGCGGCTGCGCGGCATGGACGACCGGCGGCGGATCGCCGAGCTGCGCAACGGGCTCGTCTGCCAGACGGGGGTGCGCGCGCTCGCCGCCGACGCGCCCACCGAGGACGTCGAGCGGGCGCTGGCCGAGCTGCACGAGCCCGAGTACCTGAAGGCGCTGCACGGGCTGCGCTCCGAGCAGCCGGTGACGATGCCCGAGCTCTCGCCGCCGGGGCTGCCGCCCGACGTGCCGGTCAGCGCCGCCCTCGTCGCCGCCGCCCGCGAGGGCGTGCGCACGGCGATCACGGCGGCGGCCCGCCTGGTCGAGGGCGCCCGCTTCTCCTACGCGCTCTGCCGCCCGCCCGGCCACCACGCCGGGCCCAACTGGTTCGCCGGCTACTGCTACCTCAACTCGGCCGCGGCGGCGGCGCTGACCCTGCGCGACGGCGGCCTCGGGCCGGTCGGCATTCTCGACCTCGACCTGCACTACCCCAACGGCACGGCGGCGATCGTCGCGCGGATGGAGGACGTTCGCCTGCAGTCGCTGCACGCCTGGCCGGTGACCAACGTCGCCGCCCGCACGGTGACGCCGAGCAACGAGCGCGAGCGGGCGGTCGAGTTCAGCGGCAGCCCCGGCGCCGACACCTACCTCGACGCGGTCGAGCGCGCGGTGGCGACACTGGCGGCGGGCTGCGAGGCGCTCGTCGTCTCGCTCGGCTACGACACGATCGCCGGCGACCCGCACGGAAGCTGGGGCTTCTCGCCGACGATCTTCGCCCAGATCGGTCGCCTGCTGGCGGCCGGCGGGCGCCCGGTCTGCATCGTCCAGGAGGGCGGCTACGCGCTGCAGGCGCTGGCCTCGTGCAGCTACGCCTTCGCCGCCGGCCTGCTCGACGAGGCGGTGGTGGCCGCATGAGTCAGAACGGATTGGAGCCGTACCGCCGTCGGCTCGACGGGCTCGACGACCAGATCGCCCGCCTGCTCGGCGAGCGCTTCGAGGTCTGCCGCGAGATCGCCCGCTACAAGCTCGCCCACGAGATCCCGATGATGCAGCCCGACCGGGTCGCGATCGTGCGCGACCGCTACCTGGCGCGGGGGGAAGAGGCCAACCTGCCGGAGGACTTCAGCGGCGATCTGTTCGAGCTGCTGATCGCCGCCACCTGCAAGGAGGAGGACGAGCTGATGGCGGCGCTGGGGAGCGAGCGGCGATGACGCTGCCGCCCGGGCCGCGGATGCCGCGGGCGCTGCAGGCGCTCGGCTGGGCGACGCGTCCCTACCCGTTCATGAAGCGCTGCCAGGAGCGCTACGGCGACGTCTTCACGCTGCGCATCCTGCACTCCGGCACGTGGGTCTTCCTCTGCGACCCCGCCGACGTCAAACGCGTCCTCACCGCGCCCGCGGGCAGCCTCGGCGTCGCGCTCGCCAACCCGCTGCTGCTGCCGGTGCTGGGGCCGCGCTCGGTGATGCTGCTGGAGGAGCCGGCGCACATGACGCGCCGCCGCATGATGCTGCCGCCGTTCCACGGGCAGCGGATGGACGCCGACGCGGCGATGATGGCCGAGACGACGCGCGAGGTCGTGCGCTCGTGGCCGGCGGGCGAGCCGTTCGAGCTCTGGCCGCAGATGCAGGCGATCACCCAGGAGGTGATCATGCGCTCGGTCTTCGGCGCCGATGAGGCGCAGCGCCTGGGCACGCTGCGGACGCTGCTGCAGCGGCTGACCGCGGCGCTCAACGAGCCGGGGCGGCTGCGCATGGCGGCGGCGCTGGGGCCGCGCTGGCTGGCTCGCGAGGGCGGCTTCCGCGCGGCGATGGCGCCGGTCGAAGCGGCGTTGCTGGAGGAGGTCGACCGGCGCCGGCGGGCGGGAGAGGACGGCCGGCGGGACATCGTCTCGATCCTGATCGAGGCGCGCCACGAGGACGGCTCGCCGCTCGGCGAGCGCGAGCTGCGCGACGAACTGATGACCCTGCTGACCGACGGACCGACCTCGTCCTCGCTGGCCTGGGTGTTCGAGCGACTGCTGCGCCACCCGCAGAAGCTGCGCCGCCTGCAGGAGGAGGTCTGGGCGGGCGCCGAGGACTCCTACATGGACGCCGTGGTCAAGGAGACGCTGCGGCTCTGCCCGCCGGTGCCGGTGGTCGTGCGCAGGCTGCTGGAACCGCTGGAGCTCGGCGGCCACCTGCTGCCGGCCGGGACCGTGGTCGCGCCCTGCGTCTACCTGATCCACCGCAACGAGGAGATCTACCCGAAGCCGCGTCACTTCCTGCCCGAGCGCTTCCTCGCAGAGCCGCCCGGCACCTACACCTGGATCCCCTTCGGCGGCGGCACGCGGCGCTGCCTCGCCGCCAGCTACGCCGAGCTGGAGATGAAGCGGGTGCTGCGCACGGTGCTCAGCGAGGTCGAGCTGCGGCCGGCCGACGAGGACTCCGAGCGGGCGCGTCGCAGCGCGATCTCCTTCAGCCCCGACAGGCGCGCCCGCGTGATCGCCGAGCCGCGCACCCCCGTCCCCGCCGTCGTCCCGGAGCCGAGCGAGCCATGGCAGCCGAATCCGATCTACTCGTAGTCGGGGCGGGCGCCAAGGCCGCCGGGCTGGCGGCCAAGGTACACGCCCTCAACAGCGTCGGGCTGGGCCCGTTCTCGCTGAAGACGGTCGAGGCGACCGAGGTCGCCGCCTCCTGGAAGGGGCGCAACGGGATGACCTCGGGCGAGGAGCCGCTGGCGGTGACGCCGATCAAGGACATCGGCTTCCCCTACCAGAGCTGGCGCGAGTTCGGCGAGGCGGGCGAGGCGATCGATGACGCGACGATGCAGTTCACCTGGCAGCGCTACATGGTCGCGCGGCGCCGCTACGCGCGCTGGATCGACGCCGGCTCGCCCTCGGTGCGCCACCGCGACTACGGCGAGTACCTGACCTGGGTGCTGGATCGCGCCCGCGAGGGCGTCAGCCACGTCGACGGCCGGGTGACGCGGGTGACGCTGGAGGACGGCGAGCGCTGGGCGGTCGAGGTCGAGGGGGCGGGCGGGGTCACTCGCCACACGGCCGCGGCGCTGGTGCTCACGGGGCCGGGCGTGCATCGCGAGTTCCCGCACGAGCCGGCGGTCGCCGACCGCGTCTTCCACTGCGACAGCAGGCGCGAGGAGTTCGCCGAGCTGCCCGAGGAGAGCGCCTGCGATGTGGCGATCGTCGGCGGCGGCGAGAGCGCGCTGAGCTGCATGATGTTCCTGCGCGGCTTCCGCCCCCAGTCGCGCTTCACCGTCTACACGCCGATGGTGCCGATGAGCCGCGGCGAGAGCTTCCTCGAGAACCGCGTCTTCTCCAACCCCGACGAGATCGAGTGGGAGGCGCTCGACCGGACGACGCGGCGCGACTTCGTCAAGCACTCCGACCGCGGCGTCTTCGACCCGCCGAGCCTCGCGGCGATCGCCTACGACGACCGCTGCCGCTTCGTCATCGGCCGGGTCAGCGAGGTCTTCGCGGCGCGCGGCGGCGCCGGCGTGCGGCTGCGCCACCACTCGCCGCACGGCGAGGCCGGCCCGGAGCACGACTTCGTCGTCAACTGCACCGGCTTCGACCTGCTGGCGCAG
>Ga0102953_1000782_pt1 | contig 21059 bp, 18 predicted proteins | sample SalPon2A_C_D2_MG_FD_78509 | JGI IMG/M metagenome (GOLD analysis project Ga0102953, IMG submission 78509) | Soil microbial communities from South San Francisco under conditions of wetland restoration - Salt Pond MetaG R2A_C_D2_MG | ecosystem: Environmental > Terrestrial > Soil > Wetlands | place... | reverse complement strand
TGCCAGGTCACTTCTTTTGGGTACGGACTGACACCATCGTCAGCTAACCCATGATCAGCAGCAAAAACCAGAATGGTTGGTTTTTCCAGTTTTGGCGAAAGCGTGTTTTGAATTTGCCCAAGTTGCAACGCAATTTCTTCCAGTTGCCCCAAAGCCCCCGTTGGTTTTGTTTTTAAATCGATTTTGTGTTGAAGTTGTTCTTTTAATAAAATCATTTTATTGTCATTTAGTAGTCATTGGTCATTGGATAATTAGTCATTTGTAGGAAGCGGGAAGATGGACATGACGATCAATCCGACTTGTGAACTCGCAACCCGAAACTCATTGTCCTTTTATCTTCACCGGAATCCCAGAAACCATCAAATACACGGTACCCGCTTGTTTAGCAATGAACTGGTTCATCCAACCTTGCAGGTCGGCAAATTTTCGAGCCATTTCATTTTCAGAATGAACGCCCATGCCCAGTTCATTGCTCACCACGATCAGATCCATGTCTTGGGCCATGAACTTTGTCCATTCGGATTTGGCAGCCTCCAAGGCTTCTTCCAACCGATAATCGTGATCGTGAAAAAAGTTGGTCAGCCAAAGTGTGATGCAATCCAAGACCACTGTTTTCCCGGTGAAATCATGTTTCGAGAGTCCCTTTTCCTCCTCTACTGTTTGCCAACGTTCATCCCGGTCAGCCTGATGCCGTTTCACCCGACTGGCAAAATCGTCATCCCAAATGCGGGCTGTTGCCAAATAGATCGGGCGTTCTGAGCATTCTTCAGCCAATCGCTGTGCAAAGCTACTTTTCCCCGACCGGACGCCTCCAGTTATAAAAGTTGTGGTTGCCATGATTGAAAAAATTCCAAATTCCAATCCGCCAGCTGGCGGACAAATTCCAAATTGGCAGAAAGCTTACTTTTAACTCCCTTCAAATCTAAAAGAAAGCAAGAGGCCAACTGCTAGCAGCCGCCTCCTGCCATTACAACTAACTGATTTTCTTAACAAGTTGCATTTTATTTACTGTAGAAAGATAGCCATGGTTGGAGAAGCACCAACCGTTTTCTGCCCTTGCAATTCGCCTGCCGAGTTGTAAATCTTCATCAGTCCGGCACCGGTCACGCTTTCACCCGAAAACACATAAATATCGTTGTTCGATGGATTCACGGCGAGTCCTTTTGCCCCCGATATTCCCGTAATCAGGTTTTCCGAAGCAAAGGTTTTACTTGCTACATCAAATACGGAAATTGCTCCCTCTGACGCTAGAGTAGTCACATAAATTTTAGACATATCATTATTTGCAGCCATGATTGACGCATATTCGTAGCTAATATCGGCAAGCGGATATGTCGCCTCCAAATTATCATCAATTGTATTGATGTAACCCAGACCAGTGTTGTCTGATGGATCAGACCAGGTGTTAATAAGCGAAACGTACAAATTGCCGCCGTTATCTTTCAAAAAATAAGAAGTCACAGCAGGCATAGCAATATATGAAACAGCGTCATTGCTTAAATTGATGACGGCCACACTGTCTCTATAGTTCAGAGCCGCGTAGAGTTTTCCATTGGCAATTTCAACACCTAGAGGACCGCCGGGTAGGCTAATTGTATCTTCAACAGTCATCGTTTTGATATTGTATTTGGCAATGTATGAACCTGCCATCAGTTTCCAATCAGGATTGGCTCCCCAACACGAAACATACAAATAGTCACCGTTAGCCACACAGTCATGAGGTTTTGCAATCTTGTCGGTCACTCCGTTTCTAGATTGTTTAAATAATGGATCAACCGTAATAATCTGATCCGGAACATTGCCCATCATAAAAATCTGATCATTGTATGAATATGCAGATTGAATGTAGGAAAGCAGTTCATTGCCATTGTTTTGGTTTTGGTAATAAGAATTGGTCAATGCATCATTGTCATAATCATATCTGGAAATACTGGCTCCACCGCCATTGTAATTTCCAGAATTAATAATGTAGCAACCTTTCACCAACTCACTGGGAAAAGGATCAGGCGTTTCATCTTTTTTACAGGAATTAAGCACAGCCAGTGCAAAAAACAGAATTACGAAATATTTCAAAAACTTTTTCATGAGGATATAATTTGAGTTTTAATTAAGATTCAAATTGGTTGAAACGCTGAGTCGAAAACTTCGTCCCGGCATCGCGTAATAACGTTGATTTTGATAGTCGGTATTCAGCAAATTATTGACGGAAAATGAAAGATTAAACGGTTGTGTTCCAATGCTGATTTGGCGCACCAGTCCGCAATTAGCCAGAAAATACGGATCCAGTTCGTGGCCAAATTCATCGGAGAAACGGCTGCCGGTGTAAACGCCATCCGCATAAATTTTCCACTGCTGGTAATTCAGCATTAAAAAAGCATTGCCCATCTGTTTCGGCACATACATTAACTGGCGATGCGTCACGCCGGTTTCCGAAGCATTTTCGACAGCTTCTGCTGGGTTGTAATTGTAATTCAGTCGAAAATTAATGTTTGTTTCACCAACCCTCCAGCTGGAATTCGATTGAAATTCGATGCCTTTGCTCACCACTTCCATGAGGTTCTGGGCCTGCCACACGCCAAAGTCACGCCATTCAATCCAGTTTTTCACATTCATGTAAAAGGCGTTCAGCTTGATTTCCGATTGAAAATCACCTTGGCAAAACACATAGTTGGCGCCGAGTTCATAACTCATGCCGTCCTCAGGTTTCAGGTTCGGATTGCCCTGCGTTCCCCAGTAGCGATCGTTAAACGTGGGCACCCGGTAGCTCCTGGCAATGTTCGAAGTCAACTTCAATACAGAAACATCGTTGGTTAGCAAACGATATTCAGCCCCCAATGACGGCGTGCATGGAACCGAAAAGTTGGTCACGTATGATTGGCGCAGGTTGAGTGTCAGTTTCAGATGGTGCCACAGCGAATAAAAAGCCGAAAAATAAGCATCCAGATGTTGTTCAAAATCAATCACAGAATCAGAATAGGCATAAACATCAGGCACCATGTATTTGTATTTCACACCGATCTTGTAGCCCAGGTTTGAGTTGAAATCCTGCTGCACTTCCAGCTCCGAAACAAGCCGATCCGTAGCAATTTTCTGCACCGAAATACTATCGTACACCTGCATATCGTGCACATAGCCAACGCCCAAATGATAATTCAACTGGTGTTTGTCATTTTGGTATTCCGACCAAAACCGAATGTGTTTGTTATCTAGTATTTCAGGAGTTTTAAATCGAAGATTAGTCTGCATGTTCGGTTGAATCTGGTGCCAGTCGTGCTCCAGCCAGATCGCTGACTTGATGAACTCGTCTTTCTGAAAACGATAATTCAATTCCTGAATCAATCCCATATTTTCAATGGATGCTCCATGTTGGCGATCGTCCACCGCGCCGGGGTTTTCCACGTCGCCGGTGTATGGATTTTTAAAAGGGAAATCGTTCTTTTTATTGAAGTAAAACAAGCGGGTCACTGATTCTAATTTGCCATTCCCGGCAAACAGTTTGGCACCATAAAGTTGCTGTCCAAATGAACCTTCGGAAATGGTGGCTTTTAATTTAAGGCCATTTGTCCAATTGCTGTTCAATCCCAAATAAATAGCGCCGCCAATGGAGCCGGAACCATTCACAGCCGATGAACTGCCGTATTGCAAATCCACGCCATCAAATAAATAGGATGGGACTGTGGACATATTCGTATGGCCAAGCGTCAACGAGTTCACATTGATGCCTCCAAAGTTCACTGAAGTATGATCAGGAGCAGTTCCCCGCAACCGAATCGTGGACAAACCGCCTGCATCCGTTTTCACATAAATCGGTGTAAACTGCATCAGGATATTATCCAGCCCGCCCTCCGGCGTTAGTTGAAGCTGGTCCGACGGAATGGCTTCCACTTTTGCCCCTGCCTGGTATTTTTTATACGGAGCATAAGTCGCCACCTCCTTCAACAGAATGGTGTCGGAAAGACTACTTTTCTGTGCAAAGAGACTGCCCCCGGAAAGGATTAAAAATCCTGCGATAAAAATAAACCTTCTCATGACTAAAAAATTAGTATGAGCTTAGGATGAAGATTGTGAAGAATACGCGATTATTATTCACTAGCTTTATTCCCGAAGCTTTTGTTAAATACTCTAAAAGGTTTTGGCAGGTCTTCTGGCTCACCTCTCTTTCTGATGCCTTCCCATTCCGTCGAAACACGGACAGTGGCTGGAGTTTCAGAAAGATCATTCGAGGCTTACAGCTGCGGGTACAGCTCCGGATTCTAACCGGATTCCCTTTTGATCCTGTCCGGCAGTTGCCGGATCGTGGAACCAAATCCGCGACAAATGTAGGAATAAATTTGATTGGGATGGGGATTTTTTCTGACTATTTAAAAAGCTTGAGATAGTTTTCAAATGAATACATTCGACCTCGTTGGGCGCCGGTTACCTCTTTAAGAATCCCAATCCTTTCCAGTTCCGAAATAAGTTTATAGGCGGAAGGCATTGTAATCTCGGCTATTTGGCTCACTTTTTCTGTGTTGACCAGAGGTCTTTGATACAAATAGTTGGTAATTTTTTGAGCATTGGCTGCCCGGCTTCCCAAACGTTGAATCTTGATGTCATTTTGCCTCTGTAGTTGCAAAATATTATCGAAGGTAGAAATCCCTTTTTTAGCCGTTTCAATGATTCCGACCAGAAAAAACTTAAACCATTGGGCGATATCATTTTTCTCCCGAACGTTCATTAAATTATCATAATAGATAGATCGATGGCTTTCCATAAATTCTGAAAGATAAAGAATTGGCCGTTTAAGAATCCCTTTACTCACAAGGTAAAGTGGAATTAGCAAACGTCCAACACGCCCGTTCCCATCAAGAAATGGGTGTACTGTTTCAAATTGATAATGAACCAAAGCAATTTTTAAAAGTTCAGGAAAGAAAACATTTTCATTGTGGACAAATTTCTCCATATCGCTCATCAATTCAGGTACGGTTGTATGCACAGGAGGAATGAACAAAGCATCATTAATTGTAGCCCCGCCAATCCAGTTTTGGCTTTTTCTGAATTCGCCTGGCTGTTTCTTGTCGCCACGAACCCCCTGTAAAAGAACCTTGTGTGTATCACAAATCAATCTTGATGATAAAGGTAGGTGTTCCAATAACTTTATGGCAAATTCCATGGCCTTGGTGTAATTCTGAACCTCTTCCCAATCATCGCGTTTATCAAGTGGAATATCCTCCCTTTCCAATAGAGCTTCTTCCATGTTGGTCTGGGTTCCTTCTATTTTACTGCTTTGTGTAGCTTCTTTCAGAACGTGCATGCTGATGAATAAATCAATATTAGGAATATAGTTCGAATACATATCCAGCCTTCCTAATTCGCGATCTGCCTGACTCAGCAATTTTATTACCTCCATATTCTCAAGTTGCCATTGTCTGTTAATAAAAGTCGGCTGAAAACTTTTGTAATAGCCTTGATTGACATATTTGCCCGAACTAAACTGTTTCATGAGATTAGATTTTCTTAAGCAAATGTATTCCTTATTTAAGATTTCACCAAATTTCTTTAATAATCGGGTTCCTTATTTAAATTTTTTCCAGCTTTCTTTAATAATAGAATCGATTATTAAAGTTTCTACCGGTTTTCTTAAATAAAGCCTGTAGTTTTTAAAGCTAAAAGCAAATTTTTTGAAATAGGAAAATACTTCCTCAACATGACGGAGATTCCGAAACGATCGCGATAGCTATCGCGACGGAATGACATGGAAAATTGCTGGTTGCAGTACTTTGTCTATGAATTCTTCTTCAACGTCTTTTCGCTGACCAAAAACACCACCGGCTTTTTGGAATAGGGATTGATTTGCGTGACGACTGGTGTGCGATAGACTTTTTCGAGGGTGTCGAATGTCAGCACCTCTTCAGGAGTTCCTTGGGTGAAGATCCGCCCGTGGTTGATCAAAACCAAGTGGTCGCAATATTCAGAAGCCAGGTTCAGGTCGTGGATGACCATCAGCACGGTCAGTCCCATTTCCTGGTTCAGCCGGTTCAGCAAATCCAGAATTTTCACCTGGTGGGTGATGTCCAGATGAGCGGTGGGTTCGTCCAGCAACAACAGTTCCGGTTCTTGTGTGAGCGCCCGCGCGATGGCTGCCCGTTGTTGTTCGCCGCCACTCAGTTCGGTCATCAGTTTCTCTTTAAATTGATAGACATCCGTCAGCTCCATGTATTTCTGCGCTTTGGCAAAATCTTGTTTCGACTCGAAAAACTGGAACCGGCTGTGATACGGAATGCGCCCCAGCAACACGTAATCTTCAACGCTGATCTGATCACTATCGACAAACTGGCTAACAATGGCAATATTTTGTGCCCGTTCTTTCAAAGATAAATCGTGCAGGTGTTTTCCTTTCAGTGAAACCTGACCATTTAGGGTAGGCAATGCCCCAGTGATCCCCCGGAACAAGGTGGTTTTTCCCGAACCGTTCGGCCCGATGATGCCGGTAAAAGCTCCCTTTTTCATGCTGAACCCAATATCCGATAGCTTGAAGCCGGGGTAGCCGCAAGCAAAATTATCGATGTTGAAAAAAGCTTGTTCCATGCTACTTGCCTCCTTTTTTGCGCCCCATGAGCACGATGAAAACCACGCCGCCAATGATGCCGGTAATTACTCCGATGGGCAGTTCGTTGGGTGAAATAATGGTGCGGGCCACCACATCCGATAGCACCAGGAAAATGCCGCCTGTTAAGAATGAGGCGATCAACAAAAAGCGGTAGTCGGAGCCAAACAAAAGGCGGATCACATGAGGAATGATCAGTCCCACAAATCCAATGACACCGGCCACCGAGACACAGATTCCGGCCAGCAAAGACGCTAAATAAACAGCACACGGATCACCACATTCGTATTGATGCCAAGATGCAGCGCTTTTTCTTCACCCAAACGAAGGGCGTTCAACGGCTGCACAAACAGGTACGAAATAACCAACACCAGCAAGCTTGAAAAAAGCGTCAGTTTGATCAGAAAGGTATCCGGCTCATCCAGCGATCCCATAATCCAGAAGATGATGCCGTGCAGGTTTTCGGAACTGGTGATCGCCATTAAAAACATCATGGCCGATGAAGCGATAAAACTCACCATCACGCCTGTCAACAGCATGTTCTGAACGTTGATGGCGCCTTTTCGGGAACTCAACGTGTACACCAGAAAAATGATGAGGAAAGCACCGATGAAGCCGGACAATGGCAGCATGAAAGAGCCCATCGAAACCTGCAGACCAAGTACGATCGTTGTCGCAACACCCAACGACGCGCCACCGGAAATACCCAGCGTGAACGGCTCCACCAGCGGGTTTCGGTAGATGCCCTGCAATATCACGCCGGCCAAGCTCAAAGAGCCGCCGACGGCAATGCCCAACACCACACGCGGCAAACGGATTTTGGTGATCAGCATGTATTGGATGTTGTTTTCGTCGCCACCATGCAGCAGCAACCGGACGACATTGCCCAAGCTGATTTTCAGTTCGCCAATCGACAGACCGATGGCCACAGCACCCAATAAAAGTGCCAACATAACGGCGAGCGCAATCGTCCATTTGATGTATTTCCCTTGTGTTATCACTGTTTGCTTTTTTAACATGAGTGCAGCAGTTCATCAGTCCATGAGTTTGTGAATCGCCTTCTCATGAACTTCCTACTTGTATATCATCCCGATCAATTCATTCAATGCCTCAACAAATGACAATGGTGTCGGACTACAGGCATCATCTGCATTGATGGTAAAAACCTGCTTCTTCTTTACGGCACTCAGGTTGGTAAAGGTTTTCCACTCGTCTTTTTCATCCGCCCCCAGTGTCCCCATCAACACGACGACGATCACATCGGGATTGCGCACCAGCACAGCTTCGCGGGTGATGCTGCCGATCTTTAAGTCAGAGGCAATATTTTCGCAGCCCGAAAAAGTGATGAAGTCGTTCATGAAGGTATTGGGCACCACCGTGAACAATGGTTTGGCGCCAATCTGCATGAACATTTTCTGATGCGGGATATCTTTCGGAACTCTCTGCCTGATGCCTTCAATTTGCTCTTTTGATTTGGCAATGATTTCCTCGGCCAGCTCTTTTTTGCCCACTTCTTCGCCCAATCGAATAAACTGATTGCAAATTTCATCGAAGGATTTTGGTGTTTCCAATACCAGCACCTTCACACCCAGCTTTTTGAAGGTATCAATGGTTCGCGGACTCGACAGGGTAGTGGTGATCACCAAATCAGGTTTCAACAGCACCGCTTTTTCAAAGTTGACATCAAGTGCTGTGGCCACCACTTCGGCATGTGTGCCACTCTGAAGGTGACAATAATTCGTGCAACCAACCAGCAAATCACCGGCATGTAATAAGTACAGGTTTTTAGTGAGCGAGGGTGCCAAGGATATAATGCGTTTTGGATATTGCGCCATCGCCTGGCCAACCACCAAAAGCACCAAAATCAGGGAACTCAAAAATTTCTTACGTGTGTTCATCATTCAAAATCAGGCATTGTGCCTCAGAGAAATCGAATTGGCAGGAACCGTGTTCCCGACGATCTTTTTTCCCGAAGATCCGGTTAAACAATTTGCTCTGGCAGGTCTTCTGGCTCACCTTACTTTCTGAGGCCTTCCCATCCGGCAGTTGCCGAACAGTGGCCGGGGTTCAAAAAGTTTCATTAAGGCTAACAGCAGCGGGAACTGCTCCGGATTTACACCGGATTCCCTCATTAAGGCATGACCGAATCGATCAATAGCCACCAAAACGATGTAAAATTAGGAAATAAATTCGGGTTTGACCGCAAAGAACACGAAGGAGGCGAAGACCAATTTTCTTTAGTGCTGATCTTAATTGATCGAAGTTTGAAAAAAACGTTTTAAATTCTTCTAGAAATTGACCGATGACAATATAAGCTTTGAGTTATTTTATCTATATTTGATGTGCAAACTTGTATAAGGTTGTTTAAGGATATGGAAAAATATTTATCAATTCGACAAGCAGCAGAAATTCTTGATGTTAGCTCTGAAACGCTCAGAAGATGGGATAACAATGGAAAATTCAAAAGTTCCCGTCATCCAATTAATAATTATCGTGTCTACTCCGAAGAACAGGTTAAAAATTTAGTTGAAGAATTACAACTGGAGATTCAATACCGACCAAAAACCATGGCTAAAGAACCATTGGAACCTTGCTTTTCAAGCAATTATGGCAAACTTTATAATTATGACGCTATAAAGTTCTTGAAACAACTTGAATCGAATTCTGTTGACCTGATCTTCGCTGATCCACCTTACAACATCAAAAAAGCAGAGTGGGATACTTTTTCAAGTCAAAAAGAGTATGTCGACTGGAGCATGGAATGGATTTCGGAAGCGCACCGTGTGTTGAAGAAAAATGGATCTTTGTTTATTTGCGGATTTTCAGAAATTTTAGCCGATATAAAATGGTCCGCTTCTCATCTGTTTAAAGGCTGCAAATGGCTAATTTGGTTTTATAGAAATAAAGCAAATCTTGGAAAAGATTGGGGACGATCACATGAGAGTATTTTGCATTTTAGAAAATCAAAAGATTTCATTTTCAACATCGATGAAGTTAGGGTGCCCTATAATCAGCATACACTGAAATATCCAAAACGAACTCAAGCAGAAACGTCACAATATGCCAATGGGAATAAGAAAGAATATGTATGGGAGCCAAACCCACTCGGAGCTAAACCCAAAGATGTTTTAGAAATTCCAACAATTTCAAATGGGGCATGGGAAAAATATCCTCATTTAACTCAAAAACCAGTCGAACTTCTTCGAAAAATTATTCTATCGTCTTCCAACCCAGACAGCCTAATCCTTGATCCATTTGGAGGGTCAGGAACAACATTTGCGGTTGCCGAAGCCTATAAACGCAAATGGATTGGAACTGAACTGAAACAAGAATATTGTGACATAATCCGGGAACGTGTTAGCGACAACGAACATATCGACAGAATTTTCAATGCAAAAGACGAAAAAGAATCCAATAAAAGAAGAACTCAGTTAAGGGGTTAGCAATACTTTTAAATCATCTGAGATCAAATCCGAGAACTTCTTCATATGTCCAGAGTACGGCTGTTTACTAGCGTTCGGAGGAGGATCCAAGTAATACACCCCATCCAATTTGGTTAAAAACTTTGTATAAACCATGAACAACCCCGACACCAAGGTGAAACTGATATTATTATTCTCTTTTCGCTGGACGTCGTTTAGAAAAATCCCAATTACTTTTTGCGGATGTTGAACGAAACGCTCCAATAGGATTTTATCAATAAACATTTTACCCATCCGGTCTTTCGATGTGGTTTTAACAGAGACAACCACTTCCTTTTCATCCAAGCTATCAACGGTCGATCTTACTTTTTGAAATGGGGATAAAATCAGATCGTTTTCGCACTTATAAGTTTTCAATCCTTCATCAGTTTCATAAGGAATTTGAAGCACTAATTTCTTATTGGCAACACCAATTTCCGTAAAAATAACTTTAATCAATTCTTCAAATCGATTTCCAACATGTTTTCTTGCACTATTTGGATTTACAACCAAATCAAGCCCCGCCCCTATTGATTGCTGAATGGTATAAATCGTTCGATCTACAATATCCCTTTCCTCATCCAGAATAGTAGACCCAGCTTTGACCTTCCTGAAAACTTCGCTCAAACTTTTAAAAAATTGGGCAAAATCTTCAGGATTTTGAAGGAATAAATTCTTGTTTATTGGTCGGATAAATTTCGTTGTACCTGCTATTTGAGAAGAATAAATTTTGTAGTTGTTCTTTTCTTCGATACCGCTTAAAACATTTGGAAGATAATACAAGACTCTTTTGGTAATTTCTCCAAATTCGGCCAAAGTCCTTTTCGGTAATTGTAAATCTTTGTCTAAAGGAATCATTTTTATTTCCAAAGATAGTTTTTTTCAACTCATCTTAACAAAATTAAATCTCCACCCTTCACTCCACCTGAGCCTTCCCCTCTTTAACCTTACCACGTCGTTTGAAGGTGACAGAATTTAGCCGAACTTTCGCATCTTGTTTGTCTTCCACCTCGCTTACGTCGTAATTTTTATCGGCGTATCGGGTCACAACCTGGTATTCTGGATGCTTTTGACGGTCAGCATTAAACTGCTTAATTTTCTTTAGATTGAAGTTTCCTTTGAATGTTGCCTTTTTGGAGAATGTTGTTCCCGGCGTGTAAAAGTAACAGGATAATTGTCCGTCCGTTTCCTCAATCAACGAGAAACGCAATGATTGTTCGGACTGGAAATTTTGCCATTGGCTTAGAAAAAGAAAAGCACTGGTTGCATGGCATTGCGAACTAAATTCCAGGAACAAGGTAGATAGGCTTTCCTCAGGTGACTTGCTATTCGAAACGGAAACGCCAATCCATCCTTTGAAATACTTATCAATATTCTTTTGGTTGATAGCTGCATCCTTGCTACTCATGTTGACTTTGGTTTTTAAAATTCGACACATCCGAAAATTACCACTTTTCTGGAATTATCTTACTACCTGATGGAATTATATTTTTTAAAATCGAAGAAGTTATCGACGCAAATTCACGATGATAAATGTTTGAACCTGCTTTGGTATTTCATCTGAAAAAAGTACCTGGATTTCCAGTTTTACTATTTTTTGTACTGATCTCTTTCCTCATTTACCCGGCTCACATACAATGCTTTCAATTCTTTGGTTGGGTGTTGGCAGTAATAAATTTCACTTCCATCTTCTCGAAAATAGGGATTGTTTATTGTCGCCTTTAACATCACCTTCCCAAAATGCTGTGGCAGGAAAGTATCCGGGTTAAATCCACTCGTTAAACTGGAATATAACCATATGAAGTTTTTATTATTCAGACTATCTGGCGCCCAAGTCAGAAAACTATCATTCAGGGAGATGGGCTGCGGAAGATGATCCCTTTTGCCATAGAACAATACCGCGCCGGCTTGCCCGTAATTGTCGCAAAAGATGCCACAGTTTTGCCGTTCGTCAGGATTCAAATGCATGTAAATACTGTCCACTTTTTGCGCCAGCTCTTTCCAGCCGGTCATATCGGCCATGTCTTGCGGAAGATCATGTTTTCTGCCATCTTCCCAGCGATAATCTCCTTTTTTAAACGCTTTTTCAAACGAAATGAATGGCATACCGTCAACATAAAGAGAACCGTACAAAGCAACAAACATCCAGACCACCAAAAAACTAAAAACAACAAGTCGGAATTTCCGAATGTATTTCTCCGCAAAATAACCGCCAAACACAAACAAAATCGGGTAGATTCCCAACGAATAGTAAGATTTTCCGCTACCCAACATCAATAGCAAAGTCACAAAAAGAAAAGTGAATCCAAACAGGCGAAATGATTTCTCCGGTTTCACAAAAAGCAGCACAATGATTGCCCCAAGCCAAATCAACAGTGCTTGTGCGTTCATCATGAGTTGGTCAACCAGGAAGCCGGAAAGCTGAACATGCACCAGCTGACTTTCGCGTAATTCCTGCATGTGAAGCAGCACTGGCCAATGATGTTGGTATTGCCAAAGCAGGTTGGGCAGAATGATAGCGAAGCCAACCAATACGGCATAAAGAAATTGCTTGGTCCAGATTAGTTTTCGGTGTTGTGAAAGCAGCAATGCCAGGCCAAAAGCGGCATAGAAAAAAACAATCGAATACTTGTTGAGAAAGCCCAGTCCAAAAGCGATACCAATCCAAATCCACATGCGGGGATCGTTTCGATGAATCATCTTCAAGATAAAAAAGGAAGACAGCAGCCAGAAAAACTGGTTGAAGGAGACGGGTTGAAAAAGCAAGTTGGTGTGCAAATAGGCAGGTGACAACAAATAGGCCAGTCCTGCCAGAGCAATGGCCATTTTCTTGCCACCAAGTTCTTTGACAGCCATCCCAATGATCACGATGTTAGCAACCCCAATCATAGCCGGAAAAATGCGCAAGGCAAAAACGGTGTTGCCAAACAGAAAAGTCGCCAGATGAGCAATCACACCTATAAGTGGCGGGATGGAAGAATAACCCCACGCCAAGTGCTGACCATTGGCATAATACAAATAGGCATCGCGATGCAATTCGTAATTGTGCATTGTCACCAAATGAACAAGCAATTTTGCCACAGCCAATAGGATGATGAGTTGCCATTCGCGAGCGATTTTACCCGGGAAATTCAAGTGAGCCTGACGTTTTTCTTTTTGAAGCATAATCAGCAACAGATAAATTTCTGAAAACGTAACGCTAAATTAGGCTTTTCCAGGAAATCGTTCTGTCCAATTCTTGATCGTCATGAAGCTTGTATTACATGATTTTATTTCGATCGGGTGTCAATCCCTTAATCCACTGATTGACAACATATTCGTTTTTTCGAATCCATTCCCGCACTCCATCTTCCGGATCAACCTCACTCCGCATGTCATAAATCAGGCTGTTAATTTGTTTTCCCGATAGTTGTATACGTTCGAAGAAACGAACAACCTTAGGCAAGCGTTGTTCGATGCCCGATGTTCCCAAAGCGTAAATGTTTTCGCGGTCGCCAAAAACTTGCTTTGGATCGTCCAAAAACCGGACTTCATAGCGGTCGAACAGCCAATGCGGTTCCCAGCCGGTAATCACAATTTCTTCCATCCGTTTGTAGGCATCACTGAAGCGGCTGGTCATCTCCTTTTCAGACAGGTTTTTCAAAGTAACTCCGTCAAGGCCATATTGCTGAATGGCCTTACGAGCCTGAAACATGACCCCGGCAGTGGAATCGATACCCACAATTTGAATGTCTGTGCCTTTTAAATCTGAAATGGAATGAAATTTACTGTAGTTCGGCACGACTAAGCCGGTTCGGGCACCTGGATATATAATGCCCAATTTATCGAAAGCGTCGGGATGTGCTTTCAGGTATCTGGCGTGAGTTTTAGGAAGCCAGGCATCTGCAAACACATCAGCATTTCCTGAGGCAACGTCTGCATAAGCCGAATCCACACTGGTCAGTTTGGTGTGGACTTCAATTCCCATTTCATCCTTCAGTAAAATTTTTGCCAGGGTGGTTATTGCCACAGCCTCTGACCAGTCGGTATAAACCAACTTCACGGGCTGGTTACCGGTAGAAGTTTTCTTCGCTTGTGGGCTACAAGATGTCATCATGGTGATGATCAACACAAGTAATATACTGTTTCGAATTTTGACGGTCATAATATTCTCATTTTTTCAATTCGCTAATCAAAAAGTGCTTCCAAAAATCCGAGTGTTTGTTTTCGGTCTTTGACAACCATAACAGGAATGTTTTTCTCTACATCGGCCAAATCTTCCGACGTGCGGTCAAGAATGACGTTGGCCAATTCCGACTTCACTTTAGAGCCAATCATAATCAGGTCGGCCTGGTTGACTAAGCCATGATGATAGAGCAGGTGTGCTTCGTCATATTTCTTATCAAATACAAACGTGCATGGAATTTCTATTGAATCAAGCTTGAGCTTTTTCATAAATTTCTCGTACTCTTTTTCACCATGCTTGCTCATTTTTTGTTGCAATCGTCGTTCATCTTCCAGTGTATACTGGGGGAAATGACTGACCGGGATTCGGTAGGCATTCAATGCAATCACCTGGGCACCGGTGTAGTCAGCCATTTGAATGGCAGTTTTCATGGCGATCTCCGACATCTTTGAAAAGTCAACCCGAACCAGGATTTTGCTAATTCGTGGCGTCACCGTTTCACTCACCAAGAGCACCGATGAAGGGGTCAGCGGAGTGACCCGCCTGGGCAGTGAACCTGATCCAACGTAACCCACTTTTTTCCCAAAGACAGTGAGGTTGATTTTCTGATCGCGTGTGAATTGCAGCAAGGTATCCGATTTGAGCCCTTCTCGAACAACAACTTCAACACTTACGGTAGCCTTGTGTTGAAAATCCCGCTTTACATGGTCTTCCAGCTCTTCCTGAACAACTTTAACAACCGGTTTCTGCAGATCGGGAAATTCGTCGAATATCTCTGAAGGCAAATCATAGCTTTGCAGCAAGTGCAAGAAATAGATTTTCTTTGCGTTGGTATGTTCCACCAGGTAATCTGCATAGCGAATCAAAAAATCATCCATTTCAGTCAGATCCGCGCACACCAATATGTTATTTATCTTATCCATAATTGTTTAGCTTTTTTGTTCTTCTTTCTTAGGTTCCCTCCGTTTTACAATATCGGCAATAATTTTCTGGTAATCTTTCTGTTCCCTTTCCCGCTGTCGTTCCATCATTTCTACATGTTCGCCCCGAAGTCCTTTCATCAGGCTCCACATCATAATGATTAAAATAATGGCAAATGGCAGACCTGTTGTAATGGCAGCTGTCTGCAAGGCTTTCAACCCACCACCGACCAAAAGCACTGCAGCAACGGCACCCTCGGCCAATGCCCAGAAAATTCGCTGAGCAACCGGTGCGTCCAACTTTCCTCCGGCAGTCAGGCTGTCAACAACCAACGAACCGGAGTCGGAACTGGTGACAAAGAAGCTAGCCACCAAGACAACTCCAACAAAAGAGGTCACCATTGAAATCGGAAATTGCTCCAAAAGCACGTAAAGTGATGTAGCCACATTGTCCCGAGCTGCGGTAGCAATGTCTGCAAGGCCATTCAACTCCAAAAACATGGCGCTGCCACCAAAAGCTGACAACCACAAAAAGGTTAACAGCGTTGGAACAATCAACACCCCGAGCACAAATTCTTTCAAGGTTCGCCCCCTGGAAATTCGGGCAATGAACATTCCCACAAAAGGAGACCAGCTGACCCACCAGGCCCAGTAAAAAACCGTCCAGTTGTTTTGCCAATCCGATTGTTGATAGGTTTCAGTCCAAAAACTCAGTTGAAAAAAGTTTTGAACGTAGCTCCCCAGGTTTTGGACAAATGAATCAACGATAAACAAGGTTGGACCAACGACAATAATGAACAGCAGAAATATTCCGGCTAGCACCATATTGATCTCACTGAGCCGTTTCACACCGGAACTCAGCCCGGAAACGACTGACGCCGTCGCAGCAAACGTGATCAGAACAATTAGAATTACCTGCGTGGTAATGGTATCAGGTAGGTTGAATAGGTGAGCCAAACCGGCACTCACCTGTTGAACACCCATTCCCAGCGATGTGGCCAAACCAAAAAGCGTGGCAACCACTGCCAGCACATTGATTGTTTTACCTATCGGCCCGTTGATCCGATTTCCTAGTAAGGGATAAAACACCGAACTGACGGTCAAGGGTAATCCCCTGTTGAAAGTGAAAAAAGCCAGCGCCATTCCAACCAACGCATAAATGCCCCAAGCGTGCAAGCCCCAGTGCAGGAAAGTCAGCTCCATCGCTTCGCGGGCGGCTTCTACCGTTTTTCCTTCTGTCAGCGGTGAATTAACAAAGTGGTCCATTGGTTCGCCAACACTCCAAAAAAGGATACCAATACCCATCCCGGCACTGAACAACATAGCAAACCATCCTCCCCGTGAAAATTCAGGCTTGGCTTTCGATCCTCCCAATTTTATGTGGCCGTATTTGCTAAATGCAATGTACAAGACAAACAGCAGGAAAAAATTGACAGACAAAACAAAAAACCATCCTCCCGCATTGGAAATGGCTGTTTGCACGGTACTAAAAATCTTTTCCATCGGCGCCCCCACCAACAGGGTAATCGCAATGAAAAGAATGATCAAAATCGCTGACGGCCAGAAAACCGGGGCGTCAACATCGAAGTATTTTTTTGTGGATTTTAACTCGGGATTAACCTCATACTTTTCTTCTTGTTCTGCCATAATGCGCTTTTAAGATTTAACATCTTGGTAGAAGGGCAGTGGATTTTTAGCTTTCCACTCAAGATAGTAAAAATGCATGGTGTTTCAAAAAAAGTATTAAAAATCCGATCTTCTATAAAGACCGGATCCCGAAGTCGATTTCCTGAAAATTACTTCTTGATTTCACTGCGCTAATTTCTGCTTTCTCATGGAAACCAGTACAATGATCATCAACCTAATGATCAAGAATGCAACCAAGCCGAACAGCGGACCGACCAAGGCCATTTTCAAATGGCTGGCAAACATACTCGGGCTGATATCACCGGCGGCCTGAATTTTATCAAAAGCCTGAATTAGTCCAATGGTTCGCCCCAAATAGCCCCAGACTAAGCAGAACCAGCCAAATGATACCAACAGGGATTTTGTTTTTGAAAATTCAGCTTTGCCGGCAAAAGCCCTGATAAACAAAGCCAGGTTTACAACTGCAATTATCAGAATTGGGTACGTGATGTAAACACCACCATCGTTTAGGATTTGAGTAAAAGAAGGCATAATGTTTCAGTTTTATAGGTTAATACGTAAACAAATGTATTCACGATTCCATCATGATTTTTCTATTTGCGACAATCCAACTAAAGACGGTGCCGTATAACTATTTTATTGATCTAAAACGTAATATAGCTCATTTATTGAAGAAAGCACTCAAAAACAGGTTATTGACCGATAAGAAAACTCAAATCAAAAGAAATTACGTACTATTGCTCGTATGAATCTGCTTCGAAAAATAAAACCCAAAATACTTCTGATTCATTTTCTGCTATGGATTGCAGTCTGGTTTTTCTTCGCATACTTTTTCAGTTACAACAACGACAATACACAGTACATTCTCTGGTTTTCAAGCCTATTACTGCCATTAACTATTGGCGTAACCTATTTTATGGTTTACTTTTTGATCCCAAGATATTTGCTCACAAAAAGATATTGGCAATTCGGATTGTATAGTTTTTACCTGCTCGTTTTCACATCCTATGAAATCGTACTATTGCTTTACGGATGTCTTTATTTCTTATTAAACTTTGATGTCGCCAGCATGCCTCCGATGAGCAAAAATTTTACGTTTGTTCTGGTATTGGTAATCCTGGTCGTTGGCTTGGTGAGTTTCGTGAATTTGCTGAATAAAAACTTCAAAACGATTTCCTTGAACAAAGAGCTTGAAAACAAGATTCTGGCGACCAGTTTACAACTTCGCGAGCAGGAATTACATTACCTGAAAATGCAGATCCACCCACATTTTCTATTCAATACATTGAATACGATCTATGGTTTTGCCTTGAAACAGTCGAAACAAACGCCAGAAATTATCCTGAAGCTCTCCAACCTGCTCGACTATATTTTATATCAGGTCAGCAAGCCTCGAGTCAGTCTAAAAGAAGAGATTTTGCACATCAAGGAATACATTGAACTGGAAAAAATCCGGTTTCAGGACACCCTAAAGGTGGATTTCACAGCTGATGAAATCAACGAAAACATCCAAATTGCACCGATGTTGCTGATTCCGTTTGTGGAGAATGCCTTTAAACATGGTACGCTGGACGAAGGATTTTTGCGGGTTGAAATCACAGTTTCTGTAGTCAAGGACCAGTTACATTTTTCGATTCGGAATTCCTTCCTGAAAGATGGAGATGAATCCGAAAAGCAAGGCATTGGATTGGAAAATATTCACAAGCGATTGGAATTGAATTACAAGAAAAACTACGAACTTTCTATAGAAAAAACCGAAAAATGGTTCACTGTGGCTTTGTCTATTTTTAACCTAAATTGAACCTGCAATGGCACAAACAATTCAATGTATCGTTGTTGATGATGAACCGGTCGCCCGGGAAATACTGGAAAATCACCTGGGAAAAATCCAGTCTGTGCAGGTTGTCGCTAGTTGTAAGAATGCCCTGGAAGCCTTTCAAATCATCAATATTGAAAAGGTCGATCTGATTTTTCTGGATATCAATATGCCAGAAATCTCCGGGTTATCTTTTGCGCGATCGATCAATAAAAACATCAAAGTGATTTTCACCACCGCTTATCGCGAATATGCTGTTGATGGATTTGATTTGCAAGCTGTAGATTATCTTTTAAAACCCATTTCATTTGAGCGACTGATGCAGTCCATCACCAAATATCTGGACGAAAATGCGCCAGTCAAAGAATTTAAGCCAGTGGAGATTGTTCCTGAACGAACCGACTATTTCTTTGTTCGCGCTGATCGTAAAATGATAAAAATCGATTATGCCGAAATACTTTTTATTGAAAGCCTGAGTGACTATGTGAAAATTCACCTTTCCGATAAATCGGTTGTAACCCGGGAAACCATTTCCAACATAGAAAGTAAGTTGCCCCAAATTGAATTTATCCGCACGCACCGATCGTTTATCGTTTCCATCCGAAACATCGACTCGTTCACCAGCGAATATGTGGAAATGGGCAAAAAACAGATTCCCATCAGCCGGAGTTACAAAAAGGAGGTGCTGAGTAAATTAGAGGGTTTCTAATACTGATCAACCAATTTTTGAAACTCCTGCATCACTTTCCGGGTGATCTCCCCCGGTTTGCCATCGCCAATTTTTGTATCGTCAATCTGTGTAATCGGCATCAGATGCTTGGTCGTACTTGTCAAAAACACTTCATCAGCACTTAGTAGCATTGGCAGGCGAACTGGAGCTTCAGCATGAAGAATACCCATTTCGGCCAACAGTTCCAGCACCAATTCACGGGTCACTCCTTTTAGGATATTTTTTGCTGGCGTGACCACAGCACCATCTTTCACAATAAATACATTGCCGCGCGATGTTTCCTGAACGGTTTCACCATTGTGAAAAAGAATATCGGTCACTCGGGGATCAGTTTGTTCGTCCAACCAATACTGCCCAAACAGGTAATTGGTTGACTTCGCTGCGGGTAGAAAACGATCGAACTGTTTCATGATCAAATGGGCGCCAACTGAATAAAGCGATGGATTGTATGGTTTCATCACCGCTGGACATAGATACAAAGCACCTAGATAAAGTCCACCAGACATCGATTCATGCGGTAGTACAAAAAGTTTCATGAAGTAGTTTTCCAGATCATTGCGATCGATAGTCGCAGCAATAATTTCGTTCAAACGATCATCAAATTCGGTTTTCAACTTCATAACTTTCATGGTATTCTGAAAACGAGCTGCGTGTCGATCACCAAAAAATGGCTTTCGGTTGATCACTTCCAAAAACTCAAAAGCGCCATAGCCACGGTTAATGGAAAGACTCATGATTGGAATCGTAATTTCAGAAAGTTCCTGGTATTTGCCATTGTTGAAACCGATCATATCCATGCATTTTGAACTGTAAAATTACTAGAAATTTTTAGGTTTTGGCATTGCAACTAGTGGCTGAAAATGGCTCAGGAACGATATATATCTGTCCATTCAGATTTTACCTCGCCTGATTATCTTCATTTTTTTTCATAAGAAACTGATTTAATGTAAATAATAATCAACCCAAATTTGTTATATTTATTAAGCGTAGCAACACTCATTTAGAAAAATTGGTAGAATTTCTGAAGATCCATCAAAAGAATTAAATCAGAAAGAATTTGGATCGAACGAAAATCACTAGACCAAGAAAAAAGAATTTAAAATGATAAGAAAAGTACGGGCTAGGTTTTCAAAATCGCATAGCAGGGTTCGTACGACGTGTGGTTTATGCACGTTTCTTTACCCTCCATGTCGTTTCAGACATTAACGCGATTCGAAATCCTTACAACCCAAAGATTGGTGAACTTTGACCGTTCTGCTGACCGACGAGGAATCGATCTGTGTAATTCACATTGCCCTTGTCGAATCATTGAACGATCAACATCTTTTCCACCCAAGTGGGAAGGAGTATGGATGTCAATATAATCCTGCATTTAGCAGGATGAATAACCATAATGAACGCTACAAATGTTTGATTTAAAAAGAGGAGATAAACTCAATTACAAAGATTCAATCCTGGCTAATGTAAAGATCCCAACGGTTGATTCGATATCGAAGATAACATCTTTATACTGGTCAGAACATTGCGTTGAATGTTCAGCACCGGCTTGTTATAAAACCTGCCTGCTATATGCCGATGATGGCTTTGGAAAATGTTCAAGGTTTCCTTATGGCTTCAGGCGCATCCCTATCTCTGATAACAATCTGTATAATCACGCCATTCAGTTGAAATATAAGCAATGGGGAAAATTGTGGACTTTTTATAATGAACACTTGACTTTTAAGACTAAATCAT
>Ga0102953_1000781_pt1 | contig 21064 bp, 13 predicted proteins | sample SalPon2A_C_D2_MG_FD_78509 | JGI IMG/M metagenome (GOLD analysis project Ga0102953, IMG submission 78509) | Soil microbial communities from South San Francisco under conditions of wetland restoration - Salt Pond MetaG R2A_C_D2_MG | ecosystem: Environmental > Terrestrial > Soil > Wetlands | place... | reverse complement strand
CCACCGACAGCAGGATCCCCATGATGATGGTGATCGCCTTGGCCGAGTTGATGTAGTCGATGATATTGGCAAGGGTGTCGCCGGCCTGGAGGATTTTCAGCAGCGAGACGGCGACCGCCGCGCCGAGCAGCTCGAAAACTATGGAGACGGTGGTCGAGGTCGGCAGGCCGTAGGTGTTGAAGAGGTCGAGAAGGATGACGTTGGCCAGCATGACTGCGAGGAAGATGGTCAGCAGCTCCGGCATGGTGAAGAATTGCGGGTTGAAGATCCCCTTGCGGGCGACCTCCATCATGCCGCTGGAGAAGGTGACGCCGGCGAAGATGCCGAACGCAGCGATAGTGAGTATGACCGCCCGGGGCGCGACCCGGGAGCCGATGGAGGAATTGAGGAAGTTGACGGCATCGTTGCTGACGCCGACGAAGATGGCGAAGATGGCGAACAGGCCGAGGATGGCGACGCCGATCAGGAGAATCTCTGTGCTCATGATGTGTTAGTGTCCTTTCGGTCCTATGCTGCGTTGCCATTCGACCGCCTGCCACTACCCTCGAATCAGGCAAACGCACGGTAGGGTGAAAACCCCGCTTGTTTTCCAGCTTGCTCCCATCCGCTCCGGGCCTGCTGCTTCTGTCCGTAAAAAACCGGACAGACGCGAGAGGCCGTCCGGTCCGGATTCCTGTTCGAGCGGAGTATGAGGCTCCAGCGGCTGTTTTCCGGGGAAGAGTGGGAAGCACTTTTCTCCGGCGCAGGAATTGCTCGGATTGTGTTAGCCCTCTATAGAGCAGAATTGTTAGGATTGTGTTAGTGCGACATTAAATTACGCAAATATGAAGCGGCGCCCAGTCTCTTCGGGGTGCGCAACGCATCGAGGAGCGTCACCCTTGTCCGTCGGCCGGCGACCAGCCCGAGTAGGGATGAGAGGAGAGGTACTGGTTGTAGAAGCGATGGTCCTCGGTCACCTCCCTGCCTGCCCAGGGGGGCAGTTCGATATCCCATTCGCCCGGTTTCAGTTCGACCTCCGCGAGCAGCAGGCCGCGGTTTTCGCCGTGAAACTCGTCGATCACCCATTCGCGTCCGGCATGCTGCAAAGTATAGCGGGTCTTTTCGATCGCGTGAGGCCGGCAGAGTTCGAGTAACTGCCGGGCGTCATCGACCGGAATGGCATATTCGAATTCGAGCCGGCTGCCTCCCAGTGTTGGTCCCTTGACGGTGAGAAAGGCTTCCCTGCCGGCGAGGCGCACCCGCACGCTGCGCCCGGGGTCGTCATTGAGGTAGCCCTGGCGCAGCTCCTCGCCGGAAACCCCCTTCCGCCAGTCATCGCCGCCCACCAGGAATTTCCGTTCGATCTCGATGGCCATATCGGACCTCCTGATTAATTTCCGGAACACTGCAGGGCGCGCCGCCTCCCGCGGTCGAAAGCGGCGGAACGTTCCGGCAACTTGCATCGCCTCTTTCCGCCTCCGCTCCCGAGCTGCTCGGGTTCTATATGGTATTGTACTTGGAATGCCGGGAGATGGAGAGCTCTGACCGTTTTTTTACAGGATCACGCAAATAAACATTTTTTCAATCACCGAGCCCCCCGGGAAGAGGGAAGCACGCCCCCGGATTCCTGCTAGACTCTTAATCGGAGGTGCCCTCCGCCGGAGGGATGGACATACCCTTTTGCCTCAGGAGGCGGCCGCAGAGCGTTGGACGGGACGATTGGCGCGACATACCGGGGCGGGAACCGCTGCGACTTTGTCGTCTGGGCGCCGCATGTCGAGACGGTCGAGGTTCATCTTCCATCTTCGAAGCGGACCCTGCCCATGGTCCGGGACTGCCGGGGCTACTGGCGCACGACGGTGGAGGAAGTGCCCGCGGGCACCGATTACCTCTATCGTCTCGACCGGAAAATCGATCGCCCCGACCCGGCTTCCCACTGGCAGCCCTTCGGCATCGATCGGGCTTCGCGCGTCGTCGACCATTCCGCCTTTGCCTGGCACGATGGAAGCTGGGGCGGGCGCCGCCTCGACGAACTGGTCATCTACGAGCTGCACGTGGGAACCTTCACCCCGGAAGGGACCTTTGCCGCCGTCATCCCCCGTCTCGCCCAACTGGCCGAGTTGGGAATCACCGCCATCGAGCTGATGCCGGTCGCCCAGTTTCCCGGTGAACGCAACTGGGGTTACGACGGGGTCCATCCCTTCGCCGCGCAGGACAGCTACGGAGGGCCCGACGGGTTCAAGGCCCTGGTCGATGCCTGCCACGGGGAGGGCCTGGCGGTGGTTCTCGACGTGGTCTACAACCACCTCGGGCCGGCCGGAAACTACCTGCGGGAGTTCGGCCCCTATTTCACCGCCCGGTACCACAGCCCCTGGGGCGAGGCGGTCAACTTCGACGGCGGCGACAGCGACGAGGTCCGCCGGTATTTCATCGAAAACGCGCGCCACTGGTTCCGCCGCTACCATGTCGACGCCCTGCGCCTCGATGCCATCCACGCCATCTACGATTTTTCCGCGAAACCCTTCCTTCTGGAACTTGGCGAGGAGGTCCGGCAGCAGTCGAAGCAGCTGGAGCGGCCCTGCCTGCTGATCGCCGAAAGCGACCTCAACGACTCCCGGGTCATCCGCCCCCCTCAGGCCGGCGGGTATGGTCTCGATGCCCAGTGGAGCGACGATTTCCACCACGCCGTCCATACCCTGCTGACTGGCGAAAGCCAGGGCTATTACCGGGATTTCGGCCGCTGCGAGGACCTGGTCCTGACGCTGCGCGAGGGGTTTGCCTACGCCTGGCGCTACTCGAACTATCGCCGCCGGCGTCACGGCAACTCGGCCGTCGACCTGCCCGGCAGGCAATTCGTGGTCTGCAGCCAGAACCACGACCAGGTCGGCAACCGGCTGACGGGAGAGAGGCTGATTACCCTGGCCGGGTTCGAGGGGGCCAAGATCGCGGCCGCCGCCGTGCTGCTGGCGCCCTTCCTGCCGCTGCTGTTCATGGGGGAGGAATATGGGGAAACCGCTCCCTTCAACTATTTCGTCAGTTTTCCGGACCCGGAGCTGAACGAGGCGGTGCGTCGGGGAAGAAGGGAGGAATTCCGCTCCTTTCACTGGCACCGGGAGCCGGCCGATCCCGGCAGCGAGGCGACCTTCGAGAGCTCGAAGCTCTGCTGGCAGAGGCGGCACGAGGCTCCCGGCCGGGAATTGCTGGCCTTCTACCGGCGGCTTCTGGAGCTGCGGCGGGAGATCCCCGCGCTGCGCAACCTTGAGGAAAAATGCGATGCGGCGGTCGCCGGGAACGGAGGGAAGGCCGTCTGGATGACGCGTCGCGATGCGGACTGCCGGATCCTGGTGTTGATGAACTTCGACGAGGTAGCCTGCCAGCCGGTTTCTCCGGTGGCGGACGAAGGCGCGTGGGAGAAGCTGCTCGATTCCGCCGACGCCGCCTGGCTGGGGCCGGGGGCAACGTTGCCGGAGCGCATCGAGCAGGGAAGCCGGCTCGAAATGCCAGCCCGCTCCTGCGCACTCTACCGACAGCTGCCGTCTCGGAAAGGCTGAGAATTCCATGCGCATCCCGATCGCCACCTATCGTCTGCAGTTCTCCCCGGCATTCGGTTTCAACCAGGCCCGGCAGCGGCTCGACTATCTCGAGGAGCTGGGGATCTCAGACCTTTACGCCTCGCCCGTCTTCAAGGCCCGCAAAGGCAGCACCCACGGCTACGACGTGGTCGACCACAACGCCCTCAACCCCGAGCTGGGCTCCGGCGAGGAGTTCTCGGCGCTGACCGCCGAGGTCCGCCGCCGGAAAATGGGCTGGCTGCAGGATATCGTCCCCAACCACATGGCGGTCGACGGCGACAACCGCCTGCTGCTCGACGTTCTGGAGAACGGACCGGCTTCCCGCAATACCCGCCTGTTCGATATCGACTGGAGTCAACCCTACGGAACCCGGCGGCCGAAGGTCCTGCTTCCCCTGCTGGGGCGGTTTTTCGGTCGGACCCTGGAAGAAGGCGAGTTGCACCTGGAATACGGCGAGCAGGGCTTTGCCATCCGCTATTACCAACTGCGGATTCCCCTGCGGGTCGATTCCTACCGGGAGACACTGGAGAGCTGCCTGCGCCATCTCCAGCGGCGGCTCGGCGAGGAGCATCCCGATGCCGTCCAACTGCGCAGCCTCATCTACATGCTTGGCACCCTGCGCTTCGATACCGATCAGGATATTCGCTTCGAACAGACGGCCCTGCTGAAGAAAAACCTCTGGAACCTGCATGCGAAAAGCGCCGAGCTGCGGAAGACGCTGCGGAAAGTCCTGAAGGAATTCAACGGCAGGAAAGGGCGGCCGGAGAGCTTCAACCGCCTGGACAGCCTCCTGGCCGACCAGTGGTTCCGACTCGCCTTCTGGAAGGTTGCCACCGAGGAGATCAACTATCGCCGTTTCTTCTGCATCAACGAGCTGATCTCTCTGCGCATGGAGCATCCGGACGCCTTCGCCCTGGTCCACCGGCTTCCACTTCGCCTGCTGGGCGAGGAGAGGCTGAGCGGCCTGCGCGTCGACCATATCGACGGGCTTTACGACCCGCATGCCTACCTGGAGCAGCTCCGGGCCCTGGCGCCCGATGCCTACCTGGTTGTGGAAAAGATTCTCGCCCCGCACGAGGACCTTCCCGAATGGCCGGTACAGGGGACGACCGGCTACGACTTTCTCAACGTCCTCAACAGCGTTTTCTGCCAGCGGGCGAACGAAAAGGCCATGACGGGTATCTACGCCCGCTTCGTCCGGCAGAGCCCGGACTTACCGGAGATGGTGGTGGAAAAAAAGCGCCTTATCCTGGACCGGCACATGGCCGGAGATGTCGCCAACCTGGTGCGCCGCCTGCGCAGGCTGGCTCGCCGCTATCGCTACGGCAGCGACCTCACCCGCCACGGCCTGACCCGCGCGCTTTCCGAGATCATGGTCCGGCTGCCGGTCTATCGCACCTACCTCGCAGCCGGAGAGATTTCGCAGGCGGACCTGGATCGTCTCGGGCAGGCCCTGCAACAGGCGCAGGAAGAGAACCCCGGCCTGGTCAACGAAATCGATTTCATCGGCAAGGTGCTGCGGCAGGATTTCGATGCCTTCCTGGAGCCGGGGGTGCGCAGCGGCTGGCTGCGGTTCGTCATGCGCTTCCAGCAGTTCACCGGTCCCCTGACGGCCAAGGGGTTCGAGGACACCCTGCTTTACGTCTACAACCGGCTCCTGTCGCTCAACGAGGTGGGCGGGACGCCGGACCGCTTCGGCCTGGAGGTGGAGGAATTTCATAATTTCTGCCGGCAGCGCCGGCGTGACTGGCCGCACTCCATGAACGCCACCTCGACCCATGATACCAAGCGGGGCGAGGACGTGCGGGCCCGGATCAACGTACTCTCGGAAATCCCCCAGCGGTGGCGCCAGGCAGTGCAGGAATGGAGCCGGCTGAACCGGCCCCTGAAGAAGTCCCTCGGCCGCAGGAAGGTGCCGGATCGCAACGACGAATATTTCCTTTACCAGACGCTGGTCGGGGCATGGCCGGCCATGCCGGAGGAAGTTCCCGCCTTCGGCGACCGCCTCTGCGACTACCTGGTAAAGGCGGTCAGGGAGGCCAAGGTGCACACCGCCTGGATCAAGCCCGACCAGGCCTACGAAGAGGCTTTCACGGCCTTCGCCCGGGAGCTGCTCGACCCGAAGCACCCCTTTCTCGAACATTTCCTTCCCTTCCAGCGGGAGATCGCGTTTTTCGGCATGCTCAACTCCCTGGCCCAGACCCTGGTCAAGATCACCGCGCCCGGAATTCCCGACTTCTACCAGGGCTGCGAGCTGTGGGACCTGAACCTGGTCGATCCCGACAACCGCCGGCCGGTCGATTTCGACTGGCGCAGTACAGCCCTGCGGGAGGTGAAGAAGGGCTTTCGCCGGGACCCGGAGGGATTGCCGGAGGAGCTCCTCGATAAGTGGGAGGACGGCCGCGTCAAGCTCTTCCTGATCTGCCGCGCCCTGGAGGTCCGCCGCCGGTTCCACGTTCTCTTCGACGAAGGCGACTACCGGCTGATCACCGCCGAAGGCGCCCGCGGCGACCGGATCCTCGCTTTTGCCCGGACCCGCGGAACGAGCGTGGCGGTCACGGTGGTTCCGCGTTTTCCGACCGCCCTGGTGGAGGCCGTGAGGTCGCCGCTGGGTCCCGGGGTCTGGGGCGATACCCGGCTGGAGCTGCCACCGGCCGAGTGGAAGGAGGCGATTACCGGCAGGCCCCTGGGGCGCCGGGATTCGGTTCCGGTGAGCGAGGTCCTGTCCGGGTTCCCGGTGGCGCTTTTGGTGGGGAAGGGATGAGGTGGCAGGGGAGCTTAATTCGGTGTGATATAGGTATTTCAGCGCCGAAGATCGATGGATGGCTGCAAAGACAAACCGGGGTCAGGTGCATTGCCAGAATAGGTTCAATAAATCAGGGTTCGTTCCCAACTGGGGAGCAGGAGGCAACGGCCTCCATAAATTGTCCCCGCTTCCCGGTAGGGAGCGAACGTTGGTGTAGTGCAGCGGTTGGGGTGAAGTGCACAACGGGGGAGTTTGTTTGCAACTTTCCCGGAGAACGCGGAACAACGAATGAAAAGGAGTTCGCCATGTTAACCCTGCGCAAGTCGAAAGATCGTGGACACCACCAGGAGAAGTGGCTCGACAGCCGGCATACGTTTTCCTTCGACACGTATTACGACCCCGACCACATGGGCTTCCGGGACCTGCGGGTGATCAACGAGGACCGGGTCAGCCCGGACCACGGTTTCGGCATGCATCCCCACCGGGACATGGAAATCTTTACCCTTGTGCTGAGCGGGGCCCTGGAGCACCGGGACAACCTTGGCAATCGCGAGGTCATCGGCCCCTGGCAGATACAGAAAATCACCGCCGGAACCGGCATCCGGCACAGCGAAACCAATCCATCCACGACCGAGGAGGTCCACCTCCTCCAAATCTGGATTATGCCGGAGGAGAAGGGGCTTGAGCCCGGATACGTCCTCAAGGATTTCTCCTCGGCCCCCGAAAACCGGCTGACCCCGATTCTGACCCCGGACGGCCGCGACGGGTCGGTCCAACTGCGGCAGGACGCGGCCGTCTATCTCGGCCGTTTTTCGGCGGGCGGCTCGGCCGAATTCCGGCTGGAAGAAGGACGCCATGCCTGGGTCCAGGTGATCCGCGGCGAGCTAGCCGCCAACGGCCAGCGGATGGAGGAGGCAGACGGTGCCGCGATCAGCGAAGAGGAGATGTTGAAGCTAACGACCGAAAAGGGCACCGATTTGCTTTTGTTCGATCTGAACTGATTGCAGGGAGAGTCCGCGGCGGAACAGGGGTTTTCGACAAAGCGGTGCGGGAAATAACGCCTCCGGATTTATTCGAACCGGAGGCGTTCTGTTTGGGAAAAACTTTCCTCTCGCCCGCTCCTTGCAGTCGCTAGAGATGGTTTTCACAGCTTTTGGACGGTGAATCGGCTGTAGATGAAATCTGTTGCCATGGCCCGAAAAATATGGAATTCTCAAAAGTTGAGGCCGGCCGGCGCCGAAGCGTCGCCCCGGCGGAGTGTCATTCGAAATCCCCAACGGGGCAAGGATAGGAAAACATGGGTCTGAACGGGCGGAAACTGGGCATTTTCATCGTGCTGGCCGGGGCGGTGCTGGCGGTCTGGCTGGCGGCCGGCAGCCTGCGCGAGAAGGGCCCGGCGAGCGGGAAGGAAAAGAATGCGCGCGTGGCGCCGGTGGAGGTGGCGCCGATCGAGCACGGCCCGATCGTGTTGCGGCGCACTTTTACCGGGGCGCTGGAGGCTCGGGCCGAATTCGTCGTCGCGCCGAAGGTCGCCGGGCGGGTCGAGCGCCTGAGGGTCAACCTCGCCGACAGCGTCGAGCGGGGAGAGGTGGTGGCCGAGCTCGACAACGAAGAATTCGTTCAGGCCGTCGCCCAGGCCCGGGCCGACCTCGAAGTGGCGCGGGCGAACCGCGCCGAGGCGGCGAGCGCCCTGGAGATCGCCGAGCGCGACCTGGCCCGCGCGGCGAGGCTGCGCGAGCGGGGGGTGGCCTCCGAGGTCCAGTACGACGCCGCCAGGGCGAACCAGTTGGCCAGGAAGGTCCAGCTCGAAGCCGCCACGGCCCGCATCGCCCGGGCCCAGGCCTCCCTGGAGGCGGCCAACATCCGGCTCGGCTACACCACCGTCACCGCCGACTGGGCCGGTGACGACAACGAACGGGTGGTGGCCGAGCGCTACGTCGACGAGGGCGAGACCGTTTCCGCCAATACGCCGCTGCTGCTCATCGTCGAGCTGCAGCCGATCAACGCCGTGATCTACGTCACCGAGGGTGACTACGCGCGCCTGCAGCCGGGCCAGGAGGTCGTCCTGAGCACCGATGCCTATCCCGGCGAGAGCTTTCGCGGCCGCATTGAGCGGGTCGCCCCGGTCTTCCGGCAGGAGACGCGGCAGGCGCGGGTCGAGCTGACCGTCGACAACCCGGGGCAGCGGCTCAAGCCCGGCATGTTCATCCGCGCCGAGATCGTCCTCGATCGCCTGGCCGATGCGACCATCGTTCCGGAGAAGGCGCTGGTCCGGCGCGATGACGTCACCGGGGTGTTCTCGGTTACCGAGGATGGAAAGACCGTGGTTTGGCGGCCAGTGCGGGTCGGCATCCGCGAAGGCAGTCGCGTCCAGGTCGAGGGCGAGGGGCTCGGCGACCGGGTGGTGACCCTGGGCCAGCAGTTGATCGAGGACGGCTCGGCGATCATCATCCCAGACGTCGGCAGCAGGAAGACGCCCTCCTCCGGGGAGTCCGCAAAGCGATGAAACTGCCCGGTTTCAGCGTCCGGCGTCCGATCTTCACCACCATGGTCACTCTCATCGTGGTGATTCTCGGCGGCGTCTCCCTCAGCCGCCTGAAGATCGACCTGCTGCCGAACATCGAGCTTCCCACCCTCACCATACGCACCGAGTACGAGGGGGCCAGCCCCGAAGTCATGGAACGGCTGGTCACCCAGATCATCGAGGAGATCGTTGCCACCGTGCCCGGCGTCGAGGACATGACCTCCCAGTCCTCCGAGGGCAACAGCAGTGTCCGGGTCAGCTTCGTCTGGGGAACCGACATCGACACCGCGGCCCTCGACGTCCAGGCCAAGCTGGAGGACGAGATCAACGAACTGCCCGAAGAGGTGGTGCGGCCGCGGATCAGCAAGTTCGATATCGCCAGCTACCCGGTGGTCCTGCTGGGGATCTCCAGCAACCTCGACCCGGTGGAGCTGACCCAGCTGATCGAGAACCAGATCCGCTACCGCTTCGCCCGGCTGCCGGGGGTCGCCCAGGTCGACCTGTGGGGCGAATTCAAGCGCGAGGTGCGCATCGAACTCGATCCCGACCGGATCCGGGCTCTCAATCTCCCCCTCGACCGGGTGCTGCAGGCGATCCGCGATGCCAACCTCGATCTGCCGGCGGGGCGCATCGAGCAGGGACGCTATGAGGTGACGCTGCGCGCGCCGGCAGAGTTCACCAGCCTCAAGCAGGTGCGCGACACGGTCATCTTCGAGCGGGAGGGGGCGGCGGTCACCCTCGGCCAGGTTGCCGAGGTCCGCGATACCTACGAGAAGCTGCGGCGGATCGTCCGGGTCAACGGTGAGCGGGGCCTGCGGGTCGCCATCCGCAAGCAGGCCGATGCCAACACGGTGGAGGTCTCCCGCCGGGTGCTCGCCGAGATCGACGAGGTCAATGCCGCCTTTCCGCAGATCCACATCGTCCCGGTGATCAACCAGGGCAACTTCATCGAGCGCTCCATCGCCAACGTCGCCCGCTCGGTCCTCTACGGCGGCGGCCTGTCGATCATCGTGCTGCTCTTCTTCCTGCGCAACATCCGCAGCACCGTGGTCATCTCCCTGGCCATCCCGATCTCGGTCATTGCCACCTTCGCCCTGATCTACTTCGGCGGCTTCACCCTCAATCTCATGACCCTCGGCGGCCTCGCCCTGGGAGTCGGCATGATGGTCGACAGCTCGGTGGTGGTGCTGGAGAACATCTTCCGCAGGCGCACCGAGGAGGGAGAGGACCCCACCTCCGCCGCGGTGGAGGGGACCTCCGAGGTGGGCAACGCCATCATCGCCAGCACCATCACCACCCTGGTGGTCTTCCTGCCCCTGGTCTTCGTGCGCGGAGTGGCGGGGATCCTGTTCAAGGAGCTGGCCCTGGTGATCGTCTTCTCCCTGGTCTGCTCCCTGCTGGTGGCCCTCTCCCTGGTGCCGATGTTCGCTTCCCGGCTCCTCGCCGGCGGCTGGGAAGGGCGCGGGCGGGCGGCCTGGATCGAATCCCTCTCCCGCAGGGCCGATGCCCTCTTCCAGGGTCTGGATGCGGGCTATCGCAGCCTGCTGCAAAAGGCTCTCGACCATCGCGCCGCCACGGTCCTGGTCTCGGTGGCGCTGCTCGGGGCGAGCCTGCTGCTGCTGCCGTTCATCGGCACCGAGTTTTTGCCGCCGAGCGACGAGGGGGAGGTGAGGGTGACGGGGGAGATGGAGATCGGCACCCGACTCGATCTGGTCGACCGGCAGACGCGGCTCATGGAGGGGATCGTCTACGATGCCGTTCCCGAGTCGATCTCCTCGGTGGTCAGCGTCGGCGCCACGGGGTGGCGGCCGAGCGACGCCTCCCGGGGGGAGATCCGTCTCTCCCTGGTCCCCGCCGCCGAACGCAGGCGTTCCAATACGGCCATCGCCGCCGACCTGCGCCAGCGCCTTGAAGAGGCGGTGCCGGGGATGAAGATACGCACCCGGGCTCCCCAGGGGCAGTTCCTCCTCGAGCGCCTCCTCGGCGGGGACCAGGGGCTGACCATCGAGGTGCGGGGCTTCGACCTGCATACCCTCGACGCCCTGGCCCGGCAGGTGTCCGCCACGGTGGAGGAGGTCGACGGCGTCACCGATGTCGACACCTCGCGGGAGGCGGGCAGCCCCCAGCAGGAGATCCGGATCGACCGGGAGAAGGTCGCCGACCTCGGCCTCAGCGTCCGGGACGTGACGCGGGTGCTGGAGACGGCCGTGGCCGGGAGCAAGGCGGGCGAGTTCCGGGCCGCCGGCGAATCGTACCGCATCTTCGTCCAGCTCAAGGATGCCGAGCAGCGCTCCATCGAGGAGATCCTCGATCTCACCCTGGCCACCGATTCGGGCGAGCGGGTGGCCCTGCGCAACCTGGTCGATACCGAGAGCAGCCGCGGGCCGATCCTCATCGACCGCAAGGACCAGCAGCGCCTGGTGCAGGTGGAGGCGAACGTCGCCGGCCGGGATCTCGGTTCGGTGGCGAGGGAGGTTCAGGACCGGCTCGACAGGATTCCCCGGCCCGTCGGCTACGACCTGCGGGTGGCGGGCAACTTCGAGGAGCAGCAGAAGGCCTTCCGGGAGCTGGTGGTCTCGCTGGTCCTCGCCGTGCTCCTGGTCTACATGGTCCTCGCCTGCCAGTACGAATCCTTCATCGACCCGCTGGTGGTGATGGCCTCGGTCCCCCTGGCGGCCATCGGCGTCCTGGTGATCCTCTTTCTCACCGGGACCACCCTGAACCTCCAGTCCTACATCGGCTGCATCATGCTTGGCGGCATCGTCGTCAACAACGCCATCCTGCTGGTCGATCAGTCCGGTCAGCTCTCGCGGCAGGGGCTGGCGGTGCGCGAGGCGGTCTCCGAGGCCGGCCGGCGGCGGCTGCGGCCGATCCTGATGACCACCCTGACCACCATTCTCGCCCTGGTGCCGCTGGCTTTCGGCGTCGGCGAGGGGGCCGATGCGCAGGCACCGCTGGCGCGGGCGGTAATCGGCGGGCTGACGGGTTCGACCCTGATCACCCTGGTGCTCATCCCGGTGGTCTATTCCCTGTTTCATCAGCGCAAGGAGGGCGGCAAGTGAGACGATTCGACTGGAGAGCCGGAGCCGCCCTGAGCGCATTTCTGCTGATGCCCCTGTGCGGCTGTGCCCCGCCCGACCGCTGGTCCGTCTTCGAGAAGGCTTCGCGGTCGGCCGTCGCGGTCGAAGAGCCGATCCCGGTGCCCTCGCCCTGGCAGGAGGAGAAGCCGGCCCAGGAAGCGATGAACCTGCCGGCCGAAGGTCCCCTGGAGCTGTCGGTCGAGCAGGCGGTGATGCTGGCCCTGGGCAACAACCGCGACCTGCGGGTGCGCAACCTCGACCCGGTGATCGCCGGAACCTTCGAGCGGATCGAGAGGGGGCGCTTCGACCCCGAACTCTTCGCCGATCTCGAATACAGCGAAGAGCGCTCCCAGGAGACCGCACGCTCGACCGGCACCGAATTCAGCGTCGAGGGGAGCGACCACAGCATCGTCGCCGGCCTCCGCCAGGAGCTGCCCACCGGCACCGCCATCGAGGCGGCCGTCTCCCAGGAGCGCAGCATCTCCAACCGCGCTCCCGAGCAGCAGACCGCCCGTCTGGGGCTCAGCGTCACCCAGTCGCTGCTGCGCGGCTTCGGCCCGGCGGTGAACCTCGCCGAGGTGCGCCAGGCCGAGCTCGATACCGCCTCCAGCCGCTACGAGCTGCGCGGATTCACCGAGTCGCTGCTCGCCGACGCGGAGATCGCCTACTGGAATTTCGTCCTCGCCCGCGAGGAGATCGCCATCTTCGAACGATCCCTGGCGGTCGCCGAGCAGCAGCGCGACGCCATCGAGCTGCGCATCGAGGTCGGCATCCTGCCGCCGATCGAAGCGGCGGCGGCCCGCGCCGAGGTCGCCCTGCGCCGCCAGGCCCTGATCGATGCGCGCAGCCTGCTCGAGGAGCGCCGCCTGCGCCTGCTGCGCCTGGTCAGCTTCGGTTCCGGCGACCCGCTCGGGCGCCGCCTCGTCGCCGTCAGCGATCCGCGCCTGGAGCCCGAGCCGGTGGCCGACCTGCCCGAGCACCTGCGGCTCGCCGAGCAGATGCGCCCCGATCTCAACGAGGCCCGCCTGCGCCTGGCCCGCAACCGCCTGGAGACGGTGGTCACCCGCAACGGCCTGCTGCCGCGCCTCGAACTCTTCATTGCCCTCGGCCGCAGCGGCTTCGCCGACACCTTCACCGATTCCTTCCGCGAACTGGACGGAAATGCATACGATCTCACCGGCGGCATCCGGCTGAGTCATTTTCTCGGCAACCGCAGCGCCGAAGGGCGCGACCTGGCTGCCCGCGCCTCCCGGAGCCAGGCGGCCGAGGCGGTCGGCAACCTGCGCCAGCTGGTCCGCCTCGACGTGCACCTGGCGGCCAACGAGGTCGACCGGGCCGGAAAGCAGATCGCCGCCACCCGGGCGACCCGCGCGCTGCAGGAAGAGACGGTGCAGGCGGAGATGGAGCGCTTCGAGGTCGGCGCCAGCACCGCCCTGCTGGTGGCCCAGGCCCAGCGCGACCTGCTCGCCAGCAGCATCGCCGAGATCGAGGCGATCGTCCACTACCGCATCGGCCTGGTCCAGCTCTACCTCGCCGAAGGCAGCCTCCTCGAACGCCGGGGCATCCGCTTCGCCGCCCCGGTTTTCTGAAGTGCCTTTTTACGGCCAATCGGACAATTCGCGAACCGCCCCTCCCAAATCCATTATTTTCGCCTCTTTCCCCAAACCTCCCCATTCACACTTTCCTGCCGGCCCACGATAAAGCCTTCGACCGACAGGTATTGCCTTGGCCTGACGAACCGGCCGAAAGTTTCGAAATACCTGTTATCCTGTTTGCCAGGGTTAATTTTCGTTTATCCGGGTTGGGTCAATTTTTTGTCTCCGGGTCAACCTGCCGACAGCTCCTGGAGGGAAAAAGCCGATCTCTGACGCCGGCATTCTGGGGGCAGATGTCTTTTTTCCTTTCCAAGTGGCCGAAATGATGGATGAAAAATTTTTGGTCAAAATCAGTGCGCAGTGGCCCCGGAATTGCTGATTACATTAATCAGGTCACTCGGGAGGAGAGAAATGACAGACGGAAGCCAGGAATCTGATGTTGCGATAGCGCCGCTGGCCATGAAGACGGCATCGGGTGCCAATCTGTTGAAGGCGATCGGCCCGGGCATCCTGGTGGCCTGCGCCGCTGTCGGAGGCTCCCATCTCGTCTGGTCGACGCGGGCAGGCGCCGAATACGGATGGAGCCTGGTGGGGCTCATTCTGCTGGCCAACCTCTTCAAGTTCCCCTTCTTTCTCTACGGCCAGCGCTACACAGCCGCCACCGGCGAAAGCCTTCTGGCCGGCTACCGTCGCCAGGGGATCGGCTACGTCTATGTATTCCTGCTGGTCAATATTCTCACCGGCACCATCAACACCGCCGGTGTGGCCATGCTCAGCGGGGCGCTCTTTGCCGGCTACGGTTTCGCCGGCATGGAGATTCGCCATCTCACCGTCGCCATCCTCCTGATCTGCATGGTGATGATTCTGCTCGGACATTATCGGCTGCTCGACCGAATCGCCAAAATCGTGGTCATCGTGCTTTCCCTGACCACTTTTGCCGCGGTCGGCCTCGCTTTTCAGAGCGGGCCGGTAGCCGCTCCCTCCTTCGTTGGACCGAGCCCCTGGTCCTGGAGTTCCTTCGCTTTCCTGGTGATCCTGCTCGGCTGGATGCCGGCCCCCGTCGATCTATCGGCCTGGTCGTCGCTCTGGATGTTCAGCCGGCAGGAACAGACCGGCCATTTTGCCACGACACGGGAGACCTCCATCGACTTCTATCTCGGCTACGTCATGGCCGTGGTTCTGGCCATCGTCTTCGTGGCCCTGGGCAAGCTGATCATGTTCGGGTCTGGGGAAGCTTTCTCCGACAGCGGCATCGCCTTCACCAACCAACTGGTGGCCCTCTATTCGGCCAATATCGGCGACTGGTCCCGTCCGCTCATCCTGACGGCCGCCTTCGTCACCATGTTCAGCACCACCATGACCTGCGTCGACGGTTATCCCCGTTCCCTGGCCGCCTGCTGCACCCTCATCGCCCATTCCTCCAAGGAGCGCTTCCGGCAGATTCACCGCTTCTGGATCATTCTTTCGGTCGCCATCGCCAGCCTGATCGTTCTTCTCTTCGTCAAGAACCTGATTCAGCTGCTCAGCTTCGCCGCGGTAATCTCCTTTGTCACTTCTCCCGTTCTGGCCTACATCAACTTCAAGGTCATGAACGGCAACAACGTTCCCCGAAAAGACCGCCCGGGGCTCTTTCTGAGAGTCTTGAGCTGGACGGGACTGCTCTTTTTCCTGTTGATGTCCGTCGGTTTCGTCTACGTCAAGTTTTTCCGGGGATGATCCCGGGATTCACCCCTTGAGGCCGCTCATGTTCGAACTCACCCCGCTTGACCAGGCCATCATCGTCATCTATCTCGGCGGCGTTCTGGGGATCGGCCTCTGGGCCGGGCGCAAGGTCCGGGACCTGGAGGAGTATGCCGTCGCCGGCCGCAGCTACAACGCGCCGATCATTGCCGCCACCCTCTCGGCCTCCTTCATCGGCGGCGGATTCACCATGGGCAATGCCGAAAAGGTTTTCATCGTCGGCATGGTGAATGTCGCCGCCCTCTGGGGCTTCAGTCTCAAGGAGTTGCTGGTGGCCCGTTTCATCGCCCCCCGGGCCGGCCGTTTTCCCACCGCCATCTCGGTCGGCGACGTCATGGAGGTCGACTACGGCAGGACCGGCAAGATCGTGACCGGACTCTTTTCCGTGCTGCTTTGCGCGGGCATCCTCGGTGCGCAGATCGGCGGCATGGGCTACCTCTTCAACCTCTTCCTGGGACTGCCGGTGCCGACGGGCATCCTGATCGGCATGGGGATCATCCTGCTCTACGACACCATCGGCGGCATGCGGGCGGTGGTGGCGACCGATGTGATGCAGTTCGTCATGCTGTCGATCGGCATGCCCCTGGCCCTGATCCTGGGCGTCGCCAGCATTGGGGGAATCGACGCGGTCGCCGCACGGATTCCGGAGGGTCACCTGAGCTTTTTCGGCAACATCACCCCGGTCCGGTTCTGCTCCCTTTTTCTCACCTTCCTGCTGGGTGAGACCCTGGTTCCCCCCTACGTTCGCCGACTGTTCATCAGCAAGGATGTCGGATCTCTCTGCCGGGGGACGCTCTGGAGCGGTCTCTACTCGATCCCCTTCTTCGCCATCACCGGTGCCCTCGGCCTGGTCGCCCTGGCCCTCAAACCCACTCTCAATCCCAACCTGTCGATTCCCTACGTGGTGGAGTCCGTTCTGCCGATAGGGTTGCGGGGCCTGGTCATCGCCGGCATCATCGCCGTGGTCATGTCCTCGGCCGACTCCTTTCTCAACAGCGCGTCGGTCGCCTTCGTCAACGACATCATCAATCCCCTGCGCCGGGAAAGGCTCAGTGAGAGGAAGGGCTTGCTCTACGCCCGCCTCGCCACCCTGGTGACCGGCTCGCTGGCGATCGTCTTCGCCATCCGCATCCGGAGCCTGCTCGACATCCTGATCTATGCCTACAACTTCTGGTCTCCGATCATCCTGGTCCCGCTGGCGGCCACCCTGCTCGGGGTGAAAACCTCCCCCCGCGCTTTCTTCGCCGGGGCGGCGGCGGGCATATTCGGGGTCTTCGCCTGGAACGGCCTGCTCGACGCACCCGGCGGATTCGATGGACTGCTGGTCGGAGTATTCGCCAACTTCGTCGCCTTCGGTACGGTCAACCGGCTGACCGGGACCAGCCGTCCCGCCGGTGCCGATTTGCCAGGCCGACCCTACCCACGGGCCGTTGCTGTTCCGGAATCGGACCCCCCTTCCGGTGGTGAGGATCAATAAATGGAGAGTTTCCCTTGCAGGGCGGGAGGGATTAACAACGGCCGGTGAAGGCTGGGAGACACAAGGGAATCGTAACGGCGGAATTCAGAATGGATACGATGATGCCTCAAAACTGGTTGAGATCCCTGGCGGGCTTGGTTCTTCTGATTCTCCTGCTGTTGACGGCGGGTTGTCTGCCCGACCTGGCGCAGCGGGAGATTTACGACCTGGAGTGGATGCCGCAGGAGCCGGCTGCCTACCTCGATCCTGCCACCTCGGACCAGCCGCTCGTCGCTCCCGAACGGAAAGAGGAAATGGCCGCGGACTTTCTGGAGCGGTTCTTCCTTGCCTGGCACACCGACGCGCCGCTGGAGAGTACCCGCCACCCCTTCTGGGCCGTCGACTGGATTGGGGAGAATGAGGTCTTTGCCGAGAACCTGCGCCCGACAGGGCCCGGGCGGCTCCGGGAACTGATCGAACAGGCCCAACCGCAATCCTATCCCAGCCTCGACCGGCGGGCCGTGACGGTGCGCCGCTGCGACCTGCGGGCGCTGCCGACCCGCCGACCCCTTTTCAACGATCCCCGCGAGGCGGGCGAAGGCTTCCCCTTCGACAACTTGCAGCATGCGGTACTCCAGGCCGACACCCCGGTGCATGTGACGCATCGCAGCAGGGATGGAGCCTGGGTCTTCGTCGAAACATCGCTGGTCTACGGCTGGATGCCGGTGACGTACCTCGCCTGGGTCGATGACGATTTGGTCCGTGCCTTTGAAACCGGCTGCTACGTGGCTCTCACCCAAGACAACGTGGCGGTTCTCGACGACGGCGGGATCTATCGTTTCAGCGCCGGGATCGGGACGCTTCTGCCCGTAGTCGACACCGGCCCGGAAGGATACCGGGTTCTTCTCGCGGTTGCGGACGAGAACCGGAAGGCGCTTTTGGCGAAGGCGACGATCCCCTTCGAACGCGGGGAGATCTTTCCCCTGCCGCTGACGTCCCGGCGCCTCGCCAGCCTGGCGAGGCGGATGGTGGGAGAGCCTTACGGCTGGGGGGAGAGCTTCGGGAACCGGGACTGCTCGGCCACGATTCGGGATCTTTTCGCTCCTTTCGGCCTCTGGCTGCCGCGCAATTCCGCCGATCAGGCCCGCGTCGGGACGGTGATCCCCCTCTCCGACCTGACTCCTTCCCGGCGCGAGGAGCGCCTGCTCGCGGAAGGGGTTCCGTTTCTGACTCTGGTACGAATTCCCGGCCACATCATGCTTTACATCGGAGAGCGCGACGGGCGCGCCGCAGTGCTCCATACGATGTGGGGCCTGCGCACGAGAAGCTTTTCCGGCAGGGAAGGGCGCTGGATCGTCGGCAGGACGGTGATCACAACACTGGAGCCGGGCTCGGAGATGGATGGTCTCTTCCGCGGGATCGGCAGTCTGCGCGATCGCGTCGAGAGCATGAATATCCTCGCTCCTTCGGACGACTCCGGGGAGCGCAACGAAACAAGGAGGGTGGATGAATGAAAAAACTGCTGATCACGTTGCTGCTTCTCTCCGGAGCGGGCTTCTTCGGATCGCACCCGGCGATCTGCGCCGAGCGCGACACGTTGGTGCAGGTCGCCACCATCGATGCTCTGCTCGGCGGGCTTTACGACGGGGTGGCCACCGTCGGCTCGCTCAAGAGCCGGGGCGACCTGGGGATCGGCACCTTCGATGCCCTTGACGGCGAGATGGTCGTTCTCGACGGCCGTATCTACCGGGTGGGCGCCGACGGGCGGGCCATCACCGTCCCCGACGGGGAGACCACCCCCTTCGCAGCCGTAACCTTTTTCCACCCCGACCGGGAGGTTCCCATCTCCGCCGGAACGGATCTGCAGTCTTTAATCGCCCTCGCCGATGCCGCCGAACCTTCGCCCAATCTCTTCTACGCCTTTCGCCTGGAGGGACACTTCAAGGCGGTCCGCACCCGCAGCGTCCCGAGGCAGCGGAAACCCTATCGACCTCTTGTGGAGGTTGTGAAGGATCAATCGGTCTTCGACTTTCAGGACGTGGAGGGGGTCCTGGTCGGCTTCTACTGTCCCCCCTTCATCAAGGGAATCAACGTTCCCGGCTACCATCTCCATTTTCTCACCGCCGACCGCAAAGCGGGCGGGCATGTTCTCGCCTTCACCGTCGACCGGGCCGTGCTGAAGATCGACACCCTGAATCGCTTCATTCTCCAGCTTCCCGAAAGCGAGGGGTTCGCGAAGGTCGATCTTCAGCGGGACCGTAAGTCCGAGCTCGAAAGGGTGGAGAAATGACGATGCCGGGACGTCACGGCACCTTCCGCTCCGTGGCCCTGTTCCTGGCGGTCCTTCTGAACCTGGCCCTGGCAGCCGTCGTCCAGGCGGCACCGAATGCCCTTTTGAGCGGTGAAGCGGTCTACCTCATCCAGCTCGAGGGCGCCCCCCTGGCCACCTACAAGGGGACGGTGAAGGGGATGGCTGCCACCGGTCCCAGTGTCACCGGCACGGGCAAGCTCGATACGCGTAGCGCCACGGCACGGATTTATGCCGCCCATCTGGGGCAAAAGAATGGGCGATTCCCCCGTGCCGCTGGCCGCCAGTAACGGTGGGGGTGCAGTCAAATCCCTTTCCGTTTCCTTCCCCCAGGCCGGAATCTGGTGGATCGCGGTTCACAATCCCATTTCCGGTCGGCTGGCCGATCCCTTCACCCTGCACTACGGGGTAGTCTCGGCGGCGCCCGACCGGACGGACGGCTCCCCTTTCGGCCTGACTTTCGACTGGAACCTGCCCGGCACGGTCTCGGGCGACCACTGGTACGGGGCGGTCAAACTCGGCACCTCGGCGGCCCCGCGGAATTTTCCGATGGCGCCGGCGGTGAAATTCCGGTAAAAGAGTATCGATCGGCCCTGTCCGTTTTTTACGGCGGAATGGGACGTTCGTGCCGCGTCATGCCTTCTCGGGGAAGAGGTCCATGCTGGTCATTCTGATCCTGGCCCTGGCCATGCTGTTGGAACTCGTTGCGGCGGTTCTCGCCCTGCGACTCATTCGTCTTTCGCGGGGATGGCTGCCCTGGGCGCTGATCTCCGCCGCCCTTCTGCTGCGCACCTTCCGGCTGGGGGTGGCGCTGACCGATGTGGTTGGCGATAACCCGGAGACGTCGCTCGATCTGACGGAGCATCTCTTTGCCCTGGTGGTCTCCGCCCTCATCGTCGTCGGGGTGTACCGGATTGCCCCTCTTTTCAAAGCCTTCCAGCGAATCGAGACCGAGCTTCAGAAGGATCTCGGCAGCCAGAGGATCGCCCGGTTCGAAAGCGAGCGTCTGCTCTGCGAGCGGGAGGCCACCTTCGCTTCGATGGCCGACGGGCTGATTGTCTATTCTCCGGACGGGGCGATCCTGCGCATGAATCCTGCCGCCGGGAAAATCCTGGGCTACACCGAGCAGGACCGGCAAAAGACCATCGCGCAGCGCCTGGCGAAGCTCGGCGTCATGACTGCCGACGGTCGGCCGCTGCCGCCCGACGAATTCCCCTCCGCCCGGGCCCTGCGCGGGGAAACCGTCTCCGGAATGGTTCTGGCCCTGAAGCACCCGTCGGAACCGACCCGCCATGTCGCCGCCAGCGCCGCCCCCATCCGCACCCCCGACGGGGAGATCCTGGGCGCCGTCGCCACCTTCGCAGACATCACCAAGTTGTATGCCCTCCAGGAACAGAACGAAACCTACCTGCACATGATCTCCCACGACCTGCGCAACCCGCTCACCATCATCCAGGGCTACGGGCAGATTCTCCGGGAAGCCGCCCGGGAAGCGAATTTCAAGCCGAACTGGAAGCTCTGCGTGGACGAGACGCTGAGAGCCGCCCACCGGATGGAAGTGATGACCGAGGACCTGGTCGACGAGGCACGGCTGAAAGGGGGGCAGCTCAGGCTGGAGAGCGAGGCGGTGGCCCTGCAGAGCTTCGTCCCGGACCTGCTGCGGGGCTGCGCCGCGACCATGGACGTGACCGCGATCGATATCGATATTCCGCAGGATCTGCCCATCGTCTCGGCCGATCCCGGTCGCCTCGAACGCATCCTGGTCAACCTGCTGACCAACGCCCTGAAATATTCGCCTCCGGGGAGCCCGGTCAGGATAACCGCCCGCCACGGCGACGGCGAAGTGACCGTCGCCGTGAGCGACCGGGGACCGGGCATCGCCCGGGAGGACCTGCCCCATATATTCGAACGTTATCACCCGGTGCAGGGAGGCCGGAAGGCCCAAGGGGTCGGCCTGGGTCTCTCCATCACAAGGGCGCTGGTCGAGGCTCAGGGCGGACGGATCCGGGTGGAGAGCGAACCGGACCGGGGTGCCACCTTCGCCTTCACCCTGCCGATCGCGTG
>Ga0102953_1000780_pt1 | contig 21065 bp, 20 predicted proteins | sample SalPon2A_C_D2_MG_FD_78509 | JGI IMG/M metagenome (GOLD analysis project Ga0102953, IMG submission 78509) | Soil microbial communities from South San Francisco under conditions of wetland restoration - Salt Pond MetaG R2A_C_D2_MG | ecosystem: Environmental > Terrestrial > Soil > Wetlands | place... | reverse complement strand
CCATCGTATGGCCATTTGTGGTGCAAATACTCCCGAATCATGTTTTGATCCTCTCTGGATTTGTAAAAAAATCATCACAAAAATGAAAATGAGGACGTGCCGGTACTTTTGCAAAGCCTTCTATTAGTAGATGAGCACGGGAATCCTGTCAGTATTAGTGATGAAAATACATCTAATCAACAGCTAAATAAAAATTATAAAATGTACAATTATCCCAATCCTTTTAACCCATCAACGACGATCCAATATGAATTACCTAAAGAAAGTGATGTTACAATAAAACTTTTTGATTTATTAGGAAAGGAAATTGCCACTGTATTAAGGGGTAAAAAGAGAGGCGGAAAACATACAGTAGTCGTTGATTTCAACAAATATAAATTAAGCACTGGAATTTATTTTTATACGCTTCTTACTAATGACGCTGTGATAACACATAAGTTAATTTATCTAAAGTAATCTGGATGGAGCTATGAAAAAACATTCTACTTATTTCTTTATTTTATTGTTTGCATTGTTATTGACTCGTCCAATATTTGCTCAGTCAATTCAGTTTTCAGATTGGGTAGATCCCGATCTACAAAACCAGCAGCCGTTAACTCAAATAACCAGTCTAAATTCCACTACCTATCATGATATAGTTGTAATCGCAACTGATTATGGAGAAAACACATTACTACCATCTTGGTTTAATGATTTAATGGGGGGCACTGCACTCCATGATTTCTTTTATGCGGCTACATTCGGCAATTTTAATTATGATTTCTATTTATTAAAAGCGGATGCAACACATGCTTTTGAAATGCCGACTCCGTATACACCTCCCTTTGATGGAACATGCCAGCATGTTCATTTGCTGTCCAATATTACTGCAGTACTTCAAGCTGCTGACGATATTTACAATTTCCAGAATTATGATTTTGACAGTGATGGAGTAGTATATGTACACTTCGCATCAATTGGCCTTCATAGTGGAGGGGTTGTTAGTCAATGTCTTACATACACATCTGATGACACGATGCCTGATGGTACTCATATTATTATTAAAGTAAGACGACAAACCCGTGGTTCAGGACCTGAGGTTTTTAAATCTGTTTTTTATCATGAAAGTGGTCATGATTTTTTTAGTTTCCCGGACATGAACCATTCAGGGGCTAATGATTATAACCATTACGGAATTGGAGCTTTTGATGTTATGTGTGGTGGCGGTTTTCAGGGGCAACCTTCTCCTTATAATCCAGTATCAAGGTATTTGAAGGGATGGTTTAATCCTATTCAAATTACTTCATCCCAAAATGGGGTTGAATTAAAAGATTTCCAGATGAACAGTCAATGTTATGTTTATTCTCCTTCTTCCCTACCGTCCAATTCCTTGTCGGATGAAAACCAATTCCTTGTCGGATGAAAAATTTTATATTTCATATCATAAATGGGATCCGGTTCATAATCCTCAATACTCAAAATATCCTTATGCTGATCCTACAAAGGGTGGAGTATTAATTTGGCATTCGCGAGTTAATAGTATCGAATGGGCTAATTTTTCTGATCGTAGAAAGCTGCCTATAGACATTGAGTCGGAACATGGAAAAACAATCTGGAATGAAACAGTGGATAATGTAATCAATACCGGTGTAGCAAATCCATTAACTGGGTTTGACAAACTGGAAATACGAAAAATTTTACCGGATGCTAGTGGATATATGCATGAAGCGGCTGGTCCTTATTATGGTGTAGATAACGGTGACGGCTCAATATTTTATACCCCAGATGATGGTAAAGATTTCACTTTTTACACCAATCCAAATTCGAATTGGTACAACAATTCAGCCCCTTATGCGCAAGGGATAACTTCTGGATTTTCTATCAAAAATATAAGAACTGAAAATGGAGTAGTTAAAGCCGACTTTTTAATAAATGACTATACCGTAACTAAAAATGCAAGTCTCGCTGATGGTAATTGGTATATTAACAGTTCTGTAACTGTGGCATCCGGGGTCACCTTAGACATTGGGAATGCAAATTTAATTTTTAAAAATGGAACTTCGCTTACTATAAATGGTACATTAAATGCTCACAATTCCACATTTACCTCTTCTGGAACATGGTCAGGAATTCGCTTTAACAGTGGAAGCAGCGGAACGATTCAGAACAGTACCATTGAAAACGTTCAGGCCTATGGCAATGGAGCGATAACAATTGCCACTAATTCGCCTTCTAGTAATACTCCTTTTATTTATAACAATGTGATCCGGAATACGTCTGGTTTTTGTTATGGGATCGAAGTCTATAACAGTTCCCGTCCTGTCATCCAGCGAAATACCATACAAAACACCAGTGCCGACGCTATTTATGTGATCGATTCCTCGCCCTGGATTTTTCAAAACACCATTCAACTCTCCAATAATTATGCCGGTATCATGGGATCAAACTACTCTGATATATATTTGGGGTTTCCCGAACCGGGCGTTTCACGTTTCACAAGGTCAAAATACAATCACCGGCGGGAAATATGGACTTGATGCTGGTTCATATGCCAGCATCCACGGAGGCTCTTCTGCCTCCGACTTCTCGCAGAATCGGGTTATGGATCAAAATGCCTCGGGATGGAAACATATCTATACCAGTTCGACAGGTACGGTATATGCGGAATATGATTATTGGAAACCAGTTGGAGGATCTGGCGGCGGACCACCGGTGATTGGGGGAAGCGGAACCGTGTATTATACACCCTGGCTGACAAGTGATCCCGGTACCCCTTACACTGCCAGTCCGGCAAAAATACCAGGCCCGATGACAATGACTACTCAGGAAGTAAATACGGATCCAACGGAATCGGCTTCAGATTCTTTGACAGAAGCCATGAAACAGGTCATGCGGGGAAATTACAATCGTGCTGCTCGAATTTACCAGGATATCATAGATAACAACCGGGACACCAATGAAAAAATGAGAGCAACGCTGGAGTATGGCCATCTGGTCGCCCGTTCAAAAGATAACCGGATGGTATCTTACCTTGAGGCTATGTACCCGAAGGCTGGAGAACTTCAGCCCGAAACCGGTATGGCACTGGTAAAAGCTTACCTCTCAACTGACGATACAACCAAGGCTGTTAAATTGATGAATCATTTAATCAGTAATTATCCGTCAAGCGACGCAGCACACTATTTACATACGGTAGCCTTCACCATTAGTTATGGGCGAGGTGAGCTTACAGATGCCAAAAACCATTATGAAGTGCTGAATAAACAAAATCTTTCTACAGAAAAAAATGATCGCGTTTTGTTGTGGATGAAGTACCTATTAAATAATGCAAGTGAAGATAATCCATATGCATCTGCATCTTCTGAGTATGATAATCAAACAATGCCGGCCGATTCGTCTGGCATTGCATCCGTACAATCCATGAATTACCCCAACCCGTTCAACCCTACGACAACTATCCGCTATCGGTTGGTACAAGGTGGCCACGTTCGCCTGGCGATTTATGATGTATTGGGTCGTCAGGTCGCCACTCTGGTAGATGCTAACCAACAAAAAGGAGTGCATCGAGTCACCTTCATTGCCTCACAATTGGCCAGTGGGGTCTACTTCTATCGATTGCAGGTCGGAAACAAGGTGATGGTAAAGAAGATGCTGTTGATGAAATAAATAAGATACAAATCTGTCGGGGTTCCTTCGATTGAATCCCGACAGATTTAGTATTTGACTCTTTTTCTATTTAGATAAACTCGAAGAGAAATCTTAACTCGTCCCCTCTTATAATTGCTGTTATGCGATAGAAAACAGCGTTTTTGAGGTAGTACCGGTGGTGGGACTCGAACCCACACTTCACGAGGAAACACGATTTTGAGTCAGGACGCAACCGCCCTTTATGGGGCAATGACGGGGGGTTTAGCCCATTGGTGTACCCCGAAATGTACCCCGGGCTTTGGATTTTTTGCTTCGAATATTGTACAGGTTCCATATGCTTATTATCTAGTATTTCGTAGTTGAGTGGATGTTCATATCCACGGGTTAACAAATTTTCAAATTTCTGTTTGCATCTGATTTTATATGCTCTGATCTTCCCTGCCGAGTCGTTAATACCAAAATCATCAACAGCCCTCTTTCATTGGAAACTATTGATCATCAGCTCCAAGAATTGACAAAATTGATTGGGCAAGTTCACCGACAAGACGAGATTGCTGGTCAGTTAATCGCCCTTCGCGCCTCTGCCCTTCTAACTGGTTTGTTAACTCCATGGCACGACGCATCCTCACCAGAGCAGGATCCAGGTCCGGATCATCGGTACGAACAATCATTGGCCCGGCATCACGCACCAACCAGAGCGGATTGAAGTCGGGTTCAATCTCCATCATAGAGTCGATGATTTGATTAACGGACTGCAAGGATGGCTGCGGATTCTTTGAGGTCCGGAGCCTGTGCATGTAGTTATGAGACAATCCACACTTATCATGAAACAGAGAGTCTTTCCCTTCAAAATATCGGGTAATTAATAGTTCAACCTTATTCTTAAAACTATTTTCCAAGGGATATTTATTTGAGTAAATAATTCATCATTAGTTGAATTTTTCATCAATTGTTGAATAACTTTCGAGGTATATAAACACCCTCTGTTAGTAACAATGTGTTACTAAATAGTACAATTCTTAAAAAAATTCAACTAATGATGAAAAATCAGGCAGATATTCATGAACAGTTGAAAATAGCACTTCATCTGTTTAACTCTACGATTTCCTCCTACGCCCAAACCCTGATTAGTCCACGAACAGGCAACCCTATTTCTCATACCGCTGTTATCCGTGTTGCCCAAGGCCATGTGCATATCCCCTGGATTCGCCGCAATATTGAGCAGACCATAACAAAGGCACAAAACGAACACCCCTCCTACTTCCAAACCAATCAGGGGCTCTCATGAGGGAAAGAGACTTGCGAATCCTGAAAAAAATTACGCTCAATATGAGGCACGATTGTGATCAAATCCTGAATTGGCTGGATCATCTTAATCCCTGGATAAGCGCAGATGAATTTGCCGAAAGAGCGCATATATCACGAAAAACCGTCGGCAATTACTGTTCCAATGGTCGCATCCAACAAACACGACGATTAGGTCGGTTTTATCTCATCCATGAAGACGAACTCAAAAAATTCAAAGATCATGACTGAACCAGACACAACCCTGTTAAAAAAGTTGAGAGAACTACATAGTCACATAGATCATTGGCTGCAGTCTCATATCGGTTTGCCTCTTATGCTGATCATCATGGGGCTTGTCGCCATCATCTACCCATCTGCAGTTTGGGAGTTGATTAGTGATGAGACTGAATTGAATCGGCTAACTAACAACGATGAACCAAACCAATGACCATTGAAACAACATTGAACCCTGGCGATTACGCGTTATTCCGGCATGATGAGAGATGGTGTATTTCCCGAGTAAAGATGATCCATATGTCTATTTCACCGAAAACATTCTCGCATGCTACGGGCCATGTCCTGCCGGCAAAAGATGCGATCTATGAGCCCATCATATACTATGAATTTGGGACTCTGGACCGCCCTCCTGAGAATCAGATCGTTATCTACCAGGATGAGTGTCACTTCGTAAAACTCACGGTTATCAATCTATGACTCCCTTCTATATCTCTGCTGCCCTGAAACAACAAGTCATTGAAAAGGCACTCCGCAAATTTCATCTGCAACGAGCACAGGTAGGAATGGTCGCCGCTGAAATCACGAAGAAGCCTTTTACAAAATACGGCATCCAGCAGATCAGTCATGAAGTGGTCTTCACCATCTTTGGCCCGGATCTGAAAAGCATCGGTAAAATCAAAGAACAGGAAATACAATAGGCCATGGAGTTAGAATTTATACCGAATAGTGACCTCCCAAAATATTACATGCAGTGTCTCGAGGAGGCCAAAACAAGCGAAGAAAAGAGATTTTGGGCTTCCGGTATTCGCTCCCTGGTTGGGATCAATATCGTCACCGAATCGGAAATCCTTATGCGGAGTCAAAACAAATCCCAGAAACTGGTTACCGCCTATATGCGGGAACACGCAGACGAACCATTTCTGATGCTTGAACTTTGGTCTATGCTGTGGAACAAGGGCTACTTTATCAGTGAGTATTTTCTCAAACTCGAATTAAAGGAACTGGTGAGTATGAAGTTTGTAAAAAGCTTTTACTCGAAGGAAAAAAGTGGTGATGATAACCGACCCGTCAAGCATTATCAGTGGGTCACCAAACACAGCAGAGCCAAGCTCTCTGTTTGAGCAAAGATTTATTATTTGCATTGAAATAGCGGTGATTGAATGAGAAAGTAGTGCTGAATACAACCTCACTGCTCTCAGTGATCCTGCTAACCAACCTATAAATTTGAATCAGTAAAATTTCCCTAACAGAATGACTACATCCAGACCTATTGATCGTGTAACACGTGCTTTGAAGACAGTAAGTAGTCGCATCTCCCCCCGAAAGAACGGGTGCCAGGCGCAGTGTCCGGCCCATCAGGATAGGCATGAGAGCCTTTCAGTATCCGAAGACCAGGGTGGCAAGGTGCTGATCAACTGTCACGCCGGCTGCCATATTGAGGATATCCTCAAGGAATTGGGACTGAACTATGAGGCCTTGTTTCCGGACGATCAATATGGCCTTAAGACGAAGCGCACGATTCGTGAAACCTACGATTACCTGGACCAGAACAGAAAACTCCTCTTCCAGGCTATCCGCTATGATCCAAAAGGATTCCGGCAACGGCGACCCGATGGCAAGGGCGACTGGATTTACAACTTACAAGGTGTCCACCGGATACCTTATAACCTGCCAGGAATCATCGATTCGGTATCGGAAGGCAAACCGGTTTTTATCTGCGAAGGTGAAAAAGACGCCAATAATCTGATAAAACGGAATCTGTGTGCTACCACCAGTCCCATGGGCGCAGGTAAATGGTCCGACTCCTTCAATGCCTATTTTGAGGGAGCTGATGTCATCATTTTACCGGATAATGATGACCCTGGACGAAACCATGCCAGGATCGTGGCCCAGAGTCTGTTAACGAAGGCAAATATCCACTCCCTTCGTATTGTTGAACTCCCTGGTCTAAAAGCGAAGCAGGATGTTACAGACTGGCTGCTGGGTGGCGGCACCAAAGATGAACTCCTTGAACTGACATTCAATACCGATACCGTTCAAAATACAAGCGAGGTAGAAGAAGTATTAGGTATTTCCGAACCGGTTCATGAAGACGATGCCGTTATCCAAAAGGATGTGTTCCGGGAGAACAAACATCGTCTCTTTTCCACCATAGACGGGAAGATTATCGCTGACTTCGCCATTGATATTCGCTCGGTAGTGTACGATGATCGTAACGGTCGCATCTTCTACATCAAAATCAGAGAGATTGACCGTGAGACCCTTCACACGACCGAGACCATTGAAATCCGGCCCGAAACCCTGGATGATACGCGTAGCTTTTATAAAGCGATTCGTCCCTACAGCACCGGCGAGATTTATCAGTACCGAAGTGTGAAAACCAAACCTCTGAGCATTTTTAAATGGTTATTGGACAATTTTGACAAGCCAGTAGTGCGCCGTCCGGATCATGTCGGATTTACTTTGGGAGCTAATAAGCGACCCTTCTGGATTTTTGGTAATGCCGTGGTATGCCCACCATGGCATGACAAAAAGGGAAAGATCGTGATGATGAATTCTGATGGAGAATTTATCATCGATGAGATTACCGGCTTTACGACTCCGATCTACAAAAATGAGGATGAGAAGGAGAAGCTGACGCCTATTATCAATACCGATATAGATAAAGCGGCGGCGTTGCTTGGCGAAATAAAGGAAAAATTTATCCGACTGGTTGGTTCCGGAGATGAAACCGGATACGCGCGGAATTACGGGAAATTGCTGCTGGCTTATGTGATCTATCATCTCTATGAGCGCGAATTATACCATGCAAACGACATCAACGGCCACACAGTCATGTTCTATGTTCATGGGCCGAAAGGGACCGGGAAAACGACCTATTTCAATACGATCCTGCGTGCTTTCTTTGGCCTTCATAATACCGAAGAGACAAAAGGAAATACCGTATCCACACCTGCTCTTGAAAATAAGATGGGCATGTACTCCTCCCTGCCTGTATGTTATGACGAATACAATCCGGAATTGGCGAAAATCGATTATCAGGCTATCAATGGTTATTACCATAAGACAGCCCGGCAAGTATCCGATATGGATCGCCAGGGCCGCAACAAGTACACGCCCATTCGTTCCACCCTCTGTTTTACGTCAAATTATCCGATTAACCTGGACATTGACCAGGCGGACGCCACGGAGAGTCGCATGATTTACTTCCAGTATCAAAAGGCCTACCGCAGTAATGATGATGAGTTGTTTCAGTGGTTCAAGGATAACCTGGACCAACTATCGAAGATTACGGTCCACCTCCTTTTATCCCAGACCGATGAAAAACGTAAATCCGTTACACAGTCGGCAGAGAACGCTTATTTGTCCATGAAAGCGGCACTTGATAGGAAAGTATCCGTAAATCCCAATCAATATAATGTCGAACACCGGCTAACGGATAACTACACGCGTCTGCAGGCGTGTTACGAATTGGTTTTTGGTGTAGACCCAGACTTTCGAAACTTTATCTACCGGGAAGTCCTCGAACGTTTTGCTACGAACCGGGTCAATCAAAGGGACAATGCCCTACTCAATCAGATCATCTATCTCGCCAACTCAGGACGAATAAAAGAGTCCTGGCATTACCACTATAACGATAGGCTAAAAGAACTCTATGTCAGCCTGGGACAATGCTACCAAACCTATGAAGATTACAAACGTGATAAAGCCTTATCGATGAGTCAGTTCCGTGACATTTTAAAGTCCTATTTCGAACAATGTGGTGGATATCAGACCGGGACAAAGCGTTGGTTTGGTAAATACTTCGATTATAACCATGAGAAAGTAACCGTAAACCGAACCCAGCACTCCTATGTTCTTAAGTACTACCAAGTCGGAGATCCAAGTAATCTGCTGAATGAATTGTTTCCAGTTCCGGAAGATGTTGAGTCATTTATAAAAACAGCATGGGAACAGCACGAACATGAAATCCGATCAGAATCAGAGGTTCAGAACTTCGAAGAAGAAGTACCATTCTAAATTTTTTTAAGTCGCTTTTGAAAATGTGTAAACGCGAAGAAAATCATCGAACCAAAATCTAACAAGTACAAAATCGAGGTTATATAACAAACTATATCAATTACTTAACAATGTTAGATTTCTTGTTAGAAAGGCGTTAGAATAGCGTCAGATTGTGAGATTAACGTTAGAAAAACAGACAGCAATCTAACGTAGAATCTAACATCATTAAGTGTTATGAATACAATACTATATGACATTTGTCAGATTGTTAGATTTTCAAACAAGCCGAAGTCAAAAACACATATGTGAAAAAGAGGTACCTAATTTATTTAGGCTATATCACCCATTTGTTATTTCCTAATCAAATACTCTAAAACGGCATATTCATGGAAGAAAACAAAAAACAAAGCAACGAATTTGATCGTCCGCTCACGGTTAAACAAGCCTGGCAATACATTGATGAGACTCTCGGTGGGGTAAGCAAATCGGAGTTTTTCAATTGCTGGCGGCCGTACCTTGATTTCAGGCCATTCCTGTATGATAAAAGACGTAAAAGGATGTCCCGAATCCGTGTCTTTCAATCGGAAGTGGATGAGCTAATTAATATGCAATTAGATAAAATGAAGAGAACAGTGAGATGAATTTGAGCCCCTCAGAGGTTCAACCGCTAATAGAAGCATTCACGAAACGGCTTGGAACGTTTTAATACCCCTAGTTTGCACTTTCCAATTCAGCACACTAAAATATATTTGTTGGCAATACTTTTTATATTTCGTTCGGATTTTTTGTCTTGTCTCTTAAATTAAATCCCAAAAATGAATAGATTAATGATCAACTTTTTTATTTAATAATGTTATTAATATGAAACCCGAAAAGGCTATTGTTCAAGGATCGTTATTTGAAGAAGATTATCTATTAAGAACACTTGGAAGTTTAGGTAGCTCGCCTGATGTTGCTTTAACCGAGTTAGTTGCAAATGCATGGGATGCTGGTGCAACTAAGGTAGTAATAAAAATTCCAAATGAACTTGGTAAAGAATTAACGATTGAAGACAATGGCATAGGTTTGAACAAAGTCGAATTTTATTCAAGATGAATGAAATTGGGGTATAATCGGATAAAGCACCAAGGAAGAAAAGTCTTGTTCCCCAAGGGCATAAATATTCAACGATATGCCTATGGTAGAAATGGAGTCGGCAGACATGGAATGTTATGTTTTAATAATGAATATAAAGTTATTACTGGAAAGGAGGGTATTAAAAGTAAATTTATAATTTCAACAATAAGTGAAAAAGAACCATTTGTAATTAAATCTGAAAGTTTTAGCAAATCCAATGATCATGGTACCCGTTTAGTTGTTAAAGTTGCTAAAAATTTACCGGACCACAATCAAATTCTCGAGGTTATTTCAGCAAGATTTTTACATGATCCAAACTTTATCGTGTTAATAAATGGGAAAACCCTAGAATTAGAACAACATAATGGATTAATTTCTACTGAAGATCTCACTATTAATAATATTAAATTAAGAGTACATCTTATTGATTCTAAAAAATCAAGAAAATCAACTATTTATCAGGGAATAGCTGTTTGGCAGGGTAGAAGATTAGTTGGAGAGCCTTCTTGGGTGCTGGGCAGAGAAATGGTGTTAGATGGTAGAAGTCAAGAAGCTAAAAGATATTCTGTAGTAGTACAGACAGATGATTTAGCCGATTACATCCAAGAAGATTGGTCTGGATTTAAAAGAGATCAGTCTCTTGATCCGATTTTCGGAAAAATTCATGCTGTTATAAATAAAATGTTTGCGGATATAGCTAGAGAAAACATAGAGGAGACTACAAAAAAAATAAGAGCGAATTATCAACGCGAATACAATGAATTAACCCCCTTATCAAAATTTGAATTAAATGAAGCTATAAAACACATAACTCTGTCAAGCCCTACAGCTAGGCAAGATTCGATAGAATTAGCAGTTGAAACAGTTATTAATCTGGAAAAAACAAGGAGTGGAAGTCAATTATTGCAAAAGTTATCAACTTTATCACATGATGATATTGATGGACTTAACAAATTACTTGAAAATTGGAGTGTTAAGGATGCATTAACAGTACTTGATGAAATAGATAAACGAATTTCTGTAATTGAAGCGATAAAAAAGCTTTCCAATGATTCTACCGTTGACGAATTACATGTTCTCCATCCACTAATCGTGAATGCACGATGGATTTTTGGTCCCGAATTCGACTCTCCAGAGTTTTCTTCAAATAATCAACTTCAAACTACAGTTGAGAAAGTTTTTGAAAAGAAAGTGGATAAATCAATATTTATCAATTATAGAAAAAGACCAGATATAGTTGTGCTAGGTAATTCTACTCTATCTGTAACTGGTACAGTTGGCTATGATAATAAAAATGAAATCACAAGCATAAATAAGGTTCTGATTATTGAGCTAAAAAGAGGTGGCTTCAAACTAGGTAGAGTCGAACGAAATCAGGCTGTTGGTTATGTAGAAGATTTTATTAATTGTGGAACCTTAATAGGACACCTTATATAAATGCCTTTGTTGTCGGTCAATCTTTTGATAAAAAATTAATACCTGTTCAAGTTATTGAAAACGAGCATAAAGTTGAGGTTGGCAAAGTACAAGTATGTTTATTTTCACAATTAATAGATTCCTCTGAGAGAAGGTTATTTAACCTTAGAAAAAAACTCAATGAAAGATATGAGGACGTAACAGGTGTAGAGCTTTTAAAACAACAGAGAGTTTTGGGGCTGTAAATTTCAAAACTGATCAAATTATCTCAGAATAAATGAGGGCTCTTGCATTACACTTATCAAGTGCATTAAGAGGACCACGCCCGTTGGGCATGAATCCGCAACTAGCTTATTCGCAAGGTCTTCCCTAAATTGAGGATCGTTGTTTGTATCTTAGCCCCTTTTGCGCTGGGTTGTTAGGCCAAATTGAGCTCTATCTAGTTGAATTATGAGTGGGAAACTATTGACACACCTATGACTTATTATCAAATGGAAAGTCCCTCGATTCAATTATTTTATCAATGTGAATTTGTTGGAAAAAATTGTTTCACGATGACTATTCATACCATAATAAGAGGTTACTAGGCGAAATGTTCCTGTTGTATCAAAATAGTTGGCGAGAATAGTCTCGGAGATTTTACCCCCGGACTTTAAAGTATCCAGAGAATTGGCACATCCCCACGTCGGTGGCAATATATATTTTGTTTCAGACCAATGTTTATTAATCCATTGCTGATATAAATTAAATGTTGGACCACACGAACTGGAAGTTCCAATGCCTGAGGCTGAATTGTTGACTAGTGTGACATTTATACTGTCTTTTACATGAAACTGAGTGCCATTTGTCGTCAAATATATTCCATTATTTGACTGTGTTCTCCCCCCTATCAAATTACAACCTGCTAAAAATACTACCAGCATTAAATACAAAAAAAGGCTCATTGAAATAGCTTTCCCTTGAGTACTTTTATTGTAGAAATTAAATCCAGCGCCATTTTTGGAGAGCGGTAACATAGCCTGCCTTATTAATAAATAGTTGCTTTTTATTAATGTGTATAATTATCCAGTCTAAGTCAAGGGGCACTAACTTATTTTACAAATAAATTAAATAAAAATATATAAAATCCGATCTAACACGTTAATAAGGAGAATGTCAAGAGAGCAGTCCTCACTGTCTACCTGTAGGCATGCCCAAGGGAGAAATATTCGATAACCCACCAAACATTTGTCAATATTTAATTTATTAACCCATGTGCTTTATATCTAATCATCGTTTGGGTACCACTAAAAGAAATCCTAGTCATTTAATTGTTAGATTAGTGTGCCGATATTTTAAAGTGTTCAAGGGGCTAATTACCCCTTATCTAAATAACGTATTAATTTAAATAATGAGTAGCTGAGGGCATATGTTCCCCAAAAAAAATTTCCCCACCTGTGTAGGTATCATTCTTATAAGCTCGTCAACACTATTTGCTCAGAGCAAACTTCATAAGAATTTGGCATCTCCCACTCAGTCTCAATCTCGCATCCAAAGTCAGTTCATAGGAAATTCTGTGACTAATGCGGGAGGCAACTTATTAAATTTTCTAAGGAAAAATGGTATTACACTGACCTCATCAAATGGGAATAAAATTTCTACCAGGAAAATTCAAAGTCTGAATCAAACGAATCCCTCAAAGCTTCGGATACCAACATCAATGCCGGCTATGATAAAGTGGAATAACAAATTAGGTACACCCCGTCTGATAGAGTTTCAACCAGTGAGTACTGGAAACAAAATAGCATCCATTTTGACTAACAACGAAAAAATTACAATAGCTGAACAATTTCTTGTAGACAATAAATCACTGCTTAAAATTTCCGATCCATCATCTGAATTTAAAATAAAAAGTAGCTCAACAGACAAAGAAGGGTTTACTCATGTCCGGTTTCAGCAAGAGTTTAAAGGCATACCGGTTTGGGCAAAAGATGCTTATTTGCACATCAATAGTACTGGTCAGGTGACATCATTTAATGGAGAATATGTGCCAACACCATTAATTAGTGATACTACAGGATCGATTTCTCCATCAACTGCTATAACAATTGTGCAACAAGATTTGCAATCGAAAGGTTTTGGGTTATCGACACCTGATTTTATGAAGAATAAGTTTGGATATTCCGGACCAGCCGCTAAAAAGGTTATTTGGTATGGCAATATGCCTATTCCACATCTTGCCTGGTTTGTCGAAGCCAGAACGGGAGTCTCTCATGACTGGTACTATTTCATCGACGCGTCTGATGGAAATATTTTAAAATCCTATGATAACGTAGACCATGATGGCCCAGTGAGTAGCTCAGGTACAGACCTGAACGGTGTAACCAGATCATTTTCTTCCTATTTAATTGGAGGCACTTATTACATGATAGATACAGCCGAACCCATGTATGATGCGGTTGATTCTAAACTCCCTGGCGACCCAGTTGGTGGATTGGAAACACTAAATCTCGGTGATTCAGATTTAACTGCTCAATCACAGTTCAACTTTGTAACGTCAACTAATAACCAGTGGAGTGATCCAAGCTCTATCTCTGCTCTTTATAACGCTTCGGTTGCCTATGGTTTCTATCATAATATGTTTGGCAGAAGCTCTATAGACGATAGTGGGATGACCATCTTTTCTGTCGTGCATGTCACTCAAAATGGCCAACCGATGGATAATGCGTATTGGAATGGTTATTTCATGTGTTATGGAGATGGTAATAAAGTATTTAAGCCGTTAGCAGGTGGTCTTGATGTAGCTGCCCATGAGATGACACATGGTATAACTGAGCATACAGCAAACCTTGAATATGTGGATCAGTCAGGAGCTCTCAATGAATCAATGTCAGATGTATTTGCTGTTTTGGTCGATTCTGCAAATTGGACCATTGGAGAAAAAGTTATCAAGGACTATACGGATTATCCGACGGGTGCACTTAGGGATCTCTCTAATCCACATAATGGAGGAGTTGAAGGGGACCCATGTTGGCAACCCGCGACCTTAACTGAGTATGTGCAAATGACAGCAGACAATGGTGGCGTTCACACAAATAGTGGCATACCTAATCATGCATTCTATCTAGTTGCTCAAGCGATTGGTAGGAAGGAAGCAGGACAAATTTGGTACAAAGCTTTGACCTCCTATCTAACCCGTTCCTCTCAGTTTGTTGATGCACGTATTGCAACAATTAGCGCTGCAACTGAGTTGTATGGAGGATCAAGTTCAGAAGTTACTGCTGTAAAGAATGCATGGGATGGTGTTGGAGTCGTTGATAGTGTTGGAGCTGCCCCTCCCCCCACTACAATGGTGGTCGGTCCTCGCTATTTGCTGATGACGAATACTGGTTCAAGTGATCCAAATTCTATTTATATGGTAAAAACGGCTGCAGTATCAAATGCCGATTTCTACCCTTTGAGTCAGACAACAATTTCTAATAAACCTGCGGTTTCTGATAATGGTCAAATCATATTATTTGTCGATGGGAATCATAATCTTAAGGCACTTTATACAAATCCTCAAAATCCGCAGGAACAGTATATTGATTCAAGTGGTGTATGGGGAAGCGTGTCAATTGGACCAGGACTAAGCAGTATTGCCCTTACATCTGTGTATGCGGATACGACCATTTATTATTACAATCTTAATAGTAATGTGGAAAAAAATTTCAAAATCACTACACCCTCATATGATGGCCAAAATACAAAGACGGCTATATATGCAGACGCCATGTCCTTTGATCCAACTGGGAACTATTTGATGTTCGATGCCTACAATCAAATTTTGGGAGCCCAGGGAGATACGCTTCATTACTGGAACATAGATCTGCTTGATGTAAGTAATGGTGCAATATCAAATGTATTACCACCCCAACAACAGGGAATAGATGTAGGAAATCCATCATTCTCAAAGACATCACCTAATCGATTTGCTTTTGATTACTGGGATGAAAATTCAGGTGAGCATTACGTGATGGCAGGTGATTTTAGTACCGGAAACTTAGGAATCGTTGCCGGTCCCCTGGCAGGTTTAGGCTACCCGACGTATTCTCCGGATGACGATTCAGTAGCCTATCATACTATAGCCGTATACCAATCAGCTAACCATAGTGTAATTGATAAAATGCCATTAATGAATGATAAAATAAATGGAACTGGAAATCCGCAACAGTTTGCAATCGATGCAACGTTTCCAGTCTGGTTTGCGATTGGGAATAGGGTAAATACCGATATAAAAAATGTAGGGCCTAAATTGCCTGCTTCATTCGAATTAGATCAGAACTATCCAAATCCATTTAATCCCACCACAACGATTAGTTATCAAATTTCAGCACCCAGTCATGTGACGCTTAAAGTGTATAATGTTCTTGGCAAAGAAGTAGAGACACTTGTAAATGGGTTTAAAAATGCTGGAAAATATCATGTTCAGTTTGACGGAGCACGATTAGCGAGTGGGGTGTATCTTTACAGAATTATAGCCGGTAAATACAGCGAAACAAAAAAATTCTTATTGATAAAATAACTACTCATCATATATCAAAAATAAAGGGCTGTTACTAAACTTGCTCGTGTTCTCAAGTTATCATATTGGTATATTATCATTACCTTGCTATGTAAGCTGTCAAGCTTAAACTATACCGATTAATCACTTAGAAACCTTCATAATTTTGTCAGTTCAGCAGCTAAGTTTTGATCTATTTGACGATTTTAGTAGCTCATCCCCTGCTATAAGCGCTGCTATTGCTAAATTAGCAACTAATGAAGGAGTCGAATCTCGCGGAGCTATATATACTCGCTCTGAAGTAGTCGATTTTATATTGGATTTGATCGACTACACTTCTATAAAACCATTATATAAACAACGTATTCTTGAGCCATCCTTTGGGCAGGGAGATTTCTTATTACCAATAGTTAAGAGACTGGTTAGTAGTTGGAAAGTCCATTCTGTAACTACTAATGTAGTTGAAGAACTTGGTGATGCTATACGAGCAATCGAACTACATCGAGAAACGTATTCAACTACATATAAGGTGATAATTTCATATCTCGATCATGAATTCAATCATGATTTGGCGAGATCACTTGCAGATAAATGGTTAATCCAAGGAGACTTTCTACTAACAAATTTGGATGGCCAATTCGACTTTGTTGTTGGTAACCCACCCTATGTACGCCAGGAACAAATACCCAATGCACTTTTAACAGAGTACAGGCGACGTTATGAAACTATATTTGATAGGGCGGACATCTATATTCCTTTCATTGAGCATTCCCTAAGCTTGCTTAAAAAAGGTGGTAGTCTAGGTTTTATATGTTCAGATAGATGGATGAAGAATCGCTATGGGGGGCCATTACGGCGAGTTATATCGGATAGATATCATTTGAAAATTTATGTCGATATGGTAGATACTCCCGCTTTTAATTCAGAAGTAATTGCTTATCCAGCCATAACGATTATAGAAAAGAATTCACCAGGGCCAACACGCATTGCTCATCGTCCTAATGTCGACCAAATTACATTTTCAAAACTATCCCATACACTTAAAAGCAGCGTTTTGCCCAAATATGACGACACGGTTAAAGAATTAAATAATGTCGTTAATGGTTCGGCACCATGGTTATTAGAATCTCCAGATCAAATGTCTTTAATCCGGCGCCTTGAAAAGCAGTACCCATCACTTGAAGACACCAATTGTAAAGTAAGAATCGGAGTAGCAACAGGTGCGGATAAAGCTTTTATAGGTAACTACGATTCACTCGACGTTGAACCAGATCGCAAACTGCCATTAGTAACTACTAAAGACATCATTTCCGGGAAAGTTAACTGGCAAGGATTAGGTGTAATCAATCCTTTTAAAAGTAATCGGGGATTAGTCGATCTCAGAAACTACCCACGGTTGCAGAAGTACTTGGAAGAGCGCAAAGAAATTATTTGTAAACGACACGTTGCAAAGAAATCACCAGATAATTGGTATCGAACAATTGACCGAATCAATCCAGAATATGCGCATATGCCAAAATTGTTAATTCCTGATATAAAGGGCGAAGCCCACATTGTGTATGAGGATGGAAGGCTTTATCCACACCATAACCTTTATTATATCATCTCGGATGAATGGGATCTTCGTGCCTTACAGGCTATATTGTTATCTGCATTAACGAAACTATTTATTTCTACATATTCAACAAAAATGCGTGGTGGCTTCCTACGGTTTCAAGCTCAGTACCTAAGGCGCATTCGTATCCCGTATTGGTCTGACGTTTCAGAAGAACTTAGAAATGAACTTTACTCTGCTGCTATTAATCGTGATATAGAAGCCTGTAATAATGCTGTATTCAGACTTTATAATTTAAATCATGAGGAACGGTCAGCTTTAGGGGGTAATGGAGAAAAATATGGGGCTTGATCTCGTTGAATACGAGCTTAAAACGAAAGAAGCGGTACAGGCTTTTTGGGGAAATCGCAAAGCGGCAAAAAAGAAACAGATTGAATCTGGTAAAGCTGATCAAGGCGAGAGAGCTGGTGTCACAGCCGGGAAAAATATGGACGGTTTTCTCTCATTAATTTTAGACATCGTTCGAGCCAATGGTCCTGAACACGCACAAATTCATCAAAAAAGGGCCGTCTTGACCTTACCTGGTTATTTCAGACCAACTAAACTTTGGGATCTATTAGTCACTTATAAGGGAGAATTAATTGCTGCTATTGAGTTAAAAAGCCAAATCGGACCTTCTTTTGGTAATAATTTCAATAATAGAACAGAAGAAGCTATTGGAACTGCCCATGATTTTTGGACAGCGTACCGAGAGGGTTGGTTTGGCCAACAACCACGCCCGTTTACTGGTTGGTTAATATTAGTGGAAGATGCCGCCAAGTCCCGTTCCCCTATAAAAGATAATTCGCCCCACTTTCCGATATTTAAAGAATTTGTTGGAGCTTCCTACCTTGACCGATACAATCTTTTATGTCAAAAATTGATGCAGGAACAGCTCTATACCAGTGCATCCATAATAACTTCACCACGAACTGCAGTCAACGATGGCCATTTCTCAGAAATATCGAAAATGACCGGCATCAAAACCTTTGTCACTTCGTTAGCAGGACACATGGCATCTTCCTCAGCACGTTTGTCATAAAATTCTATGCAGAATCAATTTGATGAATAGCCAGATAGTAATTTTATACACAGCTTTTCTGCTAAACTGATTGGTAAATCTTCTTCATCTATTTCACCACCATGAGCAACGTTATTACGCGCAATTCGAATGGACTCAAAATTATTGTAATCTTGAAGGGTCAATTCATACCATTTAAGTAGATAGCACAAAATAAAACGTGTTTTAAGGCTACCAGCATGAATTATTGAATCGATCTTAACACCAGCGTTTAATTCTGTAAGCCTATCCATATTAGACTCAATCTGTTTCCTAATTTTCTTGCCCCTAAAAATGTTTGCAGTTATCTCTAGATGATTATCAAGAACTGAGCAATAGTAAATGAATTTGTTCAACGGATCTTTTTCATTCTGGGCTCTGTAATAGTATCTGCAAACACGTTGATTCAATTTATTAACTAGTTGAATTGCCTTTTGTGTCTTACTTTGCAATTCCTCATTATTTATCCCTTTTAATTTCATGAGATTAGCAATCATTCCTTCTGTAAATGGGATAACTAAGATATCCTGATCAGTTTTCCCATAGACCTTTCTAAATAAACGATCAAATTGTATTGACTGATAATGAGGATCAGTCAATTGGTACTCGTTAAAGGTTGAAAAATTTACAGCTAATGAGGTAATCAGATTGGGCATAATTTTAGCTGCTTTCTTTTTTAAAAAATCTTTTGGCTCCTGAAAGCTACGAAAGGTCGCTATAGTTCGCTTGGTACTATCATCTTCAACCTTCCAGTATTCCGGTTTGGATTCGATTAAATGGGGATGGGCTATCGATATCACAAGAAATGGGGCAGATACTCTGTTTTCTTTGCACCACTCTTTTTCATCATCAGCAAAAGTGCGCCCCATAAACTCGATCGCCATCTCATTTATACTATTACCGATGCCAAAAACTAAATCATCATCGTCCTTTCTAAAGATTTGAAACGGAGTACCCTCACTTTTAAGGGAGATACCTTTAATTTGATACACCATGAACATATAAAACCGGGCTTTAATACAATCTGAGGAGGTATATTTTTGATACCCCAATTGTTCAAGGGCAAAATTAGTTAGCATGTTTCAGGTATCTTTTTGCAAAATAGTAACATCGATAGTGCTTCGAAATCTAACTATTTTGAAATATTCGATCAGAAAAAAGTAGTCAGTAATTCATTCCAACTATTTTCTTTATAATATTTTTTGCCCATTTAGTCGCAATCTGTTTCCTATGGGTTCCTGAATTTTTAAAGGGTTTCAGTAATTATTTCAAATTCACACTTATTAGCAAATATCCTGTGAAATGTTTTTTTTAACAGCCAATATTCTTAAAAAATCGCTGTTAGCTAGCCGCATTGCCCGCCTTTTAAATCAGCAGTAGGTTTGCTCATGTTCCATCACGAAACACGGATACATGAGCCCCGAGCAAGCCACAACCAGCGCAGAAATTATAGAAAACCTCCCCGCCGAGCAGGAAGCCCAAAGCGATCGTAGCGTCTACGGAGAACCGGCGATTGTCGACGATCAGCCCAAAGGCCGTGGACGTCCGCCTCTCTCCTCCTACATGCGGATCATCGAGCCGGATGAGGACGATGAATTTGCCACCAGCCGAGAATCTGTCGATGAGAATTTCAAGTTTTACGGGATTCTGATGCGCAAGCAGGGCGCCCATTTTGAGCGCCTTGAAACCATCAAGCGCAAGAACGCGGTCTGTAAAAGTGATGTGCGCCTGCAATACGGAGCGGGCCGCTACCAGATCCGTCAAAAAAAGGATGACGGGACGGTCCAGGCGATCGATTTTTTCCTGGACGAACCTCAGAACAACTCACCCGCATCCACTGCTTCAAAAGAGACACCCCAACTGGATCTCCATAATCTGCGGGACCAGGAAGCCCTGCGACAGCAGATCTACCAGACTGAGGCCGGGAAGGTAAAGACTGAGATGGACCACCTGCGGGGCAGGATACACGACCTGGAACGGGAGTGCGACCGCAAATCCAAAAGACTGCGGGAACTGCGCGAGGAAATGCTCGAACAGGAACGTTCGGGCTTTCATCACAGCCAGGACCAGCTGGAGCAGGTGCGCAGCCAGATGGAAACTCTGAAAGAAAAGAATCGGCGCCTGGAATTTGAGAAATTTGAACTGCAGATGGGGCTCAAACACGCAGGCATTGACACCGAGGGCACAACGGGTATGGAACGCTT
>Ga0102953_1000779_pt1 | contig 21081 bp, 6 predicted proteins | sample SalPon2A_C_D2_MG_FD_78509 | JGI IMG/M metagenome (GOLD analysis project Ga0102953, IMG submission 78509) | Soil microbial communities from South San Francisco under conditions of wetland restoration - Salt Pond MetaG R2A_C_D2_MG | ecosystem: Environmental > Terrestrial > Soil > Wetlands | place... | reverse complement strand
CAGCTAAAGTCACTGCATTTGAGAGGGACAGGATATTCTTCCCAGGTTTTTAAATCTTTCGATGAAAAGACCACCCAGTTCGGCATGTTGTACCCCGATCCATCTCCAGTATCTTCACCTGCGTAGATGTAAAATGTGTTGTTGTAAACCAACGCAGCAGGATCGGCAGTGAATTCATGAGTAAATAACGGGTTGCCGTTGACGACATATTTTACTGGCTTATTTTGATACTCAGTGTATGCCGCATTCATAGCTGTCAAATCGATGTCCAGCGACTGAACTTCGGCAGATGTCAATGCTTTGTCATAGATTCTGAAATCAGCGATCAGCCCCTTCAGATAAGTGTCAGCGCTGTATGGGGAACGACCGATGTAGTTATTTGTCGTTTGACCTAATGCACTGGGGTGTATCGCGATTGATCCGGTTTTTACAGCAACACCATTCACATAAATTGTTGCTGTATTTCCCGACTGCGTATAAACAACCTGTTTCCATGTTTTCTTTGCCAATGGTGTGCCGACTTCGATCCCGGACTCAGCCTGGTAATCCGATTTGGTGATGGCGTATCTCTGGACTTTTGCGGAAAAAAACAGGCAGCCATTCTGATCTTTCAGAATATCATCACTGTTGGAAAAGGACCATACAAAATTGCCAAATGCGTTCAAGTCTGCTGATCCGTCGACTAAAACATAGGTTGAAATGGAAAAATCATGCAAGTTGCTGATCAGCTTGCCAGTTTTTCCCCCCATGTCTAAATAACCATTGGAAAAGCCAAGATTCAGGACATTGAAATTCTCCATCTGATCAACATAAGCGCGGTTTTTCAGCTGGGCATCGTAACCATTTCCGGAGACATCCTTGACAATTGTATCAGTACTGGTTTCGTTAAATATATAATGGAGTTTTAGATTTTCATTTTGTGCATAAATAGCATTAAATGATAGCAGTAAGGTGAAAATAAGTAATGATTTCATCGTAGGATTTTAAAGGAAATTAATATTTCACAATTTTCTTTGATCCAAGTCCGTCGGCATGAACCACATAAATTCCGGGCGTTAAGTGTGATAAGTCAATTCGACTTCCGTTTTCAACTCGTTTATTAAGGACAAGCGCCCCGGATAAACTAGTAATCTGAACATTGGATATCCTTCGATTTGTAAAATGAATCATCACATGATCAGTCGTGGGGTTGGGACTGACAGAAAATTCACTTGAACGGTTTTCATTCACCTTGGTTATTTCTGACTTCTGAATCTTAAAGATGTTGACTGAATTTGCAACAATCGAGTATTTAAATGCCGATGGATGTGCTCCCAAAGAAGTCGAAACCGGGTAAACATTTTCAGGATTGGTCATTGAATTTTCGTCTGTGAGTGAATTGGAGGTTAACACGGTAACATCTCCACTGATACCATTGGCGTTGAATCCTTTAAAGTTCAGGGTTGTTTCAACATCATTTGCTGATGGGTTGATGACTTTCAGGTAGACCAGTCCTTTGCTTTCATCCAAGGATGCAGAAGTATAAAGTACTTTTGAGGACGATACGTCGAATTGCTGAATCAACTCATCGTTCAGGTAGCAATATACCGTTGCCGGCGTCACTTTGATTTTGATGTTGTACCAAACGTTCGGTTGAATACTTCCCGGAACTTCAGTCACAATGGATTTTGAACCGGCAACACAATGTTCAACGGCGTGCCTGGTGTTTCCCCAGCCACCCAAGTTCCACCAGTAGAAATTGTTTTCATCCTGGTAGCCGAAAATGATCAGGAATCCTTCGTTACCGCTGGTTTTACGAGCATGAAGCGAATAGATATAGGTGGAATCGGAAACACTTTCTGTAATCGAACGGCAATCTGTTGCCCCGGATGTTTGCGAGTAAATGCCATTGGCGACTGTCCAGTCCCCGTTGTATGTTGTCCAGGCTGAATCATTATTCAACGAATCATTGATCAAAACTGTTCCATCCATTTTTTCAACCTTTACGTCATCATAATCAGCCTGTGTTGCCCAGGTGCCAAGTCCAACTGCGCCTTTGATGGCAGAAATATCGCTATTTAAAGAATCTTCTACTTGTAAATTAACGGTTCCGATGTTGTTGGCAAAGAGTTTCTGCACATAATAAGAAGGGGTGCAATATACGCCGTGTGCATCGTAATCAATCATATCAGGATTCCATCTCCGGTCATTCATATTCACAAACATGGGGGCGTATGAATTCATGGTAACAACATCAGAGTTTTTTTCCATGCCACACATGTAAACGGCTTCGCCAATTCCTGCCGCCAGATTACCCAAGCCGCACCCGGAGGTTACAGCGTATTCACCCACGTAAATCTTTGGACCTGTTCTACTATAGGTGTCGTATTTATGGTATTGATCAATAAACCATTGAGGAGAGCTATAGTAATGTTCGTCAACACATTCGTTCCCCGGGACTGGTCCATCGGCGATGCATTCAATGTCAGGATATTTTTCTTTAATAGCATTCAAAAACAGCGTGTAACGTTCGCTATACCGATTACCCCAGGAATTTTCATTGCCGATCTCAATGTATTTCAGGTTGAACGGCTTGGGATGTCCGGCTGCTGCCCGCATGGCGCCGTAAGTGGTTGTTGTATCGCCGTTGGCATATTCAATGGCGTCCAGCGCATCCTGAATATAGCCATTCAAATTGTCGTAAGGGAAATAATCGTTGTGTGCCACTCCGACATTGACTACAAATAGGGGAGTAGCATCAACATCTTCGCAAAGTTGGAGGTATTCGAGATAACCTAGTCCGTCAGTTGTGCGATAGCCCCAAAGATTATAATGGCCCGGACGATCTTCGATGGGGCCAATTGACTTTTTCCATTGAAACCGGTTAGCCAGCCAATCACCTTCTACAAAGCACCCCCCCGGAAACCGGAGGAACTTGGGATGTAGATCTTCAATTAATTGAGCCAAATCCGGTCGTAATCCATTTTCCCGGTTTTTGTAGGTAGGCGGAAACATGGACACGACATCAAACCAAACAGTTCCTTTTGACATTGGCGTTAACATGAACATGACATTTTTGTAGTCGGCATCCGGTTTTAACACACAGGTGAATTTTTTCCATTCGGAACCAATTCCAGTAATGGTTGCTTTCGCATACTGTTTGTAGAAAATATCTTCAAGAGAAACAGTGACTTCTCCTTTAAACGTGCTATCACATTTTGCAAAAAAGCTCACTTTGTAGGATTCTCCTTTTTTAATATCAATGCCCCAAAATCCGCGGTTAATGATTCTGGGTTTGGAGACACCTTCATAAGGCAATGATGTGATTTGCACTTTCAGTGCTTTTTTCTGTGCCTGGTTCAATAAGCCTTCTGTTTCAATTGACATGGTTGACTGAGCACCGCCGATATTTGACAAGGACCACGGTTCAAGGTTGTCACCGTCTTCGAATGAACGGTTTCGAATTAATTCGGCATAAAGGCCACCGTCTGCTGCGTGGTTGATGTCTTCGAAGAAAACACCATAATGGGTCGGACTGATGGGAACCCCTTTTTTGTTTAAGTCAACGGTTAAATGCGGCTGTGCAAACACAGCGATTCCAACCATACTCAAGAAAAAGGTCGCGGATAGTTTAAATACTTTCGTTAGGTTCATCTGAATATTTTCAATTAGTTTAGTTTATCTAAAATTTCAACAGAACTGGAAAGCAGCGATTTGTTTTTATATTGTAGCCCCTTCCTGGTAATTGGTAAAGTTTTTAGTAACAGGAATTTTGAATAACTAATTTTCTTCCATAAAATTCCATAGAAAACAAATATAATTGGGTTTCGGAAAACATAACCGCGTTAATTCGTCAAAGTGGAAATAGAAAATAGGCACGGATGAAAATATGATGCAATTGGACAGTTGATTCACTGTGCAGCAGTTATTGTATAAAACCAAAGTGGAAATTACCTGGCGCTGAAAAGATTTGAATCGGTAACGATCAGCCAGACATGTTTATAGATTCCTGAGTCGTCGCTCCTCGTATCATTTAATTCTTGCAGGTTGTTGATACGGACAGCAATTTTATTTCCCTTCCGGTAGTTTAAATGTTGTGTGAGATCACATGAACAGGTGTTGTTTTTAGAATCCTTCATGTCTAGTAAGTTTCCATTGAGAAACACTTCGTTGTCTTTGTCGATACCATCGAAATAAATAGCGATCTTTTTGTGTTTCCAGGAAGAAGGAATATCAAAAGACTTGCTATACCAACCGATTCCTTTGGTTTGTTTGTTTTGAACGAGCTTTTCGTCCATGTTCCAATTATGCGGTAGATCGATGCTCCTCCATTTTTGCGTGCTGAAATCGATTGCATTGACTGATGGAATATCACCTTTGTGAAAGGTCCAGTTAAAATCAAACAATTGTTTGCTTGATGGCGTGTTAGGGGTGGTGGTACATCCAACAATGTAAAAAAGGATTACAGGAATGATTATTAGAAGTAGTCGATTGCTTTTCAGCATGATTAGTTGTTTAAAGAATTTTCGTTTTTGCTAACGTGTGTTGTCGTTAGTGTCATCTTAGTATGGCCTGTATATTAGGGGTGAGTAAGACTTTAATGCAATATACCACATTTTTAGTTTTATTTAATTGCTATGGGTTAATTTCCCACCGCTCTGCGGCGATTAATAAATGTAATCCTTAGCGATACCCCGCTGCTCTACGGCGGGGTAGTTCATTTTTGTATCCTAGGTTTAACTCGTTGCTATTTCTAAGTAACACTTCAAAAATAGATTTAATAAAGAGGAAGTAGGCTCAACATATTCGTCATAGTTGGATAAGAAAATCAGCATTTGCTTTTTTTGGCTTCGGGCAGTTTCGTATATTTCCTTTTTTAATTAAATTGTTGCCCGCTTTGCGTAAAAATAAAACCAATGAAAATTTTCAAGTCCTTTGTATCGCTTTTGTTTTGCCTTTCCATTTTATCAGGTAGTGCTGGTGCATACAATATAAAGAAGATCGGCATCGAGGATGGACTGTCCAATGACAATGTGATTAGTATTGCTCAGGACCGGGAGGGATTTATTTGGATCGCCACAAAAGATGGCTTAAATCGGTTCGATGCAAATTCGTTTCAGGTGTTTAAAAAATCGGATACCGATAAAAACTCCATTTGCAGTAATGTTTTAAACCGTGTTTATGCGGATCAAACGGATGATCTTGTGTGGATAGCATCGGAGAAAAATGGAATTGACTCATATAATTATAAGACACAGGTATTCACGCATTATGAGCATGACTTTAGTGGACAACAAAAAAATAGTCTTGCTGCCAATGGGGTTACTTATATTGCCGGAGCTGACAATGGGAATTTGTGGCTGGCGACGTACATGAACGGGATTGATTATTTCGATAAAAAGACCGGCCAGTTTACCCATTTCAATCAATCGAATATTACGGGATTGGTGTCCAACTATAATTGGTGCGTTATACCGTATTCTGATAACGAAATATATGTAGGGCATGTAACCAGTGGTTTCAGTATCATCAATATTAAAACGCACACCGCAATCAATTTCCAACACGATCCAGGTGATCCAAACTCATTGCCTGATAATACAGTGACCAGTATTTTTAAAGACTCTAAGAATCATGTTTGGATTGGCACCCGGAATGGATTGGCTTTGTTTGATCCGGAAACCCACCACATGATCAATTTTAAACAAGATTCGAAAAATCCAAATTCACTCTCCTACAATTTTATTGAAAGTATCATTGAAGCGAAAGATTCTATGTTGTGGATAGGCACGGAAGGTGGCGGAGTGAATATCGTTAAAATGAATGAATTGACCGAGCCAGTTAATCCGCAACATGTACATTTTCAGCATATTAATGAAGGTGTAACAAACGATGGTTTGTCAAGCGTTTCAGCTCAAAGTATTTTGCAAGACTCTTTTGGGAATATTTGGATTGGTGGCTATGGCGCCGGTGTCAACTTTATCCCGAAAAAACCGCCTTTCTTTCGAAAAATCAGTTATTTGCCATTGATTGGGAATACCAATAGCTTGAATACCGAGGCGGTACTCGGAATGTGTGTTGATGACCAAAACAATGTTTGGGTTGCCAATGGGTTTGGAGGTGTTTGTATTTACAAGGATGGGCAGAAAGTTAAAGCCATTGATATTTTTGAAAACAATAAGAAAGCGACAAGCGTACTGACAGTTTATAAAGATCGGGATGACAACATTTGGATTGGGTGTGATGATGGAAGAATTTATCAATATAATCATCGTACAAAGCGTTATCGGCTCTTGTCAGTTTTCGATAATTTGAAAAACATTCCCATTTACACCTTCTTTGAAGATTCGTCAGAAAATCTCTGGATCACAACCGATATAGGCTTGTTTGTCTATAATTTAAAAACTAAGAAATCAACCGTTTATACCACGAATAACTCTGGCTTGATGGATGATAATGTACGGGCGGTTGCTGAAGACGGAAATGGAAATATCTGGGTTGGAGCACTTGGAGGTAGCCTCGGCGTTTATGATAAAAATTTCAACTTGTTGTATGATTATAGCAGGAACTATAAGTTTTACTCTATCAGCGAAATTTATAAAGACTCTAAAGACAGAATGTGGGTTGGTAGTCAGAATGACCTGTTCCTATTTAAAAATTACACCAATGATGCCGTCACCCGTATTGGTAAAATTAGCGATAGTAAAAGTTCGGGACTGGCAGAATCTTTTATTCGTTCAATTATTGAAGGAAAAGGGGATGACGAATTTTGGGTGAGTAGTACCAATGGTATCAGTCACATTGACTTGAATACCATGCATATTAGCAATTTTAATGTCAATGATAATATTGCGATGGGTGATTACCTGAATGGCTCCGTTACAAAAACAAATGATGGTAAGATTTATATGGGGTCTCAAAATGGAATTACCTGGTTTGACCAGGTTTTGGAACAACCTAAAAGTTCGATCCCCAAACCGGTGTTCACCAATTTGTCACTGGCCCAAACAAAGGAAAATAATCTGAATGAGTTTTCAGATATTCCGTTTTCAAATTCAAATACGTTTAACCACGATCAAAATTCTTTCCAGATCAATTTTAATGTGCTGGACTATTCGATTTCCCACAAAGTTGAATTTGCTTTTCAAATGAAAGGCCTCGATGATGGATGGAGCTTGATCAATAAAGATAAGCAAGTCACCTTTCGAAATTTAAAACCGGGTGATTACACCTTTAATTTAAAACGACGGCTGCATAATACAGAATGGTCAGATGATGTGACCTCTCTTCATATCCGGATTAATCCGCCCTGGTGGTTATCGATATGGGCAAAAATAGCTTACCTAGTTATCGTCGTTCTTGTTAGTTACATTGTTATCAGGCTCTATAAATATAAATTGAGGATTGAAAATTCCCTGGAGCTTGAAAAATTGAGCCATCATCAGGAGCAAGAATTGAATGAAGAAAAGATCAAGTTTTTTACCAATATTACGCATGAACTGAGAACCCCAATGACACTAATATTGGGGCCATTGGAAGATCTGATTGCCGATGCCTCTATTGCTCCTGAGAAAAACCAGAAATTGGTTTCAATTCATCGGGTGGCCAATCGGTTACTGCATTTGATCAATCAAATTCTGGAATTCAGGAAATCAACCAATAAAAACCGGAAACTTCGGGTGATGAAGGAGGATTTCGTGAAATATGTGTACGATATTGGATTGAAGTATGCCGATTTAAATCAGAATAATAAAATCGATTTCAAGATTTCGGCTCCCGATGCAAAAATTGAGATGTTCTTTGATCCTGAGGTGGTTACAATCATTCTGGATAACTTGCTCTCCAATGCATTGAAATATACCCAGTCAGGGGAAGTCAAACTGAAGTTGAAAAATTATGTGGAGAATAACCTGGATTATACGGAAGTGATTGTTTCCGATACCGGGTTTGGTATTTCTGAAGAAGATCTCCCGCGCATCTTCGATCGCTATTACCAGGCCAAAAACACGGCACATCCGGTATCTGGTACCGGAATTGGGCTTGCTTTGGTTAAAAACATGGTTGAATTGCATCAGGCTGAAATACATGTTGATAGTCAAGTGAATAAAGGAACAACGTTTACCATTAAGTTTTTGACCAATAACAGTTACCCGGAAGAAGTCCATATTCACCCGGGAGAGGAAGAAGACAAAGATGAGGTAGGTCAGGATTCAAAAGGCGTTGTTCTGGTGGTTGATGATAACCAGGAAATTGTGGATTACATCACCGATAGTTTGATGGATACTTACCAGGTGATTACTGCAGAAAATGGTAAGGTTGGTTATGAAAAAGCTTGTGAGAAAGTTCCTGACCTGGTGATCAGCGACATCATGATGCCGGTGATGGACGGTGTAAAAATGTGCAGAACCATGAAAGAGGACGTCCGTACCAGTCATATTCCGATTGTGCTGCTAACCGCAAAAGATACCTTACAGGATAAAAGTGAGGGCTATGATGCCGGAGCCGATTCCTATCTGACAAAACCTTTTAGCGGGAATTTATTGAAAAGCCGGGTACGCAATATCCTTGATGCACGAAAAAAATTATCTTCTTCCTATTCTTCGAAATTTAAGGATAAGCAGGAATTATTCAATGAGTCAATCAGTCAATTGGACAAAGAGTTTCTTGAAAAATTAAATGAGGTTGTTGAAACGAACATTGAAGACGAGAACTTGAATATCTCCCAGATCGCCTCCGAATTAAATATGAGTCACTCAACCTTATATCGGAAAATCAAGGCATTGACTGATTTGACAGCCAACGAATATATCCGGAAAGTTCGGATAAGAGTAGCCGAACAACTATTGATTACCAATCAATATACCATTTCAGAGATCATGTATAAAATTGGCATTAATAGTAGTAGTTATTTCAGAAAATGCTTCAAAGATGAATTTGGGATGAATCCAAGTGAATACCTCCATAAGTTAAAAGGGGAATCACCGGGCGACGACTAAATCTTGTTTTGATGTTATTCAGTTTCACCGTTCCAGCCTGAACATGTATTTGAAAAGAAAAACCGGGCTGGAAATACTCGACTACGAACTTTCATTACGGCCGATTTTCTTGGGTAATTTCCTTTTTTGCGGTTCAATTGAACTGGTTAAATAATGATTTTCTTGATTGAGGTCCACAATTCGTTTGTCTATTTTCTTATTTTCATTTATTTGTATGTCAGTTGTTTAGGGAGAATGTTCGTTGGCCGGTATTTGGCGGTTGTTTTCCACCATGTCTCCTCATTGTCTTGTTTTCATGTATGTGTTATAAAATTAGCTGCTTGCTGATATTGTAATGGGTGAATGATGAATCTGTGAACCTATGAACATTATTAATCTCAATACATTGTAGTCAAATCTGGCGAACAATCGAAAACTAAATTTGAACTTCTATGAAACGAAAAATCAACCTTCAAATTTTCCCTCAATCACAGCTTTTAGAGGATCGGCAAATCAATCTAAAGTTTGCCCGAAACAACTACAAACAAATACACCCATTGCCTTTTCACATAACAAGTTGACAACTGAATGATCTGGAATATTTTTAAACGAATTTGAGAAAAACGTTACTGCAGGTTTTATCCGGGGATTGTCTCTACAATTTGTTGAATTCATCGTATCACAGGGCGGTGTCAAGAAATTGATATTATTATTTGAATAATTGACAATCCTTACGGTTAACTGGCAAGGTTCATCATTCCTTTACTAATGTTTCCGGAGGATTTCATCTACTTTTTTTGATGACAAATCTTTGAGATTAAGGCAACCATCTAATAGATCAAAAATATATAAAGACTAATTTAATTATCATTAACTACAATTATTGCTTATGAAAAAATCTTCTACTATTAAGTATGTATTGACATGGCTTTTAATAAGCCTTGTTGGTATGTCAGCAAACGTGTTTGCACAAACTGATGTGACAAATACCTATCTGACGAATGCAAATTTTAACACTTCCTGTAACTATCTGGTTACTGATGGGGGGAATTTGGCCACGGCAGGCGATGGTTCTACAGTTCTTGATGTCGTGGGATGGACAGGTGTTCAAACCGCAGGGTTCAATGCTGCAGCGACATTTGAATATGGGACCAGCGCAACATTAAATGGTGCCGCAGTGCCTGCAACAGGTCCAAACAGCGAAAACGGTAGCGGGGAAGGCTCTTTTGGCTTTAGTCAATCATGGGGAGGTAAAACTGTTTATACCCAGGATGTTACCTTGCCTGCCGGTACGTACACCATAAATTATAAGTATTACAATGCGAATACTGCAACACTCGGATCCAGTTTGTTCGGTTGGATACCTGACACGGGTAGCTCTGCTATGTCTTCACTTACAAGTTTTACGAGTGGTGCCTGGACTTCAGATCAGATCGTTTTTTCACTAACCAGAGAAGCTACGGGAAAAATTCAAGTTGGAGTTCAATCCCCCGGCTCCGGATCAGGTAGCAATGCAAAAGTTTTTTTTGATGGTTTGCAAATTCTTTATGATCCCGTAGTAACTACTGATGCTACTTTGTCTGACATCACTCTCGATGCGGGCTCTTTAATTCCAGCATTTGACTGGGCAACCACTAATTACACGGTAGTTATTCCTTCGGGAGTAACCACCATTAATGTAACCCCCGTTTTACATGATCCCAGTGCATCGTATACCGGAGGCGGAGCTATTGACGTTTCTGGCGGAGAAACCGTTGCAACGATTACTGTAACTGCTCAAAATGGAATAACTACAAACGATTATACCATTACCTTTGTTCCTGATTGTTATACTCCGGAATTTGCTGACAGAGCCAATTTGGTTCCTGATCCTTTATGTAATGATCGAAGTGCTTTCGGCGGATGGGGATCTGTTTCAGCTACGACAGATCCTACCGAGGTATATTGCGGCACTTCATCCATGAAACTTGGAGTTGGAAGTACAGGTTGCGATGCAGCTCTCGACATTAGTGGATTTAATTATGATCCAAATACGACTTACCGCGTTCGAGCAATGGTAAAGACTGTTAGTGGTTCAATCGGTTTTTTAGCTTCCGGAGCAAATCCCAATTTTGGATATGGGATCAATACTAATGGCGTTTGGGCCCAGATTGATACCTTCTTTACAACAGGCGCAAGTCCTTCGAATAACTTCATTACGTTTAATAAATGTGATTTTAGTTCCAATTGCACCTATGCATATATTGACAATTACGAAATTTATAAAGTAGACAATGATGCAAGCCTATCTAATTTAACAACATCAACGGGATCTCTAAGCCCAGCGTTTGCATCAGGGACAACTTCATACGAGATTATTGTTGATCCGAGTGTAACAGATGTGACACTGACAGCGACTGCTAGTAGTTCAAATGCAACCGTTACAGGAGATGGAGTAGTCTCTGCACCGGGAACCGCAAATATTCTTGTTACAGCAGAGAGTGGAAATACCCGAACATATACAGTCAAAATATCAAGTGTTTCCACCGATGCCACATTATCAGGCATTACATTATCTGCAGGAAGCCTTGTTCCCGATTTTGATTCAGGTACAACCTCTTATCTCGTTGATGTGCCCAATGGCACCTCAAGCATTGACGTGAATGCAACAAAATCAAATGCGAATGCTACGATTGAGTCAGGAACAGGGACGGTTACGCTCACTAATGGGATTGGATCAACCGATATTTTAGTTACTGCTGAGGATGGTACGACCAAAATAACCTATACTATTGTATTTAAGGAAGAATGTTTTGTTCCATATTATTCGTCAGGAAATATGATTGAGGATCCGACATTTAGTTCGGGTACGCTAGCTGATGGTGGATATGGTGGCTGGGGACCGACCGGTATTACTGTTGATGGTGCATATTGCGGAATCGGTGCTGCTTTTATTCGTGGATCCTGCTGGCCAGATGGTGGTTCAATTGACAGATCATTGAATGCAACCAACGGTAACGCGTTAAAACCCAATACAAGTTACAGGCTTCGTGCAATGATTAATTCACAGGCAACGCCTGGTACTGTATTCCAAATTCAGGTTGAAGGGTACGATGGTACAAAAAGTATTTACTTTGATATCAACGGAACAAATGGATGGGAGCAGTTTGACAAAGTATTTACTACAGGATCAACGGTTGTCGAAAAAGGTATATACTTCAATGGGTGTTCTGGCGACAGAGGGCTTGTTTCTCCAGCTGTTACTGACACCTGTTTTATTGATAATTATGAATTATACGATATTTCCGGTGATGCAAGTTTGAAATCCCTGTCCTCAAATGTAGGAACATTATCACCTGCCTTTGATCCTGATGTGACTGATTATCACCTGATTTATCATGAAGAAAATAAGTCCGTAACGGTTAATGCAGGCGCTTTGGATCCCAATGCTTCTGTTGTAGGAACGGGTTCATACGCTGTATCATCTACGGATACAATTCATGTTGTAGTTACATCGAAGGATGGAACAGCTACTAAAACCTACAACCTCAAGCTTCAGCTTGAAAACCTGTTGGATGACGTTCGATTGGATGATTTGTCCTGTGATAAAGGATTTCTGGATCCACTGTATGATGACGCAGTAGATAATTATAGTGTTGTTTTGCCGGGAGGTATACAAATGGTAAAATTGCATGCGGAGACCCATGATTCCGGAGCTACCGTTACAGGTGGTGGAGATATTGATGTTTCATCAGGAAGTGCAACCGCCACCGTTGTAGTTACAGGAGAAGACGGTACTACGACAAGAACGATTACGGTTTCATTTACCGTTTCAGATGTTAATTATGCCATGAGTTTGCCTGGTGGGCCTGATGGCAGATATAGCAATGTCACAATTCCAGCATTGAACGTTGATCATTTGCCGATGACCATCGAATTATGGGTGAAGCCTGATGCAGCAGAGAGTGGCGCAAATCGAGCAACTGTTTGGTATAGCCGTAATGCTGGTTCAAACCACACCGGCTATGGATTTCAATATGACTATAACACGGATATTTCAAAAGTTCAAGCTGTTTGGGACGGCCAGGCAGAGCTTCCGACGGCTGCGCCAATTCCTGGTCAATGGAACCACTTGGCTTTGGTTATAACAAGCACCAGCAAAACATTTTATATCAATGGTGTTCCATTCACAGAGTCCGGTACATCTTACGCGGTGAATCATTTCTTCGATGAGCTCTATTTAGGATGGGACAATGTTGATTTTACGAATCCGGCCCAAAGAGGTAGAACCCTGAAGGGGGAATTTGACGAATTTCGGGTTTGGAATGTGGCTCGTACGGCTCAGGAAATCAAGGATAACGAATATAAACGTTTGAATGGTAATGAAGCCGGACTGATTGGTTACTGGAACTTTGATAATCATCACAGCCAGTACGCAACTGATGGAACAAAAATAACTGCCGGGCACCAACTGGCTTTAAATGGAGAAATACATGGCGGTACCTATGTTGTTTCGGATTTATTTGATACGATGACTTACGATAGTTCTGCTTGTGTTCAAGCTTCAACAGACAGTGTTGGAGTGGGAGCAATGGCTGAACCCGTTGCCAAATTGATCATCAACACCAGCAACAGCAAGTCGCCATATGTTTTGAAATCGCTAGACTTAAATGTAGATGGTACCACTGACATCGCTGATGTGGACAGTGTTTCTGTTTACTATACTCCAGACGATCACTTCAATACTAACCTGAAGTTTGGTAAACTCGCATTGACTGACGCATCATTTACGATTACTGGTGAACAACAATTAGGCTCTGGTGCAAACTATTTCTGGGTTGCCTTTGATGTTGCTGATTCAGCCACTATCGACAATGTTGTAGACGCTGCCTGTACTAGTTTTACGATTGACAATTCAACGGCAATGGTGCTCGCGCCAACAACAACAGACTTAGATGGAAACCGGAAAATTGTTGGAAAAGTAGCTCAGCCAATCTATCGCATCGTTCAAAATGCAAGCAATCTTGTTCTTGGCGAAGATTCAAACGATCAGTCTGCGAAATTGTACAACTACGACGACGGTGATCAATCACAGGTTTTCAACCTGGTTGAAACCAATAAAGAAGGACAATATTATTTAATAAGTTCTGATGGTACTCGTTATCTTCATGTAATTGGTAGTTGGAATATGGGTTTTGTTGCTAATCCAACAACGCTGAATAATGACTATCGATTTATCATCAAGCATAATGTCGACGGTACGATTTATCTTCAATCGGCAACTCGTCCAGATCGGTATGTTGGAACAAATAGTTCTAATCCTGGAATTTCAGGAGTCTACTTTGACAAACCACAAAATAACCTTTGTGTTTGGAGACTTGAACCGGCTGATGGAGCAACAAACAAATCAGTTGCAACGCTTGCAGGTATTAATATGGATAAAGGGTCGCTGGTACCTGGGTTTAGTCCATTTGTGACTTCTTACAGTGCATACTATCCTCAGGGAACAGATACTGTTAATGTGGAGGCTATGGCAACAAATCCTGATGCTGATGTTTCAGGAGATGGAGCTATTGATGTTTCCTCGGGAAATGCGGTTGCAACAATTACAGTTGCTTCGGCTGATGGTACAGCAACGCAAACATACACCATTGAGTTTAATGAGCAGCCTGAAATACAAATGACACACTCCTACACCTTTGACGATGGAACTGCTGACGATATGGTTGGAAACGCCGATGGCGTTTTGCAGGGTGATGCAGCTGTTGCAGATGGTGCTTTAACTCTTTCAGGAACGGGGTATGTAAGTTTGCCAGCCGGAGAAATCAATATTTCTTCCTATGGCAGTGTGACTGTCGAAACTATTTTTAAACAGGCTGCAGGTTTGGCTGGTGAACCGAATAACACGAGCCTGTTTTGTTTTGGGAGAACCAACACAGACCCAGGATGGAATATGGGAGTTGATTATTTATTTTATCAACCAACCAACAATAATCATGCTTCAAGATTGGCTGTGTCATGCTTAAATTATGGAAATCCATGGAGCACAGAAACGGGAATTAATGATACCAAGGAGATTACTGATGCAATTTACCATTATCTGGTCGTTATCGCGAATGCCAATAAATTGAAAATGTATCTTGATGGTTCCTTGGTTGGAACAGCTGATTTTTCCGGAGATAATGCATTGTCTAACATTAGCGACGCTGCGGCCTACATTGGCAGGAACGTATATTTAGACGATCCATTATGGAAAGGTTCTCTTGATGAAATGAGTATTTATCAAGGTGAAATGGATGCAGCTACGATTGCACAACGTGCAACGCAATTATTGGGATCAGCTTCCCGTGATGCTTCACTGGCTTCGTTGACCGTAGACACCGGAGAATTGAGTCCGGCATTTGATGCGTCAAAAGTGACTTACTACGTAACTGTTCCTAAAGGAACAAGCTCGGTCAACATTGATGCTAATGCAACAGATGCTAATGCTACTGTTACAGGAACAGGTGCAGTTGATGTTTCGTCAGGAAGCGGAATCGCCACTGTCGTAGTGACAGCGGAAGACGGTAAAACTCAACAGACTTATACTGTAAATATTAGCCAACAGGAAGATGTTACCCTAACACATTCCTACACTTTTGATGATGGAACAGCTGCCGATGTAGTCGGAAATGCAGATGGAACCCTGATGGGAAGTGGAGCAATTGCAGATGGTGCGTACACAGCTGCGGCTAATGGAGATTACATTGAGCTGCCTGCTGCTGATATAGCAATCAATACTTACTCAGCAATTACTTTGGAAGGCTACATTTATTCAGATGTTGATAACACCGGCAATAACATGATGGCTTATTTCGGAGGTAATGAAAATGGCCTTGGAGGAAACGGCTATTTCTTAACACCTGATCGTAGGACAGAAAGCCGAACTGCCATTTCTTGTGGAAATGTCAGTCAGCCATGGACAGTAGAGCAGGGGTTTACTGGTGATCCTGTAAGTGTGGGCGCCAAACATCATGTTGTTAGTGTACTCACTAACAGTAGCATTAAATGGTATATTGATGGCGCCCTTGCAGGAGAAGCTGAAGTGTCGGGAGGTAATTCAATAGCTAACCTGAGTAATGCAAATGCATGGTTGTGTCGGGGTGGTTATGACGCTGACCCAACATGGATGGGAACCATCGATGAGTTCAATATTTACAATGGAGCGTTGGATTCCACTACTATTAAAGACCATGCTCAAAGCTACCTTGGTGGAATGAATTCAGATGCAAGATTGTCAGCATTGACGACAGACACAGGAACACTTCTGCCTGAATTTAATAATAGCACAACCAATTATGCGGTAGAGGTTCCCGAGGGAACAACAACAGTTAATTTAGCAGCTACACCGCTGGTGCCAAGTGCAACTGTAACCGGAGATGGAGCTGTTGATGTTTCAGGTGGTGAAGCAACTGCTAATATTGAAGTAACTTCAGTTGACGGAACGGTTACTAAAACCTACACCGTTTATATTAAGGTTAACGATCCTAACTGTTTTAGCCCACTGTTCGATTCAGGAAATATGATTGAAGATCCGGAATTTAGTGCAGGCACATTAGCAAATGGTGGATTTGGCGGCTGGGGACCAACCGGAATTACTGTTACTGAAGCATATTGTGGCATTGGTAGCGCCTATATTCGTGGCACTTGTTATCCTGATGGCGGTTCGATTGACCGGTCGTTGAATGCTGATAATGGTAATGCCTTAAAACCAAATACAACTTACCGACTTCGTGCAATGATTAATTCACAGGCTTCGCCCGATACCTACTTCCAGTTCCAGGTTGAAGGAGTCGATGGTGATAACAGCCTTCTTTTTAATCTTCCGAATACGAACGGTTGGGTTCAGTTTGATACGACATTCACTACAAGTGCAACAGTGACTGAACACGGTATTTATTTTAATTCTTGTTCCGATGCTACCCCTGCGATAACGGATACCTGCTTTATTGACAATTATGAACTATATGAGGTATCATCAGACGCTTCCTTGTTCGATCTTCAGGTAGACGGTCTGACAGTGGATGGTTTTGATGCTTCGACGACTTCATACGATGTTGTTGTGCCGAAAGGAACCACAAGCGTAAATGTTAGCGCAATGGCCAGTGATGCCAGTGCAAGCCTTGATGGTACTGGTGATGTTGACGTTTCTTCAGGTAGCGGAGCCGCAACGGTTACGGTTACTTCAGGAGATGGAACAGCAACAATGACCTACACGGTAAATATCACTGTTGACACAAATACCGCTGTAAATAATCTGGAAGCTTCATTGTTCAAGGTTTATCCAACGGTAACATCCGGAACATTCCATGTAGCATTTGACGGAGTGAAAAAAGGAATGATTACTGTTTATAACCTGTATGGACAGGTTGTTTTGCAGCGAGTTGTAAAATCGACCATTGAAAATGTCAACGTGCCAACTGCCGGAGTTTACTTGATAAAAGTACAGGCTGATGGTGCTGATAAAGTTGTTAAAGTGTTGAAAACTGAATAATACTTACTACTCAATTAAGTTTAGATTTAGATTAGGGCTATCCTGCGGGGTAGCCCTTTCTTTTTAGGAAAAATGTTCAATAAAAGAATTTCGTGAAACCAACGATCCCCGGGGAATTCTTTCGATTAAAATTTTCGTTGAAGAAAGTTGTAATGGAGTAGTGAATTCAGTCCAGTAAAATCACACTGGTTTATGAGACTAGAAAAAGGTCAACTTTCCACTTTGCTGACAGAGGCAAAGTTTGAATGATTTTTGGTTGGACAGCTTCGAAATCTAAAAGTTGAAATTATGCGTTGGTATTCTGGATGTCATACCCATGGAAGCTATTCCCATCAGGGCAATTCCAATTCCCAGTATGATGAAAAAGTTACCCACCCATTTGATGGCGCGGATGGTCGATTCATGCTGCGTTTTTTCAATCAGTTCATTGGGGACCGGTTTGCGGATGATCAACGATAAAAGTGTCTCAAAATGATTTTTGAGTAAGATTCCCAAGGTTATCCCGATTCCAGCTCTTGCAATAGTCAGCAAAAGCGTAAAAAAGAACATCGTACTCATAAAAATAAAGTCTCTGGTTGATGATGAATTGTAAAAAATGTGATCGGTTTGACCTAATCATATTCCATTCCTTTGCCCAATTTCACCCAGTATTCGTCATTTTTGATCGGGCGTAGTGTACCTTTGTTCGACCGGCTGATTGGCGAAAAATCTGCGGATGTGGATTTTCTGATTGCATTTATTGGATTTATTCTAAGCGATTTCGATCACTATGAGCATCTTTGTACAGTGCCTTAAAAGATATTCTCGAACCGCTAATCGTGTCTAGCGACGAAGTTGAAAAAATAAACGAACGATGAAAAAATTTGCTTAATACCAGAGAGTTGTATGCATAACGATGATGACCATTTTGTTGATATTCTTCGCACTTCATTCCGAATGTGGTAATTCGACAGGAGCTGTCAGCAATGTGAAAGATGATGGAATTCCCAGGATTCCCGGGATGAAACTTGTTTGGCATGATGAGTTCAACAAAGACGGCAAGCCGGATCGGGATAATTGGGGCTATGAAAACGGTTTTGTTCGTAACAGGGAGTTGCAATGGTACCAACCACAAAATGCCTATTGTAAAGATGGCAAATTGATAATTGAGGGTAAACGGGAGCGAAGTGACAATCCATATTATTATCCACAAAGTAGCGATTGGCGGACGAATAGGAAGTATGCAAATTACAGCTCGTCGTCTTTGGTCACGAAAGGTTTGCAGGAATGGATCGGCCCCGGCTATTATGAAATTCGTGCACGGATTGACACAACAAGTGGCGCATGGCCTGCCATTTGGTTGTTGGGGACAAAATCGCATTGGCCCAATTGTGGTGAAATCGATGTAATGGAATTCTACCGGATCGATGGCACTCCAACAATTTTAGCGAATGCTTGCTGGGGATCTGAAGAGGATAACCATGGCGCCTGGGATTCCCAAAAAATCCCATTGGCTGATTTTCTGAAAGAGGATCCAGGCTGGGTTAGAAAGTTTCATGTTTGGGGAATGAAATGGGACAAAAAAGTAATTCGGATTTTTATTGATCATGAACTGGTCAATACGATTGAATTGGACAAAACAAATAATCCAGATGACTTCAATCCATTCGTTTCGAATCAGAAATTTTACATTTTGTTGAATTTGGCAATCGGCGCAAATGGTGGCACTCCAATGGATGCGAAGTTCCCAATTTCATATGTAGTCGACTATGTTCGCGTGTATAAAGTTATTGAATAGTCATTTATTGTGAATCGGTTATCCTTTCTGTAATTCGGTTGTTCCAGGGAAATTTAATGTGAATTGAAGCAAGCTTGGGATCGGCTTCAGTTATTTGAAAAAGCAAATGCCGGTTTACAGTTCGGCGAATTTTTTCTTTCTTTGATAGCTAAATATTACGACGACTACTTAATACTAATTAACGATCGATGAATTTAATCACTTTTCATTCAGTTGTTTGTCGTGTCTGGCAAACTTCTAAATTTCAATTTCTTTTCAAGAAATTCTGGATTTTGCTTATTGTTGCCATTTTTTTCAGTTCCTGCCAATCGGAAAAATCAAAAGATGATGAACTTGCCGGCTATGTTTTTACCTATTTTACTGGAAACGGCCCAGGCCAGGAATCCATTCACTTCGCGGTGAGTGAGGATGGCTATCATTACCGGGCGCTCAATAACAATCAGCCGATTCTCGATTCTAAAAAGATCAGTTCGTCTGGCGGTGTGCGCGATCCGCATTTGTTTCGTGGCGAAGATGGCAAATCCTATTACATGGTGGCGACTGATTTGTATGTGACTGACCAGGGATGGCACAACTACGCCATGGTGCTGATGAAATCTAATGATCTGATTCATTGGGAAACCAGTATTGTCAATATTCCCAAAACATTCCCGGATCAGTTTGGCAATGTCAACCGGGTGTGGGCGCCACAAACCATCTATGACAATACCGTTGGTGAATACATGATCTATTTTTCGATGAAGCAGGATGATGATCCGGACAAGATCTATTATGCCTATGCTAACAAGGATTTTACTGGGTTGGAAACCACACCTAAGCAACTATATTTCCCACCTGAAGATAGCAATACCAAAGCTTGTATTGATGCGGATATCATTCCATACAATGGAAAGTTTTGCCTGTTTCACAAAGCTGAAGACGGTAATCCGGGCATCAAACTCGCTATTTCAAAACATCTAACCGAAGGCTATCAGTTGGTGAGCCCCGATCGTGTGGATGCATCGAAATATAACGTGGAAGGATCAGGCATATTTAAACTGAATAATTCCGATGAGTGGATTTTGATGTATGATTTGTATAAGAAAGGAGGCTACCAATTTACGAAGAGTTCGGATTTGCGCCATTTTGAAGTGATTGATCAAAAAATATCCATGAATTTTCACCCTCGACATGGCACCGTTTTGCCGATCACCCGAAAAGAGCTGAAGGCGTTGATTTCAAAATGGGGAACTTTTGATGATTTGTTGGTTGAGCCAAAATCAAAGCAAGTGAAAAAACTGAATGTCTATTTTAAAGGCAAAGAACGAAAAATTGAATTGCCTGTGAAGCATGGCACTGATCTCAGCCACTTTGATCCGGAATTTAGTACCTATCCGGGCATTACCTTCACGCCATCAGGGCCACAGGATTTTACACAGGGACCGGTTGAATATACCGCAGAGATTGAAGGAAAAGGAAAAGCGACCTATGCAGTTTTGGCCGAAGAAGATCACAATCCGGTACTGGAAGGCTACTATGCCGATCCGGATATTTTGTATGCTGAGAAAACAGGTAACTATTACCTTTATCCAACCAGCGATGGATTTAACAACTGGTCGGGAACTTATTTCAAAGTTTTTTCATCGGATGACTTGGTTGACTGGAAGGATGAAGGTGTGATCCTGGATTTGAAGAAAGACGTGAACTGGGCCAATCGTAATGCCTGGGCACCGTGTATCATCGAAAAGAAAATCAAAGGCAAATACAAATACTTCTATTATTTCACAGCGGCTCAAAAGATTGGCGTTGCTGTTGCGGACAATCCTACGGGGCCGTTTGTGGATAGCGGAAAACCATTG
>Ga0102953_1000778_pt1 | contig 21085 bp, 16 predicted proteins | sample SalPon2A_C_D2_MG_FD_78509 | JGI IMG/M metagenome (GOLD analysis project Ga0102953, IMG submission 78509) | Soil microbial communities from South San Francisco under conditions of wetland restoration - Salt Pond MetaG R2A_C_D2_MG | ecosystem: Environmental > Terrestrial > Soil > Wetlands | place... | reverse complement strand
GACACGCGGTAGCCGTACAGCACCCTCGAGAACACGTCGCGCCCGACGTTGTCGGTTCCGAACAGATGGTGCAGCGACGGCGGCTGGTGCCGCTCGGCGAAGTTGACATACGTACCGGCGCTCTGCGGGGACGGTGCGAGCAGCGGTGCGGCGAGAGCCGCGAGGACCACCAGGACCACCATGGCCAGCCCCACCACGGCGGCGGGGTTACGGCGGAAGCGGTACCAGCTGCGTCGCCAGGCACGCCGCCGCGCGGATTCCTCGGCGCGGGCCGACGACAGACCGATCCCGACCTGACTCATGCTGGGGCCACCGGGAACGCGATGCGCCCGCGGTCGTGCGTCCTCACGAGCGTGCCCCCCTGAGCCGGATGCGCGGATCGAAGTACCCGAGCAGCACGTCGATGAGGAGGTTCACCAGCACGAAGAAGGCGCCGGTGACCATCACCACGCCCATGATGGCGTTGAAGTCCTTGTGCAGGATGGCGCGCACCCCGTAGGCCGCCATGCCGGGCCAGCCGAACACCATCTCGACCAGGAAGGCGTTGCCGAGCAGCGAGGCGAACTCCAGACCGAGGATGGTGAGCGTGGGGATGAACGACGGCTTGAGCATGTACTTGAACGTCGTGACGAGGTCGGGGATGCCGAAGGCGCGCGCCGCCTCGACGTAGTCCTTGCGGCTGACGTCGATCATCGAGGAGCGGGTGATCCTGGCGATCTGGCCGAGGCTGGCCGCTGCCAGGCTCAGCGCCGGCAGGACCAGGTGCCGCAAGGCATCGAGCCACACCTCGGGGCGGCCGCGGATCAGGGTGTCGATGAGGAGCAGGCCGGTGATATCGGGGGTGAACGAGGCGCTCGGTGAGAGCCGTCCGTTCACCGGCAGGAAGTGCAGGTAATAGCCTACCAGGAGCTGCAGCAAGAGAGCGATGAAGAAGCTCGGCGTGACCACGCCGAAGAGCGACAGCACGCGGCTGACGTTGTCCACCCAGGAGTCCTTGAAGCGCGCGGCCAGCACGCCGGTGGGGATGCCGAGGGCGATGGCGATGATGATGGTCGCCAGCACGAGCTCCAAGGTGGCCGGGAACGCGGTGCGCAGGTCGCTGGCGACGCTGCGCTGCGTCAGGAGGGACTGCCCGAAGTCGCCATGCACCAGCCCGGCGACGTACCGGCCGTACTGGACGTAGAGGGGGCGGTCCAGTCCCATCTTGTGGCGCAGGCTGGTCACCTGCTCGGCGGTCGCCAGCGGTCCCAGCGCGATGCGCGCCGGATCGCCGGGGACCACCCGGGCGATCAGGAAGATCACGATGGAGAGGCCGACCAGCACCAGCAACGACCACAGCAGGCGCCTGACGATGAAGAAGAAGTACTCCAAGAGATCCGTCCCAGGGAGGCAGGACGCGTCGGGGGGCGGCTAGCGGCCGCCCCCCGACGCGTCGGGATTCAGTTGGTCGCGCAGGTCCAGCTGTAGTTGTGGAAGTTGTAGTCGAAGCTCTGCACGGGCACGTAGTTGTACCCCGTCAGGCACTTGTCCATGGCGTGCCTGACGTTCTGGACCAGAACGAACACGTCGGGCTGCAGGTCGACGATGGTCTGCTGCAGCTTCTTGTAGATGGCCGCCTGCTGTGCCGGGTCGGTGGTGGCGCGGGCATCGGTGATCATCTTGTCGACCTCGGCGTTGCCGAGCCACTCCATCGACGACCACGTGCCCTGCGCCTTGGTGTCGTACTGGGTGAAGAACATGGAGTCCGGCGAGGCATAGGTGGCGCCGAAGAAGACCTCCGTCACGTTGGGCGTGGTCGACGCCTTCGAGGCGATCTCGGTGATGCGGTTCCAGGGCTCGGGAGCGAGGGTGACCTTGAAGCCGATCTTCTCCAGGTTCGACTTCATGAGCAGCCCGATCTCCTCCTCGAAGCTGGCGCCCGACACGTACGAGAAGGTCAGCGGGATGGCGCCCTTGCCGGCGTACTTGCTCTGGGCGAGCTCGCTCTTGGCGCAGCTCATGTCGAAGGTGGGGTCCTTCAGCGTCGTCAGGTAGTCGTTCTTGAACACCGCCGGCAGCGGCCCGGCGAGCGGCGCGCCGGGGTAGATGCTGTTGCGGATGGTCTGGTAATCCGTGGCGCAGGCGATGGCCTTGCGCACGTGCACGTCATCGGTCGGCGCGACCTGGGTGTTCATCTTGAAGTAGAAGGCGGTGCCGGTGGGCTGCGAGACGACGCGGAAGCGCGGCATCTTGGCCAGCGCAGCGTAGGTCTCGTTGGCCTGGAACTCGCTGGTCATGGTGAGCTCGCCGCTGGCGGCCAGCGAGCGGACCGTCGCCTCGTCGTTGGTGACCACGAACCGCAGGTTGTCGATGGGGCCCTTGCCCCAGCCGAGCATGTAGTTGTCGTAGCGCTTCAGGCGCATCTCGCTTCCGCGCGTCCAGCCCGCGAGCGTGTACGGGCCCGAGCCGGCGTCGTGGTCCGCGACGTACGCCTGACCCCAGTCGCCGTTGGTCGCGTTGGCCTGGACCACCTTGCTGTTCACCACGAAGATCAGCGGCACCGTTGCCAGGAACGGCGAGAACACCTTCTGGAGGTGGAACACCACCGTGTGCGGATCGCTGGCGGTCACGCTGTCCGGCCCGAGCACGCCCTTGAACAGGTAGGACGGCCCCTGGTCGATGGCGAGGAGGCGTTTCACCGAGTAGACGACGTCGGCTGCCGTCACGGGCGAGCCGTCGTGGAAGGTGGCGTTGGGCCGCAGGTGGAAGGTATAGGTGGTGGCGTCCGGCGAGGCTTCCCAGCTGCTCGCCAGCAGCGGCTGGATGGCGCCGTTCTTGTCGACGGTCACGAGCCCGTCGTAGAGGTTCACGGCGGCCATGTAGCCGGTGTAATCCGTGACCTTCGCCGGATCGATGGTGTTGAAGATCTGCACCACGTTCAGCGTGACGGTGGTGGCGGCGAGCGCCGCTCCCGCCGCCCACACCGCCCCCAGGGCCAGGAACGTAACGAGGACTCGCTTCATACGGCTCTCCCTTCAGGACTGACCTGCGCTCCGACGCGGTCCTCGACCGGCCGGTAATCGATGTCGTAGCCGAAGTAGCGCGGCCCCACCAGGGCCAGGCCGGCGTCCGTGCGCCACTGCGGGTCGCTGGGGATGCCGAGCGCGACCACGCGGAAGCCGAAGCGGAGCGACTCGGTGGTGATGGGCTCGCCGCTGTCCGCATCGAGCAAGGTGATGAGGTCGGGGGTGGAGACCAGCACCTCGTCGCCTTCCAGCGCCACCAGGAACTCGTTCTGGAACTGGATGCGGAAGCTGCGGCCGGCGTCCTCGTCGACGCCTTCCAGGCGGGCCTCGCCACGCGCGAAGCCGCCGACGGTGCGGCGGTCGACGTCCATGATCTTGGCGCTGAACAGGCGGTAGGCGCCGACGCGCTGGCGCACCGCCTCGATGGGGCTGCGCTTGGCGGCCCGCGCCTCGCGGATGGCCCGTCCGATGTCGGCAGCCAGCGTGACCGTGCCGCGCACGATGGCGCGCTTGGCGGTGCGCCCGTCCATGGCGTAGAAGGCGATCAACGCGGCGCCGCCCATCTCCACGGTGGCGCTGCGCGCCAGCCGCTCGGTCCAGTGGTTGTCGACGGTGTGCAGAAGCACCGAGTTGCCCTTGTCGTCGGCCATCACCATGGGCGTTGCCCGCACGCCGTGCAAGGTGAAGGTGACCATCTGCAGCTCGGGGAAGGCCCGGCCCATGCCGTCACCGTCGACGAGCGGGAGGCCCATCTCGGCGGCGACGATGAACGGCACCGTGGAGTTGAGGCCGCCGGCTTCGCCGCACAGCACGGCGGCGATGGGCCGCCCCAGGTACTCCTCCAGGCTGCGGAAGGCGGTGACGATCTCGGTGCCGTTCGGCAGCTTCTCCACCATCACGGTGGGGGCGCCCATCATCGCCGCCGGCGCCAGGACGTCCTCGTCGCCAAGCTCGTCGACGTCGATCACCTCGACCGGGCCGTGCTGCCGGATGGCCTGCATGGCCATGAGCTTGCCGATGTACGGGTCGCCGCCGCCGCCGGTCCCCAGGACGGCGGCGCCGACAGCCACGTCCTGAAGATCCTCAGCGTGGAACAGTCGCATGCGGGCTCCCTTCTGCCGCGAGCGGGCGGTAGGTCACGTCGGGGTACCCGAAGGCGGCGGGGCCGATGACCTCGAGGGCCTCGGGGGTGCGCAACAGGGGGTGGCAGGGCAGGGCGAGCACGCTCACCCGCAGGCCGAAGCGGAGCACCTCGGTGGTGATCGACAGGCCGGTGTCGGCGTCGAGCACGATGATGAGGTCGGGCACGCTGGCCTCCACCACGCCGCCGCGCCGGAACACCAGGTTCTCGTTCTGGATGTCGATCTCGGCCTGCGCGCCGGCATCGGCATCGATCCCGTCCAGGCGCACCCGGCCCACCGCGAAGCCGCCCTTCAGCTCGCGTCGCACGTCGGCGATCTTGCCGTCGAACAACCTCACGCCGCCCTGCGAGGTTCGCACCGCCTCCACCACGTTGCGCCGCTCGCGCCTCGCCTGCGCCACGGTGTGCCCCAGCTCCAGGCACTGCGTGAGGGTGCGCGGCACGGCGTAGCGCTGCAGGAAGTCGCCGCGCATGGGCGCCAGCGCGAAGCCGGCGGCGGCGCCCATGTCGACGGCCGTGGTGCGGGCCAGGCGCTCCAGCCAGTACATGTCCTTGACGCGCGTGAAGAGGACGCGGTTGCCCTTCTCGTCCGCCATGGCCGCGGGCGCCGGCTCATGTCCGTAGATGAAGTAGGTGCACATCTGCACCTCGGGGAAGGCGCGTCCCATGCCGTCGGCATCGACCACCGGGATGCCGGCCTGCGCCGCGGTGATCATGGGCTCGATGCTGTTCGAGCCGCCGATCTCCGCCGCGACCACGGCGTCCACCTTCCGTCCCAGGTAGTCCTCGAGCCCGCGCAGCGCCTCCAGGCACTCGTCCCCTTTCTCGATCTTCTCGATCCCCACCACGGGTGCGCCGATGCCGCCGACGCTCACCACCATGGCGTCGGGGGCGAGGTCCTCCAGGCCGACGACGTCTATGACGCCGCCGGCGCGCAACTGCTCCTTGGCGCGCAAGCTGCCGATGTAAGGGTTGCCGCCTCCGCCGGTGCCCAGGATGGCGGCGCCCACGGCGATGGCGTCGACATCGGCCTCGCCGAGGCGACGCGCGCGCCCGGTGGAGACCCGCTCAGGCGACACTCAGGTCCCCCACCGCCTTCACGCGGATGCGCGTGGCGTTGCCCGGAAGGTAGGCCAGCGGCACGTCGTCGACGTCCACGATCTGCGTGGAGTCCTGATCGGCGCCGGCCTGGATGGCGCGTTCGATCGCCTCCGCCTTGGCCCTGGCTACCGCTTCGTCTCGCGGCATCTCTGCGAGCGAGAAGACGCGGTCCACCTCGCCGCTGATCTGGGCGATGGCGGCGCCCACCGCGTTGGCCACCGGGTAGTGGTCGGGTCGGATGACGTTGAGCTCGCCGACACGGTCGGGCACCAGGATGCTGCCGCCGCCGACGACGATGACGGGGACGGGCTCCGGCGTCAAGCGCATGCGCTCCACCGCCCGCTCGACCATCTCCCGGATCGTTTCGAGAGCGGCTTCCACGACGCCCCGATCGAGCGAGACCACCTGGCGCGCGTCGCCGATGTCGGCGCGACCGGCGGCGACGGCGACGTCGGTGGCCGTCAGGCTGTCGCCTCCGAACACGCGCGCTTCCTGGGTGAGGCGGTAGCCGACGCTCTGCGGGCCGACCCGCACGGGGTCGCCGGCCACCAGCGAGCCGCCGCCGAGCCCGATGGAGAAGACGTCGGGCATGCGGAAGTTGGTGCGCACGCCGCCCACCTCCACGGCGATGCTGGCTTCGCGGGGGAAGCCGTTCACCAACGCACCGATATCGGTGGTGGTGCCGCCCACGTCGATGACGATGGCGTCCTTGATCCCGGAGAGGAACGCCGCCCCGCGCATCGAGTTGGTGGGGCCACTGGCGAAGGTGAGCACCGGGAACTCCTCGGCCGTCTCGGCGTTCATCAACGTGCCGTCGTTCTGCGTCAGGAAGAACGGCGCGTCGAGGCCGGCGCCGCGGAGCGCGTCCCGGAAGGCGGTCACCGTCTTGCGGCTGAGGTCGCGGAGGCAGGCGTTCATGATGGCGGCGTTCTCGCGCTCCAGCAACCCGATGCGGCCGATCTCGCTGGAGAGCGTGAAATGGGCCCCCGGCAGGGTCTCGCCGAGGACGTCGCGGGCGCGCTGCTCCATCTCGGTGTTCACGGGGCTGAAGACCGAGGAGATGGCGACGGTGCGGATCCCGTGCGAAGCGATCTGCTGCCCGATGCGCCGGAGCTCGCCGACGTCGAGCTCCGAGATGGTGCGCCCGTCGAACTCGTGGCCGCCATGGGCCAGGTAGGCGTGGTTGCCGATGGCCTCGCGCAGATCCGGCGGCCAGTCGACCATGGGGACCAGGCTGGCCGTGGCCGGCAGCCCCAGGCGTACCGCCGCCGTCGGTGCCAGGTCGCGCCTCTGAACGACCGCGTTGGTGAAGTGGGTGGTGCCGATCATCACCACGTCGACGTCGCCCTCCGCGACCGCGCCCTCGCTGAGGACCTGCCGCAGGGCGGTCACGACCCCGGACATCACGTCCTCGGTGGTCACGGTCTTGACGGAGTGGAGGACGGTGCGGTCGCTCATCACGACCGCATCGGTATTGGTGCCGCCCACGTCGATGCCGATTCGGATCACGCGCTCACGCTCCTCGCTGTTGCCACGGGGCAATGGTGTGGCCAGCTTAGGGCGGCGCGAGGCGCGACGCGTACTCCCTCGCGGAGCATGTCGTTGTCGGCCGCGGCGAGGCAGGCGGTGCCGCCGGGCGCTCAGCGGTTCGCGGGTGGTCCGTCTGGCACGGGCCGGGCTCGATCAATCGGCGAGCCAGAGCAGGTACCGGGCGGCGAGGTGGTAAAGCAGCCGTTTGTCGCCGTCGAGCGCCCCCGGGCCGAGGATGTCCTCGGCCCGGTCCAACCGGTAGCGCAGCGTCTTCGGGTGGATGCCGAGCGCTGCGGCCGCGCGCTTGAGCGAGCCGCCGGCGTCGTAGTACGCGGCGACCGTCTCGACCAGCACGGGGCGCCGGCTGTACTCGGCGTCCCGCAGCGAGCGCAGCTCGTCCTCCAGGAGCGAGGCGATCTCCGGTGCGTGCGCGATCTGCTGGAGGAGGGCGGAGCCGGTCACTTCCCGGAACGCCACGAAGCGCTGGCGGAGGCGCAGCCGCTTGCGCAGCTGCAGAGCCATCTGAGCCTCGCGGTAGGAATGGGCGAGCAGGGCCGGCCCTTCCTTCGGCAGGCCCACCGCCACGGCGACAGGCACGAACCTCAGCTCCTTGCGCAGGGCGACGGCCAGCGCGCGCCCCAGCTCCTCGAGCGGCCCCCGCCCCAGGACCAGGGCGCCCTCCGCGTGGGGCGTGACCACGGTGCCCGGGTCGTCGAGGGCGGCGCCGTGGCGGACGACCTGCAGGATGCGCCCCTTGAGGCGCTGGAAGAAGAGCTCGCCCTGACGCTCGTTGTGGATGTAGAAGCGCTCGAAATCGTCGAAGCCCACGAGCAGCACCGTGGTGACCGTGTCGAGGTCCATGCCGAGGCTGCGGGCGCGCCGGCGCAGCGCAACGGCGTCCCGGAAGCGCCCGAGGACCAGGTCCTCGACCAGATCCTGGCGGGCGCGGGCGATGGTGTCCGCCGCCAGCAGGGGGCCGGCAACGACGTCGAGGAGGTGTTGGATGCGCGCTCCGAGGTCGAGCGGGATGGGCCCGGGGAGCGTGACGACGGTCGCCTTGAAGGCGGCGCGCTCGCCGGCCTCGAGGGCACCCGCCGTCGACGCCGACAGCACGAACGCGGCGTCGCGCTCGCGGCGGGCGAGTGCCGACAAGCCCGGCGGCGGCGCGGCGCCCGGCACGAGGAAGAGCGTCCCTTCCGCCGCGCGCGGCGCGTTCGCCCCGAACTCGCGGATACGCACGAGCTCCATCTGGGAGGCGTCTCCGCTCAGGATCTCGACGCCACCAAGGCGAAGCTCCTTCAACACCTCGGCGAGTACCATCGACTGCCGTCGGCAGCCCGGCCCCCTCCGCGACCGTCCGACGATGCTCCTTTCGGCGCTTAGCGCCCGAGCGTCGAATATACCCGCCGCAGGCGCCGGCGGCACCGCTTCCGGTCCTCAGCCCCAGCGCCCGCTCACCTGAGCGTCCCCGAGCTGGGCGGCAACGCGGCGATCTTCGCCAGGATGTCCTGGTCCGTGTGGCGCGCGAGATCCAGGGGCTCGGCGTAGGGGACCAGACTGTCGTGGTCGTGAAGCCAGGTGATCTCGACCCCGTTCTCTTCAGGGTCGCGGAAGATGAGCGACACGCCGATGCCGTAGAGCAGCGCCTTCGCCGGGACGCCGCGCTCGCGGAGGGCGCGATGGAAGCTCCGGATGGCACCGAGGTCGTCGACGTAGAACGCCACGTGCGCCATCTCCGGGCTGGACGAGAACGCCAGCTGATGGTCTTGCAGGGGTCTCGCCGCCGGATCGCTGCAGAGGAAGGCGAGGTTCCAGGGCGCGGTGCGCCCGACGATGACCATATCCAGCAGATCGCGGTAGAAGTGCGCGAGGCGCTGGGGCTCGCGAGCGTGCAGAGTGACGTGACCGAGCGCGGCGACGTGCGGCATGGGTGGCTCCTTCCACGGCCTGATACGGCGTTCGCGCCGATCCTGGGCCGGGGAGGCGCCCGCGGCAATCGGGCGAATGGCGTACTCGCCAGGTGGCGGCGTCACTCCTTGGGGAACAGGTCGCTGCGCAGGGGGGCCCGGAAGGGATCGTCCTCGGGGAGGAGCGCGGTTTCCGCGGCGCGGTCGGCGCCCCGCGCCATCGCCGTCAGGACGACGCGAGAGGTCACATCGAGCTTCCGGAAGATGTTCTGCAGGTGGGTCGACACCGTCCGCTCGCTGATCCCCATGCGCTCGGCGATCTGACGGTTGGTGAAGCCGTGGACCACGTACTCCGCGACCTCCCGCTCGCGCGGGGCGAGGGCGGTGCGAAGCGGGTCCTCCCGAGCCTCGGCCGGGAGCAGGTGCTCGATGGCGTCCCAGTAGAGAACCTGCTCGCGGCGCAGCATGGCGACGAACGCCGCGGGTGTGTAGGCGTCCCCCAGGTCCACGTCATGGTAGGTACGAGCGTGCTGCCGCACCAGGCGCACCAGCTCCTCTTCGCTCTCGGCGCTGAGGACGGTGCCGCACGGCCGGCACGTGTGCCGCAGGGCGCGGGCCTCGCTCGTATCGCAGTCGCTCACGGCATCTCTCCCCTCATGCGGTGCCGAGCACGCTCCTTCGGGAGCTCGTTGGGCTTCGAGGCGAAGTATCCGGGGCGTACACGCGTTTGTCAAGCGGGGTGGACCGGCCGCGTGGGGGCGCGTGCAAACGGTCGCCAGCCGTCCCTCCGGCAGCGGCCTCAGCCCCGCCGCGCGATCTCCTCCGGGCCCCGCACCAGCGACGTGAACACGCCTATCCCGGCGATGGCCGCCGACACCAGGAAGGCGGTGTGGAAGGCGCCGGCGAAGGTGTGCTGCAGGCCGGTCGCGGACGCCTGCGCGGCGCCGGCCGCGCTGCGCGCCAGGCTCAGGCGCGCCCCCGCCGCCGCGCCGCCCAGGCCGATGAAGATGGCGCCGGCGAGCGCTACGCTCACGCTCTGGCCCACCACCCTGCCGGTGGCGAGCATGCCCGCGGCCACGCCCTGCCGGTGCCGGGGCGCTGCGCCCATCAGGGCGCTGTTGTTGGGCGACCGGAAGAGGCCCTGGCCGACGCCGGTCACCACCAGCGTGGCGATGACCTGCCACAGCGGGGTGTGCGCGTCGAGCTCGCTGATGAGCACCAGCCCGGCGCAGGCGATGGCGAAGCCGATGGTGGCGGGCCAGCGCGTGCCGATGCGGTCGGCGAGCGAGCCGCTGAAAGGCGCGATGAGGGCGATGGTGAGCGGCAGCGGGGTGAGCAGGAGACCGGCCTCCAGGGTGGTGAAGCCGCGCAGCTCCTCCAGGTAGAAGGGCAGCAGGAAGCTCACCGCGAACAGTGCCAGGAAGCTCAGCACCAGGCTGACGTTGGCGGCCGCGAACAGGCGGCTGCGGAAGAGCGACAGGTCGAGGATGGGGTCGGACACGTGGCGCTCGACGAGCAGCAGCCCCGCCATGCCGGCGACGCCGACCGCCAGCGAGGCCATCAGCTCGGGCGAGGTCCAGCCCCACTCCTGTGCGAAGGAGAGGCCCAGCGTGAGGCCGCCCAGGCCCAGCGCCAGCAGGGCCGCGCCGAGCGGATCGAAGCGCCCGGTGGCGCGCACGCTGCGGCGGCGCAGCAGGCGCACCGCGGCCGCGGCACCGAGCAGGCCGATGGGCACGTTGACGTAGAAGATGGCGCGCCAGGTGAAGCTCTCGGTGAGGATGCCGCCCAGCGTGGGCCCGGTGCTCACGCCCAGCGCGACGATCACCGCGTTGAGGCCCAGGGCCCGCCCGCGCTCGTGCGCCGGGAAGGCGGAGGTCAACATGGCGGGGCTCAGAGCCATCAGGAACGCGCCGCCCAGACCCTGGAAGGCGCGGAACCCCACCAGCGCGTCCAGCGACGGTGCCGCCCCGCACATCGCCGAACCCAGCGTGAAGGTGAGCAGTCCGGCCACCCAGATGGGCTTGTGGCCGATCATGTCCGCCAGCCTGCCGACCGTGAGCAAGACGGTGGCGACCGCCAGCAGGTAGGCGATGACCACCCACTCGATGACGCCGTTGAGGGGTACGCCGAAGCGGTGCGCGATGGCGGGCAGGCTGATGTTGACGATGGAGGCGTCGAGCGTGGCCATGAACACGCCCACGCCGACGATCGCCAGCGTCGTCCACTTGCCTGGGGTGGCGTCGCCCGCGCCGCCGTGCGCCGCGGCCGAGGGCCGGCCGCCGCCCTGCTCGGGAGCCGATCGGGGCGTGGCGCGGGGGCCGTCGGTGTGGTCGTCGGTGTCGGGCATGAACGTGACCGCCGGGCCGTCACGGGCCCACAGAGGATGGTACCCGTTCCACCTGAAAGCAACAAGCCGCGTGCCGCGCGGCGCCCCCGATGTGCACGCAATACGGATTCTCACGCCGAGCTGTGCTAGGGTCGGCCCGAACTTCCACAAGGGGCGCTGGCGGTCCGCGTTGCGCTTGCGTCCTGGACACGGTGAAGGTCGCGGACGCCGCGCTTCGGCGGCGTTGCGGTAGGGAACCGTTGTCGCGGCATCGGTGAAGGGGGAAAGCCATGGGCAACAAGCACTCCATTCTCGACTCTGTCATCGGATCAGCCGCCGCTCTGGCGGCGGCGCTCGCCCTGGTCGTGCCGTTGCAGATGGCCTTGGCGCAGGGGAGCAGCAGCGTCCAGCCGACCGCCGTCTCGTATCCCAAGCAGTTCGGCTCGATGTCGTTCCCGGACGAGTTCCCGAGCGGCACCACCCTCACCATCACGCAGTGGAGCCACTTCGTGCCGCAGTACGACAAGTGGTTCGACGCCTACGCCCAGAGGTGGGGGCAGGCCAACAACGTCAAGGTCACGGTCAACCACATCAACCTGGCCGACCTCTCCTCGTCGCTCTCCTCGGCCATCGCGGCCAAGCAGGGCGCGGACCTCTACGAGATGATCTCGCCGCCCTCCTCCTTCATCGAGGGCCTGCAGCCCCTCAACGACGTCAACAAGGCCGCTCAGGCGGCCTTCGGCCAGGAGTCCGGCGTGTGCGTGCACTCCAGCTACCTGCCCACCAAGGACGAGTGGTACGGGTTCTGTCACGGCTGGGTGCCCGACCCGGGCGACTACCGCACCTCCCTGTGGCAGGCCGCCGGTTTCCCCAACGGCCCTGCCACCTACAGCGACCTCCTCAAGGGCGCCACGCAGATCTTCAAGAGCAAGGGCATCCCGGCCGGCGGCGGCCTGTCGCCCAACATCGACGCCGAGTTCTTCGCGCGCTCGCTCATCTGGTCGTTCGGCGGAAGCATCCAGGACAAGAACGGCAATGTGGTGTTCGACTCGCCGCAGACGCTCGCGGCGGTGAAGTGGATGAAGCAGTTCCACGACCAGGCGCAGACGCCCGAGGTCTTCAGCTGGAACGCCGCGTCCAACAACCAGGTCTACATCGCCGGGCAGGCGTCGTACATCCAGAACTCCATCTCGTTCTTCCGCAGCGCCCAGAGCGTGCACCCCAAGGTGGCGCAGGACACCGGCTTCGTGCCCGGCCTCAAGGGCCCCAACGGCGACCAGCACCAGACGGCGCACGTCTACTTCATCTACGTGATGCCCAAGTACGTCACCAACAGCGATCAGAAGTCGGCCGCCAAGAAGTTCATGCTCGACCTGGAAGCCAACTACTCGCAGGCCACCTACAACAGCCAGCTCTACAACTTCCCGGCCTTCGCCAAGCAGGTGCCGCAGCTCACGCAGAAGGGCGGCTGGCTGGACAACGATCCCTTCGGCTCGAAGCCCGCCAACAAGCTCGACGTGCTGCGCAACGCCGAGAGCTGGACCGCCTGGCTCGGTTACCCCGGCTACGCCAACCCGGCCGTCAGCCAGGTCTACGGCGAGAACCTGCTGTCCTCGATGATGGCGTCGGTCGCGCAGGGCAAGGAGACGCCGGAGGCGGCCGTGAAGAGCACCACCCAGCAGATCGAGAAGATCTTCGCCACCTGGCGGCAGAAGGGCTACGTGGGTGGCGGTCAGTGACGCCGGGATGCTGAGGGAGTAGCGCAGCAGCATGGCGACGCTACAGACCCGAGGGCTCAAGCGGCACTACGGCAAGATCCTGGCCGTGGACGGCATCGACCTCGCCACGGCGGAGGGCGAGCTGCTGGCCGTCCTTGGGCCCTCGGGCTCGGGCAAGTCCACCCTGATGCGCATGGTGGCGGGGTTGGAGCAGCCCAGCGGCGGCGACATCTTGCTGGACGGCCGCAGCGTGGTGGGCATCCCCGCGCGCAAGCGCAACGTGGCGATGGTGTTCCAGAGCTACGCGCTCTACCCGCACATGTCGGTGTTCGAGAACATCGTCTTCCCGCTGCGCTCCTATCGCGTCCCCAAGGAGACGTGGAAGGGGAAGGTGGACTGGGCGGCGGGGGTACTCGGCATCGAGCACCTGCTGCAGCGCCGCCCGGGCCGGCTGTCCGGGGGCGAGAGCCAGCGCGTGGCACTGGCCAGGGCCCTCGTCCGCGACCCCGAGATGTTCATCTTCGACGAGCCGCTGAGCGCCCTCGACGCCCAGGTGCGGCACACCGCGCGTGCCGAGCTGCGCGACCTGCAGAAGCGCACGCAGGTGACCTGTCTCTACGTCACGCACGACCAGGTGGAGGCGATGGGCCTGGGCGACCGGGTGGCGGTCATGAAGGACGGCCAGCTCCGCCAGCTGGGCGCTCCGCGCGAGCTCTATTTCGAGCCGGAGGACGACTTCGTGGCGAGCTTCATCGGCAACCCGCCCATGAACCTGCTGGCCCGCGGCGACGCGCTGATCGGCATCCGCGCGGAGCACTTCCGCCTCCTCCAGGACGGCGACGAGCCCGACGTCGGCGAGCACCGCTTCCGGGTGCGCCTCGACCAGCTCGAGTTCCTGGGAAGCGAGTGGCTCGGCTACGGCCGCGTCGCGGACGCCGGCGGCGAGGAGGAAGCCGGCGGCGAGGAGGACGCCGGCCGCAAGCGCGCCCGGGGGGACGGCCACGTGGTGGTGCGCTTCGGCCAGGACCGCGGCAGCGAGGTCGCGCCCGGTCAGGCGTACGACTTCGCCGTGCCCGGACGCCACATCAAGACGTTCGACCGGAGCACCGGAAGACGCCGCCATGCCGGGACCCGATAGGCCGGGACGCTCCGGAGAGGAGGGCTTCGGCGGCGAGGTCGATCCCGGCGTCGATGGGGCCGTCGATCCAGCCGTGGATCCGGCCGCGGGCGCGGCCGGGGCGATCGCCGCGAAGGTGAGCGCGGCGCCCCCGGGCACGCGCGGGCGCGTCGCGGGCATGCACGTCGTGGACCGGGAGCGGCTGCTGGGCTGGCTGATGCTGTCGCCCGCGCTGCTCTACATCGTGGCGTTCGTGGGCGTGCCCTTCGTGCTGGCCATCCTGCTGGCCTTCAGCAACGCCACCATCGGCAACCCGCGCGATTTCACCTTCGTCGGCTTCGCCAACTTCGCGCGCGTCATCCAGCAGCCGCAGTTCCTCATGGCGCTGCGCAACAGCGGCATCGTCACGTTCGGCACGCTGGCCGTGCTGGTCGTGCTGGCCACCGCCGTTTCGGAGCTGTTCGCACGCGACTTCCGAGGGAAGCGTCTGGTGCAGGTGCTGTTCATGCTCCCATGGGCGATGCCGGTGTCGCTTGGAGCCATCAACTGGCTGTGGCTGCTCGACTCGCAGTTCAGCCCCATCGACTGGGTCTTCCGCCAGATCGGCGTGCTGGGACCCGGCGGGCTGTTCGGGCCCAGCATGCACTTCTACTATCTGGGCCGCGCCGACCTGGCGCTGGCCTCGCTCGTCATGGTCAACGTCTGGCGCATGTTGCCGCTGGCCACCATCATCGTGCTGGCCGGGCGACTCGCCATCCCCAAGGACCGCTTCGAGCAGGCCGAGATCGACGGCGCCGGCTTCTGGCGCGTGCTCGTTCGCATCACCGTGCCGGCGCTGCTGCCGGTACTGGTGGTCGCGATCCTGTTCACCGGCCTGCTCGTCATCGGCGACATGGCCACGGTGGACCTGCTCACGCGCGGCGGTCCCGGCGACTCCACCCAGGTGCTGCCGTACTGGGCCTTCCTGACGGGCATCCGGGGCGGTGACCTCAGCGGCGGCGCGGCGGTGGCGCTGTTCCTGCTGCCGGTGCTGCTGGCCATCTCGGTGTTCGTGCTGCGCTACGCCTACCGCTCGGAGAGCACGGCGTGAGCGGGCCCGTCAGGTTCGTGCGCCAGGCGGCGTTCTACCTCGCGGTGCTGATCGTGTCGCTGTTCGCGCTGGTGCCGGGCATCTGGATGGTCATCACCATCTTCAAGCGCAGCTCGGACCTCTACAACGCCCAGGTCAACCCGTTCTTCTTCCACCCCAGCCCGACCCTCAAGCACCTGGAGTTCCTGTTCACCCAGTCGCCGTTCCCGCGCTTCGCCGTCAACTCGCTGATCATCGGCGTGTGCGTGGTGGCGATCACGCTGGTGGTGGCGGTGCCGGCGGCGTACGCGCTGGCGCGCCTCACCGGTCGCTGGGGACGCGACTCGGGCATGGCGCTGTTCCTCGTCTACCTCATCCCGCCCACGCTGCTGTTCATCCCGCTCTACCAGGTGGTGACCTTCCTGGGGCTCGCCAACACCATCTGGGCGCTGGTGCTGGTCTACCCGACCATCACCATCCCCTTCTGCTCGTGGCTGCTGCTCGGATTCTTCCGCTCCATCCCGGAGACCCTCGACGCCGCCGCCATGATCGACGGCAACAGCCGCTTCGGCGCGTTCCGCAAGGTGGCGCTGCCGCTGGCCTTACCCGGCATCGCCGCGTGCGTGGTGTTCGCCTTCTCCCTGCAGCTGAGCGACTACATCTACGCCTCCACCTTCGTCACCTCCACCAGCGCCATGACGGTCAGCTTCGGGGTGCCCACCGAGATGATCCGCGGCGACGTGTTCTTCTGGCAGGCGCTGATGGGCGCCAACGCGGTGGTGGCGATCCCGCTCACCATCGCCTACGGGCTGCTCTTCAACCGCCTGGTGATGGGCTTCCAGAGCGCCGAGAACGTCTGAGACGCGCCGCGCGCACGGCACGCCGGCGGTCCCGCCCTAGTCTTCCGCTGCCCGCCCGAGCGCCAGCCGGTAGCCGGGCGCCACGGCTCCGGCGTCCTCCGCCATGAAGCCCAGATCGCGCAGCAGCCCGTCGTGCAGGTCGTAGATCCAGGCCCGCACGCTCAAGGGCTGCCCACCTGCCCACGCCTGCTGCACCACGGTGGTGCGGCACACGTTGCGCGCCTGCTCGATGGCGTTGAGCTCGGCCAGCTTGCGGGCGCGCGCGGCGTCGTCCGGCTGCGCTGCCAGGTCCTCGCCGTGCTTGGCCGCGACGTCCTTGATGTGGCGCAGCCAGTTGTCCGCCAGGCCGTGGGTCTCGCCGTCGAGCGCGGCGGCCACCCCGCCGCAGCCGTAGTGCCCGCAGACGATGACGTGCTTCACGCGCAGCACCGACACCGCGTACTCCAGCACGGTGAGGGCGTTGAGGTCGCTGTGGGGCACCACGTTGGCGATGTTGCGGTGCACGAACACCTCGCCCGGGTCGAGGCCGGTGATGACGTTGGCGGGCACGCGCGAGTCGGCGCAGCCGATCCACAGGAAGGCGGGCGCTTGCTGGGCGGCGAGGCGCTCGAAGTAACCGGCGTCGCCGGCCACCACCGTCTCGGCCCAGGCGCGGTTGCGCTCGAGCAGCTCGTTGGGACCGTCCATACGCCCGAGGATACGGGGTCGCGGCCGGGCGTGCGCGCGGGCCGCCGCCGGCGCCGGTGCCGAGGGCCCGCGCTCAGCCGGCCCGGTCGCTCTTGCCGATGGTGCCGCCGAGCGCCTTGTGCCCCTGCCCGACGACCAGGAAGCCGTGGTGGTCGGTCTCTCGCACCACCCGCGTCACCTCCCGGACCTCGGTGCGGTTGACGGTGCAGAACAGCACGGTGCGCTCGCCCCGGCTGTACATGCCTTCGCCCTTCCAGGCCGTGACGCCGGTGCGCAACCTCGCCTGCAGCGCGGCCGCCACCTCCTCGGGCCGGTCGGTGACGATGAACACCGTGCGCACGATGGAGGGCCCTTCGATGGCGTAGTCCGTGGCGAGACCGCTGATGAACAGGGCCACCAGCGAGTACAGCGCCCGCTCCCAGCCGAACACCGCCCCCATGAGCGCCACGATCACGCCGTCGGTGACCATGTACACCTGCCCCATGGGGATGCCGGTGCGGCGCTGCAGCACGCGGCCGAGGATGCCGGTACCGCCCAGGTTGCCGTGCGCCCGGATGACCAGGCCGCCCGCGATGCCCGTCACCGCACCGCCGTAGAGGGCGTTGAGCAGCGGGTCGGCGCTGGCTCCGTGCGCCGGCACCAGCGGCGCGAAGGCGTCGATGGCGATGACCGTGGCGACCACGGCGTAGATGGTCCGGCCCATGAAGCCCACGCCCCCCAGCTGCCACGCGCCGAGCAGCAGCAGCGGGATGTTCAGCACGAACAGCACCATGCCGTTCGGAAGGCTGACGTAATGGGTGATGACCAGGGCCACGCCGCCGAGCCCGCCCGGCGCCACGTGGCTCGGGGCCAGGAACAGGTCGAAGGCGGCGGCGTAGACCAGGGCGCCGATGGTGGTGAGCAGCACGTTCACGCCCTCGGCGCGGAGCAGGTTGCCGAGGAGGCGCGCGAGGCGTCGAAGGGGAGCGGTGCCGGGGGCGGTGGCGGTGGGCCTGTCGCTCGCCAGCTGGACCTGCTGTCGTTCCGCCATGGCGGCCTCCGCGAGGCAGGGAGCGGGGGATCGCCGGGGCCGGGGCCCGGGCGTCGTCTCCCTCGCCGCATACGCTACAGCATCCTGGCGGGGTTCCGGCAGGCTCCGCTACGGCCGCCCGCGCCCGCGTCTCAGCCGGCTGCGGTCTCGCTGTGCACGCGCGCGATCAGCCACGCCAGCAGGCGGTCGCTGGCCTGGCCCGGCTCGGCGTCCGCGTGGAGCCGGGCGTGCAGGCGCGCGCCCTCGGCGGCGTCCTCCCCTGCCTCCCGGAAGTAGCCGTCCAGCGGGCAGTCGGTCAGCGACGGAGGGTGCACCAGGACGCTCTGGCGGCGGGCGCGCCAGTGCCAGGCGAGCGCGCCGGGGGCGGTGCGGACGTGGCCGGCCCCGGCGCCCACGCGGAAGCTCGCCTGCCAGCCCGGGAGCGCGTCGGCCGCCATCGGCCGGGCGATGCCGAAGCCTTGCGCGTAGCGGGCGCCGAGCACGGCGGCGACCTCGACCAGGCCGGTATCGCTGGTCCCCTCGACGACCACCTGCCGCCCCAGGTCCTCGCCCAGGCGGATCAGGCTGCGGACCAGGCTCAGCGTCTGGAGCGGTTGCTCGTACATGCGGCCGATCAGGGCCTGATCGATCTTCATGATGTCGAAGGGGAGCTCGGTCAGGCGTTGCAGGCTGCTGAAGCCGGAGCCGAGGTCGTCGATGGAGAGCTGCACGCCCAGGCCCACCAGGGCCCGGATGGCCGCCTGACGCGCCTCCTGGCCGATCTCCTCGGTCTCGATGAGCTCCAGGCTGAGGCGGTGGGGGGCCAGGCCGTACCGGGCCAGCGCCTCGGCGATCCAGCGCGGGCACCCCGGCTCGAGCAGCGTCGAGGGCGGCAGGTTGACCGCGATCCCCGGCTCGGGCGCGGTGCCGACCTGCCCGCCTCCGACCGGCGCGCCGCCGCCCGCGTCGTCCGGCACGTGCCCGGTCGCGGCCACCTCGGCGTCCCACGCGACGAGCGCCGCCAGCGCCTGATCGAGCGTGAGGCGGAACAGCCGCGCCAGCTCGACCTCGCCCAGCAGCGGCAGGAAGACGTTGGGCGCGAGGATCGCGCCGCCCCGGAGGCGCAGCCGGGCCAGCGCCTCGGCGGCGACCACGCGGCCGGTCGCCATGTCGACGATCGGCTGCAGGTGCATGCTCAGCCCGCCCTCGAAGAGACGCTCGCGGTAGCTCTCGGCGACCGGCCGGGCCAGGGCCGGCGCGCGTATGGGGTCGCGGCGGCGGCGCCACAACGTCGCCCAGCGCTGCTGGAGGCCCTGCGCGAACGCCTGCATCCAGGCGGCGTCGAACTGCCCCAGCCAGGCGCCGTAGAGCACCAGGATGGCGACGGGGCGGTCGTTGGCGCCGGGAACCGGGATCGCCATGAGGCTGCGCACGCCGCAGGACGCGAGCGGCTCGCGCCAGGGGCCGGTGCGCTCGTCGTACTGGTAGTCGGAGCTGGACTGGATGCTGCCGCTCGCCCAGGCGCGGCCGACCAGGCCGCCGCGCTCGGCCTGGCTGGCGTCGGCCAGCGGCCTCAGCTCGGGGTCGCGGGTGAGCGCGACCAGCTGCGCGCCGGCCTCGCCGGCGTGCGCCTCGACGGTGAGGCGGCCCTCCGCGTCGGCGCGTTGCAGCGTCGTGGCGCGGATGCCGGGGAGTCTGGCCAGCGCCGCCAGCTCCGCCTCCACGGCATCGACCCAGGGCGTGCCGGGCGACGGTAGCGGCGAGGCGCTGATCTGGTAGTGCTCGGCGATGGCAGCGCCGTGGCCGCGCAGCTCGAGCTGCAGCTCCTCCTGCAGCCGCGCCTCGGCGACCTGCGCGAGGCGGTAGCGCTCCCGGGCGGTGAGCGGCGAGGCCGCGAGCTGCTCGCCGAGGAGCGAGCGGTAGAGACCCAGGGCCCGCACCACGCTGTCGGCGCCCATCCCCGCCAGGGCGTGCACGCGGCCGACGGCCTCGGCCCGCCGATGACGCTCCTCAGGGGCCGCGTCGGCATCGAGCAGCGTGCCGAAGTGCTCGGCCAGGTGGGTGGCATGGCTCTGCAACGCGCTCCCGTCCGGGCGCGTGACGAGCACGCGTCCGCGCGCGTCGGCCGCGATGTCGGCCGCGAGGGCGGGCATGAAGCGCTCGGAGACCTGCGCGAAGAGCCCGCGCGCCCGCGTGAGCAGCGCGGCGGCCTCGAGCCCGTCCGCTGGCAGCGGGGTGTCGCGCTCCGGCAGCTCGTCGCTGGCGGAGGCGAGCTGCCACCACTCCAGCCGGCTGATCTTGGCGCCCTTGGCCCGGTACATCGCCAGGTCGGCCTGGCGTATCAGCTGGTCGATCTCGTCGCCGTCGAAGGGGTAGAGGGCCACCCCCAGACTCATGCCGACGGTCGCCCTGCGTCCCTGCCCCAGCTCGAACGGGGTCTCGACCGCGCCGTGCAGCCGTTCCAGGGCGGTCGCCAGCTCCGCCGACGCCCGGCCCGCGGGCAGGTCGTCGATGATCAAGGCGAACTCGTCGCCACCCAGCCGGACCAGCAGGTCCTGGCCGCGCAGCTCGCCCCGAAGGCGCTGGCCGAGCTCCCGCAGCAGGCGGTCGCCGGCGTTGTGGCCGCAGGTGTCGTTGATCGGCTTGAAGTCATCGATGTCCAGCATGCCCACCGCGACGACGGTGCCACGACGCCGGGCGCGCGCCAGCGCGGCGTTGAGGTGCTCGTCCAGCATGCGGCGGTTGGGGAGGTCCGTCAGCGGGTCGTGGAGGGCCTGATGTTGCAGGTGCGGGAGCTGGTCGTGGTGGTCGAGCCAGCGCTCCAGCAGGCGGCCGATCCGGCGGCACAGGTCCTGAGCGGCGTCGTCGAAGGCGTCGGGCTCGGCGGCCGCGACGCACAGCACGGCGGACACCTCGCCGTCCTCGTGCACGGGGATCGCCAGCATCGAGCCGAGAGCGGCCGCATGCCCCTCGTCCAGCCAGGAAGCGCCCCGCACGTCCGGCTCGAGCGAGGGCCGGCGGGTCGACCAGGCGCGGGCCGGGGGCGACTCCGGGGTGTCGTCGAGGCGCAGGTGCAGACCCGCCAGCGCCGTATCGGCGATGCCGGCAGCCGCGGCCAGGGTGAGGGCGCCGTCGGCGTCGGCTCGGGCCACGCAGGCGCCGGCGAACGGGCCCGCCCGGACCAGGGCGGCCGAGGTGCCCGCCCACAGCTCGTCCGGGCTCTTCGCGTCGAGCAGGACGTCGCCGAAGGCGGCCATGACCGCGTAGTACTCCGCTCGCCCGGTCCCGCCCCCTCCGTCCGACAACCCGCGCTCGTCCACTGCGCGCTCCTCCCGCAAACAGGGCATCGTAGCGCGTGGGCACTTACGGCGTTCTTGCGCGCACGGCCGCAGGAGCCCCGGCGGCGGCGCTCATTCGCCTCGGCGCCCCGTGGCCCGCTGCCGGCGGCGGGCTCAGGCGGGATGGGCTCCCGGCGCGTCCGGGTCGCGCTTATCGAGGTCGGCCATCAGCTCCAGCTGCAGCTGCTGGATCTCCAGCAGCCGCTGCCAGGCGTGCGACAGCAGGTGGTCGAGCTTCTCGTGGAGCATCCGTACCTCGAGCTCGGCCTTGAGGTTG
>Ga0102953_1000776_pt1 | contig 21163 bp, 15 predicted proteins | sample SalPon2A_C_D2_MG_FD_78509 | JGI IMG/M metagenome (GOLD analysis project Ga0102953, IMG submission 78509) | Soil microbial communities from South San Francisco under conditions of wetland restoration - Salt Pond MetaG R2A_C_D2_MG | ecosystem: Environmental > Terrestrial > Soil > Wetlands | place... | reverse complement strand
CAAGAACATGAAGGAGAAGTTCGGAGACTGCAATGTCTACGCCTTTTCCTGCGAGGGCTACAAGGGGGTCTCCCAGTCGGCCGGTCATCATATCGCCAACAATCAGGTCTTCCGCCATCTGGTCGGCTTAAACGACGAGGAAAAACCGGGCAAGTACAAGATCAACCTGCTGGGCGAGTACAATATCGGCGGCGACGGTTTCGAGATCGACCGGATCTTCAAGAAATGCGGGATCACCTGCATCTCGACCTTTTCCGGCAATTCGACCTATGACCAGTTTGCCTCCTCGCATACCGCCGATCTCAACGCGGTCATGTGTCACCGCTCGATTAACTATGTGGCCGACATGATGGAGACCAAATACGGGATTCCCTGGATCAAGGTCAACTTTATCGGCGCCAATGCCACCGCTAAATCGCTGCGGAAAATTGCCGAATATTTCGGCGATAAGAAACTGATCGACCAGGTTGAAAAGGTGATCGCCGAAGAGATGCCTGAGGTTGAGGCGGCAAGCAGCGAGATCAGGACCCGCACCGCAGGCAAGACCGCCATGATGTTTGTCGGTGGTTCCCGGGCCCATCATTATAAAGAGCTTTTTAACGAGCTTGGCATGAAGACCATCTCGGCCGGGTACGAGTTCGGCCATCAGGACGACTATGAGGGCCGCCAGGTGCTGCCCAACATCAAACTCGATGCGGACAGCCGTAACATCGAGGAGATCGAGGTCGAGGCCGACGAGACCAGGTTCAAGCCGCGTAAAAGCGACAAAGAGATCAAGGCCCTGGAAAAGGCCGGGTATCAGTTCAAACAGTATGACGGCCTGGCCGTTGATATGGACAAGGGCACGCTAATTGTCGACGATCTCAACCAGTATGAAGCGGAAAAGCTGGTGGAGCTGATGAAGCCGGATATCTTCTGCGCCGGGATCAAGGAGAAGTACTCGATCCAGAAACTGGGCGTGCCGATGAAACAGCTGCACAGCTACGACTCCGGCGGCCCCTATGCCGGTTTCCAGGGCGCGGTCAATTTCTACAAGGAGATCGACCGCCTGGTGAACTCCAAGGTCTGGGGCTACATGAAGGCGCCGTGGCAGAGTAATCCACAGCTTTCGGCCTCCTATAACTGGGAATGATATGGCGTCGCCGGAATCGCCGCCTGCTGCGTTACTGCGGATTATCTCGGCGCTGCGGCGTAGCTGGGCTACGCCTCACTTCTCGAAATCCGCGTGCCTTGCATCCGACGATTCCGACTTAGCCATCACCATTTGGATTTGAAAAACAATTTTGAGGATAACCCAATGTTATTACGACATACCCCTAAAGAAATAAGCGAGCGCAAGGCCCTGACCATCAATCCGGCCAAGACCTGCCAGCCGATCGGCGCCATGTATGCGTCTCTGGGCATCCATGGCTGTCTGCCTCACAGCCATGGCTCCCAGGGCTGCTGCGCCTATCATCGTTCCACCTTAACCAGGCATTATAAGGAGCCGATCTCCGCAGCCACCAGTTCATTCACTGAGGGCGCTTCGGTGTTCGGTGGTCAGGCCAATATGCTGCAGGCCATCAATAATATCTTCACGGTCTATGAGCCCGAGGTGATCGCAGTCCATACCACCTGCCTTTCCGAGACCATCGGCGACGATCTGCCCCAGATCAAGAAAAAGGCCCAGACCGAGGGCAAGATCCCCGAGGGCAAGTACGTGATCAGCGCCTCGACCCCGAGTTACGCGGGTTCCCAAGTTACCGGTTTTTCCAACATGGTCAAATCGATGGCGATGATGGCCGAGCCTACCGGCAAGAAAAACGGCAAGGTCAACATCATCCCCGGCTGGGTTGAGCCGGCCGATATGGAGGAGCTCAAGCGGATGACCAATCTCGTCGGGGTCAAGACCATCCTCTTCCCGGACACCTCCGGGGTCTTGAACGGCCCCCTGTCCGGCGAGTACAAGATGTTCCCCGAGGGCGGCACCACCGTGGCCGAGTTACAAAGCACCGGCGATTCGGTCGGCACCCTGGCCTTGGGCGAATGGTGCTCGGCCGATGCGGCCCGCGAGCTTGATGCCAAACACAAGGTGCCGTGTTCGGTGCTGGATATGCCTTTCGGGCTGATGGCCACCGATCGCTTTATCGATGCCCTCAGGACCATCGCCGGGGTGAACATCCCCGACGAGATCGCCCATGAAAGGGGCCAGCTGGTCGATATGATCTCCGATATGCACCAGTATCTTTATGGCAAGAAGGTCGCCCTGGTCGGTGACCCAGATCAGCTTATCGCTATGACCGAGTTCCTGGTCGCCATGGACATGAAGCCGATTCACATCGTCACCGGGACGCCGGGCAAGAAGTTCGAAAAGCGGATCAAGGAGCTTACCAGGGACATCGGTTGCGAGGTCAACGTCAAGGCCAAGGGCGACATGTTCCTCCTCCACCAGTGGATCAAGAACGAACCCGTCGACCTGATCATCGGCAATACCTACTGCAAGTATATTGCCCGGGACGAGGACATCCCCTATGTGCGCTGGGGTTTCCCGATCCTCGACCGTCAGGGGCATCAGTACTTCCCGACCATCGGTTACAAGGGCGGTTTACGGCTCCTGGAAAAGATTCTCGGGGTCTTGATGGATCGGCAGGACCGGGATGCGCCGGAAGAGAAGTTTGAACTGGTCCTTTAAGGTGTTTTGGCAACAAGAGCTGGGGACGGATTTCAAACCTGTCCCCGGATCACCGACTGATGGGAACGAAGATGACTACTAAACAATTAGCCAAAAAGGACCCGGCCTGCTGCGGCAGCGGCTGTTCCGCGCCGATATCGCTTACCCTGCCGGTAGCGCCAAGGACAATCGCGAGAATCCGCTTTGAGCCGTTGGAGGAAAAGGCGCGGGCCGTGCCTCCCCGCGGCGCCCTGAACTGGGTTGAAGAGCATCTCCGGGCGGGCGTGGCCGTAAGGTCGGTTGATCTTGACGGCCCGGGCGACCCGCTCGCCGAAATTAGCCTTACCGAGGAGACCTTGAACCTGCTCCGTGAAAAACACCCGGAGATAGTTTTATCTCTTTCCACTCTCGGGATAAATGCGGAAAACTATGCCGGAAAACTTAAGGAACTCGGGGTGCGTTCCGTAACCCTCCTGGTCGATGCCGTAGATCATGAAGTGGCAAATAAACTCTACGCCTGGATTCGCCCGGACAAGAAGACGATCCCCCTGGCCCAGGCAACCGCAATGTTGCTCGAAGAACAGACCCGGGCCGTCGCGGCCTTTAAGGGAGCAGGCTGCACGGTCAATATCCGAACCACGGTCTATCCCGGCATCAACGATGGCCTGATCGGCGGGATCGCCAAGGCCATGGCCATTCGTGGTGCCGAAAAGATGGTCCTGGTGCCGTATACAGCTCCGGCTGATCCGGGAGAAAAAGTTCTGAGCGAACCGGACGTAAAGATGATGGCGGAGCTGCTGCACCAGGCTGCGGAGCATATCGAAACCATTATTCAGGTAGAAAAAGAAGGCGGCCTCGGCACCGGCTGTTCTTCTCCGCACGGCGGTTGCGAAAGCGTCGCCGACAGACTCCCGGCTCCGACCAAAAAACGCCCCAATGTCGCGGTGGTCAGTTCCAACGGCATGGAGGTGGATCTCCATCTCGGCCAAGCCTACCAGGTTCTGGTCTATGGCCCCAGGGAAGACGGGTTGCCCTGCCTGCTCGAAACCCGGCCCGTTCCCGAACCGGGCAGCGGCAGCTCGCGCTGGCAGGATCTTGCCGATATACTGGATGATTGCTTTGCCATCCTGACGGCCAGCGCCGGGGAAAGCCCGAGGCGGATCCTTGGGGAACACGGCATCACCGTCCTGATTACCGAAAGCGAGATCGAAGGCTCAGTAGATCAGCTCTACGGCGGCGGCAAAAAGAAAAAATGTTGATGAGCGGCGCATCTTCCGGCGCTCAGTCGCGCCGACATAGCTTTACTATAGTCAGCGCACCTGCTCACCCAAATCTGCACCACTCATCAACATTTTTGGGAAATAAAAATTAGTAATCGGGGGCAGATTTAAAATCTGTCCCCTGAAAAAACTTAGGAGAAACGAAAATGGCAATCCCGGAAAAACAAATAATTCTCTGTCAGAGTTTCCGCGTCGCCGGCGACAAGAAGGGCATCTGCCACAAGCAGACCGACGGCTTTCTGCAATACATCGAAGAAGAGGTCCTCGATCGCGGCCTCGACTGCCTGATCTCCGCCACCACCTGCCTCAAGCAATGTGACAGCGGCCCGATCATGGTGATCCAGCCGGAGAACTGGTGGTTTAAGGGGGTTGACAGCGAAGAGGCCATCGACGCTATCCTCGACGGGCTGGAAGACGGCGAACCGGCTGCCGACTATCTGATTGAATCGTAGCGAAAACTGATGACCTTTAAATCATATCTGGAGTCCGGCGGCGAACAGTGCCCCAAATGCGGTTCCAGGGCAATCAAGGCCGGCGCGCCGCCGGAAAAGACGAAAGGCAACCAGGTGCAGGTGGCGATGTTCTGCGCAACCTGCGGCGCCAGATGGCAGGACACCTACACCCTCAGCAAGGCGGAAGAAAGATGAATCAACTGGGTATCGTTAAAAACATCGTGGAGGCGGCGGGGATGGGCATCTCCTATGCATATGAGGACCTGGTCTTTCTCGATCATAACTCATTAATCCTACAGTTTACCGACAATGACCGGCTGGTCCTGGTCCATCAAAACGAGGAAGCGGAAGTGGCCGCGGTAGACCGCGATATTGCAAATCTCCGGGAGATTGCCAGCCGCCATCAAATGAGCTTTGTTGGTGGTAATCACTACGTCCTGAGTGAGGATAATGACGAGACACTAAGGCTTGACTTCAGTGAAGCTGCAATCGAGCCGCAAGATCATGGGGGAGGTTGAGCCATGCAAGGAAAACGCGCGATCTCATCGCCAGGTCTGATCAGTTTTGGAGATATCAAAAAGGAACCGATCGGCGGCTGGCAGGAGTTCCTGGCGGAAGGCAACCAATTTCTGGCCACGGCCAGTAATGGCTATGCCAAACGGCAGCAGGTCTTTACCGCCGAGATCCTCTACAACCTGGTGGCAATGGGTATCGAGAAACTGATCATGGCCCTGTTGATGAGGAGCGGCAATCTGCCCTATAACCATACGATGCACGATCTGGTGGAGTCCATGGAGAAATTTCTGCCCGGCTGCCTGAAGCATTTAGGCGCCGAACTCAAGGCCCTTGATGCCTACCAGGAAATCTGTGATATCGAGAGCTACAACATTGCTCCTCCCGCCATGGCCGAAGTCGCCAGAATGCTGGAGCTGGCCGGGGAGATTCAGGCCCTTACCATTAGCCAGCTGACACCTTTGACAGTAAGACTTTGAAGAACGGCATAAGTGACTGGGTGCAAAATGATCGTATGTAGTTTCCAGACAGCTTTGGGTTTTCTGTTCTTTACGACAAAAGTTGAGGTTTAAGTCACTGAATAATTAATCTTTTTTATTTGAAGGAGAAGAACCATGGCAAAGAAAGATGTGGAAGACCTGTTGGTTGCAGGCGGAGAGGACAAGAATATCCGTGCCAAATACGATGTGCCGGCAACCAGGGAGGAGTTTGTCGTACTGGCGGCGGAAGATGGCTACAACTTCACCGTCGAGGAACTTGACGCGGTCCTGAAGGAGTCGGGCGACGTATTCGAGAAGAACGGCAACCCGGCCAAACGCCAGATCTGGTGGGTTTGATACTCAGATAATTAACCCCGACGGGTTCGGTCTTACTGCACCCGTCGAGTTAATTAACCATAGTTACCCCCGAGATTTTGAAGATTATTTATAGTTAAGTAAGGTGTATCTTGAATTCTCGGGAGATAAGCGTAAACCTATTAAAAGCCAAAAGCAGATTTAATACCCCTTTAAATCCATTGCCCGGCGAAGTTGTATATGCCGCAGGTTTACATCGCCGTCAGCAGGCCTCCCGTATATATTATTTAGGTCACTCCCCGCAGTTGGCCAGAGGGCGGCTGCCATCAGAGCAAAATCGCTACAATCCACCGATATCTGCCGATAACTCGGCCAGAACAACCAGCATAATTTTCATAAACCTCACCTTTGTATAACTGTCATTAAAGTTATAACCTTGCCAAAGGGCGAAAAAAACAAATCCATAATAAAACCCCCGAAGCTTTATGAGTCTAAGGGAGAATGTGTAGAAATGGATTAAAGCGAAAGGCGATTCATCCCCCGTTTTGCATATTAATCGGACATATCAATAGGTAACGATATGTCTTGACAAGCCTAACATGCATAGATTATTTGATATTGGTTAAAATCTATAACTTTTAGGAAAAGTTCCAAAATGTCAATTTATGGTAGGAGGTGAAATTTAAAGAAAAATCAAATAAAGAACTACTAAACTAGGATCATCCTGATTACAGGATAAATATTCTAACCTATGTTTTGGCTGACTGCAGGGGAATTAGTCAGCCTAATATGCAATAATAAATTGAGATCAGAGGCTAAGCAAGATGACGCACCTTAAATCAGCTATGTAAACAAAAAACACAACTAGGGAAAGCGATTAATAGGTATCTGTCATCAGATAATAGTTTGGGATGGGGAGAATAAAAAATGAATCTGTATCGTAAAATTTACATTGTCATATTCGCAGCAGTTTTAATTTTTGCCGGTTTCGGGCCGTCTGTGGGAGCGGCTTCAAAATCAGCTGTGAATAAAAATGGGAGAGCCGTAAAAAAACAGGCAGCCGCGTATATCAGGGGGGAGTTGCTTGTCAAGTTCAAGGATGGCGTTACTCGTTCCCGCCAGGCAGATAAGCATCGCCGATTTGGCGCAAAAAAGCTCAAGGGGTTCTCGACTATTCACGTGGATCACGTGAAACTGCCTGCTGACATCACGGTGGAAGAAGCCATCAATCTATACAACAGCGATCCGGATGTCGAGTACGCAGAACCGAATTATATTGTGTCCGCCGAGGAGTTTATTCCTAATGACCCCCTGTTCGACACCATGTGGGATCTTCGAAATACCGGTCAGACCGGCGGAACTGCCGGCGCGGACATGGATACCGCGAACGCCTGGGATTTAACTACCGGGAATAGCGATCTGGTCGTCGCAGTAATTGATACCGGCATCGATTACAACCATGAGGACCTTGTCGGTAATATTTGGACGAACACAGGGGAAATCCCCAGCAATGGTATCGATGATGACGGCAATGGATATGTAGATGATGTCCACGGTTGGGACGCAACAACTTGCGCGGAATTTGGCCTTTTTGACTGCATTAGCTACAAAGCGGCAGATGGCGATCCCATTGATGACAGCGGTCACGGAACACACTGTGCGGGCACAATCGGCGCTGACGGCAACAACGGAATCGGTGTTGCCGGCATTAACTGGGATGTTCAGACCATGGCATGTAAATTTATAACTGCACAGGGATGGGGACTTATCTCAGATGCCATTTCGTGTCTTGACTATGTTGGGACTATGAAAGATCAAGGAGTCAATATTGTCGCCACCAGCAACAGTTGGGGCGGCGGCGGGTATTCGCAAGCCATGTATGATGCCGTTCAGGCGCAGATGGAGAAAGATATTCTTTTTATTGCCGCGGCGGGCAACTCTGCCGATGACAACGACACCTTCAATCATTGGCCTTCAAATTTCAATGTCCCGAATGTTATCGCGGTGGCTGCAACCGACCATAATGATGAAATGACCTGGTTTTCCAGTTATGGAGACCATACGGTTCATGTGGGTGCTCCCGGATTGAATATCATTTCTCTGAGGGCGGCCGGGACAGACCTTTATGGTGATGGTCTTCATTTTATCCCTGACGGCGACCCGAATGCCAAGTATTACAGAATGAGCGGAACATCCATGGCAACCCCGCATGTTTCAGGCCTTGCGGCATTGATAAAGTCCCAGGATATGATGAGGGATTGGGCGGACATTAAAAATCTGATCCTGACTGGCGGCACAAATACAGCGGCAATGAAATACGCTTCAATATCCGGCAAGAGGATAAACGCCTACGGGTCACTCACCTGTGTTGATAGCCCGGTGTTTTCGGCGCTAGAATACCCCGCCGTACCCGAAGCAGGAGTTCCCTCTGTCCTTTCCGCCTTGAGCATCAACTGCGAACAACCGATAGGCCCGGTTTCAGTGAACGTACCCGGCGGAGCTATAGATCTTTATGACGATGGTATCGCCCCGGATATGGCTGCCGGCGACGGAGTTTTTTCGGCCGCCTGGACGCCTTCTGAAACGGTGGGGAGCCTGCAATTTTCTTCGCCCCTCGGAACCGACGATCCTCTTTTCGTGATCAGCACCTCCGGTCTGCCTGCCGCCAGCACGCGCACTCTCTACAGCGAGACGCTCCAGGCTCAGGGTGGGGTTGAACCTTACTCCTGGGTGATTTCATCGGGAACACTTCCGATTGGACTGACACTCAATAGTGCGACGGGCGAGATTTCAGGCACCCCTACGGAAATAGGCGATTTCAGTTTTAGCGTCATTTTAACGGATGCCAATTCCTCAGAGACGGGACAAGTCTTTTCCCTGACAACAAGGGATGACAGGGTCCTTGAGCTGTGGCGAGAAGTCTACGATTCTTACGATGCTTCTCCTGTCGACATCACTGTTGACGATGCAGGGAATGTTTACGTGACTGGCTGGGTTTTCATCGACTATCTGCGGAAACACGATTTTCTCACTCTGAAACTGGACTCGGCGGGAAATGTGCTGTGGGAAAGAATCTACGATTCTGGTGATTCCGATGACCCTGTCGGCATAGCAGTCGATGTTGACGGGAATGTCTATGTTGCGGGGAGTGACCTTAACGGATCAAATTACGACTATCTTACCTTAAAGTACGGTTCCACAGGGGATCTTCTTTGGGCAAGGACATATGATAGCGGTTCTTCAGATAGGGCGACCGATATGACAGTTGATATGGTCGGCAATATCTATGTAGCCGGAGTTGTTTCCGATTCTAATCTCACCATTAAATACGATTCCGACGGCAATACGTTGTGGGAAAAAGTTCTGGATGGCGGTATCGGCGGATCTGCAGATTCCATAGCGGTCGACGGGGCAGGCAATATATTTTTAGCTGGCACATCAAGCGTTAACGGGAGCGTGTATGACGATGATTATTTCACGGCCAAGTACGATGCGGCCGGAAATCTCCTCTGGAACAAATTTTTCAATAACATGAAGTATGACCGCGCCCATGGCATTGAGGTTGACGGTTCCGGCAACATTTATGTGGCCGGTAGCTCAGGTGATATCGGGATTAGTGATTATCTTACCGTAAAATACGATACCGCAGGCAATCTGCTATGGAGCAGGGTATACGACACCGGTGGCCAAGACTCGGTAACCGGTCTGGCGCTCGACATAGATGGAAATGTCTATGTGGCAGGCTATTATGATGACGTTGACGGTTTTGATCATCTCATCCTCAAATACGATGCTTCCGGGAACCTGATCTGGCCGAAATTCGGAGATAACCTGAGCGCCGAACAGATCTTCGGCATCGCCGTGGACAACCAAGGTTCTATTTATCTGGCAGGTTATTTTACCGAGGGGACCGGCTCTTTTGTGGATTACTTCATGTTTGTAAATAAGTTCAAGGTGCTTTTGGGCATTGCTTCCACGGAATTGCCCTATGCTACCACGGGATCCGATTACAGTCATAATCTACTGGTTGATGGCGGTCTTAAACCCTATAACTACAGTATTACAGCCGGCACTCTGCCGGACGGACTCACTCTCGACAACATAACGGGCGAGATATCAGGGGTTGCTTCCACGACCGGGGTATACAACTTCACTGTAATGGTGTCGGACGCAAATGCTGACACAGATTCCAAGGCTCTTTCCATTTCCGTCTATGAGCCTGTCGCCATTACGACACAATCTTTACCGGACGGTGTAGTCGGGAACCCTTACAACGGCTTGTTGACGGCGTCAGGCGGACTGCCACCCTACACCTGGGTAATTGCATCGGGCAGCCTTCCCGATGGTCTTGCGCTTGATCCGGCGACAGGCGCCATTTCGGGAGTTCCCACGGGAATGGGCTCGTTCGCCTTCACCCCGGAGGTAACCGATGCCAATGGCGATTTAGTGAATGGAGGGTTTACGATCAACATCTCGTCAACAACCAGATATTATGTGCAGACAGCATCCGGTTGTGCCGCAAAGACTTACAAAAGTGGGCCGAGGTCTGCCACGGTCAGCGCGACAGGCAGCGATTGCGCCAACGGCGATACCGTAAGCTGGACATTTAACGGCGGTCCCAATGACATGCTTATCGGCTACCTGGCAAACGGAGGTTACCTAGAAAATATCGCGGTAACCGGTGAGGCGGCAGGATCAGACCTATCTTTCCTAGCCCATGGCTCCGGCGGAATGGCTTACGTAAGTCTGGTAGAGGTTAATCCGGCTGATGGTGCGGTTATCCAGACTCTTGCGACAATTTCAACCCCACTCTCTCCGGAGGTTACGGCGCATGTAACGGATATTTCAGCTCTGTCCGGGACGATTCAGGCCGGCAACAGCTTTGGCATCATGTTGTCGATGGATAGCGTTTCGCGTGACAACAACGAGGTCCGGTGGGGGAACATCAACGGCGGTGCCGGAAACGAGCAATGGTTTACGGTGATGCAGCAGCCGGCTTCGGGAAGCGATGCTTCGCCGGTGGCCGATGCCGGTCAGGATCAGGCGGCAATAACCAATAACCTTGTCAGCTTCGACGGGTCCGGTTCCACCGATGACAAAGGGATTACGCTTTACGAATGGGACTTTGAGTCCGACGGTATTTTCGATGCTACCGGGATCAATGCAACCCATGTATATGCGGTCGCAGGTACCTATACGGTCACTTTACGGGTCACCGACACCACCGGTCAGACCGATACCGATACAGCTGTTGTAACGGTAGACGATCCTGGTACGACACCGGTTATTGATACCGCGGTCTGCGCCGGTGCAGGCGCGTTGACCATCACCGGCTCCAACTTCGGGCCTTATACAGCGGGAACGAGCGAAGTGACTTTCCTTGAAACGGTCTGTACAGGGAAGGGCAAAAACAAGGTCTGTAACGATGTTACGACCGGATGCGCAGTCTCTTCCTGGACGGATATCGAGATCCTTTCCGATTGCGGTAGCTGCCCTAGTGATATCGATATCAATACAACCAATGGTTTGGCCTCCTCACCGGTCACGTAAGGGGAAGAGCCGATCCGGGAACCACTTGGAAGAGGCCTCGTGTGTCTCCGCATATTGCAGTAGAAAAGCAGAAAATGGACATGCTGGCAGGGGCACGAAATAATTCCTGCTTGCGGACTTAAACATTAATGAACCGGGGGAGCCTGTCTGGCTCCCCCGGTGTTTTTTTCAGGCAGATAGAAACTGTTAACGGCTGACCGGCTTTTACCATCTTGAGCGTGGTTCTACTTCTTCCGCGGGGGACTTGTCGCATCCGAGACTAAATCCCGCCGCCGGGGTTTAGCCGTCGCTGCAGCCACCACCCAGAGCCTTAAAAAGCGTCACCAGATTGGCCACCCGGGCCAGACGAATCGTAATCAGGTTCTGCTGGGCGCCATAGAGTGAGCGTTGAGAGTCGAGCACGCTCAGGTAGCTGTCCACCCCCTGAACAAACCGGGCCGTGGAGAGGCGCAGGCTCTCGGCATTGGCCTCGACCAGCGCCTGTTGCGCCGTCAACTGGTCGCCGATGGTGGTCCGCTGGGCCAGGGCATCGGCGACTTCCTGGAAGGCGGTCTGGATGGCCTTCTCGTATTGGGCCACGGCGATATCGCGGTCGACCTTGGCCACCTTTAGATTGGCAGCATTTCCGCCCGCATCGAAAATCGGCAGGGTCAGCCGCGGCACGAAGCTCCAGGCGTAGGATCCTTCCGAAAACAGGTCGGATAACTCGTTACTGCCGTATCCGAGACTGGAAACCAGGGTGATCCTGGGGAAAAAGGCCGCCCTTGCCGCCCCGATATTGGCATTAAAACCCTTGAGCAGGCTTTCGGCCTGGAGGATATCGGGACGTTGCAGCAACACCTCGGAAGGCAAACCCGGCGGCAGATCATTCATGGCGAACAGCTCTCCGCTTAGAAGCAGCGGAGCCATATCGGCCGGCACCGGCGCACCGACCACCAGGCTGAGCGCATTCTCGTCCTGGGCCACCAGGGCTGCGAAGCGGGCAACGTCCACCTTCGCCGCCTCGACACTGGTTCTGGCCTGGCTTAAGGCCAGGGCATTGGCCACGCCGGCCTCGAAGCGGTTCCTGGTCAAATCAAAGGAGGTCTGCTGGCTGACCAGTGTCTCTTGCGCGAGCTGCAAACGTTCCCGGTCAGCCGCCAGGGTCTGAAAGCTCGTTGCCACCAGGGAGATCAGGCTGATCCTCACCGTGCGTTGGGCCTGTTCGGTGGCCAGATATTGCTCCAGGGCCTGATCCTTGAGGCTGCGCACCCGGCCGAAAAGGTCCAGTTCGTAAGCACTGACCCCGAGGCCGACACTATACTGATCGACGCGCCTGGCTTCCCCGGTACCGGAAAAGTCTTCCGGCAGCCGTTGATAGCTGGCGCTGCCTGTGGCATCGATCTCGGGCAGCAAATCGGCCCTTCGTATCCGATAAAGGGCCTGGGCCCGGGCGATATTGAGGGTGGCAATCCGCAGGTCGCGGTTATTCTCCAGGGCCAGGTCGATCAGCTGCCGCAGCCGCTCATCGACAATAAATTCGCGCCAGTCCATCTCGGCCACCGGTTTCAGGCCAACCTCGGCGGTGGGGCCGTGCCAGGCCGCGGCGGCAGGCCAGGTGGCCGGGACCGGAGCCGGCGGTCGCTGGTATTTCGGGGCCAGACCGGCGCAGCCCGCCATGAGGAGAGCTACCCCCAGCTGCAGGCCAAGAGATTTCATGGTTATCTTTCTTCTTTTCATTTTCAGTTCACCTGCGAGTTGGTGGCTGGAGCATCCGGACCGGTCTCGGTGCCCGGCGGGCGCTTTTTCAAAAACAATCGCGAGACCATGACAAAGAAAAAGGGGATAAAGAGCAGATCGATGAAAGTGGCCGACAAGAGCCCGCCGGTGACGGCGGTGCCGATGGCATTCTGGGCGCCGGCCCCGGCGCCGCGGGTTAAGGCCAGCGGCAAGGTGCCGAAGAAAAAGGCCAGTGAGGTCATGATCACCGGGCGCAGCCTGATCTTCACCGCCGCAAGCGTCGCCTCGACCAACTCCAGCCCCTGCTGCATCTGCGCCTTGATGAACTGGATGATCAGGATGGCGTTCTTGGTGGAGAGCCCGATGGTGGTGAGCAAACCGATCTGCATGTAGATATCATTGGGCAGCACCCGCAGGGTCACCGCCGTCACCGCGCCCACCAGCCCCAGCGGCAGCATCAGCAGATTAACGAAGGGAATGGTCCAGCTTTCATAGAGCGCCGCCACGGCCAGGAACACGACCAGGAGTGAAATGGCGTACAGGGCCGGGGCCTGGGCACCGGCCTTCTTCTCCTCGTAGGAGAGGCCGGTCCACTCATAGCCGATGCCGGTTTGCAGCCGGGCGGCCAACTTCTCCATCTCGGCCATCGCTTCGCCGGTGCTCACCCCCGGCGCCGCCTGACCCTGGATCTCCATGGCGGGAATGCCGTTGTACCGCTCCAGACGCGGCGAGGCATATTCCCAGCGGGCGGTGGAGAAGGCGGAGAACGGCACCATCTCGCCGCGAGTGTTCCTGACATACCAGTTGCCGATATCTTCCGGCACCATCCGGTATTTGGCGCCGGACTGAAGATAGACCTTCTTGACCCGGCCATTCTGGATGAAGTCGTTGACATAGGTGCCGCTCCAGGCCGTGGCCAATACGCTGTTGATGTCGCTCACCGACACCCCCATGGCCCCGGCCCGCACATCGTCGATGTCGAGCTTGAACTGGGGCGTGTCGCTCTGGCCGTTGGGCCGCACCGCCACCAGCTTGGGATTGCCCATGGCCATACCCAAAAGCTGGTTGCGGGCCGCCATCAGGGCGTCATGCCCTAAGCCGCTGCGGTCCTGGAGTTCCATATCAAAGCCGTTGGCGAAACCGAGTTCCACCACCGCCGGCGGGGCGAAGGCGAAGGCCATGCCGTCGCGGAATTTCGAGAAGGCCCGCATGGCGCGGCCGGCCACCGCCTGCGCCTTCAAAGCGGGACTACTCCGCAGCTTCCAGTCTTTCAATTTAACAAAGGCGATCGCCATATTCTGGCCCCGGCCGGCAAAGCTGAAACCGGTAACGGTGATCACCCCTTCCACCGCTTGCTTTTCATCCTCCTGGAAATGTTTCTCCAGTTGGCGGATGACCTTGATGGTCCTGTCCGCCGTGGCCCCGGCCGGCAACTGCACCTGGCAGATGATGAAGCCCTGGTCCTCCTCGGGCAGGAAAGCGGTGGGCAACCGCAGGAAGAGGAAGATCATGACACAGACCAAAAGACCGTACACTACCAGAAAGCGGACCGGCCGGCCGAAGGACTTGCCGACGATGGTCTCGTATTCGTGCCGGAAAAAGTCGAAGACCCGGTTGAAACGGCGGAAAAACCAGCCGAACCTGCCGCTCTCCCCGGCGACGTGCCCCTTGGCCACCGGCTTTAAAATAGTGGCGCAGAGGGCCGGGGTGAGGATCATCGCCACCATCACCGACAGGATCATGGCGGAGATGATGGTGATCGAGAACTGCCGGTAGATGACACCGGTGGAGCCGCCGAAGAAGGCCATGGGCAAAAAGACCGCGGTCAGTACCGTGGCGATGCCCCAGAGGGCGCTGGTGATCTGGCCCATGGACTTCAGGGTGGCGTCGTGGGGATTCAATCCCTCCTCGGCCATGATCCGCTCGACGTTTTCGACCACGACGATGGCGTCATCGACTAAAAGCCCGATGACGATGACCAGGGCGAACATGGTCAGGGTGTTGATTGAGAAGCCAGTGGCGGCGAGCACCCCCATGGTGCCCAGGAGAACCACCGGCACGGCGATGGTCGGGATTATGGTGGCCCGGAAGTTCTGGAGGAAGAGGAACATGATGATGAAGACCAGGCAGACCGCCTCGATCAGGGTCTGCACTACCTCCTCGATGGAGATCTTGACGAAGGGGGTGGTGTCATAGGGATAGACCACTTCCATGCCGGGCGGAAAGTAGTTTTCGAGCTCGGCCATCTTGGCCTTGATCCGGTTGCCGGTCTCCAGGGCGTTGGCACCGGCGGCCAGGCGGATGGCCATGCCGCCCACCGGTTTGCCCTGGTAGAATGACTGGACGTCGTAGTTCTCGGTGCCGATCTTGCACTCGGCGACATCCTTGAGCCGTACCGTGGAGCCGTCCGGATTGGTGCGCAGGACGACGGCGTCGAACTCCTCAGGGGTAGTGAGCAGGGTGCGGGCGGTGATCGTGGCGTTCAGTTCCTGGCCGCTGACGGCGGGAGTGGCCCCGAACTGGCCGGCCGAGACCTGGGCGTTCTGGGCCTGGATGGCACCGATAACGTCGGCGGAGGTCAAACGGTAGTTGTTGAGCTTGTCGGCATTGAGCCAGATGCGCATGGCATTCTGGGTGCCGAAGAGCTGCAGCTCGCCGACGCCCTCCAAGCGGCTGACGATGTCCTGGATATTGGAAACCATGTAGTCGGTCAGGGCGTTGCGGTCCATGGAGCCGTCTTTGGAGACCAGGCCGACGATCAGCAGGAAGTTCCGGGTGGACTTGACCACCTGGATGCCCGATCGCTGCACGATCTGCGGCAGGAGCGGCACCGCCAGCTGCAGTTTGTTCTGCACCTGCACCTGGGCGATGTTCGGGTCGGTGCCGGCTTTGAAGGTCAGATTGATGGCCACCGCCCCTGAGGAATCGCTGGTCGAGGACATATAGATCAGGTTGTCGATGCCGTTCAGCTTCTGCTCGATGACCTGGGTGACGGTGTCCTGCACGGTCTGCGCCGAAGCACCGGGGTAGACCGCCCGGATGCTGATCTGCGGCGGGGCGATGGGCGGATACTGGGAGACCGGCAGGGTCTTGATGGCGAGCAAGCCCGCCAGCATCACCAGGATGGCGATGACCCAGGCGAAGATCGGGCGGTTGATGAAAAATCGAGGCATGGCGCGGCTCCTTTATTTCCCTTCCTGGTTGGTAGGGGCCTTATCCTCGGCCTGGCTGCCGAAGGGCACCGCCTTCACCTGGGTGCCGGGCCGGGCCTTCTGGGTTCCCTCCATGATCACCCGGTCGCCGGCCTGCAGCCCCTCTTCCACCAGCCAGTCGTTGCCGATGGTCCGTTGCACCTTGATCACCCGGGGCTCCACCTTATCCTCGGCCCCAACCAGCATGACCAGGGCGTCACCATTCGGATTCCGGGTCACCGCCCGCTGCGGCACCAGGAGCGCGCCTTCCCGGACCCCTTCCCGAACCACGCCGCGAACGAACATCCCCGGTAGGAGCAGTTGCTGCGGATTGGGGAAGAGGGCCCGCAAGGTAACCGAACCGGTACTCGGATCGACGGTGACGTCGCTGAACTTCAGCGTCCCCTCACGGTCATAACTGCTGCCGTCCTCGAGCAGCAGATTAACCTTGGTCTGATCTTCGCCGCCCTGCTTGAGGCGACCGCTATCTAGGCTTTGCAGAAGTTGCAAGCGCTCGGCGCTGGACTGGGTGAAATCAACATAGATCGGGTCAAGCTCCTGGATGGTGGCCAAAGGGTCATCCTGAGCGGCCTTGACCAGCGCCCCGGTAGTGACCATGGACTTGCCGATGCGCCCGGCAATGGGCGCCGTTACCTTGGTGTAGGCAAGATTGATCTGGGCCGTCTTCACAGCCGCTTCGGCAACCCCGATTTCGGCGGCCGCCCCCACGATTGCCGCCTTGGCGCTTTGGATCTCTGCCTCTGCCTGGCTCAGCGCCGAGGTGGCCTCGTCGGCCTCCTGGCTGCTGACCGCCTTGCTGGCGACCAGTCCATGATAGCGTTCCGCCTTCAAACGTAACGGCACCACATTGGCTTCGGCTCGGGCCAGGGCCGCCTGGGCGGAGTTCTGCCCGGCCTTGGCCCGAGCCAGGTTGGCTTTGGCGCTGGCGGCGGCGGCCTGGTAGGGGGCGGGGTCGATCCGATAGAGGACCTGGCCGGCTTTGACCTCGGCGCCCTCGGTGAACAGCCTTTCCAGAATAATCCCTCCGACCTGCGGCCGCACCTCGGCGATCAGGTGCGGAGAGGTGCGGCCCGGCAACTCCCGGCTCAGGGTTACCGTCTCCGGGGTTATGCTCAGGACACTTACTTCGGGGGCGGCCTGGGGCGGCGGCCCGCCGGCAGGCCCTTTTCCGCAGCCGCTCAACAGCAGCATCCCGAACAGCGACAGTCCGGCAACCATGATCTTTTTTTGCATCTCGGCACCTCAAAAAAGTTATGCCCCGCGGCGCAGTCCGGGGCTAAGTTATTTTACGATATAAGCGGCGTATTCTCCAACCACTTGAAGTGGCAGGCGCCGGTAAACATCACCCTATTTTTTGATAGAGTCCCAGCAGGATTCTACGATCTGCTCGAGCAGTGCCTCGTCAAGCTTTACAAAACCGGCGATATGGTCCCGGGCCACCGTCAGCAGCGGGCCGATGGCCAAGGCCAGAAGGACGACCAAGGGCAGGTCCTTGATCAATTGCCCGGCTCTGCCTTCTTTCAGGATCAGGCGATAAAGGTCGGCCTCTTCACCATTGCCCAGCAGTTTGTCCCGGCGATACTCGATGCCGTAGGGCGAATTGAAATACTGTTCCAGAAAACGAAATTCCTGCGGGTTGGCGATAAAGTAACGGAGCAGGGCCACGCCGAGATGGAGAAAGCGCTGCCGGATCGGCTGGTCGGCCGGATAACCCTGGGCGAGCATCAGGCCGATCTGGGCGTGCAGTTCCTGGAACAGTTCTTCGATCAGCAGATCCTTGGTGGCGAAATAGCGGTAGATGGTCCCCGCGCCCACCCCGGCCTGCTCGGCGATCAGGGCGATGGGCGCCTCGTGGAAGCCATGCTCGGCAATCACCTGCAGCGCGGCAGCCATTATTTCCTGGCGTTTTTCGGATACAGCCATAACACCTCCATTTCGGAGTGAACGTTCACTCCGTGACTAAATATATAATTCTCTCGCGCCGGCTGTCAAATCTTTTTGCCCAAAGACTTTCACCCCTCCCAATATTAAGCCTGATCCGATCCCGCCCCGCTGAAGTACAGCAAATCGGCCGCAGTGAAGTGGCGCTGCAATCCTCCTGCCTGACAACAAATGCTTTTGAAATTCCCCGCCGGTCGGTTAAGTTGATCTCTCTTTTACTATAAAGAGATAAAGGAAGGGGATGAGCATGAAGTTGTTGAGCTTTGATATCGAGATCTCCGACATCTTTGAGCTGGGCCGATACGAAGACATCGAGAAGTACGCGCCGTTCCATATCTCCGTGGCGGCAACGGCCATTCACGATGGGGAAGAGCGGGTCTGGTACTCGCAGGACGAGGCAGACAACCCCGCCCTGAATCTAACCAGGCAGCGGGCCCATGAACTCCTGGAGTATCTCGACGAGATGCAGCGGCAGGGCTTCATGGTCTGCGCCTGGAACGGTTTGAACTTCGATCTGAAATGGATTGGTCACCAGGCCGATGACCTGCCCTTCGCCGCCCGGATCGCTTTAAAAAGCTTCGATCCCATGTTCCAGTTCTTCAACCAGGCCGGTTTTCCCGTCGCCCTCGGCAAGGTGGCCGAAGGGATGGGGATAACCCAGAAGAAACTCATGGACGGCGGCGATGCGCCGGGTGAGTGGCGGGCCGGAAAACATCAAGAGGTGATGGACTACTGCCTCGGCGACTGCCAGATGACCAACCAGATCATCAGCGCCATCCAGAAGGCCGGCCAGGTTCGCTGGGTCACGGCCAAAGGCACCATCAGCTCAAAGCCGATGCCGCAGCTAAAGACCGTTGCAGAAGTTCTCAACGATCCCGAACCGGACCAGTCCTGGATGGATAAACCGATGCCGAGAAGCAGGTTTTATCAATGGATTGAGGATGCTGGAGAATTGAATTCATGAGTGGGAAAATAATCTCTCACTTGTCTAAACTGCTATGCCAGTATCGATATCAAATTATTTACCGTAAAAATTTAAATGCGAGGTGAAAGGTGTTTACAACAAATACGGAAGAAATCCCGGGGAAAACCATAACCAGATGTTTCGGAGTCGTTTCCGGCTCAACGGTCAGGGCCAAACATGCCGGTCGTGATCTGATGGCCTCATTGAAAAACATCTTCGGCGGCGAACTCAAAGGTTATACTGAGTTATTATGTGAATCCCGGGATGAGGCGATCGAAAGGATGAAGAGTCAGGCCAAACAAATGGGGGCCAATGCCATTGTCAACGTGCGCTTTTCAACCTCGTCGGTAGCGGCAGGTGCTGCGGAAATCTATGTATACGGCACCGCCGTAGCCGCGGAGTAGGGCCATGGGCGATCTTATCGTTTTTCTGGTCCTGATCTCCCTGGGGTACGGTTTCGGGAAATGGAACGAGGCTTCCCATTACAAATCCATTGATCGTCGCGAGAAAAGATTGGTCTACTTACCGACCACCAACTCACGAAAGCCACTCGGGGAAAATGGCACGGTTCAACGGGCCTATCTGGTTTCCGGTTCGGTGGTCATCTCGGTGGATTATTTCAAAAGGATTCTGGCCGGCTTGCGGAATCTGTTCGGTGGTTCTGTCCGCTCATACGAAACCCTGGTGGACCGGGCCAGGCGAGAAGCGATTCTGCGCATGAAGGAGTCCTGCCCCAAGGCGAAGCAGATTATCAACCTGCGGGTCGAAACCTCCTCAATTTACAAGGGGCGTAAAAATCAGATCGGTTCAGTAGAGGTGCTGGCCTACGGGACTGCGATTGAGTATGAAAGAGGCTAAATTCCAGGGAATTCTTCCCACCCATAACGACAATGTCAGCCATGACCATCCGCTGAAAGAGTTTACCACCCTGTTGCTCGGGGCTGTGGGCCTGATCCTGCTTGCTTACTGGTTATTGGGTTTTGCGGTGGATGGTGCGGTGGCTCATATCTCTCCTGAGACCGAAGAGCAGCTTTTTGCCAAGTTTGATCTGCCGCTTGCGGATAAATTAGTAGATGATCCGGAGGATCAGGCCAGACTTCAGCACCTGACCGATCAGCTCAGGCCCTTCGTGTCTGTGGCGTATCCCGTTAAGGTTTTAATTTTCAAATCTTCCATGGCCAATGCCTTTGCCTTGCCCGGGGGGTATATGGCGATTTCCACCGAAATGCTTGCCAAGGTGAAAAGTGAAAATGGCCTGGCCTTTGTCATTGCCCATGAACTGGCCCATTTCCATAACCGTGATCACCTGCGGGGTATGGGGCGCGGTATTGTGATGACGGCACTGGCCGCCGCAGTGACCGGGCCGAATTCCAGCCTTTCCCGCCTGCTGGCACCGACAAGTCAATTTGGCCAGGCCCAGTACTCACAAGCCAGGGAGAGTCTCGCCGATCAAACAGCGATCACAGCCCTGAATGGCTATTACGGTCACGTTGGCGGGGTTGATGAATTTTTTACCCAGATGATCGGGATGCCGGAACATCCTGTCCTGCAACCATTTGCCTCGCACCCCCAATTGAAAAGACGAATTGAGAGACTGGAACAGTTAAGAGTTAAAAATGGCTGGCAAGTCAAGGCGGTAACTCCTTACTGACCTTGCCGAATTGAGACAGGGGACGACCAGGAACACTACTGTTGAAAAAGGCAATAACACAGATCCCGAACCAGACCAGTTCCGGATGGATAAACCGATGCCGAGAAGTCGGTTATATAAATCGATTGAGGATGCTGGAGAGTTGGAAACATGAGTGGGTGGGGAAAGCTAAATTGGAGCGGTTCAAGCAAAGACTAGGTTTTTATTCAAGAATATTAAAATGCAGAATCTGGCCGGAAAGGGGCTCGGAAGTGCGTGCGTCCTTCAAGTTATAACTTTATTTATGTTAAGATGAATTCTACGGTGTTCAATAGCCTTTTTAAAGTAATGGGGATTGAAGATGTAAAAAAATGGCGGTTTTAATTAGTGCCGCCTATTTCTTACAAGTTGAGAACAATAAAAGAAATCCCGTAACTGAAGTTTTAGGGTGCTTTATT
>Ga0102953_1000775_pt1 | contig 21184 bp, 9 predicted proteins | sample SalPon2A_C_D2_MG_FD_78509 | JGI IMG/M metagenome (GOLD analysis project Ga0102953, IMG submission 78509) | Soil microbial communities from South San Francisco under conditions of wetland restoration - Salt Pond MetaG R2A_C_D2_MG | ecosystem: Environmental > Terrestrial > Soil > Wetlands | place... | reverse complement strand
GACCGCGCAGCGTGCGGCCCTTGTCCGGCACGGGCACTGCAGCGGCGTTCCACGTGTTTCCCCACGGATAGAGGCGGCCGTCAGAACCTTGTGCGGCGTACTGCCATTCCCATTCGTGTGGCAAACGCTTGCCGGCCCACTTCGCGTAGGCGCGGGCATCCTCCAGCGAAACCCACGTGACAGGTTTATCGCCCCAGCCTTCCGGATACGTTCCGTTCCTCCAGTCTTTAAGGAAGTTATGGTCATCCTTCGGATGATAGTGCGTGGCGTCGAGGAACTTTTTGAACTTGGCGTTGGTCACCGGGTACTTGTCGATGTAAAACGGCTTCACTTCCATCTCGTGGTTGTGCTGGCGTCGCGGCGAATTCTCCCACGGGTATTGCACGTCCACCCCAACGTCGTTTCCGCCTTCCACCATGATGCCGGAAACGCGAAAGTCAAACTTCCCGCCCGGAATGTAAACCATTCCCGGCGGCGCGCTGGCCGCGGGTTGGGTGGGTGCAATAGGAACAATGTGCTGCGGCAGAAAATGCCATGTATTCGAGTAACTCGAAAGCGGCCGCTCTGCCATCTGGTGCATAGTGCCCAGCAACTGCTGCTCGCTGGCTGTGAGGGAACTGGTGGCCAGGATGGCACCGTATCCATGCGCCGCCATCGAAAAGCTCAAAGTCGCCGTCGAGCCCTTGATTTCCGGCTTCAGTTCGACGCCGTGCCACAAGTCGTAGTAGCGCATCCCGGGGTGATAATCCACCTCGATTTCGCGGCCGGCAAGGCCAAACTCATTGCGGTTGACGATGGTCCAGAGCGTTTCAGACTTGCCCGGCCACTTGCTGGCGAAGGCGCCATACTGCATCATGGGCGCAAACGGCGTCCACTGGGGGCTGACCAGCAACTGCCAGAATGCCCGCTCGATGGTGGCGATCCGCCGCAAAGCTTCCGCGTCGCGGTCATCAATCTGGTTCCAGATGCCCCAGATGTTTTCCCAGCTTTCATACCCCGTGCCGTTGAAGAAAGCGTACTGAAGATCATTCACTTTGTTCCGCGCCCACCGGTTGCACACATTCACCATGTAGCGCGTCTCGAGCCACTTGTTCTTGCTGATCATGGGCTCGAATGGATACTTCCAATAACCCCAGCCCAGGTTGTTCCAGGTGATGTCGACGTCGTTGTTGCCCCCGTTCCCGCCCTCGGGTTCAAAGACGATGGGATGCCCGGTCTTGTCGGAGGCGGCGCGGAACGCCAGAGGAACCCCGCCCATCGTGTCGCCGTTGATTCCATCGGCTCCGATCTCCGCCATCAGCCTGGCCAGAGTTACCCAGTCCGGAGCGCCCTCGTCGCGCGTTCCCTGATCCCAGGGATTGTAAGGAAACAGCACGCGCACGCCGTGCCGATGGAAAGCCGCAACCATCGCCTTGAGACCTGCAATCCCGCCCGGCATGTCGCGGATCAGATCAAACTGGTTCCTGTTATCAATCCCGATATTCGGATAGGTGGGCCAGATCAGTACGGAATCGATGCCGCCATAGCGCTTCTTGAGGTCTTGCAGGTAGCGGCCGACGGTGTATTTGCCCGTGGCAGGATCATAGAAATAGCGGTCGTGTGCCATCATCTGCGGCTGGATGAACGACTTCTGCACCCACTGAAATTCCGGGCGGTTGTACTGGGCGTCGTTGAAGCCGATACGGATCAGGTGCTCCATCCGCCAATGGCGTACATCTTTGAGCCAGGCTTTCCATTCCGCGCGCGAGATCGGACGTTCGCCACCCACGGCACAACAATGGTCGCTTGTGGCCGTTGGGTTCGCAGGCCCCGGTATTTGCTCGCCATTGGGGTGGTACCTTGTGTCCTGTCCGAACAGTGGCGCTGCCAGGAAAATGAAGAGTACCAGCAGAATGGCTCTATACCTGTGCATTTGTGATCCTCCTTGCGGGGGTTGCGTTCTCGCAGACTGATACTGGCGCATTATAGATTTTCGATGGGTATTGTCAAGGTAAGCTTGACATTGGCCGTTGCCACGGCCTTGCCGCTACGCCATGAAAATCCGGATCTAAAAACAAACGGAGCTTCCGCAGTTGAATCTTAGGATGCTGATTACCTGACGACGAACGGACGAAAGAGTCAGCGTGTACGCCTATGCCCTTCGCGCTGGACAAACGATGGTGTTTCAGAATTTTAATTCGAGGAACCATAGCTTCAATTCCGTAACCCACAATTTACCGATGCTGCCCGTTGACCGATTGACACGGTTGCCGCTGCCATGGTAAATTCCGCCCCTGGCCACGGTCGAGGCTACCCCAAAAAAGTGCAAAGGCGGCTTCAAGAAGATCGCGACCCAGTTAACTCGGGGGATGGAATGATCTCAGTCAGAAAGTTTGTCTGTTTCGCACTCATGGCGGGCCTGGCAATTTGCGGTTGGAGCATCGCGGCGCTGGCCGCGGCTCCTCAATATGATCTCCTTTTGAAGGGCGGCCACATCATTGACCCCGCCAACCACATTGACCAGATCATGGACGTTGCCGTTGCCAACCACAGAATAGCGGCGGTCAAGAAGGATATTCCCGACAGTGAAGCCAAAAAGGTTGTAGACGTCACGGGCTATTACGTCACCCCGGGCCTGATTGACATTCACGTCCATGTTTCCAACGGCGGTACGCCACTGGATTGGTTTACTCCAAACTCCCGCCACCGCGAGGTGCCTGAAGGCATCATGACAGACATCCCGCTCGACTCCGGTGTGACCACCATGGTGGATGCCGGTACCTCCGGCGCCAACGACTTTATCCAGGAAATGATGCAAGTCACCGATCACTCCCAGGTGCGCGTTCTTTCGTGGCTGAATATCGTCGAGAATGGCATGTTCAGCGGCTTGGAGCAGGATCCCGACAACATGGATCCCAAGCGCTGCGCCCAGATCATCAATGAGTTTCCGAACTTGATTGTCGGAATCAAGACCGCCCATTATGGCGCTGGCATCAACCTGAACAGCCCGCCCACGCCATGGGCCGGCATTGACGATGCCATCGCCTGCGGCAAGCTGACTCACCGGCCCGTCATGGTGGATACGTCTCCTGTCCCCGGCCGCTCTTACGCCGATATCATCACCAAGCGGTTGCGCCCCGGTGACGTTCACACTCATGTCTTTGCCCAGCAGTTCCCTATTATTCTGCCCAACGGCAAAGTGAACCCCATCATGTGGGAAGCTCGTGCTCGCGGCGTCGTTTTCGATGTTGGCTACGGATCAGCGAGTTTCTGGTGGCGCAATGCCGCACCTGCAATTCAGCAGGGTTTCCTGCCCGACTCGATCTCCACGGACCTGCACCTGGGCAACATTCAGGAACTCAGCCTCACGGGTGTCATGTCGCGATTCCTGATTATGGGCGAGACTCTGAAGGAGGTCGTCCAACAGACCACGGTGAACCCGGCGGAGGAGATTCATCATCCCGAGTTGGGCACGCTCTCGCCCGGTTCCGACGCTGACATTGCTGTGCTGCAACTTCTGCATGGAAATTTCTGCTACCACGACGACGGCAATGCCCGGATGTGTGGCAACTCCAAGCTCAACAATGTTATGACTGTTCGGGACGGAGCCATCCTTTACGATCCATCCGGTCTCAGCATGGTGGATTGGCAACACGCAAGGCCTCAGTACTTTGGGCACTGCCCCGATACCGCGAGAATGGTCCGGGGCCGCCGTCGCTGTTCTTCCACGACCGATAATTTTCCGCGCCATATCACGAATTATGAAGGTCTGGGTCCGCCGTTTCCATTGAAGCCCTGGCTGCAAGTTCCCGGCAACATGGGGAATAATCCTCGTGGGGTGCCGCATCCGCCCGACTTGACACGCCAATATCACTCGCCCTTCCCGGATCATCCCAGGGCGCAGCCGCTTGCGAATCCGAGAGATGTGTACCCTGTCCAGGAATAATCTTCGCATTCAGAGCACGGCACGCGATAGAATCTCTAGTTTCCGGCAGGAGGGTTGAAGAACGTTTACGAGGGAGAAAATCCGGAGCGCTCCCGGTCAATCGCTTCGAAAAACCTGATCCCGATCTAATTGCAAGAGGATTTATATGGCTCAAAACAAGACTTCCACTGGTAAGCGCCCGAAACTCGCGGCCGTGGTCACCTCGATCCGCTTGTACTCGCACCCGCAGCACATTGTGGACCGCTTCCTTGATGGCTACGGATGGAACGGCCGGTTCCATCATCCCAAAATGGACCTGGTGGGACTGTACGTTGATCAGCGGGGTGAAGGCGACCTGACCCAGGAGTTAGTGGATCGTCATCCCGGCTTGAAGGTCTATCCCTCCATCGCTGAAGCCGTAACGCTGGGCACCGGCAAGCTGGCTGTGGATGGCGTGGTGGTAGTAGGGGAGCATGGCAGGTATCCTCTCAACGCAAAAGGGCAGGCCATGCAGCCCCACTTTCGTTTTTTTGAGAGCATTGTGGATGTTTTCCGGTCCAGCAACCGCGCGGTGCCCTATTTCAATGACAAGCAGCTCTCTTCCTGGAGTTGGTCGCAATCGAAGCAGATGTTTGATACCTCGCGCCAGATGGGCTTTCCGCTTCAGGGAGGCTCAAGCCTGGCGGTGACCTGGCGAATTCCGTCGGTTGAGTTCCCCACCGGAGCCACCCCTAAGGAGGCACTCTGCGTCGCTTACGGTGGCGTGGACAGCTACGATTTCCATGCTCTCGAGACCGTCCAATGCATGGTGGAAAGGCGCAAGGGTGGCGAAACCGGCGTCAAATGGTTGCAGGCCTACCAGGGTGAAAGCTTCTGGAAGGCCTATGAGCAGGGTGTGTGGTCCCATTCACTTGTGAAGGCGGCTTTGAGCCGAAGTTCCACCCTGATGCCCGCAAGCAGGATATTCACGGATGTGTACCCTTCCGTGAAGGCGATGCGGAAATTGGTGCCCGATCCCACCGCGTATCATTATCAATATCGGGATGGGCTGCGCGGTACGATTTTGCTTATGAACGGACTGGTGCGGGACTTTACCTTCGCGGCTGACATCGAAGGGCGATCCCAGCCCTTTTCCACCCAGATGTACCTGCCCATGCCCGATGGCCGCACGACTCTTGCCAGTTTCTTCAGCCCACTGGTGCACAATGCCGAGCTGATGTTCCTGACTGGCAAGGCCCAGTATCCGGTCGCGCGAACGCTCTTGACAAGCGGCCTCGTCATCGCCGGTATCGACAGCATATTCCAAGGCTTGAGGCGCGTCGAGACGCCGCAACTGGCGGTGACTTACCAGCCGAGTCCTGAATCTACATTTTGGAGAAGCTAATGTTAACCCGTCGCCGTTTTCTTGGTTTTTCGGCATTTTCAGCCGCCCTGCTGGCGAGCCGGCCACTTCAACGTTTGGGCTTCGCCCAGACTCCCACGGGGTCGTCAGAGGCGCCTTTGCGCATTGCAATCATCGGCAGTGTTTACCACCTGGGATCGAACCTGCAATCCATCGCGGACCGCTTTCTGGTCGGCTACCCATTCGATGGAGACTGGCACATGCCGAACGTGCAGGTTGTCTCCGTCTATGTGGATTCGCTGGTGCCCAAGTTTGGTGGGCCGATCGCCTGGGGGTGGGAACAGGAGGCGAGACGCGAGGCTGCACGCCGGCACATGCACGGCAAGTCCGACGCCCACCGGGGAACCTCAACTCAAGTCCTCGAACCGGGCCCGCCGCATCCGCCCATTGCGCATAGTGTGAGGCCGAGGCCTGGAGCGCGAAGCCTGGGCGAACCGCTACCCGAGCATATCGGGCTGAAGACCGACCTGAGCAGGGTGCGTTCACAGGAATTCGGGTTTCGCCTCTGTGGCAACATTCCTGAGGCGCTGCGCGCCGGCACCGAACGGCTCGCGGTGGACGCCGTGCTCACCGTGGTGGAGCAGGGCGATTATCCAACCAATGACAGGGGGCAGATTCTGCTGCCCTGTTATGACTTTTTCCAGCAGTGCATGCGGGTCTTCCAGGAAGAAGGTCACGCAGTTCCCTATTTCAACTACGGACAACTTTCATTTAGCTTCCCGGAGGCCCAGCAGATGGTGAAAACAGCGGAGCGGCTCCACTTTCCTCTGTTGGCCGGCTCATCCTATCCGGTTACCTGGCGCCTGCCCGCCGTCGACATACCGTTGGGAGCGCATGTAGAAGAAGCCGTAATGGTGGGTGTCGGAAACTTTGATGGCAGGGACTTTGACGCACTCGAAGCCATGCAGTGCATGCTCGAGAGGCGCAAGGGCGGTGAAACAGGCGTGAAGGCAGTACAGTTGCTGGAAGGCGACGACGTCTGGCAGGCCGGCAGGGAAGGACGCTATTCCAGGGAACTGCTGAGCTCTGCTTTGTCTCGCAGTGACACCCCTATGGGCGTCACGTTGCTGAACGCTCGCCCGCAAGACCTGGTCGCGTCAGGCGTATTGCCTCAGTTGGTCAAGAACCCGGCAGCCTACTGCATTGAATATGCAGATGGGACCAAGGCTGCGCTGCTGATGCTCAACGGAGCCATCATGGACTTCAATATCTCGGCGCGCGTAGCGGGCAAGGGGTTGGTTTCAACTCAATTCTATCTTCCACCCACGCCTAATGAGACCAACACGGCCTGCCTGGCCTCCAAAATCGAGCAGACGTTTATGACTCGTAAAACGCCGTATCCTGTTGAGCGGACCTTGTTGACTTCCGGGATGTTGGAGGCTTGCCTGGACTCAAGGCACCGGCTCAACCAGCGGTTGGAGACACCACACCTGGCAGCAGTGAAATATCAACCACCCCGCGAACCACAGTATGTCCGCACCTGATCCGTCCTAAACTTTCCAGGACGGTCGCGCTCTGCCAAATTGCCGTCTGCGATGAGTGTGGTCAATTCATGCCGACACCAGCCTGAAGCGAATCCTGAATCAAATCCAAGAGCCCCGGATTTCTTGTGGGGATTGTCTGACTGTTCCCGGGATGGGGACGGCACCGATCCGTCGATTCTTGCCGGGGCCCTGGCCCTCATAGAGGAGAAAAGATTTCGGGCAGCGAACCTTTCGCCAACTGCCTCCCCGATGCCGTGTATTTGCTTTTCCATCCCGGCACAACTCCTCGTGCCTCAACGCCTGTCGGCAGGAGGCGATACTGTGAGCATGCCGGAAGCCTATGAGTTCCTGTGGAGTGTCCCCAGAAAGGCGAGGACACTCCACTTGCGCTTAGATATCGTAATACAGCGCGAACTCGTAAGGATGGGGCCGCGTATTGATAGCCTGGACCTCATTCTTCATCTTGTAGCTGATCCAGGTTTCGATCAGGTCCTCGCTGAAGACGTCTCCCTTGAGCAGGAAATCGTGGTCCTTTTCCAGGGCGACCAGAGCTTCTTCAAGCGAAGTGGGGAGCGAGGGGACTTTCTTGAGCTCCTCGGGACCGAGATCGTAGATGTCCTTATCGAGCGGTTCTCCCGGGTCGATCTTGTTCTCAATGCCGTCCACGCCCGCCATCATCATGGAGGCAAAGGCGAGGTACGGATTGCAGGACGGGTCGGGTGGCCGGAACTCCACGCGCTTTGCTTTCGGGCTTGGCGAGTACATCGGAATGCGGCAGGCCGCACTGCGGTTCCTGCGAGAGTACGCCAGGTTCACCGGAGCTTCGAAGCCCGGAACCAGCCGTTTGTAAGAGTTCGTTGTGGGAGCCATCAGCGCGGCGAGAGCTGGTGCGTGGCGCAGCAGGCCGCCGATGTACCACAGACCCATTTGGCTGAATCCGGCGTAAAGGTCGCCGGCAAACAGCGGTTTGCCGTCTTTCCACAAGCTCTGGTGGGTGTGCATGCCGGAGCCGTTGTCCTGGAAGAGCGGCTTGGGCATGAAGGTTACTGTCTTGCCATACTGGCGGGCGACGTTGCGGACGATGTACTTGTAAATCATCATATTGTCCGCCGACTTCAGCATGGCATCAAACCGCTGGTCGATTTCGCCCTGGCCGCCGGTGGCCACCTCATGGTGATGGCACTCGATGTTCAACCCTGCCTTTTCCATGGCGAGCATCATTTCGGTGCGCAAGTCCTGGTAGTGGTCCGTGGGCGGAACGGGGAAGTACCCTTCCTTGTATCGTGGGCGGTAACCCAGGTTGTCCTTCTCACGGCCGGAATTCCAGCGACCTTCCTCGGCATCGATAAAGTAGTAGCCGTGTTGCTGCGCCTGGTCAAACCGGATGTTGTCAAAAATAAAGAATTCGGCTTCTGCTCCGAAATAAGCGGTATCCGCAATTCCGGTGAAGGCGAGATAGGCCTCTGCCTTCTTTGCGATGTGGCGCGGGTCCTTCAGGTAATGCTGCTTTGTTACAGGATCGGTCGCGTCGCCAATCAAAACCAGCGTGGGCACATCGGTGAACGGATCAAGCATGGCCGTGGCAGGATCTGGAATCAGCAGCATGTCACTTTCGTGAATGGCAGCCCAGCCACGAATGCTGGAGCCGTCCATGCCGAAACCTTCTTCAAAGGAAGATTCCTCCAGTTGATGTACCGGAAACGAAATGTGGTGCCACAATCCGGGCAGATCGGTAAATCGGACATCGACGACCTTTACATTATTGGCCTTGGCAAATTCAAGAACTTCCTTCGGTTTCATCGAACCTCCATAAACAAAAATTCTGCTTCTCTCCAAACCCCAGCAGACTACCCTAAATTCAAATGAGAGCGAGTCAACATATCGTGCCTCAGGCCGATAGTCAAGTCCTTGATTCAAAATGATTTTTTACTGTCACGATAAACAAAACTTCTAGATCAGTCCAGGTTTGTGGTAAAACTCTATTATGTGGACAACATGTTCATATTCAGAGCTTTAGAAGAGGGGGATGGATGCTTCGCAGGATGTTTTGGGGGGTCATTTGTCTAACAATTGTAGCCGTACCGGCCGTAGCGCAGACAAGCAATGTAGTAGTCCGGCCAAGGGAAATCCATTCGGTCCTGGTAAATCCGGGAAAGGGTATCCAGACCTTTCAGCGCTTTAACGGCCAGCCGCTTAATCAGGGTTTCAAATGGTCAGAGGCCGGTCCAACTTCTCGACTGCAACAGTCTACGTCACCTCCCGACTTTCCAAGAAGCTCGATTGCATATTGCCGCTGGTTCTGGTCCGCGATCGAACCTCAACACGGCCAGTTTCACTGGAACATCATAGATCTCGCGCTGAAAGAAGCGAAACAGCACCACCAGCGACTGGCAATTCGAATCATGCCCTATGACCCGAAGCACCCGCTGCCCGAGTGGTATCGCAACTCCGGTGCGCGCCGCGCCAACAAGCCCACCGACAAAGATGGCAAGACCTGGCAGCCGGATTTCAGCGACCCTCTCTATCTCAAGTACTGGGGAGAACTGGTCGCGGCTGCTGGCAAACGTTATGACGGCAATCCATATTTAGACACCGTCGATATTTCATCGATTGGATACTGGGGTGAAGGCTGGAGTCCATACATGCCGGCATTTCGCTACCAGAAAGCGTTGATTGACATCTGGCTCAAGGCTTTCAAGCGGACTCCTCTGCTGATGAACTTTGACCAGCAGCGAGCGCTGACCTATGGAACCCAACATGGGTCAGGGTGGCGGCTGGACTGCTGGGGTGATATGCGGACGCATTCCGATGATCCCTATTTCCCCCCGGAAATGCTTGACGTTTATCCCATGCAGATTGTTCGCGCCGGCATCCAGAATGTGTGGAAGAGAAGCCCGGTTTCGCTTGAAAGCTGCTGGGTGCCCGGGTACTGGAAAAAACAGGGGTGGAACCTGAATTATATCCTGGCACAGGCGCTCCGCTGGCACGTCACTTCTGTCAACATCAAGTCAACCGCGATCCCTCCGCAATGGAAGAAGCAGTTTGATGAATTCCAAAAGAAGATGGGCTATCGGTTCGTCCTTCGCCGACTGGAATATCCGCGGGCGGTAGCGCCCGGCTCGATGGCCATGGTCCATATGTGGTGGCTCAATGCCGGGGTTGCTCCCATTTACCGCAAATATTCGCTGGCGCTGCAGGTTAAAAATGACTCTGGCCAGGCCACCATTCGCCTGCCAGTTGATATCCGTAAATGGCTCCCGGGAGACGCTGTATATGATGGATCGGTTTATGTCCCGCAAAATCTGAAGCCGGGAAGTTATCATCTGCGGGTGGGCATGCTCGACCCACGCACCGGGCAGCCGGCTATTCGCCTCGCCATTGAGAGCCGCCAGCCTGACGGCTGGTATGACGTGGGAACCATCCAGGTTCGCTGACTCATGTTCTGAGATCTGCAAAAAGTCAGTTGCCGTGGCGGGCAATTCTGATGTTTGCTGATCCCTTGAACGGAAACAGGTATAATCTCGCTCCGTCCCAAACACGAATAGGTCAACCCAGGAGACGACCATGCGTTCATTTTGTGTTCTTCTGTTCACCGCGCTCTTTTGCGCACCGGCGGCCTTTCCACAGCAGGTGACTCAACAGGTCAGGGCCATCGCCAGCGAGCCGATCCAGTCCCACGAGGATGTTATCAGCCAGTTGCGTGAGTACCTGATGGTGCGGGCGCCGCAACTGCCCAAGCCCACAAGCGCGGCGGTATGGACTGCAAGGGCGGCGCAGATTCGGAAGCACCTGCTGAACGACGTGATCTTTCACGGCTGGCCCAAAGAGTGGGTGGACGCGCCGCCCCGGTTTGAACAGGCGGGCACGATTGAGACCGGCAAAGGCTACCGGATTATCAAATTGCGATACGAAGTCGTGCCCGGCTTCTGGTCGGCCGCGCTGCTCTATGAGCCCGATAACCTTCACGGCAAGGTTCCCGCTATTCTGAACGTGAACGGCCACGTCGGGCCGCAGGGCAAGGCTGTGGACTGGAAGCAGAAGCGCTGCATCAATTATGCGCTGAGAGGTATGCTGGCCCTCAACATTGAATACATCAACATGGGAGAGCTCTTTCGCCCGGAGAATGACCACGGCTATCTTGGCCACCTGGACCTGGTGGGAACAAGCGGCGTGGGGCTGTTCTACCTGGTCATGCGAAAGGCGCTCGACTACCTTTACCAGAACCCGCACGTCGACCGCAGTCGCATTGGAATGACGGGGTTGTCAGGTGGAGGATGGCAGAGCATCGTGCTGGGCTCGCTCGATAAGCGCGTCAAGGTGGATATTCCGGTCGCGGGTTATTGCGCCTTCGCCAACCAGCTGGCTCGCATCGCCGACATGGGCGACAACGAGCAGGACGCCCCCGACTTTTTTGACGGACAGGATTACGTTTTCCTGACAGCAATGCGGGCTCCCAGGCCAACGCTGCTGATCAACAATGCGGAAGACAGTTGCTGCTTTCGAGCGCCGCTGGTCAAGCCTTACATCTACGACCAGGTGAAACCTTACTTTGCGCTCTACGGTGCCCAAGGGGATTTTCAATTTCATCAGAACACCGATCCCGGCTATCACAACTACAAGCTGGATAACCGGCAACAGTCTTACCGTTTCTTTGACGAGTATTTTCACCTTTCAGCAAGCGATAAGGAAATTCCCGTTGACTCGCAGATCAGGACGTACCAGCAGCTTGTGGTGGGATTACCCGCCAATAATCAGACCATCCTCGGCCTGGCCAGGGAACTTGCGGCCAGGATCAAGCGGGACCCGATCCCACCTGCAGGCAGCCGGACCGAATGGGCTGCAGCCGAGCGCGCAAAGCTGAATAAGGTTGTGCGTTACAAGCCCGTGACGATGAAGCATGTTTGGGCCGTGGCCAATACCTACAACGAGGGGCTGGCCTCCATATCCTACCGGTTCGAACTGAGCAACGGCCTCAGCGCCACCGGCGTGTGGTTCAAGGAAACGGACACGCCGAAGGGCGCCCCGGTTGACATCGTTCTGGATGATAAAGGCCGCAAGGGCGCGGCCGGCGAGGTGTGGAATCGCATGGAGCAGGTGGCTTATCTGCTGAACAGGGGTGACCAGGTCATTCTGGTGAATCTGCTGTTTACCGGTGACGATTCGCCGGCCCTGGCTTCGCCTTCCTATGTGCCATCGTTGTTTGCGAGTGCGGTTGCGGCCGTGGGTGATCGTCCGCTGGGCCTGGAATCGGCACAGCTTGCCGCGGTCACCCGCTGGGCGGAGCAGACGTTTAATCCGCATCCGGCGCACGTGGAACTGACGGGTATCCGGACCCAGATGGCCGCGCTCATTTCTGCCGCCATCGAGCCCGGTTTGTTCTCCAGCGTAACCGTCCATCGGGGAATGAAGAGCATGGATTATCTTCTGCAGCGTCCCGTGGGGTTTGACGATGCGCCCGATCTTTTCTGCCTAGATCTCTATAAAGACTTCGATGTTGATAGCCTGATCGCGATGGCTGGCCCCACCAAAATCCTTCTGGACGACTCTGTTGATGGTGCAAAGTCCGAATGAACTGTGGCCCTGACGCTGTGAGTTTCCTGAAAGTGCAGAACACTCTGAGCCTTCTCGGAATCGGCTTTATGCATTAACATGAAAGGGTGGAGTTGCAACAGCGTTTCATCCCTTGCAGCAGGATCCAATGACAGCCACTGCCTGCCTGAGAGTTGAACGGTCTGTGGCTTGAGATCGCTGCTCCGGCAGGACCGTCAGCTTTCTACTCCAACACATGCTGCGGCCATATCTGACCGCTGGATCACTGGCGGAGGCACTGCCTGCCGCACGCATGCGTCCTGAAAATCTGACCAGAATACTTGAGTTTCAAAACGTATGAATGAATCGATTCGCAACATTGCTATCATCGCGCACGTTGACCACGGCAAGACCACGCTGGTGGACGGCATGCTGCGCCAAAGCGGCATTTTTAAGGCCAACCAGGAAGTTGTGGAGCGCGTGTTGGATTCCAATGACCTGGAACGTGAGCGTGGCATCACCATCCTGGCCAAGAACACGGCCGTTTCTTACAACGACGTCAAGATCAATATCGTGGACACGCCGGGCCACAGCGATTTCGGCGGCGAGGTTGAGCGGGCCCTGAAGCTGGTGGACGGTGTGCTGCTGTTGGTGGACGCCAGCGAAGGCCCGCTGCCGCAGACGCGTTACGTGCTTCGAAAAGCGCTTGAGGCCAAGCTGCCTCCCATTATTGTCATCAACAAGATTGACCGCGCCGACGCGCGGGCCCAGGAAGTAATCAACGAGATTTATGATCTCTTCATCGATCTTGATGCTACTGAACAGCAGCTTGAGTTTCCCATTCTCTACGCGATTGCCCGGGACGGTATCGCCAAAACTTCACTGGAAGACCCATCGGAAAACCTTCAGCCGCTTTTTGAAGCGATTCTGCAACACATCCCTCCTCCGGGCGGTGACGCGGCCGACATCCTGCAGTTGCTGGTGGCCAACCTGGACTACAGCGAATATCACGGTCGCCTGGCGATTGGCCGCATTTTTTCAGGCACTCTCAACCGCGGCGACGAGGTTGCCATCGTCAAGGTGGATGGGACCACCCAGAAAACACGTATCACAAAGCTTTACAGTTTTGAAGGGCTCGGCCGCACCGACGTGGACCATGCCGGGACGGGCGAGATTGTGGCTATCGCCGGAGTGGAGGGCATTACCATCGGCGAGACAGTGACCAGTGCCGAAACGCCGCGGGCGCTGGTCCATGTGCCGGTGGACGAACCTACCATCTCCATGGTGTTTACTGTCAACACCTCTCCGTTTTCAGGCCGTGAGGGCACGTACGTCACCTCACGCCATCTTCGTGAAAGGCTGGATAAAGAGCTGCTGACGAATGTTGCGCTGCGCGTTGAAGATGGTGGGCATACCGACTCCTTCAAGGTCCTTGGGCGTGGCGAACTGCATCTGGCCATCCTGATTGAGACGATGCGGCGTGAAGGGTACGAACTGGCCGTGGGCAAGCCGGAAATTGTTACCCGCCAGGTGAACGGCAAAGTGCAGGAGCCCATGGAACTGCTCATCATTGATTGCCCTGCTGAATTCGTCGGAGTTCTCATGCAGAAAATCGGCAGCCGCAAGGGTGTGAACAGCAAGATGGTGGGCCACGGGACCAGCGGCGGACGGGTTCGCCTGGAGTTTGTGATTCCGTCGCGCGGGCTGATTGGGCTGCGCGGTGAGCTTCTCCGGGACACGCGAGGAACGGCGGTAATGAACACCCTTTTTGACGGCTATAGCGACTGGCAGGGCGACATCCCCAGCCGCCTGACGGGCTCGCTTATCGCCGACCGCGCCGGACGTACGACGGCGTACGCGCTCTTTAACCTGCAGGAGCGCGGGGAGCTTTTTGTGGGTCCGGGTGTGAACGTTTATGAAGGCATGGTGATCGGCGAAAACGCGCGCTGGGACGACATGGACGTGAATGCCGTCAAAGAAAAGAAGCTGACCAACATGCGCGCATCAACCGCCGACGATGCCATCCGCCTGGTTCCGGCCAAGCCCATCTCGCTGGAGCAGGGGCTGGAATTTATTGCAGACGATGAATACGTAGAAGTCACGCCGCAGTCGGTCCGCATTCGCAAGAAAATCCTGGAAGCCAACAAGCGGCCGCGGCGCCCCCGCCCGGACGCATAATTGAACGTTCCTCTCGAATGGCATCCACCGGCCCACTCGCTGGCTGTTGGCTTGCCGGGAGTGTTAAGATTTTACCGGAACCCGCGGCGCGCACCTTGCGTTGCATTCACCCGTCATCCGGGCCCATAGCTCAGTCGGTTAGAGCGGCGGACTCATAATCCGTTGGTCGCAGGTTCGAGTCCTGCTGGGCCCACCAACCACCCTCTTAAGAAAATTCAACTTCTGAGTTGAGCGGAGGCACCATGGCCGCAGGAAAATACCACAGAAAACCGTCGTCAAGGCGCACGATCTCGCTCCGGGAATTCGATGAGGATGTCCTCAGCCGACGAAGTGGGTCTTGCAGCCAATAGCGGGTTGTATTCTTCTATCGAATGCGCATCCCCGCCTTGTGGTTCCAGTGAAGAGGCTTGGAGGACCGAGGCAGAGGAGACTCCGGCACTTCGCCGACGGAGATGCCGAATTTCCAATCGGGCGGGCAGATGGCAATGTATCGCGCGTAACCCCCCGTGCCGCCCTGGAGCCGAGGATAACCTATTGTTACGAGTGCGCCCTTCTCGGGGACCTTGTCCAGGTTGTTTATGCCCTCCCCTTGGGTGTACCCGTTCGTCAGCAGCCATCTTTCGCTTTCATACGTGGGCGTAGTGTCCGTATCAAGCGGCTCGTGCCCGTGGAAAAGGATGTGGCGCTCAAGATGGAGAAACTTCAGGGCTGCAAGTTGCACGCCGGGGAACACCTTTAGCGTGGCCAGGTCAGGATTGGGCCATTTCTTTGACCAGTCGGAGCGGACAAAGACGACGGAACCTCGCGGAATTCTGCCGTGGCGTTTTTCCCAGGCGTGAACGTCACCGACACCCATCTGGTATCCCGGATCACGGGCTACTTTTTGCTGAATGGGAATCACCACCAGGGGCCGCACGGCAAAAGTGGGTGGCAATTCGTCAATCGAGGGATAGTATGGGTTCCAATGGGCTGGCGGATCAAGCTGTGTCCCCAATTGGTCGGTGGAAAGGTCATAATGCGTTGCCTCAAATCCATCTTGCTTGTAGGTGTACGCTCGTCCCGTTTTAGGGTCAACCGTAGGCATGAACCGAGACGGCCCGAATCCATGCCAAACGGGAATATGTGGGTTGATCTTGTGTGTCAGGTCAACATACTTTGCCCCTTTCAGGGATTCCTGATAGACGTGCCAGAGCGGTGCTTCTCCAAGATTACTATTACTATGAGAGCGCTGTGTACCTTTTGCTGATGAATCCAATCCTAAGGCTGCCGCTATCGATAGAAGCCCGGTACGCGCCAGCCACAGCCGCCGGGTAATTTGCATAATTCCTCCTGAAAATAGATTTTCCCCGGACCTCCAGTTGCCCATTCCCGGGTGCTTCCGAGAATACACCCTTCAGTCCAGATTCTGTGCAAGATTTTGATTGCCTTATCCTGGCGACTTGCATGCGCTTTTCCTGGACGAGACGAGGGATGAGCCAGACCCGGGACAACATTAGGCTTGACTTTAGGCCCAGCTGTGATACCCTTCTTGGCGTTTACGTTAACGCTGATTTCGACGGAAGCCCTGTGGGCATTTCCAAGAGGATCAGAGACGAATTCAGATAGCGTGTCTTGAAGTGCTGTGTGCCGAATGATAGGGCCTGTGGTTTGAGCTTTTTCCTGATGCTGCAATACTACTTGCAGGGAACACCTCTAAAACGTAGCAGATCCTTTCGGTACAGTTGATTCTCGGCGGCTTGGCGGCAGCGAAAAGTGTCGTTGCTTCCCAGGCCAGACGGCAGGAACAGTCTCCGAGAAGGTTTGTCGGTGTCTTGATGAGGAAGGGGCAATGGAACACTCTCTAATGAAAATCGAAAGAATACTTTTGGGCGGATTGCTGGCAATAATGCTTGGCGTGGGCTTGCCCAGCCCCGCCTATAGCCAGGCCGTCTCGGGCAGCATTCTGGGCACAGTCACAGACCAGTCGGGAGCTTCCGTTCCCAACGCGCACATCGTAATCACCGACGTCGCACGAGGTACCTCCTACAGGGAAAAGACGAACTCCTCCGGAAACTACGTTCAGGGGCGCCTATTGGCCGGCCAGTACAAGGTTAAGGTCAGCGCGCCTGGGTTCTCCGAAGTTGTGGCCCCCGCTGTGGTCCAGGTGGGTGCCGCTACGCGTGTTGACATCAGTTTACGGGTCGGCACAACTTCAACACAAGTTACGGTCGCAAGCAAGACCCCGATCCTCCAGGTTGATCGGGCCAGCGTGAATACCACATTGTCTTCCCATCAACTCGAGCAATTGCCTGTTCTTGGCCGCAATGTGACAACTCTGATCGCAACAATACCGGGGGCTTCTGTACCCTTTTTGGGTATAACCAGCGACGAAAATCCGCAGGGTGGCTATTCGTACGACGTCAATGGACAGAATTCCGCCGCCAATGGCTTCATACTGGACGGTACCAACAACCAAACTAACTTGTTGGGCATCGCGGTCATCAACCCCAACATTGACTCGTTGCAGCAGTTCAGGGTGACTACCAGCAACTATGACGCGGAGTTTGGCAATGTCACCGGGGCCTTGGTGCAAGCGACAACCAAATCCGGAACCAATCACTTTCACGGGTCGGCTTTCGAGTTTCTTCGGAATAATGCCTTCAATTCGGCAAACCCCTTCACTGGACTGAATCCGGCCATTCGGTGGAATCAGTTCGGCGGCTCGATTGGAGGGCCGATTATCCATAACAAGCTTTTCTTTTTTGCCGATTACCAGGGAACACGGCAGAGCAATGGAGGCTCCGCGGTTACAACGGTGCCTACTCCGGCAGAGCGCGGAGGCAATTTGCAGGCTTTGCTCGGAAGTTTCATCTGCTCAAACGGATCGGTTTCCAGCAGTCCCTGCGCGAGCCCGTACATGGTTCCAACAACGGAAGGTGGCACAGTAGCGGCACAGGGCGGCATGATTTTTGATCCCAACACAGGAAATCCGGATGGCACCGGCCGGGAGGCCATCACTACCGGCGGCCAACCCAACATCATCCCTGTTCCCACGCAGATTGCCAATCTACTGAGCTACCTGCCCGGGCCCAATACGGGTGCACCGGGACAGATCTACAACAATTACATCGCTTCGGGCTCTGAAACTTACAATACCGACCAGCCTGACCTTCGCATTGATTACAACATCTCGCCGAAAGCTACGATGTTTGGAAGATACACTGCGGCGCATTTCAACATTTTGGCTCCGCCGGCCTTCGGCGCGGTGGCAGGGGGTCCGGATCTGGGGTTCGGTTTTGCTGGCGACGCAACCGAATTGGACCAGAGCGGGGCTCTTGGATTTGATTATGTGTTCAGTCCGACGTTGGTCGGGGAGTTCCGCTTCGGGACTTACCGTCAAGCGATTAACACCAGCCCCCTTGGCGTTGGGACCACGCCGGCCACAGATGCGGGTCTGCCCGGTCTGAACTTGGGAACGACGGACACCAGCGGAATGCCAGCCTTTTACGTCAATGGAAATGGCGGGTTCAATTTTGGTTATGCGCTTGGGGTTAACGGGTGCAATTGCCCACTTAGAGAAGTAGAGAATGACTTCCAGTACATTACGAACTGGACCCTGCTGAAGGGTAACCACAACTTTAAGTGGGGCGGCGAACTTGTCCGTGATCAGCAGCTCCGTATTCCGAGTGACGAACACCGTTCCGGCGAAATCGGCTTCTCGGATTCGGTTACGGGGAATGCCACGGTGGATGCACTGGCTAGCGGCTTGGCTACCACTGGAGCTGGTCTGGGTTCCTTCATGGTTGGCGCGCCCTCAAGTTTCGGGCGCTACTTTAATGGTGTCGGCACTCATCCCGGGCTGCGCCAGTGGCGCATCTTCCTTTACGCGGAAGACTCATGGCGTGCTACCCGGAAGCTGACGCTGAACCTGGGCGTGCGTTATGAAAACTATCGGCCTCAAGCCGCCGCCAATTTGGGCGGCACCAGCACTTTCGACCCAACCACAGGGTTGGTGAGGGTTGCGGGGGCCGGGCCGGTTCCCCTTAACCTGGGAGTCCAGCCCTACAACTGGGGTTTCCTGCCACGGCTTGGAGTTGCCTACCAGATACAGAAGAATACGGTCATCCGGGCAGGCTATGCCTGGGCTAACACGGCAAGTGCTTTCGGCTCGATCTTCGGGCAGGGGGCGGAGTACAACCCACCGGGCCTGATTCCGCAGACAGTTTCTCAGGCCAATCCTTACAGCCCGGATTTCAACCTGTTTGCAGGTCCTCCGCTGCCGGCCACTCCGGTGATCTCGTCGAATGGCACGTTTCCCCTGCCAAACGGCTTAAACATGTACAACTGGTACTGGCCTCTCAATGCTTACCGCATACCGCAGGCTTACCTCTGGAATGTGACTGTCCAACACATGTTTGCAGACAAGCTCTCCCTTCAGGTAGCTTACGTTGGCAATGTGGGAAGGCACATTTACGTCAATCCCAACATCAACCAGGCGGTACCGGGTCCTGGAAGCTTCGACTCGCGCCGGCCGTTTTACCCCAGCTTCGGCCTGGAACAGGGGATCTACTACACCTGTAACTGTGCCAACAGTAATTACAACAGCCTTCAAGCTACGCTCGAAAGGCGTGCCGGCCGCAATCTGGACTTTACACTCAACTACACTTATTCAAAAACGATGGACACCGCCGAGGCGGGTGGTGGTGGATATGACAACAATTACAATTGGCAAGCCTCCTACGGGCCTGCCAGTTGGAACCGCACCAATGTCGTCTCATTTACCAATATCTGGACCCTTCCCTTCGGTCACGGCCAGCGTTGGGGATCGTCCAGCAGCGGGGTGGTGCAGACGCTTCTGGGTGGTTGGAACCTCAGCGGGGTAACGGCGCTTGACTCCGGAGCGCCCTTTTCACCCATGGTTAACAACACCGCTTCAGTGAATGCCGACTTTAATGGCGTCCGGGCCGACATCGTCGGCAATCCCAGCGTCGCAAACCAAAGCGCTGCATTGTGGTTTAACCCGGCAGCCTATACCGATCCGCAGCAACCTTACCGTGATGGGACTGCCGCCAAAAATTCGCTCGTGGGGCCAGCCCTATACAGCTTCGACCTTTCACTGGATAAGACGTTTACCATTGCAGAAGGCAAGACGCTCGAATTCCAGTGGCAAAACTTCAATGCCTTCAATATCGACAACTACGGACAACCTAACAACACCATTGATGTTTCGGGCGCAGGGCAGATCACCTATAGCCAGATACCCATGCGCCGGATGCAGTTTGGTCTCCATTTCCGGTTCTAGAACTTGGAGATATTAGCTGCGGGCTCTGGCCGGCTGTTTTCACGTCTATGTTCTTAACCGCGACTCTCGCTGTCATGCTCTCGGTGGGGAGTGGAGTTTGCACTCCCCCCAGAGCGAGAGCCTCGGAAGAGAACTTTATCCAGCCTGGAGCCCGCAGCAATCTTGTCTATAAACAGCCTTACGCGCTCGATGCCTATGCCCCGCCAGGCGACCCACGCCCCGCAGCGGTCATCATCCACGGCAGCAAAGGTAACAAGAGCACCTTCGTTGACCAACTCTTCCCACTGCTGCGCAAGGCCGGCTACGCCTGGTTTTCACTGAACTACGGTGGAGTCCAGGACGTCCGCGCAGCACTCGATTACATCCGCTGTCCCGGCCGCTTCAACATCACCCGCCACATGGTCCTGATTGGCGTGGGCACCGGCGCCTCCATCGCGCTGGACCTGGCGCGCAGTGAGCATGTGGACAGTGTGATTACGCTGGGAGCCAGGTTACCGCCCGGCCAGCAAGCAGACATTCCCCGGACGACGAAAGTCCTGATGATCCAGGGTACCGGGGACAAGGAAGTCAGTCCGGCAAAGATCAAGGATTTTTGCAGGCGTGTTCCGCAGTGCTCCTGGTTTCCGGTAGCCAGGGCTATCCACGATTTTGAAAACTGGCAACCCGACCAGTGGTACTGGAAGGAAGCATTTCGGGCCTGGCTGCACGGTAATCGCCGGGGCCTTTGGAAGGACATTCCCTACTCACGGCCGGGCGGTCGTCCCTTGTTGATGGACGCGTATGTGCCCAGGGGAAAGGGTCCTTTCCCTGCCGTCATTATCGCGCACGGGGGAGGCTGGATAGCGGGTGACAAGATCACATACGTTACACCGATCTTCGGTCCGTTGGCGCGGGCCGGCTTTGCATGGTTTTCCATCAACTACCGCCTCAGTCCTTATGCCCACGTTCCCGTTCAATTGGAAGACATCCGCAATGCAATCCGCTTTGTGCGTCAACATGCGGAGTGGTTCCACGTTGATCCGAATCGTATTGCCCTGGTGGGCGAATCGGCCAGCGGGCATCTTGTAGCGCAGCTGGCTTCCATGCCTTGCCCGGGCTGCAAGGTTCAGGCCGTTGTTTCGTTCTATGGCGTTTACAACTTCGAGCGGTGGAAGAATGACCCGGATTTCAAGCACATGTTCCAAGGTATGTTTGCAGACCCGGATGATGCAACACTGCGCAAATATTCTCCGTTGTTTCACGCCAGCGCAAACCTCCCGCCCATGCTGATTATTCAGGGTACCGGCGATGAGCTTTATCCGGGGACGGAGGAATATATCAAGCGTCTCGACCAGGTCCACGCACGCCACAAAGTGATCCTGCTCCCAAAGGCCCCGCACGGCATGGAGAACTGGGAAGGACATCCG